>JTFN01006243.1_pt1 | contig 9792 bp, 8 predicted proteins | sample 235401 | NCBI WGS metagenome assembly JTFN01 (sample SAMN03067589, study PRJNA260952) | activated sludge metagenome | biome: Sludge; feature: Wastewater; isolation source: CETP activated sludge from augmented bioreactor treating industrial... | place: India:Gujarat | collected 2013-04 | reverse complement strand
GGTTACGGCCTTCGGTTCTATCTTGTAGTTCAGGCATACCAGCAGCTTGTTAAGATTTACGGACAGGAAAATACTTTTATTGACAACTGCCGTTACATTCTTATTTATGCTCCGAATAATCCGCAGGATGCAGAAAAGTTTTCAAAAATGATTGGTAAAAAATCTGTTTCAAAAGAAAACCTTTCTGTTTCTGGTAGCCGCTATGCTGTTGCACTTAATAATCTTAATACGTCAAGTCAGGAAATTGCTGTTGACCTTATAAATCCAGATGAGCTAATGAAAATGCCTTATGAAGACTGCATTATTTTAGGTCATAACATGCCGCCTTACATGGGTAAGAAAAACATTTTCTATGCTGATGAAAGATTCAGCTGGAAAGTTTTCAACGAAAATGTTGACACAGGAAAAGTTGAAACCGGTTTTGTAGCTCCTTATACTCAGAAAGAAATTGATGATGAAGTTTATATGCTTCCTTCTCAAGTTAAAAAGCGTGAGTCGGTCGTTGATGAAGAAAAGAAAGAAGCTGTATATGTTGAAAATGAAAAGATTCAGAATGAGAACGAAGGATTTAATCCTATTGATTTTCTTGAAAATTATCATGCTGATGAAAATGGGGAAGTTGAAGAGTGGGATGCACCTTTCAATATTGAACTTGATGACGGTGAACCGCCTCCAAAACCAGCAGAATACAATCTTGATGATTTTGACAATGAAAGTGATGTAATTTATTCATAAAGTTTAAATAAAAATACTTGATGATAAGGAGTTTATTTTGAAAGAAGACTGTATACAGAAAAATATGAGGATTAAAAAACTTGTTGTTGAGCATTTAAGAGAACTTTCAGAGGAAGAAAACTGCTCTGAAACACAGATTGTTGAAAATGCCTTGAACCTTTATTACTCAAAAGAGATTCTTCCTGAACACATAGTTTTAGGCCGTATAACCCAGATGGAAAATCAGCTTACCGCAATTGACAGAAAGCTTGAGACTTTTGCAGGAGTCTTTTATTTAGTTATGCCTGTTATTTTTGGATGTATTCCAGAACTTCCAAAGACTGAAGTAGACAAAAATGGAAGAAAATATAGTCCTGCTATTGATAGAGGTAATGATATTTTTACTAAGATTCTTAAAAACTACAGAGTTCAGATGAAAACTCACAAGATTTCTTTTATGCAGAATGTTTGGGCCGATATGCAGGAAAATCTTGATATGACAAATATTAACGCTGCAAGCGAAGGATTGTATGAACGAGCAACAGGCAATTAATGCAAGGGAAGAAAAGGCAAGACGTGTTTATGCAAACTTCCTTGAAGACTTGGGTATTGTAAAAAAGTATTTTGAAGACCCAAGTATAACTGACATAAAGATTATTGGAACAGGAGAAATAATAGTTGAAAAATTTATTGTAGGTAAAATATTTACAGGTGAGTTTTTAACTCCGGCACAAGTTAAGGGAATTATTATTTCAGCTTCTGACCTTCTTGAACAAAAAATTGATTTTTCTACAGGGCTTACGAAGCTTGAATGTGTTCTACCAAAACCATATAACCTGCGTTTTACAGGAATCTTGCCACCGGCTGTACCTAATGCGGAAATTGCCATGAGGCGGCCAGCGGCAAAGATTTTTACACTTGAAGAGTATGTGGCAAACGGTCAGCTTCAAAAAGATGAATATGACCTTATCTGTCAGTACATAAAAGAAAGAAAAAACATATTAGTAGGAGGAAGTACAGGAAGCGGGAAGACTACTTTTACAAATGCTGTCTTAAGAAAAATGACGGAATATACGCCAAATGATGCTTTCTACATCGTAGAGGATGTTCCAGAGCTTCAGTGTCCAGCACATGATACGACTTTTATTGCCGTAAACAGAAAATGTGCTGCAGAAGCCGTAAGAACAGCCTTAAGATGGTCACCTAACAGAATCATCTTTGGCGAAGTGCGTTATGGGGAGGTTGCAGATGAATTAATTAAGTCATGGAATACCGGTCATACTGGTAATGTGACTACTATCCATGCAGATACGGCAAGCAGTATGCTTATCAGAATGCAGGATATTCTTGCAGAAGTTATTACAGGTGTTTTGCCGGATTTGACACAGGTTATACATCTTTGTGTTCATCTGAAAAAAAGACCTGGGAAAAGCCCTATTGTTGATGAGGTCATGCCTATTAAAGCCGGAACAAAGAGTTTTATCAATATGCTTCGGGATAACAATCTGGCATGATTTATTTTTAGGTAAAGGTGTAAATAACAATAGTTATTTATATAAAGTAATAATAAATAAGGAGACCTTTTATGGTATTTAAACTTATAAATAACCACAAAAAATTTTTTTTGATGGCTTTTTTTGCTTGTGTTATGTGTTCGTTTACATTCGCAGATGCTGCGGGTGATATGAGTTCATCAGTAAACAGAATTGTAGACTTCTTTTCAAGTGGATGGGTAAAGGGAATTGCCTGCATCATGCTTATTGGAGAATGTCTTGGACTTCTTTTTGCAGGTGGGCAGAATCCGCAGATTTTCAAGAAGTTTCTTCCGTTTATCATCGGTACAGTTCTTTTCATGTGTGCCGGTAAAATCATCACCCTTGTATTCGGAGACTTTGGTGATTCACAGTTCTCTGAAGACCTTTCTAAGACAAGTCTGCTTCTTCCAGAAGATATTAATAAAGATAAAACAGATGTTAATACCTTTGGGAATGTTGAATTTAAGCTTTCATAAAAAGTATTTTTCTCCGGTCTGTATTTCTAATAGCCTTGTTTTATCAGACCGGAGAAGTTTAAGAGGTAATTATGAGTCTTACAGATTTTTCCATGCCTGTTCATAAAAGTTTTCAGCAGGCTGACCTTTTGCTTGGTGTTCCAAAAACAATTTTCCTCATTCTTTTTATGATTCTGGTTCTTGTTTCATATCTTTTTGGAATCGTACTTGGTCTGATTGTTACGGTTTTATTTTATATTCCATGTTTTATTCTGACTAAGCATGATCCGCACATGCTTACTGTGGCTCTTAATTCTTTAATTGAACCTGACAGACTGGAGGGCTAAATGCTTGGCGTAGATTTTCTAGGAAGTAAATTTAAACTTTCTTATAAGCATAAAATGGATAAACTCTGCTATTATCTTCCTTACAACTTTTTAATTGGTGAGAAAGAAGAGGGCATTGTATATTTAAAGCCTGGAGCTTTAATGAGAACTTATCAGTTTACTTGTCCTGACCTTGGAAGCTCCAGCGCAGAAAGCATTAATGCTATTTCTAATTATTTTAACTCTGCCATAAAAAGACTTGGAGATGGCTGGAGCTGTCATTTTGAATCAAGAAGACAGAAAACAACACAATACCCTGGAACATCCTGGAATAATCAGCTTGGCTTTCTGATTGATTCAAGACGTAAAGATTTGTTCCAGAACAAGAATACTCATTACAAAAACTATTATTTTTTAACTCTGACATATCAGGTAAAAAGTGATCTTACTTCTAAAGGTTCTAGCCTTTTATATAAAGCTGATAATTCTGAAGGACAGGATTATTACAACAAAATGAATGTAGGAAAAGAAATTCAGTATTTCCGTGACAGAACTGAAGAAATCATTTCATACATTAAATCAAGAATTGATATTTTTCCTTTGGATAATAACGGAGTAGTTTCTTATATAGCAACTTCCTTAAGTACTTCCTGGAAGAAACGCATTGCTCCTACAACTCCAGTATTTTTCGATTCATTTATTACAAGTGAAGACATTGAAACCGGAACCTGTATGAAAGTCGGAAATTACTACTGTCCGATTATTGCTGTACGTGATTTTCCATCAGAAACATATCCTGCAATCTTTGACCTTCTGAATAAAGCAGATGTAGATTATCGGTGGACTACCAGATGGATTGGCATGAATAAAGTCAGAGCCTCAAAGCTCATTGAAAAATATCAGAAGCGTTTCAATAACAGCCGTAAAAGTTGGGGGCAGGCTTTTGTAGAAGCTGCCGGAAACGTATCTACAGACCGTGTAGACCCTGCTGCAATTGCGTTTGAGGAAGATACAAATGAAGCAAAAGTAAATCTTTCTAAAGATATTGTTTCATTCGGTTACTATACTTCATGCGTAGAAGTATGGGATAAAAATTATGATGCTGCTATGGATAAGGCAACTTATATTGCAGGTCTTATAAACTCTGTCGGCTTTGGAGCTAAAGTTGAAACTTCAAACAGCTTTCAGGCATGGCTTGGTATGCTTCCTGGAAATAACTATTCTGATGTTCATAAGACAATCCTTTCTTCTTCTAACATCTCACATATCATTCCTTTGTCTTCGCTTTGGACCGGTGATGTATTTAATCGTTGGACAAGCGAACATCTTGGGTGTTCTGTTCCGCTTCTTGTCGGTTCATCTTCACGCTGCCCGTTCTTCTTGAACATGAATGTGGGAGACCTTTTTCATGCCTTTATTTTTGGTCCTTCAGGAGCCGGAAAATCTACATTCCTTTGTCTTTTGGAAAGTCAGTGGCTTAAATATCCAAATGCCCAGGTAATTGTTCTTGATAAAGATAAAACCGCCCGTGGTGTCTGCATTGCTTCCGGTGGCAGCTATGTAGAACCGGGAGCAGATGCTTTTGCATTCCAGCCTTTAAAAGACCTTGAGACAGAATCTGATTTGACCTGGGCATGTGAATTTATAGAACTTTGTCTTACGGAACAGCACATTGTCTGCAATGCAGAAAAAAGTGAAGCGATAAGGGCATCCTTGATTCAGCTGCGTGATACTAAAGTTCCAGAACGCCGTGATATTACTTCTTTTCAGCAGTATGTACTTGATGATGAAATTAAAATAGGAATCCAGCCTTATACCTTGGATGGACAGTACGGTTCTATTTTTGATGCACATGATACGCATCTTGATATGTCCAACTTTATTATGATTGAAATGGGAATCCTTATGCGTATGGGTTCTGCATGTATTACACCTGCACTGATGTTTCTTTTTAAATTCATTGAGTCTCGTTTTGCAAAGGAAAACGATGATAAAGGGCATCCAACATTACTTGTTATGGATGAAGCATGGGTATTCCTTGATAATCCGTATTTTGCGAAACGCATTGATGACTGGCTTCGTACTCTACGAAAGAAACATGTTGCTGTAGTTTTTGCAACGCAAGATGTTCCTTCTGTAGCAAAGTCATCTATTTCTACAACAATTCTTTCTCAGTGTCAGACACGTTTTTATCTTGCAGATCCGAATGCTGCAAGTGATATGCTTTCTCAGTATTACAGAACATTTGGTCTTACAGATTCAGAAATAGCAGCCCTTGCTTCTGCAAGAATGAAAAGAGACTATTTTTATAAGTCTCCGAACGGTGCGCGTCTTTTCCAGCTTGAACTTGATGATTTCCAGCTTGCTCTTATTGCACCGCCAAAATCAGTTCTTGATGAAATGGAAAGACAGTATGGCCGCAACAGCGGAAAGGAACTTGCAGCACAGATTCTTCTTGCTCAGGGTTTTAATCCTGGTATTTATCTTAAGGATTTCAGGGGGTAGGTGAGTAAAAGATGAACTTTTAGAGCTTTCTAAAATACTCAAAGCTTTTAGTACTTTCAGACAGAATCTACCGAAAGAACACAATGATTTTGTATCTTCACAGCTTTTAAAGACCTATGAAATCGTTACAAAAACCTATGTGTTACAGGGTAGGGAATACACTGGAACTTTTAAAGAAGATGTAAAAAGAAAATACAATAAAACTGCATACGAAAAAGAAGCTAAGCTTGCAACAGTCCTTGCTTCTCTTGGTTTTGATGTTATTTTGATTGAAGAGAACAATTCTCTTCCAGGAAAGAAGCCCGATGCTATCGTAAACGGTATTGTTATGGATTTTAAGGAAATTAAGGCTTTTTCTGAGAATGAAGTCGGGAAAAATACACTTGGCGGACAGTATCAGAATGCAATGAGAAAACAGTATGTTCAAGGTGTTGCTTTCTTTTTGCATAATTTTTCAAACCAATTTGTAAAAAACAAGATGGAAGGAAAAACTTCTTCTGGTAAAAATGGCTTTGCTTTATTTTTCCATGAAGATACAGGGCGATTGCAATTAATCGATATGAAAAAAATAAGGACTGCTCATGAAGAACAGTCCAGACTGGCAGGTCGCCCAGAACGTCTTCCGAACAACCTACGCAAAAGTGAACCATGTAAAGATACGTCTATCAATTCAACTTCTGCTGTTTACAACAAAAATATAACACACTCGGCTAAAAAGTCAAGTGCGAAAAAGACTAAGAAAAATAAGAAAGATTACGGCTATGGCCGAACAAAATAGGAGGAAAGAAAAATGAGAAAACTTAAAGCAATTATTCTGGCTTTAACAATTGGATGTGTAGGAACATCGGTATTTGCACAGGGGTATCCTGTAATTGACGTTGCAAACCTGATGCAGTCAATTGAATCTGTTTATCAGTATTATCAGCAGATTCAGCAAACTATTGAACAGGTACAGAACTCCTATAAACAGATTGAACAGGCTACCCAGCAAATGGCATCCATGAACTGGGATGACCTTAAAAATCTTGGTGATAACTTTTCTGGAATGGGTGATAATCCTTTTGAAGTTATTACAGGTGTACGTAACTCTGCCCAGGATATTACGAAAGCGGTAAACAAAAACATGAACAAAATAAATGACTTTCAGGATTCTCTTACCAAAAAGTCTATTTCGTTTGGCGGGCAGCAGGTTTCTATGGCTGACCTTTGCGGTGCCGGAAACCCTGGAGACAACATTTTTGGGTTTGTGAAAAACGCTTGGGATTATACAGCTGACACTGAAGACGGAGCTTTTTCTGATGCTGTAAAGGCATATACTGGAAAACTTTCTTACAGGCAGAAACAGGCAATTATGCGTAAGTATGGAATGTCTCCCAAAAATTACGCAACGCTGGAACTTGCAAACCATGAACTTTCTGAACTTATGAAGTCTTCTAACCTGAAAGGTACAATTGAATATCAGACGCAGATCTTAACTGAAGCAGAAAACGATGCTAATGCTATTCAGAAGCTTGCCCGTAAAATGCCGGACGGTTCTATCTTTGCTGCAACTCAGCTTGCTAATTCAGGAATTGCAACTACAATCCGTTCCCTTGGAAAACTTGAACAGAGTCTTGCAAGCGGCTTTGGAACTATAAGCCAGTATTTTTCTAGTCAGAAGACTAAAGAAGCTATGCAACAGCAGGTTGAATATGAAAATAAAACGGAAACAGAAATTAATTCAACAGGTTCAGCAATTTCAACAATGGATGATGATTAATATAAGGAGACACTAATGCTTACAGCAATAGTTATAACAGGGTTTGTAACAACATTACTTGGTGTTGGCTTAAAAGTAACAGCCGGAGTATCAGCTTACAATGCAATACGGCAAGGTTTGTCTATTTCCAATATGGGTCAATATAAGAACTTTGACCAGCCCATATCAGATATACTTGCACAATGTATTTTGGTATTATCCCGTTTTGTCGATTATGCACAATTTTTTATAATATTGGGTGCGTTTTTTTGTGTTATTTTTACAGCCTTTAAACTTTGGACTGGAACAATCGAAGTAAAAAAAGCATTCGTTGATATGGTGTATAAATGTACGATGGTAACTTTACTTGTTATAATTTGGCCAACAGTTATAAATAAAACTTATTCATTTGCTACACATATTGGAATTGAAGCAGCTGGTGGTTCTAATCTATTAACACAATCTTTTGCTTCGTTGGCTGATCATACTACAAAAATTGTAGCAGAAGGAACGGCAGATTATATAAATGCTTTAAAAGAAGGTGGATTAAAGGGAGATGATGAAACATACAAGATTTCTGACGAAGCATTAGAAGCGTTTACCAGTGCAGGAATGACAGAAGATGAAGCTAAAAGTTGGTTACAGGAGAATGGTGTTGTTGTATCAACTGATGCTAAGCCTTCTGGCTGGTGGATTTTTTCAAATGCACAAAAAAAAGCAGAAAAAAAAGCAAATAAAAGTTTTAAGAATGATAATACTATTATACAATATGACGAATATGGAAATCCGATTTATGTTGATGGTATCAGTAAACAAAAATATCTTCAACAGAATATAGCCGTTTTGCGTTCACTTTCAGAAATATTAACAGGTATTCCAGAAAATTCTTTAGGTAACGTTGATATTTCAAAAGTGTTGTCTATGAGTGAAACAAGTTTGAATTCTGTTTTTTATAATCCTTATGTTCAAGGAACAGATAATCGTATTTCTATTTCTACGATGTTAAAAACTTCTATAATTTTAACAAAGGCTTTAAGTGATGGTTGTTTAGCGCCTTATCAGGATTATACAAGCCTTGACGAAGATGGAAAAAATAAAGTCTTTGCAGAACAAATATCACATCAATCATTACCAGTAATTATGAAGGTAATAGGTGGTATAGCTCAGTCTATTGTTTATAAACTTGGTATGGTAATATGTACTATATTCTTAATGCTTGAATATTCTATTACTTTAATAGAGTTTTTATTAGTTGGTTCGATTTCAACTTTATTAATTCCGTTGTATTTTATTGATGCAACAAAACAGTTTGTTTCTAATTTAATAAGAATGATTCTCACATATTTTGTTAAACTTATGGTTACAATTATGATGATATTCTTTGTGATGGGTATGTATTTAAGAATGGCAGAATCAATGTACACAAGAGTCTTATCTGATATAGGTTCTGTACTCTATTATGTATTTATTTTGGCATTAGGCTTAATTTTAGCAAAATCTTCTGGAAAGGTTGCTTCTGCCGTTATCAGCGGAAATCCTTCTATGGGGCTTGGTGACATCGCTCATCAGATGAGAGGCATGAGCCATGCAATGCACTTTGGAAGTCGTGCTATAGAAGGTCTTGGACGTGATATACAAAAAGCTGGAACAGCTGGTAAGAAAGCAGCTCATGAAGGTGCAATCAGTTCTACTGCCAATCAATCTGTTTTAGACGGTCAAGAAGTTGCAGGACGTTCTCATGCTGCTGAATTACAGGCACAGAGAAGTGGTGTTAATTTTGGCCATTGGAACTCTGACGCAGGTAGGGCAGAACTATCTGATTTACAGAGCAGATGGAAATCTGCTCCGCAATCTCTAAGTGATAAAGAAAAGGCAAGAATGGTACAGGGAGAACAAGCTATGGATTTAACAGATGATAGAATTGCTGCAAGAGCAGATAAGGTTGCAAGGGATTATGCTAAGCAGGCTAGAAAACAGTTTGCTCATGACCGTATGTATAATGCTCTTACTGGTATGGATGCTTATGCTGACCAGAATTCAATTGTAAGGCTTGGACAACAAGTAAGAGATAAAGACGGCAATTGGCATGCTGCTAATTGGGATGATGTTCAAAATGCAGGTAAGAATGGAGGCGGTGCTTTCGGAAGAAACGCAGCCAAAAGTAACAATAACCCTAAACTCGAGGAGTCAGTAAAACTTAACAGTCTTGGTACTCCTCTTGATGAACCGGAGGTAGGTAGATAACAGTAAAGGCCACCGTTTTTGGTGGCCTTTACTGTTATCTGGTATAACCATATTCTGGTTCTGTCTGTCTCTTTGTTTGTTGTTTTGGGCGTTTTAATAATACATTACTTCCACTATTATTTGAAGATACTCCACAAGCTTCCCATCCATGCGCTCCAAGTTCATTTAATGTTTCATTTCCTTGTTTTTCCCATCTATATTCCCACTGAGTTACCTGATTGTTATTGTCCATTCTGTTTCCTCCGCTAATTGATTGTAGTTTTTCGGTCAGTTCC
>JTFN01002082.1_pt1 | contig 9796 bp, 9 predicted proteins | sample 235401 | NCBI WGS metagenome assembly JTFN01 (sample SAMN03067589, study PRJNA260952) | activated sludge metagenome | biome: Sludge; feature: Wastewater; isolation source: CETP activated sludge from augmented bioreactor treating industrial... | place: India:Gujarat | collected 2013-04 | reverse complement strand
ACGGTGGGTCACTGCATCAGGATCTTCGCGCAGTTTTCACCGAACATCCCGAACTGTGGACGCCACTGCCACGCAAGCGGGTGCGCCTTTCGCCCGACAGCAGGATTGCCGCGCTGATGGGTGTGGAGAACGTCAAAGTGAACTCGCTCCACCGCCAGGCGATCGACAGGGTCGGCACGGGGCTTCACGTGACCGGCTGGGACGAATACGGCACAATACAAGCAATCGAGGATCCGGGTGCGCTGTTCCGGATCGGTGTCCAATGGCATCCGGAGTTCCTGATCCACCATCGTGCGCAGCGCCGTCTGTTCGGCGGCTTCATCGAGGCCGTCCGCACCTTCATGGTGCGGCGTCGATGATCGCGTCGCGCGGGCGCCATGCGGCCGCTTCATGATCCTGTGACGGATTCAGATCGCAGTAGTTATAGCCTGCGCCAAACCGCGATTTGGATGAGGATCATCTTGTTTCATGGCAAAGTCCACATCTTCAATCCGGCTATAAACGCAGGCACCAGTGTGGAGCAGATTGAACGCCTTTATGCCCGCCACCTGCCGCTGTCGCACGAGATGGCGAAGAACCTGCAAAGCGTTGGATAACTGGTGAAGGAAGTTGTGTCCAACGCATACCAAAAGGAACTCCGCATGACAGATTTTGAGGCACGAGAAGAGCAACTGAGGACCCGCCTTGCAGAACTCATGGGTCGTCTTCACCGCATTGATGACCATCTTCAAGAACCACCTGAAAAGGACTGGGAGGACAATGCCATTGAGTCAGAGATGGATGAGGTTCTCGAAGGGCTTGGACACGTGGGCAAGGCTGAGGTACAAGCGATACATGCTGCTCTTCAGCGCATCCAGAGCGGAACCTACGGCTCATGCGTGCGGTGTGGAGAGGACATCTCCGAAGAACGTCTAGATGTCCTGCCGCATACGCCTCTGTGTCAGGACTGCGCTCGCGAGGTTTCGAAGAAGACGTAGCCCTGTATATGATTGCAGACGCGGTCGCTTCAAACTGCCTCAAGGCTGCTGGCGGGGATACGTTGCCGTTCAGGAAACAGGCCGCGCCGACGGGGCGTGAGAACTGAGCGGAGGCGTCACGCCCATTGAGACATAGACGCTCATCAAGTGTTCCACGCCGCCTTCGGCTGGCTTGATCCAATCAGCTGGAACATAAATGAGGGCTCCACCTACAGGAACTGGTGCAGAAGGCACAAGAATGCCCAGATATTTGTCCTGCCCCATGACGATAGGATCTGGCGATGGCAAAAGCGCCAAGATTGCAGCTCCTGGCTCTCCGCCGAAGAAACACCAGACAGCGCTCATACTCTTGAGATTTTCGCCCCCCTTCGTATCGACAATTGATGTAAAACGCTTCGACAGATCGTAGACATTAGAAACAAGCGGTATTCTGCGAATTGCGCGATCAAATAGCGTCGAGAGACCTTCACCTAGTCGGAACTCGACGAGCAAGCCGAGTAGGTAGATCGCACTCAAGACAAGCAGAAGGCCAATCGCATAGGGCGCGATGCTGGACCCTCCGATGCCCAGCCCCAGCGAGGTCAGCAGCTTCCCGAGCTTGCTCGCAGGGCCCGCATAGTCCGCAACAAGACCCGCAAGCCAGGATATAACGATGACCGTGATCAAGAGTGGCAGCGCCGCCAAGAACCCGGATACGAACACACGCGCAATTCTCGCCATATCCGTTCCTCGTACGGCTTGCGGCCAATCCGAACAAACCGCTCAATGACAAAAGATCGCGAGAAAACGGAACCCGCCCAGGTCGTTCGCTTGCGATCGCTCATAGTCTCACCGCTAGAGTAATTCGCCTGCTTGATAGGAATCAAGGATTGACAGGACATCGACGGCTCTACTGAGAGAAGCTATCCCGGCTCACAGGTGCTGCTGGGTCTTGGATAGGATTAGCCCGGCCAACTGATCAGGGGATTAATTGCGATGACGCATCAAGGCCGACCCGCTGAATTGAAAAATTCGACCTTTTGGCTCGTTGCCCCAATTTTATTGGCGATTGCGCTGCCTAGCGCAAGCGCGATCGCAGAGGATGTAATTGGCGCCGATGAATACCGCATTTCTTGTCAGGTGTGCCACGGAGAGAAGGGGCGCGGAGATGGTCCCATGGCAAAGGTGCTCACCGTCAAGCCTTCGGACCTGACCCAAATAAGCAAGAATAACGGGGGGACCTTCCCCTTGTTGAAAATCATGCACATCATTGATGGTCGGCCTTTAATCGCCGCGCACGGCGATGGTCGTGAAATGCCAATCTGGGGAGCCAGATACAAGGCTGAACAAGGCGGCAAGTACGGACCTTATGGTGGAGAGATGGCGGTTCGGGCGAGAGTGCTTGAGCTCGTGTTCTACGTCCAGAGCCTCCAAGAGAACTAGCGCGACAGACCTGTTCGCCGATTCCATTTTAGTGGTTAAGCTCACGCACAAGGCTTCGCGCGTGTACTCGTCGAGCACGGTGAGCATCTTGCAAGGGCGCTGATTGATCAGCTTGTCGTGGACAAAGTCGATCGACCAGAAGTGGTTTTGGTATTTCGGCCTCAGCCAGATCACCGATGTAATCCAGAAGCTGCCGTCGGCTCCAGAAATTGCCGCCGAGCAAGTTGCGCCGCGGCACTCGATGGGCGCCCATTGGTACCACCATGTGACATGGGCAACCTACCAAGGCCGATTGTGCTTGCTCGAGATGTGACGTGCTTGGCCCAACTCGGACATACAAAATTGCGGAAGCTTTGCTTTCCGCATGGTTGCTACCTAGCCAAATCCGCCTTCATTATTGCAAGCCTATTGCCGGCACAGAGCCTTCGACCGCTGCGACAGCTCGAGGACGGGCGCCAGCACCTCCCAAGAAACAACCAGGGCAGCATCCGTTGCCGGATGCTGCCCAACGTTGACGATCACCGTCTACGCGCGACGACATGCCAATACGAGTGTCTTTAGCGGCCCAGCATGCCGTGCGTGGTAATGATCTTTCCCTTCATGGCGAGGTCGTCGAGCAGAGTGTCTGCCTGGGCAGTGGCAGCGCCAGCGGCAAGAGCTACGGTGAGAGCGGCGATCTTGATGAAGCGGTTCATGTGTCCAATCCTTTGTTCCGATTTTTAGTATGTCTACGCCCGAGCGGGCGATTCACGTCGCCAACCCGCCTAAAGTCCAATGCGTCTCGGATCGTCGCGACTAATGCAAGAACGGACGCCACATCACGCCGGATGTCCTGCTTGCGGTCACAAAATTGTTTAAGAGGAGCGGTGATCCAGAACCAGAACATGATGCTGGCAAGTCGTCGCGGTTCCCTAGTGTGTGGTCCGGGGCGACGATCTCAAACAAGTCTGACCTGTTTCACCCCTGCCGGAATTTGATTGCTTTGCTGTTACGCATTGCAACCCCTAGCTGGGGCCGAAATGCATAAATGAGGTTTAGCGGATAGGGGCAGAGCCGTTATACGGAACAAGGATCTGAGAGAAGTGCTGCAGCAGTTGCATCGCCAGCGCAGCACCTCCCCTTACGTCATCACCACAGAACGTTCCCAGCGCACGTCTGCAGCAGCAGCCGTGAACCTCTTCGCATCGTGGTACCGGAAAGCTGGTTTGCGCGGGTGCTCAAGTCACTCGGGACGTCGCACTTTCATCACCAGTGCTGCGCGCAAGATTTCTACGGTTGGAAGTTCTTTGCGAGACGTCCAAATGCTCGCCGGACATCGCGCTTTAAGCACCACCCAGCGCTACATTGAATCCGACGCAGAAGCTCAGAAACGAGTCGTGGACTTGCTCTAGGTGTTTATAGGTTTTTGGACGTATGCGCATTAAAACTGCGCTGCCATAACTCATCGATCTTATTGAGGTTTTGGTGGGTGATAAAGGATTCGAACCTTTGACCCGCTGATTAAGAGTCAGCTGCTCTACCAACTGAGCTAATCACCCATCGCCGACATGTCGGCTGGCCTTCCGCACGCGGTCGCCCGATCTGCGCAAAAGCGCGTGAAACGAACCGTTGAGGACGGCAACGGGGCCTGGCGGCCCCGAGGCGGTTCGCATAGCACCTCATGCGCCCCCCTGTCCAGCCCGTTTGTCGCTGATCCGGACGCACGTCAGAACGGCCGTGACGGGAACTCGGCGAGCGCGGAATTCCGGGCCCGCGCCGGCTACCACCAGGGCCCGATTTCATCGCGTCGGGGCTGTTCGCGGCCGTGGACATGGGGCGACATGGCGAGCCCCAAAGCCGCCATCACGCTCAGAATCGCCGAGCCGCCATAGGACATCAGCGGCAGCGGCACGCCGACGACGGGTACCAGACCGGTCACCATCGCGACATTGATGAAGACGTAGGCAAACAGCGTGACCGCCAGGCCGCCAGCGGTCAGCCGGCCGAAATGGGTGGTGGCGCGCCAGGCCATCTGCAGGACGAGGACGAGCAGCAGGGCATACAGCGCCAGCAGGCCGACGGCACCGACGAAGCCCCACTCCTCGCCGAACATGGTGAAAGCGAAGTCGGTATGCTTTTCGGGCAGGAACTCGAGCTGGCTCTGAGTGCCTTGCATGAACCCCTTGCCCTCGACGCCGCCCGAGCCCAGCGCGATCTTGGATTGGGTGATGTGGTAGCCGGCGCCGAGAGGATCCTTGTCGGGATCGAGAAACGTCTCGATACGTTTTTTCTGGTAGCCGTGCAGAGCGTCCCAGGCATAGGGCAGCGCGATCAGCGCACCGGTACCGGCTGCGGCAAACAGCAACCACGACACCCCGGCCAAGAACATCAGCGCGGTGCCGATCACCACGAACAACAACGCGGTGCCCAAATCCGGCTGCTTCAGCGTCAGCGCGACGGGTGCCAGGATCATGGCGAGCGGAATGGCGACGAACACAGGCCGCGAGACGCGCTCGGGCGCGAGCCAGTGGTAATAGCGCGCGAGCGCCGCGACGAGCGCCACCTTCATCAGTTCGGAGGGCTGGAGTGACATGCTGCCCAGCGACAGCCAGCGGCGTGCGCCCAGCGCCTCGGTTCCGATCAGAGGCACCAGTGCCAGCAGTCCGAGGGCCACGGCATAGACCGGATAGGCAAGGTGCAGCCAGGTGCGCGGCGTGACGAGCGCCATGGCGAGAACCAAGGCGCAGCCGACCAGGAAGCGCAGCGCGTGACGTTCGGCCCAGGGCTGGAAAGAGCCGCCGGCAACGGAATAGAGCGTCGCAGTGCCGACCACGGCAATCAAGGCGGCAACGCCAAGCAGCAGCCAATCGACGCGCCAGAGCTTCTGCGACAGCGTCAGCGGCCGGCTCCAGCCGAACAGCGGCACCTTGCTCATCCCGGCTCTCCCTGCGTCGATGATGTCGTCGCGGGTGGTTTGGCAGTTGTCGCAGCCTGAGGTGCGGGCACACTGACCGCAGGCGTCGCGCTCGGATCGCGTTCCAGCACCATGGCCAGGATGTCGCGAGCGATGGGAGCGGCGGCCGTGCCTCCGCTGCCGCCATGCTCGATGACCGTGGCGATTGCGTAGCGCGGTGCGTCGGCCGGTGCGTAGGCGACGAACAAGGCGTGGTCGCGCTCTTCCCAGGCGAGTTCGCCGTGCCTGCGGTTGGCAGAAGCCCGCGTCACCTGGGAGGTGCCGGTCTTGCCGGCGACTTTGGCGACGGTGCCCTCCAGTTGCGCGCGCCAGCCGGTGCCGCCCGGATCGTTGACACACGCAAACATGCCGCGGCGCACGAGCTCGAGATTGTCGTTCGAAATGCCCAGTTCGGCAGGGAAATGTTCGACGACGCCAGCCTCGCCGCCGTGTCCCGGTGGTTGTCGCGGACCCGAAGGACGCGCCACGAGCGTGGGCGCCACCGCCCTGCCCGAGGCGATGCGGGCCGTCATGACTGCGAGTTGCAGCGGGGTCACCAAGACGTAGCCCTGGCCGATGCCCGACAGGATGGTCTCGCCAGTCACCCAGCGGCGGCCGAAGCGACCGATCTTCCAGTCGCGTCCGGGAATGACGCCGGGCTTTTGCAGGTCGAGACCGCAATCGAAAGTCTGAGCAAAGCCGAGCCGGCGCGCCATGTCGGAGATGCGATCGATACCAGTGCGGTGGGCCAGTTCGTAGAAGTAGACATCGCAGCTTTCGCGCAGCGCGCCAATGAGGTCGCGCGCGCCGTGGCCGGAGCGATCCCAGCAGCGATAGGTCTGATCGGCGAGGATGAAGCGACCATTGCAGTGGATATGCTCGCGCGGCTTGACGGTCCCGGCCTCCAGCGCCGCCAGTGCGGTCACCATCTTGAAAGTCGAGCCCGGCGGGTATTGGCCGGAGATCGTTCGGTTAACGAGTGGATCGTCGGCCGCCTGGGTCAGTCGGCGCCATTCGTCTTCGGGCATACCGTCGACAATCGGTCCGGGATCGTAGGTCGGCGTGGACGCCATCACGATCACCTCGCCGCGAACCACGTCCATAACGACAACGGCTGCTCGCCGCTCGGCGCTCAATCGCTGGAGCGCGCGTTCCTGCAGGTCGAGGTCGAGCGTCGAGACGACGTCCGTGCCGTCGACGGGCTCGTGACGGTCGACGCTGCGGACGATGTGACCTCGCGCGTCGACCTCGAGACGCATGCGGCCGGAGCGGCCGCGCAGGCGCTCGTCCAGCCCGCGCTCCAGACCGGTCTTGCCAGCGCGCATCCAGGGCAGTGCGAGGATCGGGTCATCGTCGATGGCAACGTTGGCGACATGGCCGACGTAGCCGACTACATGACCTGTTGCCGCGCCGGTGGGGTAGCGTCGGCGCGCGGCGGGTTCAGTCTCAACCCCGGGCATGCGCGGCGCCAGCAGATTGATCTGTGCCACCTCGTCGAAGGACAGTCCGTTGGCCAGGATGATCGGCTCATTAGGGCGCTGGCGGCGTGCGCGTGCGATGAGGCGCTGCATCTCCTGGCGCTCGATGGGCACGATGCGCGCAAACAGCTCAAGCACGGCGGCCGGATCGTGCGCGAAGGAGGGGACGAAGATTGCGCGGAAGGCCTCTTCGCCTGCCGCAAGTATCCTGCCGGTGCGATCAAGGATGCGTCCGCGCGCTGGCGCCAGCAATTGGGTGGCGATGCGGTTGGACTCGGCTAGAGCTGCATAACGATTCTGATCGGTCACCTGCAGTTGGAAGAGGCGCGCTCCGAGAAGTCCGAACCCGACCGCCTGGACCAGGCCGACGGCAATCAGGCGGCGCGAGAAGACCTCACCGCTGGCGCTCTCTTCCTCGTCGAGCGCGTCGCTCATGGTTTCAGCCTCCGCGCACGAGACGGCCGTTGTCGCGTGTCTGCGGTGCCATGGCGAACGGCGCCAGCATCACTTCGAGCAACGGATAGACGAGCAGCGCCAGGCCGGTGGCGTGAATCACCGGCGCGAGGGGCGCGGCGGACATCCCGTAAAGCGAGATCAAGGCCCATTGCAGTGCTGCGAGTAGAGCCAGAGCAGCGATGACATTGATCCATCCCCGGGCGATCCCTCTGCCGCGGAAGGGATGCAGCAGTGCGGCCAGCGCATAGGCGGCAAGATAGATGAGGGCCCAGAAGCCGAGCGGCCCTGCGGATAGCGCGTCGAGCACCAGACCAGCGGCGAATGCCGCCCACTCGGGCACCGCGTGCATGCGGCGCAGGTTCATCACGAGGATCGCGAGTGCGGGAAGCAGCGGCAGCACGTGACGCGTGTCGAGTGCCAATCCCCAGGGGTAGACGGCCAGCAGCACCATGACCATCAAGACGAGTATCGGCAGGAGCGCGCGAACGAAGGTCATGGCGTCACCTCCGGCGCACTCAGCGTGCGCACCTGGGCCCTGCGGCCGACGGCACGGGCACCGGGGCCGTCGCTCAATTCGAGTTCGGGCGCGGCGTAGAGAAGAACACTGACATAGTCGAGCGTGTCGAGCTTTGCATGTGGCCGAACAGCGAGACGCGTTCCGACCGCGATGACCTCTCCGATACGCAAGCCGCGCGGCAGGATGCCGCCGACACCGGATGTCACAACGGAGTCGCCGGCCTTGATGTCAGCGTTTTCGGGCAGATAGGCGAGACGCGGTAGCGGGCCGTTGTCGCCCATCATCAAAGCCCTGACACGTGCGGCGCCGACATGGACGGGAATGCGGCTTTTCAAATCGGTTATCAGCAGCACGCGCGCGGATGCATCGCTGGCTTCGATGACACGTCCGACGAGACCACCGGCATCGATGACCGCATGGCCGCCCAGCACCTTGTGGCTGCGACCGACGCGCAGGAGTACGGCGTTGCCCATGGTGCCCGGCGTGCTGGCGATGACGCGGGCCGTGACGGTGAGCAGGTCGGGCTCGTTGACGGCGCGCGCCAGGGCGGAAAGATCTTCCAGTTGACGTTCGAGTTCGCGGGCGCGCCACTTCCAATGCTGCAGTTCCTGGTTCTGGCGCTCGAGATTGTCGAAACGCTCGACCATGGCGAAATACGACGACGCCTGATGCAACCCCCAGCGGACGGGCTCCAATGGTCCGCGTGCCGCCTCCAGGACCGGCGCAGCAGCATCCGCGGCCGCGGTGCGCGCGGCGCGCACGTAACTGTGGTCGAGGCGGCTCAAGAGCATGAGTCCGAGGCAGACCAGCACGAGCGCAATCCACATCACTCCGACCCGGGGGTGATGCGCCTTGGCGGCGCCCCGGTGCGTCAAAATGAGACTGTCATCCTTCAATCGACCCATCGGCTCTGGCCTGCTCGTCTCTCCGGTGTGTGCTTGCGACGGCGTCCCGCCGTCAGGGCTGGATCAACAAATGCTCGCGCTCGCTGAGCTGGTTAATGATCGAGGCGGACCCCTTGATGACGCATTGCATGGGATGTTCCGGCACCACAAACTTGACCCCGACCCGGCGCTCGAGCTCCTGGTCGAGCTTGTCGAGCATGGCGCCGCCGCCGGTCAGTTGAATGCCGCGCTCGCAGATGTCGGTGGATACCTCCGGCGGCAGATCTTCCAAAGAGCGTTGCACGAATTCGGCCAACTCCTCGACAGGATCCTCGAGCGCTTCGGCAATATCCTTGGGCCCCAGCACGATGCTCTTGGGCTTGCCCTGGCGCAGGTCGCGGCCCCGGATGTGGATTTCAGCGAGGCGCCCATTGACCAGTTGGGAGGCCGTACCGGCCTCGATCTTGATGCGCTCGGCGTTGGTTTCGCCGATCAGCAGATGATGACGGCGGCGGACGTAGCGGATAATGGCCTCGTCCATGGTGTTGCCGGCGCAGCGTAACGAACGCGCCTGGACCACGCCGCCCAGAGAGAGGACGGCGATGTCGGTGGTGCCGCCGCCGATGTCGACAACCATGGAGCCAGTCGGTTCGTCGACCGGCAGGCCGGCGCCGATCGCGGCGGCAACGGGTTCTTCGATCAGGTAGACGCGGCGTGCGCCTGCGGAGACCGCTGTTTCATAGACCGCACGACGCTCGACAGGCGTGGCACCTGCTGGAACGCAGATCAGGATACGCGGCCGGCGGAAACCGAGCATGGTCTTCGTGCGCTTGATGAACTGGCGCAGCATTTCCTCGGTGGCGATGAAGTCTGCGATCACGCCGTCACGCAACGGGCGGATCGTCTCGATGCTTTCGGGGGTGCGGCCGAGCATCTGCTTGGCCTTCTGGCCAACGGCAAGAACATCACGCACGCCGTGCCGGTTGCGGACGGCCACGACCGAGGGCTCATCGATGATCACGCCGCGACCGGCGACGTGAACGAGCGTGTTCGCGGTGCCAAGATCGATCGCGATGTCATCAGAAAAGACACTCGTGACGCCAAGACGCATTGAACTCGTGTTCCCTCGC
>JTFN01000465.1_pt1 | contig 9814 bp, 6 predicted proteins | sample 235401 | NCBI WGS metagenome assembly JTFN01 (sample SAMN03067589, study PRJNA260952) | activated sludge metagenome | biome: Sludge; feature: Wastewater; isolation source: CETP activated sludge from augmented bioreactor treating industrial... | place: India:Gujarat | collected 2013-04 | reverse complement strand
TGCCTTGGCTCGCCGAACCGATCCTCAATCCGACGACGCGTCTCGTCATGATTGCCGATGCCAAGAGCGGACATTTTATTGCCCAGGGCTACGAAAGCGACGGGGCGGCGACGCGCGTGCTAGTTGCCGCGGCGTGAGACGTGCTGATGCGGTGCAGCGACGGTCGCGTCGACCTTGCGCGATGACCGTGACATGCGGTCGCAAGATGCCGGCAGTGCCGGCTCCGCTCGACGGCGGCGGCGGCGGCCCAAGTTTGCGCAAGCGTTTGAATTGCGTGACCAGAGCCGGTCCCGCGTATCCTCGCGCACGAAGATTGGAATGATTCTATTGAGCTTTTTGTGGTTTGACGCGGCTTGACATCGGGCCCCGGAGGCGGCTTGTTTACGCCGTGCGTCCACAAAAAGACGCCATGACAGCAACATCCTTGTCGGGGCCTTGAACCCCGGTCTTTGGAGGACATGATGACAAACGCAAGCGCGCGCTCGCGCACTGCTGCCTATTCCCTCTCCCTTACCGTTCTGACGATTGCTGCCGGCGCGCTCGCCGAAACCGGGTCAGCCCTGGCAGCGGACGAGGTCAACATCTATTCCTATCGCGAGCCTGGCCTGATGCAGCCGCTGATGGACGAATTCACCAAGACAACCGGCATCAAGACGAATGTCGTCTACGCCAAGGACGGCCTGATCGAGCGGATGGCCGCGGAAGGCGCCAACAGCCCGGCAGACGTATTGCTGACGGTCGATATCGGGCGTCTTTCCGATGCCAAGGAGAAGGGCATCACGCAGCCGTTCCAGTCTGCCGAGGTGGAGAAGAACATTCCCGCCGCCTATCGCGATCCTGACGGCGCGTGGATCGGCCTGTCGCAGCGCGCACGCGTCGTCTACGCATCGAAAGACCGCGTCAAGCAGGATTCCATCACGTATGCCGAACTCGCCGACCCGAAGTGGAAGGGCCGGATCTGCATGCGTTCGGGTCAGCACACCTATAATGTCGGCCTGCTCGCCTCGATCATCGCGCATGACGGCGAGGAAAAGGCGATGAAGTGGGCGGAAGGCGTGAAGAACAACCTTGCGCGCAAACCGGCCGGTGGCGACCGCGATCAGGTGAAGGCGATCCATGCCGGCGAATGCGATATCGCCATCGGCAACACCTATTACATGGCCGCCATGGAAACGAGCGACAAGCCGGAGCAGCGCGAGTGGGCCAAGTCGGTGCGGCTGCTGTTCCCCAATGCGGGTGACCGCGGTACGCATGTCAATATTTCCGGTGCGATCCTGGCCAAGCACGCGCCGCACAAGGACGCGGCGATGAAGCTGATCACGTTCCTCGCCTCGCCGGACGCACAGAAGATCTACGCCGAGCAGGTCAACGAGTACCCGCTTGCGGCCAATGTGCCGGTCTCCGATCGCGTAAAGGCCTGGGGAACCCTGAAGCCCGACACGCTGCCGTTGAGCGAGGTCTCGAAGAATCGCAAGACGGCTTCCGAGATCATGGACAAGGTGGGCTTCGACCAGGGTCCGGGCGCCTGAGCCGGCGACCGGGAAACCATCCGAGAAAGAAAAGCCGCGTGCCCTGCCGGGTGCGCGGTTTTTTCTTGGGCGGCGAGGCTGCGATGACAAGGCTCGCGCGCTATAAACGGCGGGACGACACAACCAACAAAAAGGGAAACGCCCCATGAAGCTCGTGCGTTTTGGTGAGCCCGGAAAGGAGAAACCGGGACTGGTGGATGATGCCGGCACGATCCGCGACCTGTCCCAACACATTCCCGACATCGACGGGCGCACGCTGGCGGCTGAGACGATCGCGAAGCTGAAGGCGCTCGATGCGGCGTCCCTACCTGCGGCACCGGAAGGCGTGCGGCTCGGCGCACCCGTCGGGGACGTCCGCAACTACATGGCCATCGGATTGAACTACGCCGACCATGCGGCGGAAGCGGGCCTCAGAGTGCCGCGCGAACCGGTGATCTTCAACAAAATCGGCAACTGCATCGTCGGGCCCAACGACGACATCATGATGCCGCGTGACGCTCAGAAGCTCGATTACGAAGTCGAGATCGGCTTCGTCATCGCCAAGCGCGCGCGTTACGTCGAGGAAAAGGACGCGACCGACTACATCGCCGGTTATCTTTGCTGCAATGACGTCTCCGAACGCCACTTCCAGACCGAACGCTCGGGGCAGTGGGTAAAGGGCAAGGCGGCGGAGACTTTCGGACCGCTTGGGCCGTGGCTCGTCACGCCTGACGAGGTGGGCGACGTCGACAACCTCGCCATGTGGCTCGACGTCAACGGCGAGCGCCGCCAGACCGGCAACACATCGACGATGATCTTCAAGATCCCCTACATCCTCTCCTATATGACGCGGTTCATGGTGCTGGAGCCGGGCGATGTGGTGGCGACGGGAACGCCGCCGGGTGTCGCACTCGGCATGAAGGAACCGAAGTGGCTGCAGGTCGACGATGTCGTGACGCTGGGCATCGACAAGCTGGGGGAGCAGAAGAGCAAAATCGTCGCGTTCAAGATGTAGACTGCGCCAAACGCACCCGAGGTCCGACAAGTACGAAACGGCCGGCGGAGTGCTCCGCCGGCCGTGCGCATTATCAGGTGGATGGAGCCGCTCAGTACTTCTGCTGCATCTTCGACTTGTGCTGGTCGTAGCGCATCGACTTGCGGGTCTTGTCCCAGTTTTGCGCGTCGAGGTTTGCAGCAGCTTCGTTCTGCTTCGTCTCAAGTTCCTGCAACTCCCTGACCATCGGCGCAGACGCGGCGCCGGCACCTGAGCCATAGAGTTCGCGCGCATTCTTCAGGTAGATCGCATTGCCTTCGAGCAGCTTGCGCGCGCCTTGGATGTCGCCCTTGTCGCGCAGCTCGACGGCCTGCTCGCTCGTCTCGGTTGCGACCTGGGTCGTTACGTGCGTCATCACCGACTTGTTGATCGAGGCCTCGATCTCCTGCGCGGAGCCAGAGAAGCGCCCCGTGGCGCGCGCTTCGGCCTGACGACGGCTGCCTGTGCCCATATCAAGATAGTTGACGGAGACGCTGGCGACCTCGGCGTCGCCGGGCGTGCGCACTTCGGGCGCCTCCAGTTCGACCACGAAATAGCGCTCGTTGGCACCTTGGATCTGGTTCAGCTTCAGCCGGATGCGATTACCTTCGATGGTCGCTTCGCGGCCCAGGACCCGAACCGGCTTGAAGCCGATGCGGCACTCGATTTCGATTTCGATGTCCTGTGCGGTGATCGAAAGCGCATCGCCGAACTCGGCATCGAAGATCTTTGCCAGATCCTCGGGGTCCTCGACGAAGGCGTGGTTGCCGTCACTGGCCGCGGCCAGGCGCTGCATCAGATCCTCGTTGTAGTCGAGGCCGAGCCCGATGGTCGTGACAGAGATGCCTTGGGAACCGAGCTGACGGCCCAATGCTGCGAGTTCGCGTGGCGTGGCGGGCCCGACGTTGGCAAGACCGTCGGAGAGCAAGATGACGCGGTTGACGCGATTGGCTGCAAGATAACGCTTGACCTCGTCGGCGCCAGTGACGACGCCGGCATGAAGCGCGGTGCGTCCGTTGGCGTCGAGCTTGGCAATCTTCGCGTTGAGGTCGTGATCCTCGCCGAGACGCGCGGCGCGCCGCATGAGATCGACCTCGTGATTGTAGGCGACCAATGCCACGACGTCGTCGGGCGCCAGGCGCTGCAGGGCTTCGGCTGCGGCCTCCTTGGCGGCGGCGATGCGCTTGCCCTTCATCGAGCCGGAGCGGTCCAGGACGAGTGCGACGTTGACGGGCGGGCGCTTGTCGCGACTGGCGATCGGCAGTCCCTTCAACGACAAGCGCAGGTAGACCTTGCCGGATTTGCCCAGCGGCAAGACGGACTGGCCCAGTTCGGCGTCGAGCTTGAGGGCTTCGGCTGGTTTCGTGGACGCCGCATGCACCGGCAGGGCGCCAGCGGCGGCGAGGCCCAACGCACAGGCAAGCGTGGCGAAGCTGTGATGAAATCTCTTGGATCCGGACATAACACCTCCTGCAAAAATTTCAGGGAGGCTAGGTCGCAGATCGGGCGGAAGAGGGCTTATCGCGCGGCCAAATTGAGGAAACGTGACAACGTCGGATGAACGGGCGGCATTCACCGGTAACGAGCGGTAATGACTGGCATCGCTGTGCGGTCTTGCGCGCTAGGACTGATCGGCGGCGTCCTTTGGATCCGCCCCCTCTTGCTGTTCGGAGGCGGCGTCGACCGCCTTCATCCAGCTTTCGCGGCTCAGCCGGTAAGCGGCCTGCAGGTAGGCGAAGTGTTCGATATAGCCACGAAAATTGTGGCCGACGCTCGGCTTTGTGACCTGGCCATTCAAACCGATGAGGCCATGCTTTGCAGTATACATCCCTAATTCCTCATCCAAAATGCCAAGATCGCACGCAATGATTACAGGCCGGTGGGCCTGCACGGCGCAAATTGAGTCAAATTCGACGGGTTCTGTTTACGGGGCGTTAGGATGACGCCCGAAAGCGTGCTCTCGGACACGGCCCGACATACAGGGCGCGCCAAACGCGACAGCCCACCCCCTCAAAGAGGGGCCGCGAAATCAGCCAATGCTATGAGAAATGGTGCCCAGAAGAGGCACTCGCTGCAAAATCGAACCCAAGCTGGTTGCAACTAAAAATATGTTAAATTACAACCAGCTAGCCATTGGCATCATATCAGACTTCTGTTCCACTTCGCTCCCCCTTGTGTACCGCCTCATGCTCTTGCTGTGTACCCACAGAGAGCTTTCTCCTCGGTCGCTTCTCTCCAAGGATTGACCAGCACTCTTACGAAGTAAGTAGCTTGGGAGGGTAGAGGCTTGCCTATACACACGCGGACATTGCGCCGACGGAAGCACTGGTCCCGACGGCAGCGACAGATCGTGTTCCCACCTGTGTCGGGCCGAGGTCGAGGTCCCGAAATCATAACTTGTGGGCAAAACTAATCAGCCGGCTTCGTGGATTGCTGATGCGCGATATGATCGCGCACATGAAGCTCACTCATGCGCACATAACTAATTTTCGTTCGGTCGAGGACTCGGGCGAGTTCCGAATCGACAACGTAACCTGCCTTGTTGGCAAGAACGAGGCCGGGAAGAGTGCGATCTTGACGGCTCTCAGCACGCTGAATCCACACCCTGCCACGCCGCTGACGCTCGATAAGGAACGCGACTACCCGCGACGATACCTCACGCAATACGATGCCCGCCACCCAGATGGCCCGGCCATTGCGGTGACGACAAGGTGGCAACTCGAAAAGGACGACCTCTCTGCAATCGATGCTATCAGCGCAGGTGGTCTTTTGAAGAGCAATGAAGTTGTTGTGTATCGCTGTTATGGTGAAGGCAAGCCCCAGTGGCGGCTGGAAATCGACTTCGCTAAGGCGCGCGAGAGCCTCTTCGAAAAATACAAGCTGGACGCTACCGAGCGCGCACCACTTAAGACCGCTGAGACCATCGACGACCTCAAGAAATTTATTGAAAAGCTGCCATCTCGCTCAGAAAAGCAAGAGGCGCTGCTTGCCGATCTCAATACCAACGGCGCGATTACCTCTCGCATAATAGCCGCTCTCGAGCAGCGCTTGCCGCAGTTCATGTATTTCTCCAACTACGACCGGATGGAAGGCGCCATCCAAATTGAGCAACTTCGCCAACTAGCGCAAAGCAGCCAGCTCAACGAGGAGCGTTATCGTGGGGACAAACTATTCAGCGAGTTTCTGGACTATGCGGGAGTGCCGCTCGACGAAATTCTGGCTGTAACTACTTACGAAACGTTCAATGCCAAGCTACAGGCCGCGTCAAACAACATCACCGATCAGATCCTCGACTACTGGACGCAAAACCCGGACCTAATGGTGCAGGTGAAGATCGAGCAAGCAAAGTCTCAGGACCCGCCACCGTTTAACAATGGCACCATTGCTCGTGCCCGCATTTTCAACAACCTACATCGCGTGGATACGCCCTTCAGCGAACGCAGCGCGGGCTTTGTCTGGTTCTTCTCTTTCCTTGTAAAATTTGCGCAGGTGAAGGAAGAGAAAACGGCAGTCGTACTGCTTCTTGACGAGCCTGGTCTTAGCTTGCACGGTAAGGCACAGGCTGACTTGTTGCGCTACTTCGACGATAAGCTCTCGCCGCATCATCAGATTGTTTATTCGACACACTCGCCGTTCATGGTTGCAGCCGATAGGTTGTTGTCTGCTCGCATCGTGGAGGATCAGGTCACCGTCGACCCGCGCAGCGGTCGGAGGCAACCGGACGGCACTAAGGTGCGCGAAGATATACTGTCGCGCGATCCTGATACTCTGTTCCCATTGCAAGGTGCGCTCGGCTACGAGATCACACAGACGTTGTTCATTGGGAAGCGCACGCTCCTAGTAGAGGGACCAGGCGACATCCTTTATCTCAAGGCGCTTTCAGCAGCACTAGCGAGGCGCAAGCGTCTATCGCTCGACCCGACTTGGACGATCTGCCCTGCTGGAGGCATTGGAAACATTCGATCCTTTATGGCGCTATTCAAAGGCAACGACCTTGATGTGAGCGTACTGACCGACTTCGCGCAGGGACAAAAGTCTGAGTTGGAGCGTCTCAAGTCTTCGAAGGTTTTGGAGGCGGGTCGTATACTTTCAGTGCACCAGTTCACAGACAAGAGTGAGTCCGATATCGAGGATTTGTTCGAGCCGGAGGCCTTTGTCGAACTTCTAAATGCAGTCTACGAGCTGACTGGAAAATCAGCGTTGACAGTTGCGGCCTTGGATTCTGCTGATGTGACAGTTCGCCTTGTGAAGAAAGCAGAGGCGTGGTTCCGCGTCAGTGCTCCGGACGAAATCCAATTTGATCACTACCGTCCAGCAGAGTGGTTGATACTAAACCCTTCGTTCTTGGATCAGGCGCAGCCGTCTATTGACGCTACACTTGATCGAGCCGAAAAGCTTTTCGCGAAATTGAATAGCCTGAAGGCAGCAACTTAGCTCTGAATGCGGCTTAATCGCTCCGCTACACATTCTACATTGAAGATGGGCTTGCGGCGCACAGACACACGCTGCAATTCTCGCTCCCACACCTTTGGTTGCTTTCTAAGTATTTGGATACGTGAACATCAAGACCTGGGAGGTGAAAAGTCTTGGGCGGCATCGTCAGCATTTTGGAGCTCTTGAAGCAGCTCATCGCTGCGTTCAACGAGCACCATCATTTGTTGCGTCAGCGCGTCGATTTGCGACACCAACTGGGGCTGAATAGCTTGCACGTCGCCCAACCATGGCTTCAACGCGTCCATAAGTGAATCGCGACGCCGCGACAATTCCGTGTACAACTTATTTAGAAGATCGAGCTTGGACGCTAAAGCTTTGTTTTCTGTCTCGCCGGCCATCTTCAAAATCCTTTCACATGTCGCAAGCTTCACTCGGGCAGATTTGGAATAGGGAGCGCAAGCCCGCACGATGGGCGACGTCGACAGCCTGAGCTTTGAAGCTCATAAACTGACGAACGATAACGTGATGGTATATCGGCCGCCTCATGCGTGCTGCAAGTCCTTGTCGACCAGGGCCAGACCGTCGGTCTCGCACCTACGCATCTCTCGTAGCTGTCTGCGCTTTCAACGGGCTTGCTGCTGATGCTTTGTAATATCCGCTAATCCAGGTGTAGCAACGACGCCTCAACGACGTCTTTAGGATAATTGCGGCGGACGTCCGCGGGGATCGTCCTCCGCATCACGCGGCTTTAACCATTGCTCGCAAGAACCCATTCATGGCCATTTGGACTGGACTTCAACTACTAAGTGCTCGCAATGCCTCTTCGATCGCGATCAAAGAACCGATGCCGACTTCGCCAAAGCGCGTGCCCATGCGATCACTTCGTCGGAGGTAGGCGGGTTCTTTGGATGGTAGCTGAGGCACCACGGAGACTTGATCTTGGTCGGCTTCTGGTGCTCGGTTGAAAAATAGAACTCGCCTGTGGCAAGCCGTCCAAGGTCGTCAGCAGCGCCGCCCCGCGCCGACATAATTTCCCTCGTCGCCTCTATCGTCGCCGGCGAACTCATGCGGCCGTAAACATGCGTCAGAGCGCTCGAAACGATCCCATTGTCGATGCCCTTTGGCAGTTGCGTTGCGAGGATCATGCCGAGTCCGTACTTTCTGGCCTGAGCGACCAGCGCTTGACCACTAGCCTTGCAAGGCGTCGACTTCTGCGACGGGACGAAGTTCTGAGCCTCGTCAAGGACGTAGAGTCGGCCGGTCTGGCTCGGATACTTCTTGATCCAAGTGAACAGTGCCATCTGCAGCTGATTAACAAACGAAAGCCGTGCGTCGTCATTGGCAAGGCCCGAGAAGTTGATTACGGAAATGCGGGTCCGACCCTGTGCGCCGTAGAAAAGCGCTTGCGGGTCGAGGCTAGGCCCAGACGCTCGCAAGAGCGGATTCGTGGAAATTGCAGCCAGCAGCTGATCGGCCATTTTGGCGGCATGGTCGGCCGAATCCCCAATCCTGCTGACGTCCTCAGGCAGCTCGGTCAGCAGCTCGACTAACTCGTCCAGTGAATTCCCGCCTCGCACGGCGAAATATCTCAGAGCGTCAGCAAGAACGCCCCTGCGCAATGCACCGGCCTGTCCGCTGGCAGCTATGTAGGGCGTCAGCGTGGCCAGAGCCATGTCGACAGCCTGGGCTCGTTCGTCGTTTGTCTCGGGATCTTGACCGTCGCCGATAGCGGAGAAGTCGGGAAGCAGTTTCAGCCACATCGGATTGCCGCTGGCCGCGCCCGGCGTCCAAATTACGACCTCGGAACCGGAGTGGTAGACGCTGGCCTTCGCGACGTCGTCGGCACTGAAGCCCTCGGGCGAAACTGGCCAAGGCTTCCCCAGCCGCGACAGGTCATTATTAATGTCGAGCACGACAGACGGGATGCCGAGAAGAGCAGCCTCCTCGATCATGCGCCGCAGCAGCACTGTCTTGCCCGAGCCCGGCCCCGCGATGATCGCGACGTGCTGCGGCAACAAGTCAGCTTTAAGAATGAGTGCATCACCGAGCTTGCCGCGCGAATAGTGTCGGCCAACCGGGAATGCCCGCTTGTCGGTTTCGGGTGAAACCAGTGGCGGAGCGAACTGCGGCTCCGACTTGCTACGCTCAGGTGTCGGCTTCGCGGTGACATCAGAGCTGACCGCCGTCGTCTTCGGCGTGTCCAACCCCGGGAACGTCGGCTCAATCGGCGCGTTCGGTTCCGATCCGGTTGACGGCTTGGCGAACGATGGCGGTGCGAGGCCAATCGTCTGGAACAGCTCGCTTTCGAAAAGCGGCCGACGCGTCAGCAGCCAATCGTCAAAGCCTTCCGGGTTTGAAGCGGACATGTTGCCGAGCGCCACGAACATGCGGACATCGCGTTCCGCGGCTGCGATGAACCTGCCGCCGGCCTTGAGGAAATCCGCTACAAGCGCTTTGGTCTTAGCACCGCTCGGCTCAGGATTGTTGCGCACGATGAACAAGTGACGGAATTTGAGCGAGCGATCAATTCCCGAAGCGGTCATCGCCGCCTTGAGCCGTGATTGGAAGGCGTTAGCGTTGTTGTGTACGAGTATGCGGAAGCAATAGTGCTGCTCGCGATCGCCTTCGGCGCGGAAGGTGAAGGACAGACGACCGTGGAGTGAGGGGCGCTTCTGGTCGGGATCGTTCTGCACGGCAACGTCTATATCGTCGGGCAAATCGAGGTGCTTTTCATATAGACGCAAGGTAGCCGAGAGTAGATCATGGAAGCGATCCTCGTCTTCGATAATACTGGCGACGCTGGCTGCCTCGAGTTCCGCCTCAAGCTTCGAGTCAAGAG
>JTFN01001228.1_pt1 | contig 9896 bp, 7 predicted proteins | sample 235401 | NCBI WGS metagenome assembly JTFN01 (sample SAMN03067589, study PRJNA260952) | activated sludge metagenome | biome: Sludge; feature: Wastewater; isolation source: CETP activated sludge from augmented bioreactor treating industrial... | place: India:Gujarat | collected 2013-04 | reverse complement strand
AAGCATTCTGATCATCTGGGCGATCGCGGGCTACGCTGCGAAGATCGCGGCGGCGGGCCGCGAACGCTCATTCCTGGCGTTCCTGCGAAACGTACTTCTGGTTTCAGCCGCCTCGGTTCCCGCTTCTCCCTTGCTATACCAAGTGTACGTGAATGTTCCGCCATCCGCGGTGGATCGGCTGTCCGGCTTCTTCGGCAACCCGAATGAGGCTGCAATGGCATCGCTGTTTGGTTTGATCCTGGTGCTCGCAGTCCCGTTTCGCTCCTGGGCTTTTCAGGCCATAGCCCTCGCGCTGGCTTCAACGGCGGTCATTCTGACACTATCGAAAACCGGGATGAGCTGCCTCGTCGTCATATGGAGCTGGTATCTGGTTCGACGCCTCAAGGGAGCGCTCGTCTTCATCGCACCGATCCTGGGTGCTCTGATTATCTGGGTGATTCAAGACTTCGAGGGCCTGCTGTTGGCGCTCGTCAATGATCCGGCACTCAACCTCCATGCATCGCAGCGCGGGCGCATCCTCGCCGTCGCCGATATCCTCCGCGGGCAAATCGACAATGAAACCTCGACGGGCCGCACGTATCTGTGGGGACTGGTCCTCGAGCGTGCATGGGATCACTTCCCACATGGCAGCGGTCTGGGCAGCGCCCACAACATCATCGGGGGTGTCATGGGTTATGCGGACTGGCTCGGCGTCCACAATGCGTTTCTGATGTTTCTTGGTGAAGCGGGTCCGCTGCCGCTCGTTCTGCTCGTCGCCTCCTTGATCGCCCTGGCGAGACCGATCCTGGTGTCGTCACGGGTGACTTTCGGCGCGCAGGTCTCTTTTGTGCTGATCGTTGACATGATGGCGACGCACGGTGCGCTTGAAACGCGCTATCACAATGTGATGCTTGCAATCGTTCTTGGGATAGCTGCTTTCGCGTCCCACCAACGCAATCGGGCGCGAATGCCGCAATCGCGCGCCACTCCCGCAATCGGCAGAGAGCGTCTAGCGGCATTCCCGCGCGAGTGAACATGCGAGACATTCTCATCATCGGTCCTCTGCCTCCGCCGATCGGTGGAGTGTCGATCCATATCGCAAGGTTGTGTGGCCGACTGAAGCGCGACGGCATAGCGCATCGCGTCCTCAACGAGTCGCGCACTCCCGCAATGGGACATGCGCATTTGCGACGCATCGGGCCAGCCACCTACCTTGCCGCTCTCGCCCGCGCGAAACTCGTTCACATTCACAGCAGCAATCACTATGTGCGACTGGTTCATACTCTCGTGGCGCGGCTCGTCGGTGCGCGTGTCATCCAAACCGTGCATACCCCGATTTTCACCCCCATGACCCTGCGGGCGTTGCGACTTGCGGCAAAGCTCAGCCATGAAACGATCGCTGTCAGCGATGCCATCGCGGCTTTGCTCAACCAGCCGAGCAAAGTGATCCCTGCTTTCATCGCGCCGATGGGACCCTCCCAAAGCCTCGGGGAAGAGTTTTCAGGTTGGCTCGCGGAACAGCGCGGGATGAACAGGAAGATCGTCGCCTTCAATGCATTCCGCGCCGAATTGGTCGACGAACAAGACTTGTATGGAATCGACACCGTTCTCGATGCGTTTGAGGATGACGATCTGCGACGGAATTTCTCTTTGGCAATCTGTATCTCGACCACTCAGGGAGCCGAGGCCTACCATGAAGGCATTTCGGCCCGTATTGCAGAACTCAATACGGACTCCATTCGCGTGTTCCTCGGAGGGCTTCCTTTCTTCGAAGTGCTGCGGTCCTCGGACATGTTCGTGCGGCCGACACGGGCCGACGGGGACGCGATATCGATCAGAGAAGCGCTTTGGCTGGGAGTGCCGACTATAGCAAGCGATATTGCGAAGCGGCCAGAAGGGACAATCATCGTTCCTGTGTCCGACAGCGCAGCACTAGCGGCGGCATTAACAAGGTCCGATGCCTCGCCGCCAGCACTCCCCGCCGCTCGTGATTTTTCAACGCCAATTGTTGACCTGTACCGCAGTCTAATAAACGCCGACTCCGAATGGCGAGCTGCATGACCCAACATCAGACGCTGACTCAAGGCGTCGTCAAGACATGGCGATATTGGAAGATCTACGGTTTGCGGCGGACACTGTACAAGGTGGCCGGGCGCGCCCGGCTTGGGGCGTTCGCCACACTTGGATTGACGGCCCGCAATCGTTCGATCGGCGTGATTGGTTGCGGCCAATTCTCATTCGCAACGATTGGCTATTTTGTTGCCGCACGAACGCGTCATGGATTTGCTGCCTGCTTCGACATCGACACCGTTGCGGCGAGATCATTCGCCCGCTTTTACCGGGCTCCGCACACTGCTGCGTCTGCCCAACAGGTGATCGAGGATGCGCAAGTGGATCTAATCTACATTGCCTCGAACCATGCCTCTCACGCGCCTTATGCCGTTGCTGCCCTCAAGAGGGATAAGTCGGCATACGTTGAAAAGCCGATGGCTGTCAGCATTGATCAACTAGCGGCGCTTGTCGCGGCAGCAAACACATCGAGCGGACGGCTTTTCGTCGGATACAACCGTCCATTTTCCAAAGCTGTCCGCCGCCTGCGAGAATGTTCTCTCGACACCGCAGGGGCAATGACACTAGCGTGCTTCATTTCTGGCCACCAGTTACCCCGCGACCACTGGTATCGCCGAGACGGGGAAGGAACACGCATTTGCGGTAATGTTGGACACTGGATTGATTTGGCGATCCATCTTCTCTCGCTTGGCGAACTCCCGGACCGATGGAAGGTGTCGATCTCGTGGGCCGATCGTGATGCCCGCGATGACGATGTTGCCATTGCTCTCGCCAGCAACAGGGGGGATCTCATCAACATTGTCATCACGTCCAGGACCGAGCCGTTTGAGGGCATCAACGAGACCATCAATCTCCAGTGGGGAGATCTCATCGCGAAGATCGACGACTTCCGCTCGTTAACGGTTTGGCAGGGCAGCAAAATGATTTCGAAGCGGTATAGGCCCAAAGACGTGGGGCATGAGGCCGCCATCCTCCAACCATTCCGCAAGCCGGACCGCGATCTCAACGAAGTCGTCGATTCAACTCTTCTCATGCTTTACGTCGCGTCTTTGGTTCAGGCTGGAGAGCCACGAGGGGAGTTCTCGTTTGCCGAAGCACGAGCTGATCTTGCAAAGCGCACACAGCAACGGCGATCGCAACATCACCTGATCCCCGAAAGCTAAACGCATTGCGTGGGAGAGATTCATTTGGGAGCGATCGGCTGACAATAGAGCCTAGACGAGCGGACGTTTCGCTGACCGCGCATGCGACACCGTTCCGCCGCCTTATGGCAGCGGCGAGCGGAGCCGGGGGCATCGATGCCCTTCAAACCGTAATAGCGCTGGTGCTTAGTGTCGTGCTGGCGCGCTGGCTGGGCCCACACGGATACGGGCAGTACTCCTTTGTCATCGGCCTTGTCTCACTGCTTGCCATCATAGGCGCGTTCGGCTTTCCTGAACTGCTTGTGCGCGAACTGGCCTCTTCGAGCGTCGATCCTTCGCGGGAAGCTCCGGCAAACGTATTCCTGCGTTCCTGTGCAATCAGCACCGCCATGACAGCAGCCGTGGCCGCGCTTGCATGGCTCGCTTTCGAAGTCGCCTGGCCTCTCGACCAGCGGGGCAATGGACACATGCTGGCGCTTGGCTTGGCCCTTCTATTCACGATGGTGTGGGTTGCCGTCTCGTCGAGCGCCGTCCGCAGCCTCGGTCGAGTGATCTTAGGGGTCTTCCTCGGATCGCTCCTTCCTTCTCTTCTGGCGTTCGTCTTTGTCGTAACCCTGATCGCCGCTGGGAGCATCTCGCCGGAAGGTGCGCTCGCTGCGAGGCTGGCTGGATTTGCGGTTGCTAGCGTCGCCGCGGTCTACCTGGTGATGCGCTTGCTAAGACGCACCGACGGGCCCACCCCAGGAGCACACACCACGACTGGATATCGGCAACTATTTCATGCATCGGCTCCATTCGTTCTCATCGGCGGTGCCAACATCATACTTGCGCGCTCCGACCTGGTGATAATCGGCTTGTTGATGGAGCCCGCAGACGTTGCGCTATATGCGATCGCCCTGAATGCGGGCGTGCTGGTCAATTTCGGCGTGCGCGCGTCGAACATGGCGCTGGCGCCAGAGTTCGCCCGGCTCGCGGTCGCCGGGGAACTGACGCGCTTGCAGGTTCTGTGCGTGAGAAGCGCGCGACTGATCTTCCTCTTCGGCCTCGCGATCTGTCTTGTCACAATCGTCGCCGGACAACCTCTGATCCGGCTGATCTTCGGAAGTGCTTATGAGGCCGCTTACCCAGCGCTGGTCATCTCGGCCTTGGGCTACGCTGTTTCAACCGCATTCGGCACGCCTGGATCGTTGCTCAACATGACCGGCCACCAGACCGCAAGCCTCAAGATCCTGGTTCTTGCGGCCTTGTCGAACATCGTCCTCAACATTGCCCTGATACCGCTATTGGGGATCATTGGGGCCGCTATCTCCACGGCAATCTGCATCGTCGGCTGGAAGTGGGTGGCTATGCATGTGGTGCGTGAAAAACTGGGGATCGGCGTGGCCGTGTACCACAAGGCAGGTGGCCACTCATGACGCTACCCAATTTCTTCATTCTGGGCGCTCCCAAGGCCGGCACAACGGCGATAGCCCAATACCTTTCGGAGCATCCCCAGGTCTTCATGTCGAATCCCAAGGAGCCCCATCACTTCAACGCCGACGACAACTATCGTCACGTCAAGCGGAGAGACGACTACGAGCAGCTGTTTGCTCGGGCGCGCGCGCAGCAGGTGGTTATCGGAGAGGCGTCCGTTCACTACCTAAGCTCCCAGGAGGCCGTGCCCCAAATCGAGAAGATCATCCAGAGCCCAAAGTATCTCATCATGCTCCGCAACCCCGTAGATATGGCCTACTCGCTGCACGAACAGATGTGCTTTTCAGGTCTTGAGGATTGTTCGGATTTCGAACGCGCCTGGATGCTGCAGGATGAAAGAAGGGATGGAAGACACATTCCAAGGCTGATGCCCGAACCGCGCTTGCTGCAGTATCGTCAGCTCTGCAGCCTTGGCGCTCAGCTGCAGCGCCTTTATACGCGTGTCGATCCCGATCGCGTGCACATCATCTTCAACGATGACCTGCGTGACAACCCTAGACGGGTCTGGTTGTCGCTGCTCGGGTTCCTCGGCATCGACGATGATGGCCGATGCGAGTTTCCGGTTGTCAATGACGCGAAGGTTAGGAGATCACGTGTTCTGTCGAATGCCATCGTGACGTTTGGTATGATCAGAGACAAATTGGGCATCCGACCACTGGGCAGCGGAATACTCACTTACATCGACCACAAGAACCGACAAAGCCGCTCGCGGCCTGCGATGTTGCCGCGCATGCGCGACACGTTACGGAAAGAATTCGCCGAAGACGTAGCGCTACTCGCAGTGCTGACAAGACGCGACCTGTCGCATTGGCGATGACCTATCTCAACATCAAGACCGCTGTGAAACGAGGCGCGATACCTATAGCACGGGTCCATGCGATACTTAAGGTCTCTCTATGCGGTTGGGATCGCGTAAACTTCCAGATCGAGGCTCGAGCTTGAAGGTTCTCATGGTCGGCCCCTATCCGGAGCCCGGAGCCGCCATTTCTGGCGGTGTCGAACGTGTCATAGACACCCTGCTGCCGGAACTATCGAGATTTGTCGACTTGACCCTTGTGGTTCCCGGATCCTCATCAGATCAATTATACGAAAGCCGCGGCGTTCCGACGATCTATTTGCGCCGCGGCGGCGGCCCGGGGACGCTGAATTATTGGACAAGAGACGCACGTGCACTTGCGGCTGTTGTCCGGAAACTGCAGCCTGACATCGTACATCTTCAGGCTGCCGCCGGTGTGGGCCGCCTGTCGGGCGCACCCAAGGTCCTCACTGTTCATGGTATCGCGCATCGAGACATGCTCATGTCCCACCGTTCCCAGGGTTACGGTGCGATTGCCCGCCAGTCAGCAGCCCAGGTGCTGCGTTACGTCGAGCAGTATTCACGAAAGCCGCTTGCTGGCATTATTGTCATCAACCCTTATGTGCTTGAGGCTTTGCCGGACATTCTCTCGCGTCCACATGTCTCCATCCCGAACCCTGTTGATGCTCGTTTCTTTGTCGATCTTCCAGACCCAGCAAGCTTGAGACCGCGAAAATTGATAGCCGTAGGCCGCATCGGTCCACTCAAGAACACAACCAGGATCATCGAAATCGCAGTCAGCGTCATGCAGGACGATGCGCACTGTACCTTGTCGATCTGTGGAACCCCGGCGGACGACAACTATTTGGAATGTTGCATCAAGCTCTTGCGAGAGAGCGGCTGCTCGTCAATCGTTAACATCGCTGGAAACAAGGACACAGTAGAGCTTGTCAAGGAGCTCGATACTGCCTCTGTCCTTGTGATGGCTTCGCTGCAAGAAAATGCTCCTATGGCAATTGCAGAAGCTCATGCGCGAGGAGTTGCGGTTGTTGCTCCCCGCGCCTTCGGGATCAAATACATGATCAAACCTGGTCAGAACGGTTTCTTCCTTCCCGACGGCAGCATCAAAGAACAGGCGCGTGTTGTTCGTGCGGCGCTTGATTACCCGTGGGAACGTGCCGCCATCGCTGCCCAGGCACGCGTGACATACGCACCCCGCAAGATCGCGGAGCGGACGGTGGCCATGTATCGTGAAATCTTGGATACCCGACGCTCATAGCCCGCCCGTTACGAGGGCTATCCCAACGCTGTCATCGAGGCGCTCGCCGCAGGCCTGTGCGTCGTCGCAACCGACGCTCCCGGCGCTACCGGTGAAATCCTGCAAGGCGGTGCGAAAGGCATCCTCGTTGACGATGCGGGGCCTGAGGCCATCGCTGACGGTCTGATGCGTGTGATCAACGACGACGCGCTTCGAGGCGCGTTCGCTCGCGGAGCGCGCGATGCGGTCGCCCATCTCGATCCAGGGATCATCGCCGCCGTATGGCTGGCCGAGATCGAGCGTGTGACACGCGGCCAGCCTTCCCGGTCAAGGTCGTCACGTTGAACGGCCACAGATTCCTCGTGGAATTTGAATTGTGTACAAGAATGGCTTCTGTGAAATTCGCGGTTGCGGACCGTAACGATGGGATCGCAAAGTCGGCTTCCTTGATGCCCGTTGAAGTTGACGTGAGATGCAATTTCGGGTTGTATTACGCCCCTGTCACACGTGCATCGCAGACCCTGGAGCCCCCGCGTGGCCATCCTGCTTTTCCTTTTGCTGTTCGGCGGAGCTGTCGCGACAGTTCATGCACTGCCGCGCTCCAACATTACGCCAGACGATCGCGCTTGGTGATTATCACCGCCACGCCTCCAGGCTGGGGATCACACCATAGAAATAGCCCGGCGCAATCGGGATGTGCCCCGGGCAGAGCGCCGGCATCGCCAGAAGGATTTGCGCGCCCGGCGTGGCATAGAGATTGTGCAGGATGTTGTCGTAGCCAGCGGTCCGGCGCGGGTTGATGTCGTAGAGCCGCGTGACCTGGCGCCACCCGTCGGCCGGCAGAACCGGCTGATCGGCGCGGATCGGGTTGCCGTCGATGAACAGCTTGTTGCTGTTTGCGAGCGTAACGCCCAGGCTGCCCGACTTCACGAGCACATGGCAGTTGAACGACAGCTTCATGGGGATGGGCGCGGAGCGGATCGAAAACAGCAGGTAGTGCGCCAGGCCATCGATCGTCCGCAGCCCGGACGTGCCCGTGCCCGCCGTGATATCGAGCACGTAGTATTCGACGCCGTAGCGCCCGTAGGACGGGTGGATGTGCGGGTCCTTCGTCTTCTGGACGAGCGCGAGAACATCCGGGTCGAGCGTGCCGGCCGAACCGCCATAGTCATTGTTGTTGAAGATGAACTTCGGGCCTTGAGCAATTGTCGCGCCATTCTGCGCGAAGATGTAGTTGGGCGCAGAAAACGTGGGCGCGCTGGCTGCCTGGGGTTCGGGTGTTCCACCGAAACGGCCAGCATCCTGCAACAGGTTGAACACCGCCGCGGCATTGTCGGCGTCGGTGCGGATCTCAGCCGTGCGGTCGGGCTGGGCCTCGCCCTGGTAGAGGACCACCTCGTCAAAATGGGCCGTGCCGCCGGCCAATCCGGTCCCCGTGCTGGCCAGAACCACCTCGAACAGCGTCGCCGCAGGCGGCACACGAATGCCGTCGATCACCTGCCACTGCCAGCCGGCGCCCTCGGGGCCTGTGTTGACGCTGAAACCGCCGGCAACGGCACCGTCCACCTCACACCAGAACTTGCCTACCGTGTCATGAACGCCTGCAGGCGCATAAACACGCACCGCCAGCGTCACGCGCTTGCCGCGCAGCGCGCGCAGCGGCTCGCCTTCGACACGGTAGCGCAACGTCCTGTTGGTCCCGGTCACCGCGACACTGTGCGGCTTGCCCGGATAGACCAGCGTCGTCTCCTTGCTCACGTCGGCGCCATTGCCATGCCAATAGTCCGGCAGTACGCCGTCGAAGGCAGCGAAGTCACCATTGGGGATCAGGTTGAAGTCCGCGCGGTCGGCCCACCATGCGTCAAACGCAGCGACCGGTGGGCGGTCGCGCGCGGCGCGCCAATGGCGCAGCAGCTCATCGAGGATGATGCCGGAGCCGATCGCGTTGGGGTGGGTGTTGTTGTCGTACCACGCAGCCGGCTTGCCCGCTTCGACGAACCGCGCGTGCCCGTCGATCAGCGTCATGCCGGGATAGTTGCCGGCAACCTGTCGCAGCGCCTCGATCACGCTGTCCATGCCGTCGTCGTCGCGGAAGGGATGTTGCAGGGCCACCGCAATCGGCGTGCCGGGCTTGTCGAGCAGGATCTGCTGGAAGGCCGCGAGATAACGGCGGCGCACGTCGTCGACGCTCGATGTGACGAGGTTGACGCCATCGTTGGTGATGATCAGATCGGGCGTCACGGCACCGATGGCCGACGCATAGCGATGCGTCATCCAGCGCGAAATGTGATAGCCGCCGACGGACGCATTGTAGACATGGATGGTGCGTGCGCCGCTGCCGGCCGAAAGAGACACCGGTGCCGCATAGTCAGTGCCGTCGTGCTGATGCCATTGGACGGTGTGGGTGGGGTGCTCGGCGCCGAGCCATTGCGCGAAGCGGTAGGGCCACTCGTGGCTGGCGTCACCGGTCGAGTCGCCGATGAACAGGATCGTCACGTCGGCGGCATTCGCGAGGATTTTGGTCTTGGCGGGGGGCAGGGACGCAACGGTCGGCGCTGAGAGCGGCGTGTTCGGGAAGCGCACTTCGCCCGTGGCCTTGTCGACCACGAGCGCCTCGTGCCATGCGCTGCCGTCGGCAGACACCTTGAGGTGGAAGTCGTCGTCGCCGGTCAGTCCCGTCTCCGCGCGGCCCGACCAATTCGATTGATAGAGTTGCGAAACCGTATGGGTGGCCGAAGCCTTGTTGAGCACCTGGCGCATGTCGCCGGTGCCGGGTGTAACGTCATCGTGCGTCAGCAGGACCGCATCGGACTTCACCGCAAGCTTGTTGGTGGTATCGGCGATCGTGTTGACGCCGACGAGCGCTGCGGGGTTGACCGAGGCCGCGCCGCCGCCCGCCAGTTCGATCCAGCCAGCACCGTCGAACACCACTGCCCTGCCCTCGTCGGCGATCCAGCCGATCCAGCCGGCACGCGGTACCAAGAAGGCCCACGCACCGTCCTGCCAGGCGGCGATCTCGCCGTCGTGGCCGGTCCACACATCCGAGGCGCCGGCGGCGATGATGTAGCTTGCGCCCTCGGCCGGCGCGGGCGGCGGCGCGGCCAGATCACGATCGGCGATCGCCAGCTGCACGATGGCGTCGAGCATGCGCAGCGCCTCGTTGTGCGTCACGTGCTTT
>JTFN01005253.1_pt1 | contig 9907 bp, 8 predicted proteins | sample 235401 | NCBI WGS metagenome assembly JTFN01 (sample SAMN03067589, study PRJNA260952) | activated sludge metagenome | biome: Sludge; feature: Wastewater; isolation source: CETP activated sludge from augmented bioreactor treating industrial... | place: India:Gujarat | collected 2013-04 | reverse complement strand
CAGGCGATCAACGAGGGCAAGCGCTGCATGTCCTGCGGCATGTGCTTCGAGTGCGACAACTGCGTGATCTTCTGCCCGCAGACCGCCGTCAAGCGCGTGCCCAAGAAGGAGCGTGCGGTCGGCCGTTACGTCTACACCGAGTACTCGATGTGCATCGGCTGCCACATCTGTGCGGATGTCTGCCCGACCGGCTACATCCAGATGGGGCTGGGCGAGTAAGGGTGAGCAGGACGACACCGATGCAAATGACGCGGCAATGGGCGAGGCTTGCGACGATGGTGACCGTGATGGTGGCCATGGTCGCCGGCGTCGTGAGTGGTCCGGCGGTGGCCGGGCCGCCGCAGCCGGCCAAGGGGCGCGGTGACAAGTGCGTCGAGCCGACCGACTGGATGCGCCGTTACCACATGACGATCCTCACGCATCAGCGCGATGACACGGTGCATCTGGGCATTCGCACGCCCAAGCATTCGCTCAAGGGCTGCATCGACTGTCATCAGGTGAAGGGCGAGGACGGCAAGCCCGTCACCGTCGCCGATCCCAAGCACTTCTGTCGTACCTGCCACGACTATACGGCCGTTAAGCTTGATTGCTTCGATTGCCATGCATCGCGTCCGGGCGAGGAGACCAAGACCGGCGCCTCGAGCGTCAACCCGCACACCGGCATGACATCGGGCGATGTCGCCGCCCTCAACCGGTATCTGGAGGGAGCGAACCGATGAGCATGAAGTTCGAATTCCCCGAAACCTGTGGCAGTGGCGGCGGCACGTGCGGCTGCTCTGCCGGTCAAGACCTGCGCAATATGACCAGCGTCCCACCCGCCGATCCGGTCGAGGTTGGCCGCCGCTGGTTCCTGAAGGCCGCCACTGCATTCACCACGACGGTGCTCGCACCCGGTGTCACGTTGATGGCGTTCGGCGAGGCGACACCCGCCAGCGCGCGGCCTGCCGATCAGCCGGTTTCCTCCAAGCAGCGCTGGGGACTGTTGATCGACGCCGCGAAATGCCCGGACGGCTGCACCGCGTGTGTTTCGGCCTGCAACGAAGAGAACGGCCTCGCCGAACCCAAGCGCTTGGCCACCGATGCGCAGTGGATCCGCAAGCTTACGGTGACGAACCCCAAGGACGGCTCGTCCTTCTCCATGCCGTTCATGTGCCAGCACTGTGCCGAGCCGCCCTGCGTCGACGTCTGTCCGACCGGTGCCTCATTCCGGCGTGCCGACGGCATCGTGCTCGTCGATCGCCACATCTGCATTGGCTGCCGCTACTGCATGATGGCCTGCCCCTACAAGGCGCGCTCGTTCGTTCACGAGCCGCTTGAGGACCAGAAGCCGTATGCGCCGCGCGGCAAGGGGTGCGTCGAAAGCTGCACCATGTGTGTGCATCGTGTCGACGCCGGCGGCACGCCCGCATGCGTCGAGGCCTGCGCCAAGACCGGCAACGCCGCCATGATCTTCGGCGACCTGAACGACGCCAATTCCGAGATCGCCAAGCGTGTCGCCACCTATCGCACGACGCGCGTCCGCGCCGACCTGGGCACCGACCCTGGCGTCTACTACCAGAACATTTGAAACGAGAGCCGGATCTGAGGCCGGCCACAGAGGCAAAAGCGATGGCGCGCATCACGTTTCAGAAGCTTGAAGATCACAGCTCCTTCTTCTGGGGCCTACTCGGGCTGCATGCCCTGGTGATCGCCGCCGGTCTCGGCGCCTTCCTCTACACCGAGCACCACGGCCACATCGTCACCGGCATGAACAACGCAATCGTCTGGGGCACGCCCCACGTGTTCGCTGTCTTCCTCATCGTCGCTGCCTCTGGCGCGCTCAACGTTGCCTCGATTTCGTCGGTGTTCAACAACCTGGCCTACAAGCCGTTCGCGCGGCTGTCGGGTATCCTCGCGATCTCGCTGCTGGTCGGCGGCCTCATGGTTCTGGTCCTCGACCTTGGCCGGCCCGAGCGCCTGACCGTCGCCATGACGACCTACAATTTCAAATCGATCTTCGCCTGGAATATCTACCTGTACACGGGCTTCCTTGTGATCGTTGCGGCCTACCTGTTCACCATGATGGACCGTTCTCTCGCCAAGACCGGCAAGGCGAGCAAGGCGATGGGCTGGTTCGCCTTCGCGTGGCGTCTGGCACTCACCACAGGTACCGGTTCGATCTTCGGGTTCCTTATTGCGCGTGAAGCCTACGATTCCGCGATCATGGCGCCGCTGTTCATTGCCGCCTCGTTCCTCTATGGCCTGGCATTCACTGTGCTCGTGCTGCTCACCATGTGCCGCGAGACGCGCCAGCAGCTGATGAGCGAGGAAATGGTCGCCAAGTTCCTGAACCTCGTCATCATCTTCGCGCTGGCCGTGCTCTATTTCACGGCCGTGAAGCATCTGACGGCGCTGTACGCCAGCGAGCATCACGGCGTCGAGGCCTTCATCCTGCGCGATGGCGGCATCTACACGACGCTGTTCTGGGTCGGGCATGTTCTGGTCGGCAACGTACTGCCGATCCTCATCGCTGCCTTCCTGTCGGGCGAAGGCAAGCCCTTCAGCGCCCGCCAGGGCCTTGCGATCGCATCCGTGCTCGCAATCTTCGGCGGTCTCGCCTTCATGTACGTGACGATCATCGGCGGTCAGGCTTATCCGCTCGATCTGTTCCCTGGTATGGAGGTGAAAAGCTCGTTCCTGGACGGTGAAGTGGCAAGCTATGCCCCGACCCTGCCAGAGGTTCTCCTGGGCCTCGCCGGTGTTTCCATCGCGATGCTGGTAACGGGTGTGGCGCTCAAGGTCCTGCCCTTCCTGCCGCGCGGCGTGGAGACGGAAGGCTGACGCGGGGCGTCAGCCTGACTGTAACGGGGGAGCGACGGGGACGGACTGCAATTGCGCGGCAGGGCAGGGAGCCTGACGCTCGCATTCATGGTGGAGTTGTCCGGTCGTGGCCCATGTTCTGATCGCAGCTGCGCACAAGTCGTCGGGCAAGACGACCGTGACCCTGGGTCTTGCGCGCGCGCTCCGTGACGCGGGGCTCACCGTCCAGACCTTCAAGAAGGGCCCCGACTACATCGATCCGATGTGGCATGCCCGAGCCACCGGCCGGCCTGCCTACAATCTCGACTTCAATACCCAATCCGTCGCCGAGATCACCGATCTTCTGGCGGCCAAAGCCTCCAGTGCCGACATCTCGTTCATCGAGGCCAACATGGGCCTTTATGATGGAGTCGACGTGGAAGGCCGCGACGGCAACGCCGCGCTCGCCAAGCTCGTCGGCGCACCCGTAATCCTCGTCGTCGATACCGAGGGCATGACGCGCGGCATCGCGCCATTGCTCATGGGCTATCGCGTATTCGATCCGGAAGTGCACATTGCCGGCGTCATCCTCAATCGCGTTGCCGGTGCGCGCCATGAGGCCAAGCTGCGCGCGGCTGTCGAGCGCTATACCGAACTGCCCGTGCTCGGCGTGCTTCCGCGCGAGGAAGCATTGATGCTGCCCGAGCGCCATCTCGGCCTGACCACGCCCACCGAGACCGATGCGGTGGAAACCTTCATTGCCCGCATCGCTGCGCGTGTTTCGGAGCGCTTCGACCTGGAGACGCTGAAGGCCATTGCGAAGATGGCTATGCCTCTCCCGCCGCCGCGCCCTATCGCACAAGCTCCCGGTGCCGCCGCGGCAGAACGGGTCCGCATAGCGATCGCCCGCGACGCTGCATTCGGCTTTTATTATCCCGACGACCTGGAGGCCTTGGAGAGAGCCGGGGCCGACCTTGTCTTCTTCGACACCATGCGCGACACGGCGCTGCCTCAGGCGGACGGCCTCTTCATCGGCGGTGGTTTCCCAGAAACCCACATGGAGGCTCTGCAGGCCAACGCCGGGATGCGCGCGTCGATCCGCAAGGCAATCGAGGCAGGCCTGCCGACCTACGCCGAATGCGGAGGGCTGATGTACCTGACACGGGCCATCCGCTGGCACGACGAGCGCGCCGAGATGACCGGCGTGATCGATGCCGAAGCGGTCATGCACGAAAAGCCCCAGGGCCGCGGCCAGATCGTGATTGCGAGAACGCCCGACTGCCCTTGGCCTGCATTGCCCGGCGCTGACACGCGTGCCGAAGCGATAAATGCACATGAATTCCACCACGCGGCCCTTGTCGATTTGCCCGCAGACACCACCTTCGCTTTCGAGATCCGCCGCGGCATGGGTGTTGACGGAAAGCACGATGGCATTGTTGTTCACAACGCACTCGCCTGTTTCGCGCACCAGCGCACCACGCAATCCAACCCGTGGACATTGCGCTTCATCGCACACGTTCGCGCCATCAAGGCTGGCAGGACATATGGCAGCAGATCGGAGGCTCAACGCAACGTCGGGCCGGCCATCACCAACGCCACTCCATGATCCGTTTTGAGTGAATGAAGCCAGAGAAGAAACGTAACGACTTTCCCCAAGGAGCACGATGCATGACCAACGACACCCCCCGTTTTGATGCGGTCATCGCGGCGATCGACGCCGCCAACGCGGATGACCCGCGCAAGACCGAGGTCGATGGCGCAGCCCGCCCCTACGAGGTCGTCTACTCCGAGCGCATGAGCGCGCGGCTCGCCGACATGTACCCGGACGCCTCGGAGGTCTTGCGCATCGCCGCGCGCGCCCAGCACATCCGCCGCTGGGACATCCCGCGCAGCCGGTATCCCGAGGGCCGCAATGGCTACAACGACTGGCGCAAGGCCTGCCGCGAGCATCACGGCGAGGTCATTTCGAAGATCATGTCCGCTCACGGCTACGGGCAGGAGGAGATCGACCGTGTCGTCATGCTGATCAAGAAGGAGCAGCTGAAGAAGGACCGCGAGTCGCAGGCGCTGGAGAACGTCGTCGACGTCGTCTTCGTCGAGCACTACTTCGATGAGTTCCTCGGCAAGTACTCCCAGTACGACGACGACAAGATCATCGACATCGTCGGCAAGACGCTGCGCAAGATGTCGCCGAAAGGTCATCAGGCCGCGCTGTCGCTCGATCTTCCCGAGCGCACCCGCGATCTTGTCATGAAAGCCGTCGAACGCGAGAAGGACACGCTGGCAAAGCTTGCCGCCGTTGCGCTCGACTAGACAAACAACGAAACCGACGCATGCGCACGGGGGCTGACCGCCCAGGCAGCGCAAGAAGAACGTGTGAGGAGAGATCAGGAATGAGCGTGACGAAGAGTGAGGTGCTCGATCGCCTGCGCGCCATCAAGGGGCTTGGTGACGGCGGCAACATCGTCGACCAGGGCCGCGTTTCGGAGATCATCATCAAGGAGGACCGGGTCTATTTCTCGATCACGGTGCCGATCGATCGCGCCGGCGACCTCGAACCCCTGCGTCAGTCCGCCGAGCAGGCCGTCGCCGGCATGGAAGGCGTCAGCGCCGTCACCGCGGTCCTGACCGCCGAAGCGGCACAGGGCACGGCTGGCAAGACCAATGGCGCCAACGGTTCTGGTGGTGCGCACCCCGCCAAGCTGGGCAATGTCCCCGGCGCCGGTGCCTCGCCGTTGGCCCACATGCCGGGCCTGCCGGGCGTCAAGCACATCGTTGCCGTTGCTTCCGGCAAGGGCGGCGTCGGCAAGTCGACGACGGCCGTCAATCTCGCGCTCGGCCTGCAGGCGATGGGCCTGCGCGTCGGCATGTTCGACGCCGACATCTATGGCCCCTCGCAGCCGCGCCTGCTGGGCCTCACCGGCGAGCAGCCATCCGCCACCGAGGACCAGCAGAAGCTGATCCCGCTTAAGGCATATGGTCTTGCCGTCATGTCCATGGGCTTCCTTGTCGAGGAGGATCTGCCGATCGTCTGGCGCGGCCCGATGGTCACGCAGGCCCTGAACCAGATGCTGTTCGATGTCGCCTGGAACATCGACGGCGATCTCGACGTGTTGATCATCGACATGCCGCCGGGCACCGGCGACGTCCAGCTCACCATGGCCCAGCAGGTCCCCATGTCGGGCGCCGTGATCGTGTCGACGCCGCAGGATCTCGCCCTGATCGATGCCCGCAAAGGCCTCAACATGTTCCGCAAGGTCGACGTTCCCGTCATCGGCATCGTCGAGAACATGAGCTACTTCATCGCGCCCGATACGGGCAAGCGCTACGACATCTTCGGCCACGGCGGTGCCGAGCGCGAGGCCGAGAAACTGGGTCTGAAGTTCCTCGGCGGCGTGCCATTGCACATGGACATCCGCGAACTTTCGGATGCCGGCACACCTGTGACCGCGGTCCGCCCGGATGGTCCGGAGGCAGCCGTCTTCAAGGATATCGCCGGCAAGGTCTGGGAGGCCGTACAGACCTCGAAGGGTATCGAGGCGCCGATCGTCAAGCTTTCGCCTGATCGCGATAGCCTCAAGGTCACCTTCAAGGATGGCTATTCCTATGATCTGCCCGCCGAGATGCTGCGCGTCATGAGCCCGTCGGCGGAGGTCCAGGGTCATTCCGAGGAGCAGCGCGTCACCGTGCCCGGCAAGCGCAATGTCAAGATCAAGACCATGCAGCCGGTCGGTAAGTACGCCACCAAGATCAGCTTCGACGACGGCCACGACACCGGCCTCTACTCCTGGTCCTATCTGCTCGAACTGGGCAAGAACAAGGATGCCAAGTGGAAAGCCTATCTGGAGGAGCTGGCAGCCAAGGGCCTGAGCCGCAGCTGACGCGCCTTTATCGCAGTGCGAAACATGATCGGCGGAAGCTCATAGCTTCCGCCGATTTCTTATTGATTGATCGAATAGGCCCGTAGCGCCCTTGACAAGGCAGCGGCGTCGGAGACGATCATGTCTCTACAATCCAGAACGGTGGGCCAGGACGCGACGGCGTTCCGGCATCTCCGCACGCTCAGACTTATGCGCGGTCACACGACGTGCAAACACGTTGAGGCCTTGAGGAAGGAAACGCCATGTCTATGCTCGTCAGGTCGAGGTGCTATGCGGCAAAACTGATGGCCTATCCGCTCGCGCTTTTCGGGCTCGTGCTGATGGCCCTGCCGGCAGTCGCGGCCGACCCGCTTGTGTCGGTCGACTGGGTCAAGGCGAATCTCGGCAAGCCGGGCATCGTTCTGCTCGATGTGACGAGCGGCGGCGGCCGCACCAAGGCAGACTTTACCGCCGGCCACATCCCCGGTTCCGTCTTCACCGACTATGCCAAGGGCGGCTGGCGCATCAAGACCAAGGACGGCGTCAAGGGGATGCTGCCGCCGCTTGCCGATCTGGAAAAGCTGATCGGCACTCACGGCATCGGCAACGATAGCCACGTCGTCCTCGTGCCCCTCGGCGGCAGTGCCCGCGACATGGGAGCTGCAACGCGTCTCTACTGGACATTCAAGCTGCTGGGCCACGACAAGGTGTCGATCCTCGACGGTGGCTACAAGGCCTGGATTGCCGATGTCGACAAGCAGACCAAGAAGCCGCTCAATCCGCTGGAGACCGGCGAGGTGACACCTGCGGCACAGAGCTTCAAGGCCAACGTCAACAACGAAGTGCTGGCCACCAAGGACGACGTGCTCGCCGCGATGGCCGACAAGCAGCCCCTGGTCGACAATCGCCCCAACGACTTCTTCCTCGGTGTCACCAAGAGCGGCGCCGCCAAGTCGAGCGGAACCCTGCCCGGTGCCGCGAACCTCCCCGAATCCTGGCTGACCGAGAACAACGGTGGCAAATTCCGCTCCAAGGAGCAGCTCGCCAAGCTCTATCAAGCCGCCGGTGTCGCCACGTCCGGCAAGCAGATCAACTTCTGCAACACTGGCCATTGGGCAAGCCTCGGCTGGTTCGTCTCCTCCGAGATCATGGGCAACAAGCAGGCCAGGATGTACGACGGTTCCATGGCGGAATGGACCCGCGACGACAAGGCGCCGATGCAGCGCACAGTGGTCGTGGAGTAGATACCCCGGGCCCGTGCACTCATCGTCGTTATCGCGGTCGAATAGGAGTCAATTGAACACTGCGCTGCCGTCAAAGCGATAAGTGACGCCGACACGAAGCTTCTGCGCAGTTACGTCGAGTTCGCCGCGGCTCGCGCTGCCGGCCAACGGGACTGACATCTGCCCGAGGTCCTCGTAGAGATACTCTGCGCGCAAGAGAAGGTTATTGTTCAAGGCGAACTCGACACCGCCGCCCAGAGCCCAACCGGTCAGCAGTTCGCTCCTGCTCGCAGTGGCGGGCGGACCGAAATCTGGAGTGACCGTGTCGCGCCATCCAATGTCCATGAAAGCCAGTCCGCCAGTGGCATAAAGCATCGCTTGGCCGACTGAATACCCCAGCCGGAGACGCAGTGTACCCTGCCAATTCGCGTCGACCTTCGATCGGATTACGGCAAAGCCCTCCTGCGAAAGGTCAATGACGCCGAGCGCCTTGGAGTCGCTGCCCCATCCGGCAGAAAGATCGCCTTCGACGCCAAAATAGATGGACGGCGAAAGCCTCAGCATATGGCCGAGGTGCAACCCCGCGATCGCTCCGCTTGCATCGTAGTTTTCAGACCTGGCGGGAACGTCAATGAATCCAAGTACCGTGTAGGGAGGCGTTGTCAGATCCGCATCCACCCATCGGTAGCCAGCATGTGCGCCGATGTAGGTGCCGCTGAAATCCTGCGCACGCGCCGTGCACGTCAAACCGGCGCAGGCCAATGTCATTGCTGCAAAAGCGGAAGCTTTAATCCTCATGAGACGCGACCCGACACAGCAAAAGCGTAGTTACAACTCTTTCACTATCATGGAGACGTCGCTACGACTGTGATGAATGAGCGACATTGCGCACGCAAGCTTGGCTGCTCGTTGGCGCACGGATATTCCTCGCGCAACCAAATCTGTGAACTGCCCACATGCCGCCGTCTTGTTAGCGTGGACTGCGCCGGACTGCGTGGCCGCACCACACATGATGGATAGTTGGCATTCGTGCAGACCCGTACCAATTTGGCGCTTGGCGGCCGCAGCACGCGCCACAGTCTGAGCCGCTCTTTGAACGTGTCACTCAGCCGTCTCCGCTTTCCACCGCGCATCCGGAAGCCCCTCGGCAACGCAGCGTGCGCGCAGCCGCTCGAGGAAGTCCTCGCATCCCGCCGCATAGACATCGCAGCCCTGAAGCGCACCCGCCTCGGCGACGACCGCATCGATAACGGCGTTGTGCGGTGCGCCCTGCGCAAACGGCACGTAGCTGAAGTCGTCGAGTGCGTTGGCATAGGACTTCAACAGGTTCTCCTGATAGAGCCCCTCGTCGTTTGCCAGGCGGACGAGCGCAATCGAAGGCGCCTGTTCCAGCGACAGCGCATGCTGCAGGAGGCTCTTGATCTGCGCAAACCCCGCACCTTCGGCCACAAGTACCACAGGCCGCTCCGAAGCATCGTCGAGGACGAATGCGCCGAACGGGCCACGCACCGATACTTGCGCGTTTGTCATCAATGAGGAGAAAGGCCCCGTCGCTTCGTTCGCGGGTGCATCACACAGCACGTGAACCTCGATGCGCCGCTCGTCGCACGGACAGCTTGCCGCCGGCACGATGCGGCTCTGCCCGTCAACGGTGATTTCGAGGGTCTGCCCGGCGAGATAGCGCATCCGCTCCGCCCGTGAGGTGATGAGGTGCACGGCAATGCGCCGCCCACCCAGCGTCTCCACCTCGCGCACGCGCGCCTGGATCGTTTGCTCGCGGATTTCCGCAGCTCCGCCCAGATCCACCTCGAGCGTCACATCTCCGACGGCGGTATACGCACACGCAAGCGTGATGCCCTCGCTTCGCTCAGCCTCCGTCAGCGGGTAGTCGTGCGGACGCAACTTCATGACGTCACCGGAAACGACGCGGCATTTGCAGTCGCCACAGGTGCCGTTCGAACAGCCATACGGCATCGGCATGCCGGCGCGCAGTCCCGCTTCCAGGAGCGATTCGTTGCCCAGGATCTCGAACGTCTGTCCCTTGGG
>JTFN01000035.1_pt1 | contig 9925 bp, 9 predicted proteins | sample 235401 | NCBI WGS metagenome assembly JTFN01 (sample SAMN03067589, study PRJNA260952) | activated sludge metagenome | biome: Sludge; feature: Wastewater; isolation source: CETP activated sludge from augmented bioreactor treating industrial... | place: India:Gujarat | collected 2013-04 | reverse complement strand
ACTAACGTTCAGTGGCCGCCTCTACGGGGGTGATCACGGGTAATTAAGGGTGAGGGCTGTATCACTTCGTTGAGTCCCGTTAATCCGACAGACTGCTAGGCCTGGAATACGGCGGCAAAGAAGGCGACCGCATCAACGAGCACCATCTGACGCTGGCAGAGAAACGTGCAGCGCGTCATTAACAGCGTGATAGACTGTTTGAACTGTTAAACCCTGCTGGACGGGAGTATGAGATGCACATTTCTGAGGTGAAGCTGATCAATTTCAGAGGCGCCAAAAAGCTGCCGCTGAACCTTGATGAGCATTTGAATGTGTTTGTAGGTATGAATGGTGCCGGCAAGTCCAGCATCCTGGATGCCTGCGCAATCATGCTTTCATGGCTGGTAAACCGAATGCGTACTACAACAGCATCCGGACGCCCCATTACCGAGTCAGATATTCGTAACGGCAGTTCGATTTCCACAGTTGAAATTGTCTGTGAGGATAAAGTGCCGTTTGCCTGGAGTCTTGCCAAAGCACGTTCGGGGCATAGCCGCAAGGAACATGCGTCCGTCTTGTTGAATGCGACAGAGCAGGCCAAGCGCTACCAGGCGCTGATTACCGAGCACCAGGGGCAAGTCAATCTGCCCCTGTTTGCCTATTATCCGGTGAACCGGGCAGTGCTGGATATTCCGCTACGGATTCGTAACTCGCACCAGTTTGAACTGCTGGATGCCTATGATGAATCACTCACCAGTGGGGCCAACTTCCGTACCTTTTTTGAGTGGTTCCGCGATCGTGAGGACTTGGAAAACGAGCACCGCCGTTATCGGGATGATCTGATTCAGCCTGAAGGCTACGCCTTTCCTGATCCTCAGTTAGAAGCGGTGCGCCGGGCGCTTACGACCTTTATGCCTGAGTTCAAAAACCTGACGGTACGGCGTAAGCCGCTTCGGATGGAGGTCGAAAAACAGGGCCAAAAGCTAACGGTGAACCAGTTGTCAGACGGTGAGAAGTGTCTGATGGCGATGATCGGTGATTTGGCCCGGCGCTTGGCCATTGCCAATCCCATACGTGATAACCCGCTGGAAGGCGATGGCGTTATCTTGATTGATGAAGTTGATCTGCACCTGCATCCCAAATGGCAACGTGTCCTGATCCCAAATCTGCGCAAGGTGTTCCCGAACTGCCAGTTTCTTGTTTCGACCCATTCCCCCCATGTCATCACCCATGTGGAACCTAAGCATTTGCACCTCTTAAGGATGGAAAAAGGGGAATTGGACACTGTGCCGGTGACTGAATCTTACGGCAAAAACGTAGACCGCATTCTGGAAGACATCATGGGATTGCCGACAACCCGGCCGGACGATGTCTTCGAGGATCTACAGCGGTTGTACCAGCAGATTCAGGTGGGTGATTTGCAGCAGGCAATGGCTGATTTGAATATATTGCAGGAACGGATTGGATCTGACCCTGAGTTGGTGAAAGCCTCTGTACTGATCAAACGTAAGGAGTTGATTGGTAAATGAAGCATATCACCAAAGGGAGAGAGCCGGCCGAGCTTACCGCATGGAAAGCCTTGGAAAACGAAGACTGGTCTCCGACCTACGATGGTCTCAGTGGGGCTGAAAAGCGAGCAGTCAAAAGAGCGTTGATGCAGGAGCAGGGCTACATCTGCTGCTACTGTGAGCGTCGCTTGACCGAACATGACTCCCACATTGAGCACTTCAAACCGCAGAGTGATGAAACAGTAGATCCGTTGGACTATTCCAACCTGCTGTGCTCTTGCCAGAATCAGCTGGAAAAGGGAGAGCCGAGGCATTGCGGAAATCTCAAAGGTGACTGGTTTGACGAGCGGTTACTGGTATCTCCCATGGAGCCTGAGTGTGAGCAGCGCTTTCAATTCACGTGGGATGGCAATATTTATCCAGCACCAGGCGATGGGGCAGCAGGCGTTACGATCACAAAGCTGGGGCTTGATCTGCCCAAGTTGGTCAGTATGCGGACAGCCGCGATTGAGCCATTCTTGAGTGAAGAGCTGAGCGATGATGAGTTGGCATTGTTCGTCGATGGGTATTTGCAACAGGGCGAGACGGGGCAGTACTCACCGTTCTGGACGATGATTTACAGCCTATTCACCGGTCTGACACCTAATACTCTGGCCTGAGCCCCGTTGGAGATTATGCCATGTTGAAAACATTGAAATTGACCAATGTCGGACCAGCACCCTCTATGGAGCTGGCATTTGGTGAGCGTATGAACCTGATTACCGGCGACAATGGTCTGGGCAAAAGCTTTCTGTTGGATATCGCCTGGTGGGCGATGACGGGCACATGGCCGGCTGAGGTTAACCCTCGGCTTACCTCCGGGCGCTTGGCTTTGCCCAATGACAAGAAACAGGACGCTGTTATCGACCTTGAGGTGCTTGCAGTCAGTGGAGATAAAGCAGGCAGCCGCACCTTTGATCGCGATTCACAAAACTGGCAACGATCCAAGGGGCGTCCCGTAAAGTCAGGGCTGGTCATTTATGCCATGTCAGATGGCAGCTTTGCGGTGTGGGACCCGGAAAGAAATTACTGGCGTGACAAGGATAATCCCGCCGGCAGACAAGATGCTTATGTCTTTGCGCCCAAAGAAGTCTGGGATGGTCTGCAGTCTGCCGATGGTAACTGGCTCTGTAATGGTCTAATCCGCGACTGGGCAGGGTGGCAAAAAGAAAATGGCCGTGCCTTTGAAAACCTGCAGGCTGTCTTGCGTCAGCTTTCGCCTAGCAGGGATGAACAGCTTGTCCCCGGGCCACTTACCCGTATCAGCCTTACAGATGCGCGTGATATGCCAACCATCAAAATGCCATATGGTATGGATGTTCCTATCCTGCATGTGTCAGCAGGTATGCGCAGAGTTATTGCGCTGGCCTATTTTCTGGTGTGGTGTTGGGAAGAGCATCTGAAAGCGGTCGAGCTTAAGGGGCTGGAGCCTGAAACACGTATTACCTTCCTGATTGATGAGGTTGAGGCTCACCTTCATCCCCGTTGGCAGCGATCTGTCATTCCTTCATTGTTGGATGTGATGCAAACGTTGGCTACTGACGCTCGCGTGCAACTGCTGACAGTCACTCACTCTCCTTTGGTGATGGCGTCGGTTGAACCCAAGTTCGATTCTGCACAGGATACCTGGTTTGATCTGGACCTGGAACAGGGGGAAGTGAAGCTGCGGCAGCGTCCCTTTGTTCGTCACGGCGATGCATCACGCTGGCTAATCAGTGAAGCTTTTGATTTGGGAAGTGCGCGTTCATTAGAAGCCGAAGAGACTTTGGAGCAAGCGGCAAAGATCCTTTCTGAAGAGGTCATAGATGAACAGCTGGCGAAGAGGCTTGATGCAAAATTGCGGACGTTGCTGGGCGATACTGATCCATTCTGGATTCGCTGGCGCTATGTGGGTGAAAAACAGGGGTGGCTGCAATGATTCCTGTAGTGGCGCAGCCAGAGCCCGTCAATTTTGATGCCAGCGTACGCCGTAAAGGTCTGAAATACCTCGAGAAAAAAGGCTTTTCTTTGGATCAGTCCTTGCCAGCTAAAGCCGATATTCCGCCTTACTGGAGGGAGTGTTTGACTGAGCTGCACCATTCATACGCTGGTATCTGTGCCTATTTAGGTGTTTATTTTCCGCGTGTGATTGGGGCTGGAAGTGTGGATCACTTTATTGCCAAGTCTACTAATGCCGGCCTGGCTTATGAATGGAGCAACTACAGGTTGGCATGCTCGACTATGAATAGCCGAAAAGGCGCTTTCAACGATGTGTTGGATCCTTTTTACCTATCGCCTGATTTGTTCCGCCTGCAGTTGTCCACCGGACATATTTATCCAAATCCGAGCCTGGCTGCTAAAGCAATGCGTCTGGTTGAAGAAACTATCGAGCGACTGGGGCTTGATGACCCGCAGTGTCGTGAGTTGCGTGCTAGCTGGTACCAGGATTATCTGGAACATGGGCTGCCATCTGATTATTTGAAAAAGAAATCACCTTTCGTTTGGTATGAAGCGAATCGCCAGGGACTGCTATGAAACTGATCGATCTGCTGGCGGAGGAAGTTCGTGCCAGCGCCGCCTATAACTCCAATATCCAAATGGCACCGAGCGTTATCCTCTGGACTGACAAGCAGCGCCAGTGGGAATCTGCCTTGCCGTTGCTGCAGGCTGCCATGCCTGAACTGGTGGTGCTGGGTGACTACGCCCCCGAGCAGAAGCGTGGGCCGGCCATCTGGATCAAATGTGTGATCGAAGGTGTATTGCCCGAGGTACAGCTGCCGCAGGATTGTACTCCGATCCTGTATCTGCCAGGTGTAGAACGCCGCGACTTGCGAGCCATTGCGGACTGCCCCGATGTGCTCAAGCCTTTGGCCGAATTGCAGTATCGCGGCTGTTGGTGGATCTACAACAACACCGGCCGTGACTGGACGGTCAATGCTTTTCTGATCTCAGCCAACGGCGGTGCTGGTCTGGATGTGGCCAAGGATGAAAAGTCGCAGCAGGCGATGCTGCGGGTGCTCACCGAAATACTGGAAAGCGAACGAGACGAGCTGGCCAACCGCCGCCTGGAGGCGCCGGACTTCAATAAGCTGGTGTCCAGTGATCCGGTGCGTGACCTGCTTAGCTGGATGAATGACAGCAAAGCCTGCCGTGAACGCTGGGATGCGCCCCGTTGGCAGGCGTTAGTGGGTATTTGCGAGACGGAATATCACTTCAGCCCTGAACGTGACGGCGAACTGACGGCAGCGGAGTTACTATGTCAGCGCCAGGGTGTATGGGAGAGCGTTTGGCAGCGGTATGCCGAGTCCTGTCATCATTACCCCAATTTGCCTGATCTTTTGATGAAGGTGCAGCCTGACCTTGCCGCTGATGGTGCCAGTTATCCTGCGATCAACGCGGATGAAGAACAGCGACTGGAGCAGGATTTAAACCAGCTGCTGACTCTGAATTCAGCTGATGCACGCCAACAATTACAGCGACTTGAACAGCGTCATTCTGAGCGTCGTAACTGGATCTGGTCTCAGCTGGGCCGCGCACAGCTGGCAGGTGTGCTGGAATATCTGAGTCAGATTGCCGAACGCACACAGCAGGTGTTTTCCGGTATCGATGCCGAGGAGATGGCTGACCTTTACCGCCGGAAGTATTGGCAGGTGGATGACTTGGCACTCAAAGCCTTGGCCAGTCCACTGTCCAACGGACAGCAGGCTCTGGTGCAACAACTGCTGGCGCTGATCTACACCCCGTGGCTGGATGAAGTCACGCGCAATTTCCAGAGTCTGGTGAAGGCAAAGGGCTATCCCGGAATTGGTCAGGTGAACGAAGCCACGGCTGCTTATGCACCGGGTGGCGAGGTGGTCTTCTTTGTGGATGGCCTGCGCTATGACATCGCTCAACGGCTGGTGCAGATGCTGGTGTCCAAAGCGGATATCAAACTGTCCTCGAACTGGGCGGCGTTGCCATCGGTGACCGCGACGGCTAAGGCAGCAGTGACCCCTGTTCATGACAGGCTGACCGGCCGGGTAACGGATCGCGACTTTGAACCCAGTTTGCTGGAGGATGATAAGGATTTTTCGGCCTACTACCTGAAGAAATACCTGAAGGAAAAGGGCTGGGTGTATCTGGAAGAGGGCGAGTCCGGCGACCCATCAACTAATGCCTGGGTGCAGAGTGGTGATATTGACAAGGAAGGCCACGTCAAAGGTCTGAAGCTGGCGGCTCGCATCGATACGCTGCTGGAAGAAATTGTTGAGCGTGTGGATGAACTGTTGGCGGCCGGATGGCGGAAGATCCGTATCGTGACCGATCATGGTTGGGTGCTGACACCCGCTACCATGTATAAGGTGGATCTGACCAAGCACCTGACCGATACCCGCTGGGGCCGTTGCGCCGTGATCAAGGATACGGTGGATACCGGCTATCTGCAGCTGGGTTGGTACTGGAACGGTAATGTCAGTATCGCTATGGCGCCGGGGATCAGCAGTTTTAAGGCTGGGCAGCATTATGACCATGGCGGCTTGAGCTTGCAGGAGTGTCTGACCCCCGTCATCGAGCTCAGTAGTAACCAGCAAGTTCAGCCCGCTCCAAGTGTGAGTGCAACATTGTCAGACCTGCGTTGGTTGGGATTGACCTGTAAGGTGCAGGCCGAAACCGATGCTGAGGGTGTGGTCGCAGTTCTGAGAACCCATGCAGCGGATGCCGATTCCGAGATCTGTAAGCGTAAACCCCTCAAGGGCGGTAAATGCAGCCTGATGGTGGACGATGACTTTGAAGGCATGACAGCGGTACTGGTACTACTGGATGACAGCGGAAACGTACTGGCGAAAAAGCCGACCCTGGTCGGTGATGAATAAGGTTAGGAGAGAGACGCGTGGAACTGGATGCTCTGGATAACAAGGCCGCAGACGTTTTTGAAGGCTACATCGTGCGCAAGGATCTGGTGCGGACCTTTGCCCGCCAGTTTCCGGTGCCGACCTATGTGGTCGAGTTCATGCTGGGGCGTTACTGTGCCTCGACAGACCCTGACGAGATCGAGGAAGGCCTGGAGATTGTTCAGCGCCAGTTGGCATCCCGCACTGTGCGTGCCGGCGAGGAAGAGCTGTTCAAGGCCCGGGCTTACAAGAAGGGGGCTGCCAAGCTGATCGATATCGTCAGTGTCCGTTTCGTTGAAAAGGAGGGCGGTTACCTTGCATCCTTGCCCAGCCTGAACCTCAACCGAGTCCGTATTGCTGACAAAATCGTCGATGACAATGAACGCTTGCTGACAGGTGGTTTTTACGCCGAAGTGACGCTGGAGTACGACTCTGTCATTGCCGAAGAGAAAGGCAATGCCTTCGGTATCGCCGAGCTGCGCCCAATCCAGATGTCCAAGCGTAATGTGTTGGACGTGATGGCAGAAGCCCGTCACCACTTTGATAGCCATCAATGGCGGGATTTCCTGATCCGCTCCATCGGTCTCGAGTCCGAGGCGCTGTCTGACCGTGCCAAAGACTCCATCCTGCTGCGTATGGTGCCCTTTGTGGAGCGCAACTATAACCTGGTTGAACTTGGCCCCCGCGGCACCGGCAAGAGTCACCTGTTCCAGCAGGTGTCGCCCTATGCGCATCTGATCTCCGGCGGCAAGGCGACCATCGCCAAGATGTTCGTCAACAACGCCTCTGGCCAGCGCGGTCTGGTATGCCAGTACGATGTGGTCTGCTTCGATGAAGTCAGTGGCATCTCGTTCGATACCAAGGAAGGGATCAACATCATGAAGGGCTACATGGAATCCGGCGAGTTCAGCCGTGGCAAGGAGAGCATCCGTGCCGATGGCTCCATGGTGTTTGTGGGTAACTTCGACGTGGATGTGGAGCATCAGCAGCGGGTAGGCCATCTGTTCGGTCCATTGCCACAGGAGATGCGCGATGACACCGCCTGGATGGATCGTATCCACTGCTATCTGCCCGGTTGGGATGTACCCAAGATGAGCAAGGAGCTGACCACGGATCACTTTGGTCTGGTCAGTGATTTCTTCTCCGAGTGTATGAGCCGTCTGCGTTTTCAAAGCCGTGTGGCGGCCATGCAGAATCGTGTGCATCTCGGCGGAGCGTTGAGTGGCCGAGACACCAACGCGGTGAATAAAACCGTTTCCGGCCTGCTTAAACTTATGTACCCCGACCCCGAAATGCAGGTTTCTGATGAGGATCTTGAGTGGGCGACCCGCCTGTCCTTGGAAGTACGCCGCCGAGTGAAAGAGCAGCAAAAACGAGTCGGTGCAGCCGAGTTCCGGAACACTCACTTCAGCTACTTCATCGGTGATGACGGTATCGAAAAGTTCGTGGCAACACCCGAGTTGCGTGCCGATAACGAAATTGGTGATGACCCGCTTGAACCGGGTCAGATCTGGACAATCAGCGAAGGAGGTACCGATTTCGATGACAATGCCGGTCTCTACCGCATCGAAGTGAACGAAGGACCAGGCTCAGGTGTAAAGATTCTGAATAATCCGGCACCGGCAGCATTTAAAGAATCCATGCGATATGCTGAGCAAAATCTTTATGCACGTGCGCAGCAGTTAATTGGTGATCGAGATCCACGATCACATGAGTTTACCGTTCAGCTCCGAGCCTTTGATGCAGCTAAAAAAGGTTCCAAACTGGGTGTCGCAGCATTAATTTCCATGTGCAGCAGTATGTTGAAGAAATCCGTGAAAGGCGGCCTTATTGTGGTCGGTGAGATTAATCTGGGTGGCTCAATTGAACCGATTAGCAATGCCGTGAATATTGCAGAACTAGCAGTGGAAAAAGGCGCTAGTACCCTGTTGATGCCAGTGACAGCGCGACGCCAGCTCTACGACTTGTCGGATGAGATGGCGACAAAGGTTGATATTCAGTTTTACCAGGATGCTAGGGATGCACTGCTAAAAGCCATGCTAGAGTAGTATATGGATTATAAATTGGGATAAGGATATGAAAACATTTTATGATAAACACCCTGAATTGAATCCGAACTTCAGTAAAGATACGGAAGAGTTGATTAAAAAATCTGATCTTTACGTTGAATATGGAAACAGTGGTAACCGTAGAAAATCTCAGTTCTGATGAAATTATCTTACTTGATCGGGTGAGGCTATGGTAAGTAGATCTTTTATGGTGGAAACTATCGATACACTTTCGCTAGTACATGAGGGTTTAATGTCAGATGACGATTTTGATATTGCGTCAGCAGAGACAGTATTGTCCGCACTGATGATGCATATCCGATACCCTCAAGCTCAACTACATTCTGATTCTAGAGAAGCATATGAATACCTATTAAAAAAATACGGACCTAGCACGTTTGAAAATATAGTTAAAAACATCCGATCAGATAACAGTTGGCTTGTTTATCATGATGAAATACCTTTAGATCTTGCGGAAAAGTTTGTGATGAGTAGTGCGTGGTGGCACACCCACTCTTCAGGCCGTCCTGTTCGTGCGCCTAGACATGCTGATAGAATTTATAAGTCTAGCCGAGGGTGGGCATTAGACTTTGGTGCTAACACATTTTTGATTAGTACTGCGATAGAAAGGTGCTCTATAGAAATTAATAATGCTCTGGATCATACCACTTCTGAAGGTGATATGGATCTTCATGAATTGAAAGAAAAACTAAAGTTACATATTAGTGGAGCCGTGGCAAACCATGAAGGATATGAGTATGAAGGCTATTATCCGCTCGAGGGAAACGATATGATGTTTGGAGCGCAGTCAATAGATGTAGATGATGGTGCGCAATTCTTATTGGATGAATGTTCAATAAATGAAATATTTAGTTAATGAATACTAAAAATACTTTTTTATATGAAAAAACCAACAATTAGTCATCCTGCTCAAGAATATAATTATGAAGCCAATAATGTTTTTGAGAAAAGTTCTCTTTTTTATGCTGTGGAAGTAGGAGACTTTTTAGAAGTTAAATATCTACTTAGGAACGATAATAAATTAGAGTTAGATGAATCGATTTCTTCTTCTCTCTGCTGTGCATTAGAAAAAGGATTTAAAAATATAGCGTGTTTGATTTTAGATGATAGGCGTTTCAACCCGAACTATAATTATTCCGAAGCTTTTAAATTGTCGATTTCACTAGGGTATCTAGATGTTGCTAAAATATTATTAGAAAAAGGCGCTAACCCTAACCTTTCTAAGCCTGAAGGTGAATATCCAATATTCTTGGCTTTAGATAGGGAGTATTTCGATCTTTTTAGAGAAATGGTTAAATGTGGCGCTGAGGTGAATGTCCGTGATAAGAAAGGCAATACGCCTCTGATTTGTGCTTCAATAAAGGGGCATTATAGAAGCGTAAACCTGAATCAGTGAATTCATCTGCTATTGCCGTGCCACCGCATTGAATATAACCACATTCTTTAACACCGCTCGATCTTATCCGGATTCTGCCGCCGCATC
>JTFN01002102.1_pt1 | contig 9949 bp, 7 predicted proteins | sample 235401 | NCBI WGS metagenome assembly JTFN01 (sample SAMN03067589, study PRJNA260952) | activated sludge metagenome | biome: Sludge; feature: Wastewater; isolation source: CETP activated sludge from augmented bioreactor treating industrial... | place: India:Gujarat | collected 2013-04 | reverse complement strand
GCTGCAACCGGTCATCTGCCGGATCTCGATGCGATCGCGGCGGACAAGGAACTGCTCTCGCGGACGGTCGCCTTCTATCTGGCGTCACCGGCCAATCCGCAAGGCGCGGTGGCCTCGCGCGCCTACATCCTGCGGGCCCTGGAACTGGCCCGGGCGCATGACTTCATGCTGTTTTTCGACGAGTGCTATTCGGAACTCTACAACGATGCGCCGCCGGTCGGCGGTCTTGAAGTCGCCGCCGATACGGATCGCCGCTTCGACAACATCGTTGTCTTCAACTCGCTGTCGAAACGCTCCAACCTGCCCGGCTTGCGCTCGGGCTTCTGCGCTGGCGATAGAGCGTTCCTGGCCACGCTCGCGGAGGTACGCAACCTGGTGGGGCCGACCATGTCGGGGCCGATACAACATGCCTCGGCGGCGGCCTGGAGTGACGAAGTGCATGTCGCGGCCAACCGTGCGGCCTATCGCGCCAAATTCGACGTTTGCGACGAGGTGCTGGGCGGGCGCTACGGATATGCGCGGCCAGCCGGCGGGTTCTTCCTCTGGCTCGATTTGAGTCATTTTGGCGGCGGCGTTGAGGGTACGGTAACCTTATGGAAACGCTCGGGTGTCAGGGTGATACCGGGTGCCTACCTGGCGCAACCCGGACGAGACGGCATCAACCCCGGCGCAGATTACGTGCGCGTGGCGTTGGTGGTGGACCCGGTTTTGATCAGGGAGGCGCTCGGCAGAATCGTTTCGGTCCTAGCGTAAGAAGTTGCCGCCCCGATGTCGTTTGAGTCTCATGTTTCATCGATCCGCGCCGCCGATCCGCCGCCCCTCGAGCAGCGGTTGATGGTGGCTTTCGGCCGTCTCGCCGGTGGTTTGCTGCTGGCAATCGTCGCTGTGCTGTGGCTCAGCGTCATGACATGGTCCGTCAGCGATCCGAGCCTGACACACGCGACGAGCGGGACGCCCCGCAATCTGATGGGCGCGCTGGGTGCCATCGTTTCCGATCTCCTGCTGCAGACCCTGGGTCTGGCAACTCTGATCGTGCTCGTCGCGCCGCTGTTCTGGGGCATTGCGATGTTGAAGTCGCGGTCGTCGAACGTCGGGCTTTCGAAGTCGCAGTTCTTCTGGTTTCCGGTTGCCGCCATCGTGACGGCCGGTGCGTTCTCGTCGCTGCCGGCAGTGGCCTCGTGGCCTTTGCATCATGGGCTGGGCGGTATTGTCGGGGACACCGTCTTTGCGGCGTCTGCGAAAATTTTCGCTCTCATCAACGCGTCGCGCGCGGGCATCGCGGCCGGACTTGTCCTGATCGTGGCGAGCGGTATCGCTTTCAGCCGTGCGATCGCGATCAGCTTTGCAGACATGCTCGGTTCAGTGCTGCCGGGCAAGGCCGCTGCTGGTACGCAGGCTTACGAGCCGTTGCATGGCGAGACGGCCGCGCATGGCATGTCCGGGGACCGTTTCGAACAGAGCGCGCCGTTCGTCGATTCCTCGGGGCGCATCGAACCCAATCTGATGGTGCCGCCGGACCTGTCCATACCGGAGCGCGGTGCGAGGGGGCCGGCGCCGCGCGGCTATCCGCAACACAATGCGCACGGCAACCAAAGCCTTGGCAATCGTCTGGCGCATGCCTTTGGCCGGGCCCGTGATGCCGCGCAACGCGGCGTTGCCGCCGCCAATGAACGCGCCTCGCGCTTGACGGCCAATCTTCAGGATGCCGCAGCGGTCCGGCGTGCTGGCGGTCAAGGCGGTGCGGACCGCGCGATGGCATCACATCCGCACGGCGCGCATCCCGGAGGCCATGACGTCGGCTATGCCAACCGCCCACAGCATATGCCGGCTTCAATGGGTGCCGGCCGACCGGCGACTTATCATCATGGCGCACCGGCGCCGGGCCAGACGCATGGATGGCCGCCGCAATCCTTGGGGGCGTCTGCTTATGGCACGCCCTATGAACCCTATGAAGATGGCGACTTCGACGTTACGACCGAAGACTCGAGCCGCGCCATGGCTGAGCGGTTTGCGCCGCAGAGAACGGAAGCTATCGATCAGGATTGGCAGGGTGCGACGATGATGCCGCCGCGCATGGCGCCTCCTGTGCAGCCGCCCATGCCGCAGCCGCAGAACGGCTCCCGGTCGGCGATGCCGGGTGGCGTGCGTGCAGAGTGCGCGCATGGAGCGCCGGTCAGAGCCGCGCGGCCCGCACCAGGCCCGCACCCAGCAGATCCGGCCGCGGTGGCACAGCCGCACGCGTCGGCACCGGTCAAGCGTAATGCACTGCTCGGCGGATTGAAGTTCCGCAGCCAGAATCCGGTCGCCGCAGCCAAGCATCCGCCGCTCAATCTTTTGAAAAAGCCAGTCGCGAGCAAGGCGGGTCCCGAATTCACGCAGACCATGTTGCGCGGCAATGCGCGGCTTCTCGAAGATGTGCTCGCTGACTTCGGTGTCAAAGGCGAAATCCGCGACATTCGTCCCGGACCTGTGGTGACGCTGTTCGAGTTCGAGCCTGCGCGTGGCGTGAAGTCTTCGCGCGTCATCGGTCTTGCGGACGATATCGCGCGGTCAATGAGTGCCACGTCGGCACGCGTGGCGGTGGTTCCCGGACGCAACGCGATCGGCATCGAGCTGCCCAATTCGCGGCGCGATCCGGTGCTTTTGCGCGAGGTTTTGGAATCGGAGTCCTACAAGTCGGTTGATTCGGCGTTGCCGATCGCGCTGGGCAAGTCCATCGGCGGCGAGCCGGTGGTGACCGATCTTGCGCGCATGCCGCATCTGCTGGTGGCGGGCACGACGGGTTCGGGCAAATCGGTCGGTGTCAACGCGATGATCCTGTCGCTGCTCTACCGCATGAGCCCCGACGAGTGCCGGTTCTTGATGATCGATCCGAAAATGCTGGAGCTGTCGGTCTACAACGGTATCCCGCATCTGCTGGCGCCGGTGGTGACCGATCCGCAAAAGGCAGTCACGGCGCTCAACTGGGTCGTCGGCGAAATGGAAGAGCGCTACAAGCGGATGGCGAAGCTGTCGGTGCGCAATATCGACGTCTACAACAACCGCGTGCGCAACGCGAAGAAGCGCGGCGAAATGATCTCGCGCACGGTGCAGACCGGGTTCGATCGCCGCACGGGTGAGGCCGTCTACGAGCAGGAGCAGATGGAGCTCGAGACGATGCCGTTCATCGTGGTCGTGATCGACGAGTTCGCGGACCTGATGATGGTGGCCGGCAAGGAAGTGGAGGCCTCCGTGCAGCGGCTGGCCCAGATGGCGCGGGCCGCAGGCATCCACATCATCATGGCGACGCAGCGCCCGTCGGTCGACGTCATCACGGGTACCATCAAGGCCAACTTCCCAACGCGCATCTCCTTCAAGGTGACGTCGAAGATCGACAGCCGCACAATTCTCAACGAGCAGGGCGCCGAGCAACTGCTGGGCCAGGGTGACATGCTGTTCGCGGCCGGTTCGGGGCAGATTGCGCGCGTGCACGGGGCCTTCGTCGCCGACGAGGAGGTCGAGGCCATCACGGATTTCCTGCGATCGCAGGGTGCACCGCGCTATGTCGATGGCATCACCGATACGCCCGAGGAAGGCGGGGCCGAGCGCCCTTTACCGCAGGGCCAGGGTGACGAGGATCTCTACGACCGCGCCGTGGCCATCATCGTGCGTGACCGCAAGGCGTCGACGAGCTACCTGCAGCGCCGTTTGTCGATCGGCTACAACCGCGCGGCCGACCTGATCGAGCGAATGGAGGCGGAGGGGCTGATCGGTCCGGCCAACCATGCGGGTAAGCGCGAGATTCTGGCCCAGCCGGGCGACAATCCGGCCGATCCGACGGCGGATGCTGCCTGATCATCCCCAGCTTGATGCCTTGCGCCGGCCGGGTTTCCTTGTTTCTCAGGGACCCATGGTTAGGATCGCGCCCACTTCTGGACGCAATGTTGCGGAATTGAGAAGTTTGGAAACCTCGGGGGCGGGGTTTGGGGGATTCATGGGACCATCGATGATTGCTCGGTTGATTGTTGCTGCTGGCATCATGTGGGCTTCTGCCCTGCAAGGCATGGCAGCCGATGAAGCCAAGCCGGCTGCGGTGCAGACCGGCGGCAACCTGGGCTCGGGTTGGAGCGCGGAAGTTGCGCCGGGCGGCACGAGCGGCATCACGCTGGATCCGGCCCAGTCGGAGATCGTCAACAAGGTCAACACCTATTTCAACGGGCTCGACAATCTGTCGGGGCGTTTCGTCCAAACCGGTGCCGACGGCAAGGTGATGAAGGGCAAATTCGCCATGAAGCGGCCAGGCCGCTTCCGTTTCGACTATGCCCGGCCCAGCCTCCAGGTCATCGTTTCGGACGGCCGGTATCTGGCAATCCAGGATCACGACCTCAACAATGAGGACCGGGTGGAGCTCGACCAGACGCCATTCCGGCTGTTGCTGCGCAAGGATGTCGATCTGGTGCGCGATGCGCGCATTTCCGAAGTTCAGGACGCCGGTGATCAGATCGCTCTCACGATTCGGGACAAGAGCCCGGATACGAGCGGGGCGATCCGGCTGGTATTCTCGACCAGCCCGGAGATGGAGCTCAAGGAGTGGATTACCCGGGATGCCCAGGGCCTAGATACGCGTGTCGAAGTGGGCAACCTGGACCGCACGACGGAGGTCGATGTCAAACAGTTCGTGATCAAGCCGATGGGTGCGGCTTTCAATCGCCGGTAAGTCCCGTTCGTCCTGATGCAGATCAGAAATAGATGTGGCTGTTCGGGCTCAGTCCAAGCGATTGGGGCGGGGTGTTAACCAATCATTGATCACGTTTTCGTGATCAATGCAGATTCCTCTGTTGAATATCCCATCGTTGGGCTTAGGTATCTCACAGACAGATGACATCACCCTGTACTCGGTAGTGCCCCCCGTCTAGCCGAAGATGTCATCTGGGGCATCGGTTTCCCTCCCGGTGCCACGCGCGTAAGCGCTCACGACGCTCAACCCCTCCCCCCGGGGTTGAGCGTCTTTCATTTTGGGCCCACCAATAGCTTGATTTTTCAAGGCTTTGCGCGTGAAGGCGGCAAAGACCTAGTGCCTTGTGTGTGCTTGAGTGGGCGAGGAGGAGATTGGCCGGAGCATCCGGCGCACAGGTACCCGTCCCGCGTCGGCTATCGAAATTGGCCTGCTTTGCTTTACGCTAGCGTCAGTGTTGGGTGGGGGAATGCGTCGGGGATGCGCTGGTGAGGGCGACGGACTGCGGAGAGGTCGCCAGGGCCAGCGCCAAGCCGTTCTCGATTTCGCGCATTTGGCTTGCGACGTCGCGCAGCCGCCCGGCGGCCTTGGCGATGAAATGTTCGGCCAGCGCGGGATCTTCGGCAATGAGTTCGTGCATCTCCTCTCGGGCGATGCGCAGGGCGCGGACCTCCGTGACGGCCACTACTGTCGACGCGGTTACGGTCTCGATCAGCATGGCCATTTCGGCAAGGATCGTCCCTGCAGGCAGCGGTTGTGACTGGTCCGCAAGCCCTGGTCCCTCGATCCGTTGTGCCGTGCCGGAGACCAGGACGATTGCGGCATCTGCCGACTGGTGCGCCTGGGTGATCCTGCTTTCCGGCTTATAGACGATGCGGTCTGCGCGGCGCGCAATTTCGGTGATCTGCAGCGGTGATAAACCGTCGAACATTGCGATGTGGCGCAGCGCATGGATCAGGGCGTCTGTGGCCATATTTCAATGTTTCCGAGCCATTGGTCCGTCGATGAGTGTGTTGCGGCCGCGGATTAGCGCGCGCGCACCCTCAACTGGTTGTCCGATTCGTGGGGCTCGGTCCAGGGGGGTGTGGAGCGGTGTATGGATATGTGCAGCTGTCGGAGGGACGGGGTCGTCAAGGACCTCCGGAAATGGGCGCCGGACCTATTGGTCAGGATCTTTGGACGAGGTCCCGTCCGTCATGGCACTCAATGCTGTAACAATGGTGCTGAGGCTGTTGAGGAACTGCTCCCTGTCGTCATCGCTGTCGAGGGCGGACAGCACGACGTCGTCAACCTCCACGGCTGCCGGTTCGACGCTGCGCAATGTCCGCCAGCCTTCGTCGGTGAGCTTGACGGCGTAGGCGCGAGCATCCTCACGGGTGCGGCGGCGTTGCAGCAAGTTCTTCTTGAGCATGCGGCGGACGATGTCCGCCAGCGTGGATCGGTCGATCCCGGTTTTCTCGACGAGGTGGGTCTGGCTGAGCCCCTCATTTTGGGCAACGGTTACGAGAACGGCAAATTGGCGCGGCGTCAGGTCCGATGTACCGAGTTTGTTCTGGAAGATGTCGCCAGCGCATTGTCCCGCGCGATGTAACAGGTGGATTGGCGAGCGGTCGAGCTTTGCCATTATGCCTTTATCGGAGTCATCGGGCTTGGCCATTTCGTGAACTTCGCTCTATCTTCTCGACACTGACGATATTTCTCAAGCTGCGGTCACATTCCGCGCCGAGCGGTAAATGTCCTACTCGTCTTTGCCTAGACGGAGAAGGAACACGATTCAATTGGAGAAAATACGATCGAGCGTTCGTCGTCCAGTGTAAATGGGCTGGTTATGAAAAAATTACTTAAACATTTCTATCAAGTGTGAAGCAACTTGATACGTCGCACACAAATCATCAGTATAGTAATTCGGAAATTCCTCATTAATCTTCGTGCGTTCTGTCAGTCGTCGTCACCTCGTGTTGCTTGATCACGCTGATTTGGGAAAGCGCAAAAACCATTGTCAGCGGCATGATCCCAAACGTTTTGAAGGTGACCCAGGAATCGGTCGAAAAATTTCTCCAAACAACCTCATTGAGGATGGCGAGAAGCAGAAAAAAAAGACCCCATCGGCGCGTCAAAATTCGCCAACCAATATCGGTCAGATGAAAAGCGTCGGCAAAAATGTATTTCAAAAGGGATTTTTGAAAAACGAGACCCGTGAAGAGGGTCGTGGCGAAGAACAGGTTGACGATCGTAGGCTTGAGCTTGATGAATAGATCGTTTTCGAGCCAAACCGTCAAACCGCCGAAAATCATTACGAAAACTGCGGTCACCAACGGCATGACTGCGATCCTGCCGAGCAGCCAACGCGACAGGGCCAGCGAGATAACCGTGGCGATCATGAACGTTTTTGTGGCGAATTGAATTCCTGCCCATGAATTAGACAAGAAGAAGATCACGAGCGGGCCAATTTCTAGAACCAATTTGAGAAATTGGTGGCCCAGGCTTTCGGTTTGCTCCTGATTCAAGGCGGTTTGCTCAGACATTGGACGGCTCGTCAGCTCAAAGAAAAGATGGGTATCGTAATGCTTATCGTGAGACTTTGTGCGGGTCGCGAAAAGCCGGTTGCGGTAGTCCTGCCCGATGGCGGTGACACAGACGTGCCGTATGCGTCATTAAGGGGCCGCAGACGCTACAAGTCGGCGCCCGTTAGCGCACGGACTTGGTTCGCGACGCGGACGGAGCAAGTTGCCTCTGATCCACAAGGGCCTGTGCAAATTCGGCGGCATTGGGCCGGCTGGAGGGCGTGGACGTAGGCGACGGCACCGGCCGATCCGTCTCGTGAGGCGGATTGATTCGGTGCTTCTGCATCAGACGGGTGAGCGTGTAGGCGTAGAACCCCGACAGCGGCATGATGAGCGCGATCTTGAAAAGGATCCAGACGTTGACGCCGTCCATCTCGTAGCCGAGGAACGAGTAGATCTGGTCGTCCTTGAAGGTCAGCCGGACAAGTTCGTTGGCGACCGCCGTGAAGACGAAAAACCAAGCGAAGCTCCAGGTGAAGCGGTCCCAGCCTTCCTTGGTGTAGTGGAACGTCTTCTCGAACACATACTTGAAGAAGTTCTTGTTCATCCACAGGCCGATGAACAGGAACAGGGCGAACATCGAATTGAAGATCGTCACCTTGATCTGTACCCACATCGGGTCGTGGGTGATGATGGTCAAAGCGCCGAAACCGAGCGTCACGGTCGAGGCGATCAAGGGAAACGCCGGCAGGCGCTTCAAGACGATGCGCATGGCGACAATCGCCATGACCGTGGTGACGAGAAGCGCGTAGGTGCCGGCGGTGATGCCGTAAGCCGCGTTGACGATGAACATCGTCACCAGCGGGCCGAACTCGCTCAGAATGTTGACAGTCTGTTCCGCGTTGAACGGATAGAACCGCCGTAAACCGGTCTTCATCAGCACGTGCCCCCCGGCTCGGTGCTGCCGTGCGGCAGCCGGTGATGGACGGCCAACGTGGCATCGTCCTCGTTCGTCAATTCAAGCGACATCGGCGATCGCCTTTGCAAATGCCTCCGCCGCGAAGGGCTGGAGGTCGTCGATACCTTCGCCAACGCCGATGGCATGCACCGGCATGGCATACTTGTCGGCGATCGCGACGATTATGCCGCCCCGCGCCGTGCCATCCAATTTCGTCAGAATGAGGCCAGTGACGCCGGCGCGCTGACGAAAAACCTCGACCTGACTCAATGCATTCTGGCCAGTCGTGGCGTCGAGAACGAGAAGCACATCATGAGGTGCGGTCGGATCCAGCTTTTTCAAGACACGGATCACCTTTTCCAGCTCCTCCATAAGGGCCTGCTTGTTTTGGAGGCGCCCTGCGGTATCGATCAGCAACAGATCGCAGCCCTCGGCCTTGGCCTGCTGAAGCGCATCGAAGGCGAGGCCGGACGCGTCTGCGCCGACATCACGGGCAACCACCTTGGCGCCGGAGCGCTCGCCCCAGACTTTGAGCTGGTCGATTGCGGCGGCGCGGAATGTGTCGCCGGCGGCAATCATCACCTTTTTTCCCTCGCGAGCATATCGCTGCGCCAGCTTGCCGATCGTGGTGGTCTTGCCGGTCCCGTTGACACCGACCATCAGAACAACGTGGGGTTTTCGCGCGTCGTCGATCTCGAGCGGGCGGGCCACCGGTTCGAGCACCCGGGCCACCTCGCTGGCGAGGACCTCGCGAACGTCATCGGCGGAAATACCCTTCTGGTACCGGCCCTGCGACAAGGCTGCGGTGATGCGCATCGACGTCTCCACCCCGAGATCCGCCTGGATCAGAAGATCTTCCAGATCATCGAGAGTATCAGCGTCGAGCTTTCGTTTCGTAAAGAGGCCGGAGATACCGTCCGACAGTTTCGAGGACGTGCGCGTCAGGCCGGACTTCAACCGGCTGATCCAGCTTGATTTTTTCTCACCAGCCGCGGCATCGGCCGGGGCCTGGCGTTGGTCCGGCGGCGGCTCTTCCGTGGTCGGATCGGGCTCGGTTTCACCCGCTTCGGGCGGCATCGCATGGTCTAGCGGGGCTGCTCGTGGTTGACCGGCATCGGGCTGGGGCTGCGCGGCCGCAACATCGGGCAGATCTGCTACGTCTGCCGGCGGAGGCGTCGCGGCCGTTTCCACGGCCGGGGGAGGTGTGTTCGTCTCGGCCGGTTGCTCGCCTGTGAACAATCGAGAGAAGAAGCCCTTTTTCCTGGCCTGCTCGCTCACGCGATTACCTCGCCCATCAGTTGTGGCCCCTGGTGCCCGATGATGCGGGCTTTGACGAATGCGTGAGCTGGGACGTCGCCGGCCAAACGTACCTCGGCAAATTGCGGGGTGCGGCCGAGGTCATCGCGTTCCATCAAGAGTTCAACGCTGTGACCGTTCTGGCTTTCCAGATAGGTGCGCAACGCCTCGTGTCCAAGATCACGCAGCCTGGCGGCGCGGGCCTTCACGGTTTCACGGGCCAGCTGCGGCATGCGCGCAGCCGGTGTACCCGTTCTGGGCGAGAACGGAAAGACATGCAGGTAGGTAAGACCGCATTGTGCGACGATATCGCAGGTGGCCGAGAACATGGCGTCGGTTTCGGTGGGGAAACCGGCGATCAGGTCGGCGCCGAACACGATGTCGGGCCGCAGACGGCGCGCCTCGGCACAAAAGCGGATGGCGTCGGCGCGCGAATGGCGGCGCTTCATGCGCTTCAGGATCATATCGTCGCCGGCC
>JTFN01000713.1_pt1 | contig 9961 bp, 14 predicted proteins | sample 235401 | NCBI WGS metagenome assembly JTFN01 (sample SAMN03067589, study PRJNA260952) | activated sludge metagenome | biome: Sludge; feature: Wastewater; isolation source: CETP activated sludge from augmented bioreactor treating industrial... | place: India:Gujarat | collected 2013-04 | reverse complement strand
GATCAGAGGGCTCGAGGCCGTGCGCGCCAGGCTCAAGCGCGACGTGGCGCTGCTCGCCACCGAGCCTCCCAACGCCGATCTCGTCGAAGAGAACGCGCGCGACGTGCTGGGCTTCGTCCATCCCAATGATCGAATTTACTCGCGCGGCAGCGTTGTGCGCTGAGCGGTTTCTCCCGCCTGGCAGAAACGGGCTCTTGGCGAGCTTCCTGGTCTGTGGCCGATAGCGTCCCGGGTCGGCATGGGCTAGGTTTTGTGCCGGGCCGCGCTCTCGGGCGGCCAGCCTGCCATCGACCGGACCGCCATGCCTGATCAGATCCGCGCCACCCGACCGCCCGTCACGCCGCCGCCGCGCCCGCAGGGCGCCTTGAGCTTTGCGCCCGAACAGGAGCGTGCGGCCTACCGCATGATGCTCTTGTTGCGCCGGTTCGAGGAAAAGGCCGGTCAACTTTACGGGATGGGCTACATCGGTGGCTTCTGCCATCTCTATATCGGCCAGGAAGCGGTCGTGACCGGTCTGCAGATGGCTGCAAAGGACGGGGATCAGGTCATCACCGCCTACCGCGATCATGCGCACATGCTGGCCGTGGGCGGCGATGCGCGCGCCGTTATGGCTGAGCTGATGGGACGGCGAGCGGGCTGCTCGAAAGGCAAGGGCGGCTCGATGCACATGTTCTCAACCGCGCATAATTTCTACGGCGGGCACGGTATCGTGGGAGCGCCTGTACCGCTCGGAGCCGGGCTTGCATTCGCCAACCGTTACCGCGGCAACGATCTCGTGACATGGTGCTATTTCGGCGACGGCGCAGCCAACCAGGGACAGGTCTACGAAGCCTTCAACATGGCCGAGCTGTGGCGGTTGCCGGTCGTGTTCGTGATCGAGAACAACAAGTATGCCATGGGCACGTCGATCGAACGGTCCTCGGCTACGACGGATCTGTCGCAACGCGGGCGCTCGTTCGGCATTCCGGGCTGGCAGGTCGACGGCATGGACGTGCGCGCGGTGTACGATGCGGGCAAGCGTGCCGGCGAATGGACCCGGGCGGGCAACGGGCCGTTCATCCTGGAGATGCTGACCTACCGTTACCGCGGGCATTCGATGTCGGATCCGGCCAAGTACCGCTCGAAGGAAGAAGTGAAAGACATGCGCGAGCATCACGATCCGATTGCGCAGGTGCGTGCCCGCATGCTGGAGGCCGGTGCCGACGAGGACGAATTGCGCGAGATCGATCGCGACGTGCGCGCAATCGTCAACGATGCGGCAGCCTTCGCACAGGATGCGCCGGAGCCGGAGGCGTCGGAGCTCTATCGCGACGTGATGGCGGAGTAGCGGGAATGGCCAGCGTGGCCCGCACGATTGCCGAGATCATGCTGTTGCCGTCGGTACTGGTGGCGGTGGCGGGCTACGTGCTGATGGTGCAGGCGCTGACGCGTGTCGTACCTGAGGAAAACCGTTTCGTGCGTTTTCCCTGGCCGAGCCGTTCGACGCTGTGGATCTACATGCTGGGCGGCTTTCGCGAGGAAGCGGCGGCGGCAACGGGTGCAGAAAAGCGCGAATGGGACCGTGCCGCGGTCGGACGTGTCATGGTGACGGTTGGATTTGCTGCATTTTTCGGGTCGCTGATCATGTGGAAGATCGGACAGAGTGGCTGAGATGGCGCGGGGAGGAGATTCAGCTCGATGAGTGAAGCCACCGATATCCTGATGCCGGCGCTGTCGCCGACCATGGACACCGGCACGCTTGCCAAGTGGCTTGTGGCCGAAGGCGAGCGGGTGTCGGCCGGTGACATCATTGCGGAAATCGAGACCGACAAGGCGACGATGGAAGTCGAGGCGGTCGAGGATGGGCGAATTTCGAAGATCCTGGTGCCTGCGGGAACCGAGGGCGTGAAGGTCAACACACCGATTGCGCGGATGACGCTCGATGGCGCCGAGTTTGCTGCGAGTGTCTCATTGCCTACCCCGGCCGCAGCCCACGATCATGGGGCCGAACGACGCGCTGAGATGGCGGACGTCGCACGCGCGGATGTTCCGCGTGAGGTTCGCACGGATGCCGGGCCGGAGATTAGTGGTGCAACCGCCGCTGCACCGTCCGGGGAAACCGTGACCCAGACGATGCGCGAAGCGTTGCGCGATGCCATGGCCGAAGAGATGCGGCGCGATCCGGACGTCTTCCTGATGGGCGAGGAGGTGGCGCTCTACGAAGGCGCCTATAAGGTGAGCCAGGGACTGCTCGACGAGTTCGGCCCACGCCGCGTCGTCGACACGCCGATCACCGAGCAGGGCTTTGCGGGCATCGGCGTCGGTGCTGCGTTTTCCGGCTTGAAGCCGATCATCGAATTCATGACGTGGAACTTCGCCATGCAGGCGATCGACCAGATCGTCAATTCGGCGGCCAAGACGCATTACATGTCGGGCGGACAGGTGGCCGTGCCGATCGTGTTTCGCGGTGTCAACGGTGCGGGCGGCCGGCTCGGAGCGCAGCATTCGCAATGCTATTCGGCATGGTATGCGCATGTGCCGGGCCTCAAGGTCGTGGCACCATCCAATCCGGCTGATGCCAAGGGCCTGCTGAAGGCGGCAATCCGCGATCCTGGACCGGTGCTCGTGCTGGAGAGCGAAAAACTCTACGGTATGTCGGGAGATGTGCCCAAGGGTGACGGGCATGTCATCGAGATCGGCCGGGCGCATGTGGTGCGGCGCGGCCGGGACGTCAGTATCGTCGCGTTCGGGCGCGGTGTCGTGCACGCGCTGGGTGCGGCCGACATGCTGGCGGAAGAGGGGATCGAGGCGGAGGTCATCGATCTTCGCTCGCTGCGCCCACTCGATATGGCAACTGTCGTAGCATCGGTCCGCAAGACTCACCGGCTGGTGACAGTGGAGGAATCCTGGCCGGTGTGTTCGGTCGGATCGGAAATCTGCGCGCGGGTGGCGATCGATGCGTTCGACGAACTGGATGCGCCACCGGAAAAGGTGTCCGGGGCGGATGTCCCGCTGCCCTATGCCGAGGGCCTGGAGCAATTGGCGCTGCCGGACGCGGAAGCCGTAGCGCGTGCCGTGCGGCGTGCCTGCCAGGGGGCGCTGTGATCGGGCTGGCCCGATGGCCGTCCCCGGCTTCGGGTTTTCGCGTAAACGGCGTATGCCTTACGGTCGCCAGACGCGGCGTTCAGGTGTATCAGTGGCACCATAGGCGGAATTGGGCGCGGTCCTGGCGTCTGCAGCCGCGTCATCACCCCGTTCAATTTGATGCAGGAAGGTTTCCGGAGCATGGACGACAACGATTTCATCGAGCCGGAGGAACTGGAGCTGCCGGACGGCGTGCACGACGCGGAAATGGCGCTCGAAGTGCTCCGGGCCTGGATCGCGGATGGCGGCCTGCATGTGATCTTCAATCCTGAAACGTTTGCGCACGATGTGTCGGAGTGGGGACGTCTGCTCGGCGATATTGCACAGCACATCGCGCACGCCGTCGAACTCGACGGGCAGATGGGCCGGGATGAGGCGCTGCGCGCGATGGCCGAGGCATTCCAGGGCAGTGCGGGGCGCAGCGATCCGGCGCAGATGAGCGGTCGCATCAAGGGGCGCGTGGAGCATTGAACATGCGGCGAGACCTCGGCGCTGAACAGAGGCAGCGGGTATGAGCGAAGCGGATATCCTGCAAAGCCTGTTCGACGTGATCGACGCGGTGCTGGTTGTATTCTCCACGTTCTTTGCGATCGTGTCTGGTTATGTGGCCGCGTTGTACTTCTTTCTGGCGCGCGCACCGTTATTGCTGCGCACGGTCGCTTTTTCGCTGCTGTCAGTCGGACTGGTTTTTCTGGGCGGCACCGCGACAGTCATCCAGAACCTGCAGAGCGGCCTCTTGACGGCGTGGGAGCGCCTCGAACAGCCCAGCGTGCCATTGCGCGACCTGCGCAATCCGGTGCCGGGAATGCATGTCGCGGGACTCTCCCAGCAAGAGATTGGTGTTGCGATCGGCTGGGCTGTTGCGCTGGCGGTCTATCTGGCGCTGTTCCACCTCACGTTCCTCTACCGCTGGCCGGGCGCGCCGACGCGCCACACTTGAGGAGCTGACGGTCATGGCCATCGAAGTCTTCATTCCGACGATATGGGCGTGGGAGCGCATCGGATGGATGGCCGCGACGACGTGGCGGCGGGGACAGCGATTGCGCTGATCGCGCTGGAGGATGTTGACATGACGGGTGCCGGGACAGGACATGGCAAAGAACGCGGGCGCGGGACTGCTGATGGTGTGCGCTGCAAGGCTTCGCCTCTGGCACGAAAGCGCGCGCGCGAAGAGAACATTCCGCTGTTGGCGCTCGAGGGAAGTGGTCCTGGTGGGCGCATCATAGCGCGTGACGTCGCCGACTATGCCGCCCGGCGCGCCGCCGGATATGTGCGAGAGGACGAGACGCTAGGCCGTCGCGGTGAGGGCGCTGAGGGCCTGGATCAGCTCGGGGGCTATGCGGCGGGACGCGATCGTCGCGTTGGCGGGGACTGGACGTCTGCCGTCGCGCTGCGTCCGTGGCACGGCGACTTCGATGACGTGAGCGATTATAAATCGCAGCAGGCGGGTCGGGACGAGGAGGCTGCGTTGGCGCGCCAGGTCTATGCGCCGGGCAGCTATGTCGCGCGCCCGCATGGATCGCGCGAGCGATCGCTGGTCAGCCAGTTGGACTTCGCGCGCCGCAGCGTGCCACAGATGACGCTGCATGCGGATCTGCGTCTTGGTGAACTCGAGCGTTCGCTCAAGCGCATGAACCTGGGGCTTGGGTCGGTAAAGGGCGAGCCGCTATCGCTATGCGTGAGTGATGTGCTCGTGAAAGCCATGGGCCTTGCGTTGCGGCAGGTGCCTGAGGCCAACGTCAGCTATACGCGCTCGGCAAATCTGCATCACGAAGGGGCTGCTGTGGCCGTCGCCCTGGTTGCAGGCGCGGTTGGTGACGCCCATGGAGTTGATGATGGCCAAGGTGATCTGCAGGTGGCGCATGGAGGGCCGGGCCTTGTTCTTCCGGTGATTGCGCACGCCGATCTCAAGTCGTTGTCTGAAATCTCGCGAGAAATGCTAGCGCTACGCGAATTGGCGATCGACGGGCGTCTGCCTGAGACCATGCCGCCGGGTGGGGTGACGACCGTCTACGACTTTAGCGATACCGGGATCAGCGGCTGTGAAACCCTGGTGAGGCCGCCGCAGTCGTCGGTTCTGGTGCTAGGCGCGGTACAGGCCAAGCCCGTCGTCGTCGATGGAGCCGTCGTGGTCGAGCCGGTGGCACAGATGTCGTTGGGCTTCGACCAGCGCGCTTACGACATGCGGGTGGCGCTGCGGCTGATTCGGGTTGTCACTTCCTACATGGAAGATCCCATGCGCATGCTCGTGTGATTGCGGCCTGGGTGCCGGCTGCGCCCGTCGCTGTTGCGACACATCAGCGGCATTTCCACAGATAATATAGATTTGCACGGTGTTTTAGCCGGTTCATCAACCGGGAAATGGCGCCGTCCGCTTGTTCGCCCGCGCGCAGTCCTCCTTAACTTGTGCGTATGCGCAACACGACTCGGGGGAGGGTCGGCGCCAAGGATTTCTAGCGAGGGGGTTCTCATATGCGGATTCAAGCTTTTGCAGGAGCAGTGTTGCTTGCCGCGGCTGGCATTTCAGGTGGTTGTGCCAACGATTCCAATTTTCTGGGGGACAGCTTGACGACGGCGTCGATCGCGCCGGCGGCTCAGAGCAAAAAGCCTCAGGTCGACCCGCAATGCGTTGCGCTGATGTCGAAGATCGATGCCTTGCGCAAAGAAGGCACGCCGGAGCGCATCGAAAAGGTTGCTGCGGGCAAATCCAAGACGGCGGTGGTCAAGCGTGACGCGCTGCAGCGGATTTCTGAGCTCGATCGGGCCAATGCAGAGTTCCAGATGCGTTGTTCGACCCTGACGCCGGCACAGCAGGCGGCTGCGGCGACGACGCCAACAGCGGGTGACGCCGCGACGCAGGCGGCCGCCGAGGCCGCCAAGCAGACGGCCGTCAAGACGGTCTCCAAACCGGCAGCGAAAGTGGCGGCAAAGGCGGTGGTCAGCGCGCAGTGACGCTGCGCTGACGGGCTCGGCTTCCGGCAGACGGTATCGCGCTCGCCAACCGGGGTGGGGGCGTGCTGGGGGCGCCGGTAGAATCGAAATCAACAGACCGAAGGCGGGGGCTGCAGGCCCCCGCCCGTATTTTGGGCGGCCGATGCCGCATTTCCGCGGCGCCGGTTTCGGCCGCGTCGAGGCCCGGAAATCAGGGCGGGTCAATTGCCTGGCCAGATCGGATGGCTTGGTGTGGTGACAAGGCTGATGCAAGAAGCGGCAATCCGGCTTGCGATATCAAGATGTTGCGGTGCGTCCGATGTGCAACACAATGTCCTGCGGGGGTTGCGGGCGATTGCGGCTTGTGTTGAATCCGAGGCCTTCGAGGGCATTACGCGTAGAGGTCATTCGTGTTCGGATCGGCATCTTTCTGGCGGCAATTTGCGGCGGGTCTCGGCGTGGGCGGCGTCATGGCGCTGACGGGCTGCGCGAGCAACTACGAACCGGGTGCGAAGGGCAGTGTGCGCGACACCGCGTCGTGCCGCGAGGCCCGCAGCGAGCTCGACCGACTCGACGCCAAAGGCGTGCCGGCACAGATCGAGGCTGCGAGTGCCGGCAAGAAGCTTTCTGCCAAGCAACAGGCCAATGTCGACCGGTATAACCGGCTGCTGCAGGTCTACCTGGGCTCGCGCTGTCATTTGTGATCTCTCCTGGGTGTGAGCGGGCGAGGTGGCTGGACAAGGCGTTCAGACTCAGCGGAGGCTGCGATTGCGCCCGCCCCTCGGCCTGGGCAGGGGTATTGGGATTCGTGTGTTTCGGGGCGAAGCCACGCGACGTGCCAGCGTGTTGATCCATCGCCGCGTTTTGCAAGTCTGAGTGCTACACTTCGGCGAAACAGATTCTAGCTTCTGGAGGCGCAGATGAACGCGGATACTCGGGCTCTCGTGGTGTTCCTGGCGATCGGTCTGGTGGCCGGTTTTCTGGCGTCGATCATCGTCGGTGGCGGCGGTCTGGTTCGCTATCTCATCACCGGCGTGCTGGGCGCCTTCGTCGGTGGATTCCTGCTCAACGCGCTGGGTGTCAACCTGGGTATCAAGAACCCGCTGGCCAGCCAGATCGTCACCGCGACGATCGGCGCGATCGTGGTCGTATTGCTGGCACGATTGATCGTCTAACGTCATCTGGTCCCCGGTGAATCTACAGGGTGGGATCGCCAAGCAGGCTTGGCGAGGCAGCAAGGGAGTCGCGCCATGGATCAGGTGATGGGTTATCTGCAGAACCCGTGGGTGGTGATGGCCATCAACGGCCTGATTGCCGGCTGGCTGGCAGGGCTTCTGCTGGGCGGCGGCGGTCTCATCCGCAATCTCGTCGTCGGCGTGATCGGTGCGATCCTGGGCGGTGCACTGGTGCAAATGGGGCTGCTCAACCTGCCATTCGACCTGGGCGCGTGGGGCAATCAGATCGTCGTATCGACGATCGGCGCCATCATCGTGGTGCTCATTGCGCGGCTGATCGCCCGCTAGGAGACTGGCCTCCCGGGGGCGCAATTCATCTACGACCTCTGCCGCGCTTGATCGGGCGGGCGCGTTCGTCCACCTATAAGGGGGAGTGGGGCGTTCCCGCAGGGGCGCTTATCGTTGCGGAGGCAGCAATCAGCATGGTCAAGGTGCTCGATACGGTGGGCGATGGCAGCGTTGTGCGGCCACGGCATCCGGAGAAGGCCAATCGGCCCGACACGCCGGTCATGCGCAAGCCCGACTGGATCAGGGTCAAGGCGCCGTCGTCTTCGGTCTATGGCGAAACGCGCCGGATCGTGAAAGACAACAAGTTGCACACGGTGTGCGAAGAAGCTTCCTGCCCGAATATCGGCGAGTGCTGGTCCAAGCGCCACGCGACAATGATGATCATGGGCGACACCTGCACACGTGCGTGTGCCTTCTGCAACGTCAAGACCGGACTGCCCGACGCGCTCGATGCCGCAGAACCCGCGCGTGTGGCCGATGCCGTTGCCGCGCTGGGGTTGGAACACGTCGTCATCACCTCTGTCGACCGCGACGATCTCGATGATGGCGGGGCGGCGCATTTCGCCGCTGTCATCGCTGCGATCCGCAACGCCGCGCCCGGAACGACGATCGAGATTTTGACGCCGGATTTCCTGCGCAAGGAGGGTGCGCTGGAGGTCGTCGTGGAAGCCAAGCCCGATGTCTTCAACCACAACCTGGAAACGGTGCCCTCGCTTTACCTGAAGATCCGCCCCGGCGCGCGCTATTTCCATTCGCTCAGGCTGTTGCAGCGGGTGAAGGAGCTGGATCCGGCGATGTTCACCAAGTCGGGTCTGATGGTGGGACTTGGCGAGACACGCGAAGACGTTTTGCAGGTGATGGACGATATGCGCTCGGCATCAATCGACTTCCTCACCATCGGGCAGTACCTGCAGCCGACGCGCAAGCATGCCGAGGTGAAAAGCTTCGTCACGCCTGATGAGTTCAAGGCTTACGAGACGACCGCCTACGCGAAGGGCTTCCTGCTCGTCTCCGCCACGCCCCTGACGCGCTCATCGCACCATGCGGGCGAAGACTTCGCCAAGCTTAGGGCGGCGCGCGAGAAGCAGTTGGCGGGTTGATTGGTTGATGCCCCGTTTCGAGACCACACGGCGCGTGCCTTACACGGCGGACCAGATGTTCGCGGTTGTGGCGGACGTCGAGAATTATCCGCTGTTCGTGCCGATGTGCGAGGGCCTGAAAATCACCTCGCGACAGGATGACGGCGTGACGACGCATCTAGTGGCTACCATGGGCATCGGCTACAAGGCGATCCGCGAGACATTTACGACGCGCGTCGTTCTCCATCCACAGGGGGCACCGCCGCATATCGAGGTCGCCTATCTCGACGGGCCGTTCCATCATCTCGACAACCGCTGGCGCTTCGTCGACCGGGAACGCGGATCGGACGTGTATTTCTTCATCGACTACCAGTTCCGCAATGCCATGCTGGGCCTCGTGATGGGCGCGGTGTTCGACAAGGCGTTCCGCAAGTTCGCCGAAGCCTTCGAAGTGCGTGCGCGTGCGGTCTACGGTCCGGTCGCGCGTAACAGCGTCTAGTGCGCGCCTTCAAGCCTTCACGCCTTCGCAAACATGTGGTCCAGCATCTTTAGCGCCTCGCGCACGGTGGCAAGCCGGATGCCGGCGCGGCCGATGTCGCCGAAGCGGCATTCGTGATGGCGCGTGATATGGCCTTTGCGATGGACGGCCAGATGCACCAAGCCAACTGGCTTTTGCGCCGTGCCCCCGCCAGGTCCGGCGATGCCGGTGACGGCGATTGCGACATCGGCATGCGAATGCTTGATGGCACCTTCCGCCATCGCTTCTGCCACCTCGCGGCTGACGGCGCCGTGCTTTTCAATCAGGGGCATGGGGACGCCGAGGCACTCGGCCTTGGCGTGGTTCGAATAGGTCACGTAGCCGCGTTCGAACACGCTCGAAGAGCCTGCGATCTCTGTCAGCAGGCCGGCGATCAGGCCGCCGGTGCAACTCTCGGCAGTGACGATGTTGAGGTTCTTGGCGTTTGCGGCATCGAGCAGGGCGGCGGCGGCGGCAATCAGATCCTCGGGGAAAAGGGTTTGATCTGTCATGGCATGTGTCACCGGAAATGAGCGTGAAATTCCGCCATCAAATCCTGCCCTTCATGAAATGTCCACGGGCGCGCGCGCCTTGCTGCAATCGGGGCCCTGAAAAGACTGGAGCCGGCACACTGGGCAGGTGTGCCGGCTCGTTTGTCGGGAGAGTAGAGAGATTTTGAGTGCTGCGTCAGGCGGCGATGAGCTTTTCCGCCTGATCGAGGAGACCATCGAGCACCGTGCGGCTCTCCGGTCCCATCACGGCAGTCGCGCGGCGCTGCGCATCCTGCC
>JTFN01002706.1_pt1 | contig 9973 bp, 13 predicted proteins | sample 235401 | NCBI WGS metagenome assembly JTFN01 (sample SAMN03067589, study PRJNA260952) | activated sludge metagenome | biome: Sludge; feature: Wastewater; isolation source: CETP activated sludge from augmented bioreactor treating industrial... | place: India:Gujarat | collected 2013-04 | reverse complement strand
GTCCATTGCTGGTCTTCTTGGAGTAACTCGTAGCTGACTTGTGTTTGGTAATAGCCATAGGGCATCAGCGCTGTTTTCAGCTCTTGTTCTCCTTGGCGCATCAGATAGCGCACTCTAAACACCGAGGGAACAGTTTGTTGATGGAGTGCATAAATAGCGAGATGGGCTTTTGCATTGGTCAACAGTTGATCTTCGAGGCCTTCAATAATGACCTGTAATTGAGGCCGTTCCTCGCTGGTTGCATCTTGTGGCGCAGCCAGCGACGCAGGTGCAATCAGCACTGAACTGAGAGCAAGCAAAGATAACCACAAACATACTACTGCACGAAAAATCATGAAAGCCCTTATGATCCCTATGTGGGATTCAGTATATCACTGCTTTTTAAAAGGATTGATGAAAAAAGCTGCAACTAAACCTAAATCACGAATAAATCACTTGCCAGCGCAAGCGATGCCAGTATAATTCTGAGCCTAGCTGCAGGGGTGTAGTTCCAATTGGTAGAACAGCGGTCTCCAAAACCGACGGTTGGGGGTTCGAATCCCTCCACCCCTGCCACTTCCTTATTTTAATCGTTTAGGCTAATCTAAACGCATGACCAAGCACCAAGTTCCGCAATTCACTCAATCACAACAACAAGCGCTAGCTGCTCTTGGGTTACCTCTTTGGCGACAGCGAATTGAATCAGCTCCAGCAGTTCCCGAAGAGAAAGAGGCTGATCCGGTTGCTCAGTACTATTATAAAGTAGGCGCTTGGCTGATTGTTACGGCTATGCCGATGCCTGTTACATTGCCCCAATGGCTCCGAGATTTATTTTCACTCTTTAGCAAAAATCCTGAAACAGAACTCACTGAATTGTCAGCAACCAGCGTGGTAAGTTGGCCTCACACCAAAAGGCTCAGTTTTACGGGCAGTGATCTAGTTCAGCCATCCCCAGCTACTAAGCAAACTACTTGGCAAACATTGCTTGCCAGTAAAGCTAGTAGCTAGCTCCTAAGTGGCATAATCGCTGTGATGTTGCAGATAGCCCCCCTTGATTGGCAGCCGGAGATTGTTGTGGTTGAACAACAAGCTCATGCGTTAGCTTGGTCGGAGCGTTTGTTGCAATCCTGTTTTGGCAGTGGTTATAAAAACTGGGGAGCGTGGGTAGATCAGCACTTGGCTGCTTTTCTGATTGTGCAAGAAGTGCTAGATGAATGGACTGTCATGAATATCGCAACTGCTGCTCGCTTTCAGCGCCAGGGCGTTGCAACGCAACTTATTCAGCACTTACAAAAGCAAGCCAGCCAGCAACAAGCAATCATTTGGTTAGAAGTTAGAGCGTCTAACGAAGCTGCTATTCAACTCTATTTAAAGTGTGGTTTTGTCGAGCGCGGTAAACGCGCTCGATATTACCGCAATGCCGATGATACTCGAGAAGATGCGATTGTTATGAGTTGGCAGGCTTAACTTAAATCCGGACAGAATTTGGTTTTTAGTAACTGGATAAAGGCAAGCGTGTCAGGATCTTGAATAGAATAGTAAATCGTTTGGGCTTCTTTACGAAACTTCACCAATCCTTGCTCTCGTAATACCGCCAAGTGCTGTGAAAATGCCGAGGCACTTAGCGGGAAATGACGATTTAAATCACCGACACTGCGTTCACCGTTGGCTAAATGACATAAGATTTGCAAACGATGCTCGTTAGCTAACGATCTTAAAAAGCTAGCAGCCATATTCGCTTCTTCTTGCTGTAGCTCAGTTATTTGCGTGTCGGTCATAAAAATATCTCTTAGTTACGGGTGGCAAGTTCTCGCTCTGTTTTCAGCTTAAACACTTTACGCATAAACATACTGGCAGGGCAAAAACCGGTAAAGGATTGTTGGAATAAGTTAGCACCAACAAACACAGTTAACCAGACCCAATTTGGATGAACCCAAACGGTTAGGGCTACAGATAATAACACCATAAAGCCAGCAAAGGCAGTCAAAGCTCGTTCAACACTCATGATTCGTTCCTCGTATAAAGTACATCTAAAAACACTAATTTAGCTAACTACGAATTTAGTCTTGAATTAAGCAAAAGTCCAGTTTATTTCGTGAACGTCTAAAATAAATCTGTTGGGCTTGCCTACTTGGATTCAAAGGCCGAAAAGAGTAAGCTTTAAGGCCATAAATAACGAAGAAATACCATGAAAAATACTAGCTCATCATTAGTAGCTATGGCGCAAAGCGCCGCCCAGCAAGCTTATGTGCCTTATAGTAAGTTTAAAGTAGGGGCTGTGTTGAGTTTTGCCAATGGCGCAACAGTAACTGGCTGTAACATCGAGAATGTCTCTTATGGCCTCACCAATTGTGCCGAGCGCACGGCTATTTTTAGTGCTATCGCACAAGGATTTGATCCTCGTCAAATTAGTTCGGTGGTGGTCTTTACACCAAGTGACCAAGTTTATTCGCCTTGTGGCGCCTGTCGTCAAGTGATGACAGAGTTTTTAGCTCCTGACACCAAAGTGATTTCAGCTTGCTATCAGGGCCAACGTGAATGGACTCTAGCTGAATTACTCCCAGACGCATTTCATTTTGATATTAACGAATATCGGGACTAACCCATGATGACAGCACAACAAGCAGCGCAACGTGGCATTGCGCTGATGGATTTAACGACGCTGAACAATAGCGATGATGTGGCAACCATTACTCGGTTGTGTGAGTCGGCTCGCACAGATTTTGGCCATCCTGCGGCTCTGTGTGTGTTTCCAGAATTGGTGGTGTGGACCAAACTAGAACTAGAACGGCTTGGTTTGGCGGCAATCAAAGTAGCCACGGTAACCAATTTTCCTGAGGGGCACGCCAACGTTGAGCGTGCTGTTGCTGAAACCGAACGCGCAGTAGCAGTGGGTGCCGATGAGGTTGATGTGGTGTTTCCTTGGCGAGCGTTACAGGCAGGTGATAGTGATATAGGTTTTGCGTTAGTGCAATCGGTAAAACGAGCGTGTAGCGAAGTGCCGCTAAAAGTTATTATAGAAAGCGGTGAGTTGAAAACTCCCGAACTAATCAAACAAGCTAGCGAGATTGCCATTGCAGCTGGAGCTGATTTTATTAAGACCTCGACTGGCAAGGTACCAGTGAACGCAACTCTAGAAGCAGCTGAAGTGATGTTAACAGCAATAAAAAACAGCGGTCAGCAGGTTGGTTTTAAGGCGGCCGGGGGCGTTCGTAGTGCCGCCGATGTTGCCGCTTATCTTGCGCTAGCCGAACAGATCATGGGTGCCGACTGGGTTACCGCTGAGCATTTTCGTTTTGGTGCGAGCAGCTTGTTAGGCAATTTAGTTGGTACGTTAACGGGTGATTCTGGCCCAGCGGAAATAAAGGGATATTAAATGTTTTTACCACAAGAGGTGATTCGCACCAAACGCGATGGACATGAACTAAGTAAAGAACAAATCGATTACTTTGTGCAAGGCTTAACTGCAGGTGATATTTCTGAAAGCCAAATCGCAGCATTAGCTATGGCTGTCTACTTTCAGGGCATGAGCGCAGATGAGAGCGTTGCCTTGACCCTAGCGATGCGGGATTCTGGAGATGTACTGCAATGGCACGATTTAGACCTAGGCGGCCCCATTTTAGATAAGCATTCTACGGGTGGGGTTGGTGATGTAGTCAGTTTGATGTTAGGGCCGATTATTGCTGCCTGTGGTGGCTATGTACCGATGATCTCAGGACGCGGTTTGGGCCACACAGGCGGTACTTTGGATAAAATGGATGCCATTCCAGGTTACCAAACCATGCCAGACCTGGCGTTATTTCGTCGAGTAGTTAAGGATACCGGTGTTGCTATCATTGGGCAGACTGGCGATTTAGCGCCGGCAGACAAACGTTTTTACGCTACCCGCGATATTACTGCAACAGTTGAATCTATTCCGTTAATCACAGCCTCTATTTTGTCGAAGAAGCTGGCTGCAGGATTAGATGGTTTGGTTTTGGATGTAAAAGTTGGTAACGGAGCCATGATGCCAACTGAAGCTGCCGCACAGGAGCTTGCTGAGAGTTTAGTTCGGGTAGCTAACGGTGCAGGTCTCAATACCTGCGCCATCTTAACGGATATGAATGAGATATTGGCTCACTCAGCCGGTAACTCGATTGAAGTCATTGAAGCTATTCGCTATTTAACCGGTGAATACCGAGCCCCTCGATTGCATGAAGTTACTGTAGCCTTATGTGCGAAAATGCTGCAGTTGGGCCAGCTTGCAACCTCGGCCGAAGAAGCGGTAGCAAAAGTTGAAGCTGTTTTGGCTTCCGGCGAAGCCGCTGAGCGTTTTGCGAAAATGGTACGGGCGTTAGGTGGACCCAATGACTTGCTAACTCAATATCAACAGCATTTGCCGTTAGCAGCTTTTGCTCGTCCGGTGTTAGCTGAGCGCACGGGTGTGGTGCAGGCAATTGATACGCGCGCAGTTGGTATGGCAGTCGTTGCCTTAGGTGGTGGCCGTCGTCGCAGTAGCGACCAGTTAGATTTTAGTGTTGGCTTGGATCAGATTATCGGACTTGGTGCAGCAGTAGACGCACAGCAACCGCTGGCGATGATTTATGCACGCAACGAGGATGACTGGCTGCAAGCGGCACAGCGAATCCGTGCTGCATACAAGATTGGCGATAAAGCTGCAGCAACCCATCCGGTCATTTATAAAACGATTGGTTAGGCTTGTTGTTGCGGGGATGGCAAGCAACTACGCCATAGCCCATTGATAATGCGAAGGAGAGACCCATGGCACGAGCCATTGTAATAGTTCTAGACTCATTTGGTATTGGTGCCGCCGCAGATGCCGATAAATTTGGTGATGTGGGTGCTGATACCTTTGGCCATATTGCAGAGCACGTGGCATTACAAGGTAAAGGGTTAGCTATTCCGAACCTAATGACATTAGGTTTGGGCGAAGCTTATTATGGAGCCACAGGTGAACAACCAGCTGGTATCTCTCCAGCCGCTGAAATCCTCGGTAAATTTGGGTGGGCGCAAGAGCTTTCATCGGGTAAAGATACCCCATCGGGACATTGGGAAATGGCAGGCGTACCTGTGCTGTTTGATTGGGGCTATTTTCTGGACCAGCAGAACTCATTTCCTGCTGAACTACTAGAGCAACTGATTGAGCATGCTGAATTGCCCGGAATACTCGGCAATTGCCATGCTTCAGGTACCACTATCATTCAGAACTTAGGCGCTGAGCATATGCAATCGGGCAAGCCGATTGTCTATACTTCGGCTGATTCTGTGTTGCAAATAGCTGCGCATGAGCAAAGCTTTGGCTTACAACGACTCTACCAAGTTTGTGAACTTGCCCGAGAGTTATTAGAGCCTTATAACATCGGTCGAGTGATCGCTCGCCCCTTTACTGGCTCGGATGCGAGCAATTTTGTGCGTACCGGCAATCGGCGTGATTATGCCGTGCCACCGCCAGCCCCAACCGTGCTAGATAAACTCTCGCAAGCAGGTGGGGAAGTGATCAGTATTGGCAAAATTGCCGATATTTTTGCTCATCAAGGGATTACGCAAAAATACAAAGCTACCGGAATTGAAGCCCTTATGGCAAAAACTCTGGAAGTAATGACAACAGCACCTGAACAAAGTCTTATTTTTACTAACTTGGTTGATTTTGATAGTGACTTTGGGCACCGCCGTAATCCACAGGGTTATGCTCAAGCATTGGAATTGTTTGATCAATTATTGCCTCAGATCACTGCGCAAATGCAGCCAGACGATATACTCATCCTTACTGCGGACCACGGCTGCGATCCTACATGGCCGGGTTCAGACCATACTCGCGAATACGTCCCTGTGTTGGCTTATGGCGCACAGCTCACCCCTGGTTCCATCGGGCGTCGTGAAACCTTTGCCGATATTGGACAGTCGCTAGCTGAGCTGTTTGGATTAGAGCCAATGGCTTATGGACGTTCGTTTTTAAAGGAATAGCTTAATCATGACAACCCCTCACATCAATGCAGAAGCAGGTGCTTTTGCGTCTACTTGTTTATTGCCTGGCGACCCTTTGCGGGCGCAATTTATTGCCGAGAACTTTTTCACTGATGCGAAACAAGTCTGTGATGTGCGCAACATGTTTGGTTACACAGGTACCTACAAAGGGCAAGCTGTATCCGTGATGGGTACAGGTATGGGGATCCCGTCTTGTAGTATTTATGCCACCGAGCTAATCCAGCATTATCAAGTTCAGCGCTTGGTACGGGTAGGAAGCTGCGGTGCTGTATTGCCTGAAGTGCAACTACGCGACATTATTTTGGCCCAAGGCGCAAGTACCGATTCAGCTGTCAATCGTCAACGCTTTGGTGGCTACGATTACGCTGCGCTTGCTGATTTTGAATTGCTGAGTAAGGTAGCTAGCTATGCTCAACAACATGGGCAGAAGGTGCGCGTTGGCAATGTATTTTCTGCTGACTTATTTTACGGCGTGAATGATAACCTGACGGATTTACTAGCCCGCTACGGCATTCTTGGCGTGGAGATGGAGGCGGCTGGGCTCTATAGTGTTGCGGCAGCCCACGGTGCTCAAGCATTAACCGTACTGACCGTTTCAGACCATTTACAAACTCATCAGCAAATGTCATCGCAAGAAAGGCAAACCGGCTTTGCGGATATGGTTGAGTTAACTCTTAATAGTCTTTTCAGCTAATGCAAAAACCATTTTTGCATTAGAAATATTAATTAATAATCCTTTTTTACCTCCCTCGATTAAGGTAGCTACCCTACAGTAGGTAGCTACCTGTTACTCCCTCATTTCACTCGAAAAACCGCGTCAATACGGTAACCTATAGTCATCTAATTTAGCACTCCCATTGAGGTGACAACATGAAAAACATGAATAAATTTAAATCAGGTGTACTTGCTAGCGGTTTAGCTGTAATCGCACTTTTTAGTCAAGCCGCCGCCGCAGATGCTGGCGCTAGCGTTTATCAGAAAAATTGTGCTGCTTGCCATCAAGCCAACGGCACTGGTATGGCCGCAGTATTTCCTCCATTAGCAGGCAACTCAAATATCAAGGACAAAGGTCTCTACATTGCCGAGACTATTGTCAAAGGCAAATCAGGCAAATTGACTGTGAATGGCGCTGATTATAACGGCATGATGCCACCGATGGCTTATATGAGTGATGCCGACATTGCTGCCGTGGTCAACTTCGTGAATAAGAAGTTTGCTGGTGGCTCAGAAGAAATTAGTGCAGATGCGGTTAAAGGCATTCGTTAAGAAATTTACCCTAGAAGGTTTGGAGAAGTCGTTATGAAAAAGCTCGTTTTATCTGCAATTGCTAGTGCCCTTGTTGTTGCTTGTGCTGGTGCACCTCAGTCTGGTTCTGCTGGATTAACTCTAAAACACGACAGCGAATATGTGATTGATGGCAAAATCTACGGCTTGCCTGAAGCAAAAGTTTATCGTGAAGATTACAACGGCCCTGCGGTGGTTGGTGATTACCTGACCATGGCGCCGAATTTGGCCAAGCTTGATTATGAAGGCAATAAAGAGCACGAAGTGCGGATGGATGTATTTTCGCAAAAAGTTGAAGTAGCTCCGGGTGTTAGTTACAACGCATGGACCTTTGGCGGCTCGGTTCCTGGTCCAGTTTTACACGTCCGTGAAGGCGACCGTGTGGTTTTCAAAATGAAAAACCGTTCAGACGAAGAGGTGGTCATTACTGAGCCATTTAAAGGCCAATCACCTTACTTAAGCCAAATTCAAGCGTCAGAATTACAAAAGCATGAGGCCGTTATTGCGCCTATGCCACACTCTATGGATTTTCATAGCGGTACTGTCGCAGCAGAAGATAAGTGGCGTACCATTGCTCCGGGCGAAACTATCGAGTTTGAATGGATTGCAAACTATGCCGGTACTTATATGTATCACTGTGGTACTTCAAGCGTACTGATGCACACTGCAATGGGCCAGTACGGTGCGGTTGTGGTATCGCCAAAAGAAGGCTATCCAACTGATGCCGAAGTAGACCAAGAGTACGTGATTGTGCAGTCAGAAATGTATTTGTCACAAATGGGTGATAGCTACATTTACGATCACGGTGCAGCGTTAGCTCGCGACCCAAGCCACGTTGTGTTTAACGGTCATGTGAGCTCGTTAAGCGAAAATCCATTACGTGCTGATGAAGGTGACCGCGTCCGTATTCACTTCTTGAATGCCGGCCCATCTGGAACTTCAAGTTTTCACGTGATTGGCGCTATCTTTGACCAAGTTTGGGCCGAAGGTGATCCACGTAATACTTGGTATGGCATGCAAACTGTCTTGTTAGGTGCCAGCTCTAGCGCAACCATCGAGTTTATTGTGCCAGAAGAAGGGATCTACAAATTGGTAGATCACGAGTTTGCTGATGCTGAGCGCGGTGCTGCCGGTGCCTTAATCGCTGGCCCACGTAAAGCTAAGTAACGCTAGCTAACTCAAATAAGGTTTGATTATGAAGTATTTAGTAGGTGTTCTAGCCATTGCAGTAAGTGCTCAGGTTCTCGCTGAACCCGTGCTGGTAGAAGGTGGTCAATATGTTCCTGTAGTCGTCCTTGATAAGGAGCTTGAACAACTCACCATGCCTAACTTTATGCTCGATGCAGCACCTGTTACTCATGCTGAATATCAAACCTTTGTGTTGGCCCATCCGAAGTGGCGGCGGGATACCATTCCCGCCATCTTTCACGATGGTAACTACTTAAAAAGTTGGCAAACAGCAGATAGCCATGCTGTTGATGATGCTGACAAAGCAGTGACTCAAGTATCTTGGTTTGCTGCACGAGCTTATTGCAAAGCCCAGGGTGGCCGTTTACCAAGCCTAGAAGAATGGGAATATGCATCGGCACAATATCGGCAGCAACAAGGCTTAACGGATCATGAGTACGCTCGGATGTTGTTCTCATGGCATACCAACCCAACCACGTACGCTCAATTACCGTTAGACCCTGTGGCTGGTAAATTGAATCATATGCATGATCGCGTTAACGAATGGGTAGAAGATTTTCAGTTGTTACTCACTAACGGTGATGACAACGATGTACTGTCTGGCTCTTGTGGTGACAGTGCTAGATTTATGGCTGACTTTGGCGAAGCCAGTTATGCCACCTTTTTTAGATATCAGTCGCGCAGTAATTATCGAGCGCAAAGTACTACTAGCACCTTAGGTTTTCGCTGTGCTTACGATGTGGAGTAACCCTTATGAACGCCATGATTAAATTATTAGCAGGTATTGGAGTTGCAGGTCTGTTGGCCAGTGGAGCTTTGGCTCAAGACCATAGCCATCATCATAATCACGCTAACCATACTACCCTAGGCGCGGCGGAAGTACGCCAAGATGACTCCATTTATCACCTTGATGCTAACTGGCAAGCCCATACTGGACAGGAGCTGACGTTGGCTCAATTGCAAGGGCAGCCGGTCGTTATTTCGATGATCTATGGTAGCTGTACCACCGCATGTCCGGTGTTAGTAAATGATGCACGACGGGTCTATGAGGCCTTACCAGAAGCGTATCAGCCTTATGTGAAGCTGGTGATGGTGAGCTTTGATGAAGATCGAGATACTCCCGCAGCGCTTGCTGAATATGCGGCCAAATATAATCTTGGGGACGACACTTGGTTGTTCTTACACGGCGAGGATAGTGATATCCGGGCGATGGCAACCATGTTAGGGGTGCGTTATCGTAAGCGTCCCGATGGTGACTTTGACCATAGTAACTTAGTTACTGTGTTAGATACACAAGGACGCATCGTACAGCGCACTGAAGGACTCAATCGGCCGGTCGATGATGCCGTGAAAGCTCTTATGAAAGTGATTGATGATAACCACTTAATGCATCACTAATTCTTGTATTCTGTTGTTCTAGCGCATGTTGTAGCTGTTTGCGTCACCTTAGTGGTGGCGCTTTTTTTTGTATTCCCTCTATCGGCCTAGCCATCAAGTTTTACTCCAAATCGCACATAGCGACAACACAGTACAAAAG
>JTFN01003181.1_pt1 | contig 9991 bp, 9 predicted proteins | sample 235401 | NCBI WGS metagenome assembly JTFN01 (sample SAMN03067589, study PRJNA260952) | activated sludge metagenome | biome: Sludge; feature: Wastewater; isolation source: CETP activated sludge from augmented bioreactor treating industrial... | place: India:Gujarat | collected 2013-04 | reverse complement strand
TGGTGTTTCATATCTTTCAACAGGAAGTGTTGCTTCTACATATAGAGGCCCAACTATTGGTTGGAGACCTGTTTTAGAAGTCATTAATTAATGAAAGGATATTTAATAAATATCCTTTTTAATTATAACTTAACATTTTTTAAATAATTTTTTCTTCTTCTATTAAGTAATTATTTATACTTTTTAAATCTTCTAATGATAATTGCCCTATTTTTCTTTTTAGAGATACCTTATTTTTTATATAATTATATATGTTCTTTTTATAATTTAATTGTGCATTAAATAAAGAGTCTTCAGATTCTAACAACTCTACTATGTTTCTTGTTCCTAACTTATATCCAGCTTCAGTTGCTTCAAATGCTTTTTTATTTGAATTAATTGTTTGTTGTAATGCATTTACATTAATTATATTAACCCTAATATCTCTCAATGTTGATTTTATATCATTTTTAGTTGTTTTAACCAAATAATTTTTTTCATGTTGCAACTTCTCTAATTCAAAATAACTTTTTCTTTCTTTCGAAGAGTTTAAACCTCCAGTGTATAAAGGCATTGATATAGATATTCCTATATAAGATGAATCTGTTGATTCGTTTTGGTTGTCTTGATAATTATAAGAACCATTTATATTAACTTTTGGTAGTGATTCTGCTTTACTTTTATTAATTTCTTTTTGAGATATTTTAGTATCTATTTCTTTTATTCTTAAGTTTATATTTGAATTAAATTTTTTATTTGCAAAATTCTCAATTGTTTCGTTTTTAATAACATCTACAATAGGATAATCTTGTGATAATATATTTATTTTATTTATATTTTTTGAAGTGAGTAATTCTAAATCTTCTATTGAGTTTTCTAAATCTGTTTGAGCAGACAAATACTCTACTAATATGGTATCATATTTTGCTTGTGCATCATTCAAATCTACAACTGTTGAAACACCTAATTTATATTTTGCTTTTATTTGTTCCAATCTAGCATATACTGATTCTTTTTGTTGGTTAACAGTTTTTAATATTTCTTTATTTTCTAATACTGTTAAATAATAATTTATTGTTTTTTCTATTAAATTTTGTCTTTCTTGTTCAAATAATAATATATTTTTTTTATCATTTAAATTCGCTTGTTCTAGACCTATCCAATTTGGCTTATCATATATTTTTTGTGTAACTTCTACACTATAATTATTACTGTTATAATTATCAAAATCTGTATTATTATAACGTAAACCTCCATTTAAATTTATATTTGGTTTAAAATTTGATTTTGTTTGTATTGTATTTTCTAAGTTTGATTTTAAATTGTATTGTGCAGCTTTTATATTAGAGTCATTAAATAAAGCATCATTATAAATTTGAATTAAATCTTCTGCATTTATAATGTTATTTGAAACAATTAATATAATTAATGATAAATATTTTTTATTCACTATTTAAACCTTTTATTTATAAATATTAATTATAGTATTTTCTTTCATATATAATAAAAGTCAATAAAAAATAAAAAAAAATGACACATGTTTATAGAATCTGTCATTTATTGAATTAAAATTGGTTGAAGAGGCAGGACTTGAACCTGCAATCTAAAATAGCACCAGTATCTATTTTAAACCCAATATTTGGAGGTGTTCCAATTTCCCTACTCTTCAATATTAAAAATGGTACAGGAGGCGGGGGTCGAACCCGCAAACACTTGATTTTGAGTCAAGTAGGTATACCAAATTCCCTTCACTCCTGCATTTATTTGGTGCCGGAAGCAGGATTCGAACCTGCAAGTCCTCCAACTTTTGATCGGAGAGGTATGCCAATAATTCCACTCATTCCGGTTTAATAATTAAAAATTTGGTACAGGAAGCGGGGGTCGAACCCGCAAACATCTGATTCTAAGTCAGATAGGTATGCCAAATTCCCTTCATTCCTGCATTTATCTGGTGCGACTAAAGAGATTCGAACTCTTACTGAATAGGGTCTTAACCTAACACCTCTGCCAATTGGGTTATAGTCGCTTTATATGGTGCGGAAAGCGGGGGTCGAACCCGCAAACACTTGATTTTAAGTCAAGTAGGTATGCCAAATTCCCTTCATTTCCACTTTATGTAATCATTATATCTATAAAAAAATAAAATGTCAATACTTTTTTTTAAAAAAAATAAAAAAAATCCTTATTTATCAATGATTTATTTTATTTAAAGGTGAGTGTTATCCTGTCTAAAAAAAGACATAAAAAAACCCTAGAAACTTCTGCTTCTAGGGTTTAATATCAAATATTATTTATATATTAACCAGAAGCAGATTGAGTAAACATCCGCTTCTAATTAAATAATAGGATGCCTACTCTTTATCCAATAGAGATAAAGATAAGAGTAGGCTGTTTAAATTTTTTGAAATAATATTTGTAATATTCATTTTTATACCTTTTTTATTATTTTATAATAAATATAAAAAAAAATCAATATAATATTTTATAAGTTTATTTTTTATATTAAATAATGTCTTTTTTGTATTGACAAGCAATTTTTATATTATATATTGAAAATGTAAGCACAAAAAGGATTAAGGATTATAAAAGGATTGTTAATGCTTACAACGGAGATAAGGAAAAGGATAATTATTAAAGGATTAATACAGCGGAAGTTTAAGGGGCAAATTTTTTGCTCCTTTTTTTAAAAAAAAATACTATGGATCATAAAAAACTAATTAAAAAACTTTATTCTATCAAAAATGGGTATTTAAATCCAAATGAATTGTCTTATTTAGGTTATATAGGCTTAAATTATGATGACGAAAATCTTGTCATGTATTTAAATAATGAAAATTCTAATTTTCCTTTTTTTGAGTCTGATAATAAATATTTATTTAAAACTTTTAATAATAAAAACAAGCGTTTTTTTAATTCATATCAATATTCTTTTGATGGAAAAATATATTCAATATTTAATAGAAGACCTAATTTAGACAAAAATATTATAGAATATCCTACTAGAATATATTATAGAGATTTTCCTTATAATATAAGTGGCTATGAATATTCAATAAATCAACAGTTGTTTGTTCCTAAAAATCTTTGTCCTTCAAGATTTTTTATCACACCGAATAAGTATTTGATTGACTATGAATACGCCTTAATTGATGGGTCTAAAAATAATATAATAAAAGAATTTATAAAAGAAAACAATATAAATCCTTTAAAAATGACAAAAGAAGAAAAATCTTTATTTTTATTAAATTTTAATGAGATTTTAAAATATTAAAAGATGCTTAAGCATCTTTTAATACCATTGCTTTCTTTTTTTTGTCTGATATTTCCACGATTTTTGAGTTACCTTTCTCTTATCATAGCACCAATCATCATAATCTTTTTTAAATTTATTTCAAATTTTCAATCCTTAAATTAATTTAATTTTTTTACTTAAATTATTTACTGTATTATTATATGTTATTTTGTTGGATAAATCAATATGTGAATAAGATATATTACTTTCTTGTATATGTTCTGGAATGTATTTGTTTGTCGTTCTTGGATAATTATTTTCTGCTGATATTACCATTTTTAATTCTTTTTCATGCAAGAAATCTTTTAAAAATTGAGAAGCTTTTAATGGTTCTCTTCCAAGTTCTTCTTTTGTAACATAATTACATCCTCTCTCTACTGAATCAGAAAATTTCTCTATTTTCATTGTTAAATCTTTAAACCATTGAGGCTTATTAATCAGTTCATTTGATATGATTTCTTCATCAATACTATTTAATTTTTTAATTAAAACACCTAATTCAGGATGTTCTTTTGGATTTTTACCAACATAATTAAAAAAAGTTTTATATAATGGTTCTTCTAAATCATATTTTTCGAGAAAATAATTTTCAGAAGTTATTTTTGCTTTATCATGTTTTTCTATTACTGATAAAATTTTTTCTTTTAATTTAGTTTTGTTTATATTTAGAGGTATATTAAAATGTTGCATATAGTCTTTATCACTCAATATATAATCGACCATTTCAGAAGCAATTTTTGAAACATTTTTAATATGATTTTCAGTATGCTCTTTAAATTCTTTATCAGTTATTAATATTTTCATTTAATTAAAATCTTATTTATATTAATATTATACTATTTTTAAATGAGATAACAATAAAATACTATTTATTTTATTATATAGTTGATAGAAACAGTTAAAGGGTTAATAGAATTTAGTTCTTTTTTGCAGTTAATTTCTATTTCTCCATTAGATAAACTTCTTAATGAATAATAAGGATTATAGTAACTAAAAGAGCTTTTATAAGCAATTCCAAAATCATTATTTAATGATTTTGATATTCTTTTTGCTTCTTTGTAACAATTCATATCAGATGTTGAGCGTTTTTCAGCTTTTATTTTTATAATTTCTCCATCATTATTTGTGGTTGCATAAATAGCTTCCCAATTATCTATATTTAATTTTGGATACATTTTAAAAATTGAATTTCTTAAAATATCAAGAGTTCTAAAAGAATCTTCTTCACTTTCATTTTTTTTTGAAGATTTTTTTTCGACTTGTTTAAATATATTTTTTATCTCTTCATTATCAATATCTTTTGGATTTATTGCTTGATTAAATACATAACCCAAAGCACTATTTAAAACAATATTTTCTTCAGCATATGCTGAAGTTATTCCCAAACTTATCAATAATAAAAATATTTTTTTCATTTAAATTCGACCTCTTTAAATTCTATTAAAATATATGGTTTTATTTTCATATAAAAAAGCAGATATAAAATCTGCTTATGCAATCATTTCTTTTACTTTTTTACTGGCAAAAGCTGGATCAATTACTCCATTATATTTTTCTTTAATAACAGACATTACTTTTCCCATATCCCTCATTGAAGAAGGATTAACTTCTTTAACGATGTTTTCAATTACTACAGAAGCTTCTTCTTCTGTCATTTTTTTAGGAAGAAATTCCTCAATAATTGAAATTTCATAAGATTCCACTTCTGCTAAATCTAAACGATTAGCCTTAACATATTCAGAAACTGAATCTTTTCTTTGTTTTACCATCTTATTCAAAATAGTAATCACTTCATTGTCATCTTCTGAATTAATTTTTTCGTCAATCTCTTTTTGTTTAATTGCTGCACTAATTGAACGAAGAACTTGAAGTTTAGCCTTTTCTTTACTTTTCATTGCAACTTTAATTTCTTCTCCGATTTTTTCTTTTAGCATAATAAGTTTTCCTCTAAATAATGAGAAAAATTATATCAAAAAAAAATAATAAAATCAATATAAAAATATTATTTTATTTTTGGTTTTTTTCTCTGAACTGTTTCATTTTCAGGAAAAATAATTTTCTCTATTGTTGAATCAAGCTTACCTTTATACCTATTAATATCCTTCTTTATAATTTCAGTTAGATAAGATTCATAATTACTTATAGATATGTCATTTTTATAGTGGGCTGCTCTATGAGTTCCATTGGGTCTTATTGTTATACCTATCATTGCTTCTCTATCTATAGATTCTTTATTGAAATCATATATTATATATTGATGATTTGTTGAACAATAATTTCTAAAATAATTTTCATATCTTACTATACACCAAGAATTACTTCCCAAATTTTTAGACGCTTCATAATCATTTATTTTTAAAATAAGACGATTACCTTCTTCACATATAATTTCTGTATTATGTCTTTCTTGTTTTATTAATATATTTTCTTTTGTGAAATTATTAATATTATTAATATAAATTTTCAAGTTATCCACTAGATCTTCTTGTGTTTTAAAAGCAGCCAATTTACTTCCTATATTTTCTTGTAAATGTGTTTTTGATATTTTTAATTCATATATTTTTTCAAAATATTTTAATGATTCTGAATTTATAAGGTGCATGTATTTTTTACTCATTATACTTTTAGCAAACTTTTCAACATTATGTTCATGCTCTATTTTATTAATATAATCAATGACTTTTTCTGCATTCTTTTTTTCAAACTCTTTTTCTACATCTATATTTTTTGCTTTAAATAAATTTTCAAATTTTAAAAATTCTTCTGCGGCTTGATAAACATCTTCAAATGTATCTGTTTTCGCATTGATTTTATTAAATGTTTTTATATACTTGGGTTTTTTTCTAAATTTTTCTTTCAATAACTCTATTCTAATATCATCAACAAAATCTTTATATTTATAATTAATTTCAGTTAATGGTTGATACTCATCTTCTTGATTAAAAAAACCTATACTATTATCATTAAAAACTAATATATTTTTATATTCAGATTGCGTTTTTAAACTTATATCAAATTTAGCTCCATTTTCTAATTCTTTTTTTTGTATAAAAGCTAATGCAGAATCTTCTTTATTTTTAGCATCATATATATAAGAACAAGTTTTTAAATATTCAGAATTTTCAGGAAAAATATTATCTTTAATTTCTTCTAAAATAACTTCTTCAAACTCCAGTAAATAATCTTCTATTTTAGAAAAAATTTCAGAGTTTGTTAAAGTGTCTTCTATTTCTCTTTTAATACTCAAAATTTCAGATTTAAAATAATCCATTTGACAAGAATATTTATTTAAATTTTCATTCAGTTCTTCAATTTGATTTTCTAAATCTTCTTCATATTCTTCATAATCTTCTTCACTATCAAACCCTTCACTATCTAATGATTCAAGCTGACTTTTTAATTCTTCTAATGATTCAGACTCATATTCAAAATCCTTATACTCACTATTATGATCTGAAATAAGTTTGTTTATTTCCTCTAACCTTTTATATGTATCAGCTTCATAATCTTCTACAGATGAGTCTATTTCTTTTGAAATTTTTTCTTTTATAATTCTTAATTCTTCTCTATATTTTTCTTGCCAATTTTCTTTAATAGAAGGTATTTTTTTTTCTGCCATTAAAAGCTCTATATAGGATATATAATCTTCTAAAAAATAATCAAAACTATTGTTAATATAATCTTGAGGAACAAATTGATTGTAAGCATTACTTAATGAATTTGAATTAATATATAAATCTGAAATTTCTTCTTCTCCAAATGACATGTTTGATAAATCACCTAATATATTATATATTTCTTCTTCATAATTTGAGAACTGTTTACGAAGATTATTGGATATAACATATAGCGAATCTGTAATTCCTTTAAATGATTCTATGCTTGTATCTAATTTTTCTTGACTATACAAGTCTAATAATCTAATAAATTCTTTTTTATCCGACATTATTTCAACCTTTTATTATTAATTTTATTATATCATGTATAAATAATATTAAAATAATATTGAATAATTTATCATAATATTTTATTATTAAATATGTTTATTTAACTAAAAATGGAGATATTATGGATACTAAATTAGCCGAAAAAACCAAACTTGATTTTAAGATAGATCTTACAGAACAAGAAAAAAATCAAGTTATGGCTATTAAAAAAGATATTAATTTAAGTGATTCCGCAAACATTATTAAATATGGTGTAGAGGCACAAAAAGATATTACAGCATTTACTGATAAAATGTTATCGAAGGTTAAATTAAAAGATTTAGGGGGTGTTGGTGAAACTTTACAGGAAATGATTATATCAATGGAAGGTGTTGATATAAAAAAAGTAGAATCAGATTCGATATTATCTAGATTACCTATTATTGGTGATATATTATTTACAACTTTTAAAAAATTTGTTGGTGGATTTGATACAGTTAATAATAAAATAGAAGAACTTGTTAGACTTTTAAACAATCATGATTCTGCTTTAGTTGCTGATATTGCAATGCTTGATGATATGTATATGGAAAACTTAAATCTTTTAAGAAATTTAGAAGTTTATATATTAGCCGGTGAAGAAGTTCTTGTTGAATCTAAAAAACAGCTTGAAGAATTAAAAAAGAAAGCCGAAGAAACCAACGACCCTGCTGATGTACAGTCTTTTAAAGATGCCAAACAATCAATTGAAAGGTTTGAAAAAAGAATTTACAATTTAAAAATTGCACGACACACATGTATTCAGTCAGCTCCTCAGATTAGACTTGCTCAAGAAGGCGATAAAATGCTTCTTGAAGACATTCAAGATGTTATTCATAATACAATTCCTTTATGGAAAAGACAATTTATGATGGCAATTTCGGCTTATCAACAAGAAAAATCTTTAAGAGTTACTAAAAATGTCAAAGATTATACAAATAAGCAATATGAACAAACAGCTAAAACACTTGAAGAATTAAGTATACAAATCGCAGAAAATTTTCAAAGAGGAATATTGGATATTAACACTTTGGAAAATGTAAACTCTATAACAATTAATGCTATCAAGAAAACATTAGAAATTCAAAAAGAAGGAAAAATAAAGCGTCAAGAAGCTGAAAAATCTTTAATTCGAATGGAAAATGAATTAAAAGAATCTCTAATGCAAGTTATGAATGTAGAATAAACTATAGTTTATTCTATTTGTATTAAAATATTTTTATTATATAATTTTATTATTAACAAAATAAATATATTAATGAAATTTACTCATGGTTCAAAATTTAATGTACTAGAAACAACAGGTCAATTAGATGTTTTTAATTATACTATCAATAACAACGATAAAGCAGATTTAGACTGGATCGATAATGGTAATGATAGCGAAGGAATAGGTATATATGCTTTTATTGGTGATTCAAAGGAATCTATAAAATATGCATCTTGTTATACAGAAGAAGAATCAGCATTTGTTTATATATTAAATGTTGATTGTGATTTTGAAGATTTAATGCATTTGAGAGAAGCTGATGAAATTCCTCTTGAAAGACTATCAGAAGCTGTTGAATCTTTTATTGAAAAATTGAGAGATTTAAAAGGTGCAAACAAGGAAAAATTTTTCAATATTATAAATTTATTTAAAGATCAAGATGGAATAGATTACAATTTGATTAATAAAGAATTAACTAATAATGAAATCACAGTTTTGTTGGATCAATATTCTTGCCCTTCTTATTTTGAAGATCAAGAAGAATGGCTTGAAGCTATTGAGGAACACTACAATATAAATGAACCATGCAGTGTAATATATGATGAGGGCGGTCCAGAATGTGTAGCTGACTATGCTATTAGTAAATCTGATAATTTATGGGAAACCCTTAAATATTTAGGCCAAACTATAGCAATTCAATATGGTCATTTGGGAACAGAAAAATTCAATAAATTATATCAAGAAACTATTTTAGAAGAGCTTGCAGATTATAATTTGACAGCTGCTTATGTCAACAACAATAAGTTTGCGGTTATTTTTGATACTTCAAAAATTGAGATAGAACGTATTATAGATATTAAGCTTGAAGAAAAAAAACAAAATATTAACAAGTTAAAAATTTAAACAGGATTTGGTCTTATGAAAATGATAATAAAAGTTAAAAAAGAAAGTGGCTCTGAAGAATTATCTTGGTTTATGAATTATTTATTTTTATATATGAAAGACAAAGAGATAAATAAAAAACATGCTATATCTATTCGTTCTAAATCACTAAAAGATAATATTGTTTTTAAAATAAAAAAATTTGAAAATAAAGAAAACTTTTCTCTTATTTATATTTTAATTGATAAAGAAGAATTAAACCAACAATTAAAAAGTTTTTTTATTTCAATATTTGAAGAATTTTTAAGTGATTTTATAGACAATCAACAATATGACTTAAAGATTTCGTTAGATTTTATAGAAAAGTATTGATTTTCAATTAAAATGTTCTTATAATATAAAAAAATGGTATTATACAAGTTAACAACCTCGCCTTAAAAGAAGAGGCTTATGCCAAATCTATTAAGGAACAATCTTTGATTGTTGGTTAACCAGACTCAGGATTGCTTTGTTTTAAGCATTCCTACGTTAAATAAGAATATATAGGTAGAGCAGAATGCATTGCCAGTTCTGCAATCTACGGATTATTGTTAAACAGTTCTGAGTGGTAGGAACAGTGCAATATTCACTAAAACCTTATTTAACATTGTCGAGGCAAACTTT
>JTFN01006097.1_pt1 | contig 10031 bp, 10 predicted proteins | sample 235401 | NCBI WGS metagenome assembly JTFN01 (sample SAMN03067589, study PRJNA260952) | activated sludge metagenome | biome: Sludge; feature: Wastewater; isolation source: CETP activated sludge from augmented bioreactor treating industrial... | place: India:Gujarat | collected 2013-04 | reverse complement strand
GCATTCAGCGCGATGGTTTTATCCGTGGGCGGGTAACATAAACCGGCATCGGCGCAGCCCTGATAAGAAATCACGAAAGTTTGCTGAGGCGCCGCCTGCTGCAACTCATAAGTGATTTCAACGTAATCGCGATACACCACAGTTTCGCCGAAAAACTCATCAACGTGGGGCTCACCTTCTGGTAATTGTGGTTGCGCTTGCAAAGCCACATCACTTTTCACCACAAATCGGTGCTGGTAGAGATAATAAGATGGCGCAATGGTCCATTGTAGGGTCAGCTGATCGCCGTCTTGCTTAAAATTGAACGCAAAAGCTTCGTCAACAGGCAAGAATTCGGGTTGTTGAAAAGGGTCACTACTTTGGAGCTGAAACTGTTGTGCCTGAGCCCCAGCAGTGAGCAACCATACTAGCGCGAATAAAGTAGAGAGAATAACGAGAGGGTACTGCTTAACTGTCATGATTGGGTGACCTGTGTTATCCAATTTAAATAATCGGGTGAGCCTTCCGTAATAGGCACAGCAATAAGTTCCGCCACATCGTAGGGGTGTGCCTGTTGCACCAGCGCAAAGAGTGCCTCAAGACAGCCTACGGTTGTCTTGATCTGTAACAAGACTTCTTCATCGGCATGGATATGATCATCCCACCAATACATGGATGTTGTTGGCGATGAAATATTAACGCAGGCAGCTAAGCGCGCTCGTAAAACTTTTTCAGCAATGGCTTTAGCTGATTGCTTGCTAGGACAACTGCATACCACAATACGATAGGTTGACGATGTTGGCATTAGTTTTATCTCTTCTCATTGAGTACGCTTAAAGACTATCTTACGACCAGTATACGAAAACAAAAAAAATTTATCATTGCACCTTGAGTTCTTATTTTTACCCCCCATAACTGGTGCACATTCACTTTTTAACTGCTTTGGTTCATCCCCAAAGCTTTTATCAACCCACAAACTTAGGTTTAGGAGTTATCCAAGATGAAACTTCGTCCTTTACATGATCGAGTGATCATTAAGCGTTCAGAAGCAGAAACTAAATCTGCTGGTGGTATTGTATTGACCGGTTCAGCCGCAGAAAAATCAACCCAAGGTGAGGTTGTAGCTGTAGGTAACGGTCGTATCCTTGAAAATGGCGAGGTAAAAGCGCTAGACGTAAAAGTTGGCGATACCGTGCTATTTAACGAAGGATATGGTGTTAAGACGCAAAAGATCGAGGGTGAAGAGTACTTGATCATGAGCGAATCAGACATTCTAGCGATCGTAGAAGGCTAAGGAGAAATAAACATGGCAGCTAAAGAAGTCATTTTTGGAAACAGTGCACGTCAACGCATGCTTAAAGGCGTGAACGTTCTTGCTGACGCAGTTAAAGTAACTTTGGGCCCGAAGGGTCGTAACGTCGTCCTAGAAAAATCATTTGGCGCACCTTTGATCACCAAAGATGGTGTTTCAGTAGCCAAAGAGATCGAACTAGAAGATAAGTTCGAAAACATGGGCGCACAGATGGTGAAAGAAGTTGCCTCTAAAGCTAATGACGAAGCAGGTGACGGTACTACCACTGCTACTGTGTTAGCTCAAGCAATTGTCAACGAAGGCTTGAAAGCGGTTGCTGCGGGCATGAATCCAATGGATTTAAAACGCGGTATTGATAAAGCCGTCATCAGTGCTGTTGAAGAGCTGAAGAAAATTTCACAACCTTGTGACAACACCAAAGCTATCGCTCAGGTAGGTACCATCTCAGCTAACTCAGATAGCACCATCGGTGAAATCATCGCTAAAGCGATGGAAAAGGTAGGCAAAGAAGGTGTTATCACGGTTGAAGAAGGTCAAGCATTGCAAGATGAACTTGACGTTGTTGAAGGTATGCAGTTTGACCGTGGTTACCTATCACCATACTTCATCAATAACCAAGAAAACGGCACTGTTGAATTAGAAAGTCCGTTTATTTTATTGGTTGATAAAAAAGTATCGAACATTCGTGAATTGTTACCAGTTCTTGAAGGTGTAGCTAAATCAGGTAAGCCATTATTGATTATTGCCGAAGATGTTGAAGGTGAAGCCTTAGCGACTTTAGTTGTGAACAACATGCGTGGCATCGTGAAAGTAGCGGCAGTAAAAGCACCAGGCTTCGGCGATCGCCGTAAAGCTATGTTGCAAGACATCGCTGTATTGACTGGCGGTACTGTGATTTCAGAAGAAATTGGTATGGAGCTTGAGAAAGCTCAACTAGAAGATCTAGGTACTGCCAAACGAGTCGTGATCAACAAAGACAACACTACTATTGTTGATGGTAACGGTGACCAAGCAGCCATTGAAGGCCGTGTTGCTCAGATTCGTCAACAAGTAGAGGAAACTACTTCTGATTACGACCGCGAAAAACTGCAAGAACGTTTAGCTAAACTTGCTGGCGGTGTTGCAGTTATTAAAGTAGGTGCTGCGACTGAAGTAGAAATGAAAGAGAAGAAAGCACGTGTTGAAGATGCTCTGCATGCAACTCGCGCAGCGGTAGAAGAAGGCGTTGTGCCTGGTGGTGGTGTAGCATTAGTGCGAGCTGCTAGCAAACTTGCTGACTTACGTGGTGATAATGAAGACCAAAACGTAGGTATCAAGTTAGCACTTCGTGCGATGGAATCACCACTGCGTCAAATCGCTACTAACGCTGGCGCTGAAGGTTCTGTAGTAGCCAATAACGTGAAAAACGGCGAAGGTAACTACGGTTACAACGCAGGTCAAGACGTGTATGGCGACATGCTAGAAATGGGTATTTTGGATCCAACCAAAGTAACTCGTTCAGCGTTACAGTTTGCTTCATCTATCGCAGCCTTGATGATTACTACCGAAGCTATGGTAGCGGAAGTGCCAAAAGATGAGCCAGCTGCTCCGGATATGGGCGGCATGGGTGGAATGGGCGGCATGATGTAATATCGATTACGTCATAAAACCATTCAAAACGGGGAGATGTTTCGGCATCTCCCTTTTTTATTTTGTATGTCACACTTTCAATCCGACTAGCGTCTAAACTAATAGAAGCGCATATAATGCGATATCGAGCGTCTCATAGGAGGACTCAAATGATGAAAAAAACTCTATTAGTAACTGGTTTAATGTTAGCTGGGCTATGTCACCAAACTGCGCTCGCGGCGGAAGCGAAAGTTAGTTGGGGTGACCCCAAAAAATTCTTTGACATTGAAGCTGTTGGAGATAAACAAGACCGTTTTGAACAGCGAGTTATGGACGAACTTACTGCTTATATTGGTGAATTAGCTGAGAAGCTGCCAGCCGATCATCAGTTCACCATAGCTATTAATGACATTGATTTAACTGGGCGTGTTGAGCCGGTTTTCGTTGATACTGGAATGCGCTATCAGCGTGTGGTTGACGAGATTAGTTATCCAATGATCAAATTTACCTACAGTTATACTGATGCTAACGGACAAGTTATCCAAGAAGGTGAGGAGCGGATAAAAGATCTAGGTAGCATTATTACTCGACGTGAAATTATGCGTAGTAGCCGTGATAATGTTTACTTTGAGAAACAACTGCTTCGTGATTGGTTCAAAGATAACTTTAAAGAGTATTTTTAACTAGCTCTTTCAATACTGCAAACGCCACTCCTTCAGAGTGGCGTTTTACTTGCTTCGCCGGCAATCTCTCGAACTAACTTTGGCACTAAAAAGCCCGGTAGTTCAGCTAATAATTGTTGATACAGCTTAAGGGCTGCTTCATCGGTAACGGCAAAATGACTGGCACCAGCCACTTTATCTAATTGATGTAGATAATAAGGCATGATGTTAGCGGCAAAGAGTTTTTCGCTTAGTTCACTTAGGCAGGTAACTGAGTCATTAATCCCCTTTAACAGCACGCTTTGATTTAGCAGCGTAACACCGGCTTGATGCCAAGCTAGTGCGGCCGCAGCTAATTCGTCTGCTACTTCTCGCGGGTGATTGATATGCAACACCAGAATAGCTTGCAGGTGACTTCGGGCTAAGCGCTCGGCAAGCTTGTTGGTTAATCGCGTCGGCAATACTACGGGTAGCCGTGAGTGGATTCGTATGCGGCGTAATTGCGGTAGTTGTTCTAAGGTTGTTAGTATCTCATCAAGCTTTTCATCGGTAGCCAAAAGGGGATCGCCGCCACTTAAAATCACTTCATTAATATTGGTATCCGACGCTATGGTGGCAACTAAGCTGGCCAGTTCAGACCTACCAAAGCTATGCTGTTGATAAGGAAAATGACGACGAAAACAATAGCGGCAGTTAATCGCACAGCCACCTTTTAAGATAACTAACACGCGCGACTTATATTTATGTAGAATCCCCGGCTGTGTATTAGACTGCTCAGCTAAAGGGTCTTTGGTAAATTCTGGATGTTCAGTAAATTCGTTGTGGTGCGGCATCACCTGCAAGAGCAAAGGGTCATTGCAATCACCTGGCTGCATCAACTTCACAAAATGAGGCGTCACCCGCAGTGGAAACAGGCGCCTTGCCTCGCGATGTTGAGCAACCCAGCTAGCCGGTAGTTGCAGTAACTCACCAAGCTGTTCGGGTGAGGTTATTGCTTGCGCTAACTGCTGTTGCCACAGAGGACGAATGGATACTGCTTGAGAATCGGACACAAAAAACCTACTTATTATTTCCACGAACGAATTATTTTACCTGAAAAATACTGCGTTATGGTTTATTATTGCGCGCGAAATCGCTTAATTTAAAAGCATACGAGGAAGCTATGGCGAATTACAGCACAAACGAATTTAAAGCTGGCTTAAAAATCATGCAAGATGGTGAGCCCTGTTCAATTATCGAAAACGAAATGGTTAAGCCTGGTAAAGGGCAAGCCTTTAACCGTGTTCGTATTCGTAAATTAATCAGCGGCAAAGTTGTTGAGAAGACCTTCAAATCAGGTGACTCAGTTGAAGGTGCGGATGTTGTTGATGTTGATTTAGCCTATCTCTATAACGATGGCGAGTTCTGGCATTTTATGAACAACGAAACCTTTGAGCAATTGGCTGCCGATGCAAAAGCTGTGGGCGACATGACCAAATGGTTAGTTGAGCAAGATGTATGTACGTTAACACTTTGGAACGGTAACCCGATCGCGGTAACACCACCTAACTTTGTTGAGTTAGAGATCGTTGAAACCGATCCTGGTTTGAAAGGTGATACTGCTGGTACCGGTGGTAAGCCAGCTACGTTGTCTACAGGCGCGGTGGTTCGGGTTCCATTATTCGTACAGATTGGCGAAATCATTAAAGTAGATACTCGCTCTGGCGAATACGTATCACGCGTACAAAAGTAAATCAGTTAGGGCATAGCAGTGCAGCTATCAGATAATTGGCGGCCATCCGCGTCGTTAGAATTATTGCAACAACGGGCAGCATTGCTACGCCAACTTCGAGAGTTTTTCTGGCAACGTCAGGTGCTAGAAGTGGATACGCCATTGCTGTCACGCTATGGCGTAACCGATGTTCATCTGAGTAATCTGCAAACCGAAATTGCGGTGTTACCAAACCAACCTTTTTATCTACAGACATCACCCGAGTACGCCATGAAGCGCCTGCTGGCTGCTTATGGTTGTAGCATTTATCAACTTGGAAAAGTCTTTCGGGATGATGAAGTAGGGCCACGGCATAACCCTGAATTCACGATGTTAGAATGGTATCGTGTTGGCTTTACGATGGCAGAGCTTATTGCGGAAGTCGTCGAACTCCTATTATTAGTGTTGGGTGAGCGTATGGTTGTCCAACAAACCTATCAAGAGCTCTTTCAGCGTTATCTCGCAGTTGACCCTCTTGCGGCTTCAGTCTCGCAACTGCAACGGACTTTAAGTGATTACCCCGAAGTTGCAGATTTAGCTGAGCGCGAGGACGATCGAGACACTTTACTGCAATTAGCCATGGCTTGCGTGATTGAACCTCGCTTAAATGTTGACGCAATAACCATTGTCACTCATTTTCCGAGTAGCCAAGCAGCCTTGGCAGAAATTGCCGCCGATGATAGTCGTGTGGCCTTGCGATTTGAAGTGTATGCAGGCGGAATAGAGCTTGCCAATGGCTATCAAGAGCTCACGCAAGCAGCCGAACAAACGCAACGTTTTGCGTCTGATAATCAACTACGTTTGCAGTTGGGGCGTCCTCAAGCTGCAGCTGATACGCGACTACTACAAGCACTTGCTGCAGGGTTTCCGAACTGTGCCGGAGTTGCTTTAGGGTTTGACCGACTACTCATGATCCAAAGCAAAAAGGCGAACATTCAATCTGTGCTACCTTTTGATCTGTCTTGCGCCTGATTAAGTAATGTTATAATATAACACGACTGTCTTGGCACACCTTAAGTAAAAGCACGGATTATCATGACGCAACGTTCGCTCGACAAAACTGGTATTTGGGTAACCACCTTATGTGCGTTACATTGCCTCGCTTTGCCTGTGATTTTACCGTTGTTGTCGGTGATTGGTTTATCTTTTATTGGCGAAGAGTTTTTAGAGCGTACCATCCTTTCGTTGAGTATTGTGATTGGTCTTATCGCCTTAGGCTTCGGCGTACGTAAACATGCGCAATGGTACCCGTTGTTATTATTAATTTGCGGTGGCGCTGTTTACTGGAATAAAGATAGCTTTGGTGAGTTTGCTGAACCTTTAGTTATTCTCATTGGTGCCGGTCTAATCATTGCTGCGCACTGGGTTAACTTAAGATTAGTACGCAGCTGTCCGATCAAGCCTCAAGTGCAATAGGCTATTGCACTTTACGAGTTAGGATAACGCCGGCTTCCATGTGATGAGTATATGGAAACTGATCAAATAACGCCGTTTGGGTAACTTCGTGAGTGTTGGCTAATTGGCCAATGTTTTCAGCTAAGGTTTCCGGGTTACAGGAAATATAAACAATCATCTCGTACTGACGTACAAGCTCAATCGTATCCATATCTAATCCAGCTCTTGGCGGATCCACTAAAACCGTTTGGCAATTAAAACTCAAAACATCGGCCTCAGTCGCGCGGCGAGATTGTTTACTGCCAGCCAGAACGGCACTGAAATCTTCAGCAGACATCCTAACTAAAGTGACATTCTTTATCTTATTTAATTCGCAGTTATAAATAGCAGAAGCGACAGAAGTTTTACTTATTTCTGTAGCCAACACCCGGTCAAAGTTTTGTGCTAACGGCAAACTGAAATTCCCATTACCACAATACAGTTCGAGTAAGTCGCCAGGACGGTCTTGTGTGGCTGCTAGGGCCCATTCAATCATATGCTTATTTACTGCAGCATTAGGTTGCGTAAAGCTATTTTCAACTTGTTGAAAAGAGTAATCACGCCCGGCAATCGTTAAAGTCTCAGTCACCCAATCTTGCTCAAGACAGATTTTTTGTTTTTTTGCTCGGCCGATAATGTGAATCTCACCATATTGGCTTAAGTGCTGCTTTAATTGCTGTGCGAATAACTGCCACTCTTCATCTAATTGGCGATGATAGATTAATGAAATCAGTGCTTGGTCTGTGGTTGTGGTAAGAAACTCTACCTGAAACAGCTTATTGCGCAGTACCGGTTGGTATTTAACGTAGTCAATAATGGCCGGCATCAAGTGATTAATAAGCTCACTCCCTACTGGAAATTGATCGGTGCGTATCTTAGCGCGCGTTTCTGCGTCAAACATGATGTAGAACAGGTCATCGCCGTCATGCCAAACTCTAAATTCGGCGCGCATTCGATAATGCGAGGCCGGCGAGGAAAATACTGTTGGAGATGCCGCAGTATAAGGAGCCAGCAGCTGTTGCAAGCGCGTTACTTTAGTTTCAAGTTGACTGGCATAGTGGGCCGGATTAACTGCACCTGTAGTCATGGTTGCTCCTATCGCTAAAAAAGACTGGGCATTGTAACCTTCGACTTAAAAATGTCTACTAGCATGACCGAGCAATTCAAAATGTAAAAATCTACCTATGACATTGCACATATCGGAAAGATAGACAATGATGACAGGGTTAGATATTTTTATCTAAGAAACTCCCATAAATAGAACAATATATAAAAAGGTTTCAGCTATGTCTAAAGTGTCCAAGTTAGGAATGTTTGCCATAACCACGGCGGCCTTGTGTGTTGCATCGGCCGTTCATGCGGAGCAGCCCGATTCGGCTGGCCACAACAAAGAGCGAGTGTTAGTCGAACTCAAACCAGGTACACAAAGACTTGTAGCTGACTATGTGATGGCTAATGATGCCAGCGAACCTGAGCCAACGCCTCCGCCTACGGACACCAAGAAAAAGGAGAAACCAAGAGAGCCTTGGCCTCCTAAGTTTATCGTTCTTGATCTTCCTGAACGTAACATGATGGCGTTGGAAGTTTCCGCTAATGCAATTCAGGGGCTACGTAATAATCCGAATGTGATTTCAGTAGAGCCGGATGAGAAGCGCTATCTCTACAGTACTCAATACGAACCTGGTAAGCCTTACGGCATCAGTCAGGTACAAGCAGACTTATTGAGTGATGGTGCCGCAGGTAGTCGAACTCTTTGTATTATCGATTCAGGGTATGATTTAGGCCATCCGGATCTGCCTCAGACGAATGTTTCTGGTAGTTTTGATGCTGGTACCGGCAATTGGTATACCGATGAGAACGGCCATGGTACCCACGTTGCCGGAACTATTGCGGCGTTAACCAATGGCGAAGGCGTTGTTGGAGTATTGCCCAATGGGCAAATCAATCTTCACATCGTGAAGGTGTTTGCTGAATCGGGTTGGGCCTATTCTTCTTCATTGATTGCCGCAACCGATGAATGTGTAGCAGCCGGTGCCCAAGTGATCAATATGAGTCTCGGTGGTTCTCGTGCGAGCAAAGCTGAAGAACGAGCTTTTGCCAATCTTGCCAATGCCGGCGTGCTAAGTGTCGCTGCCGCAGGTAATGACGGCAATACACGACATTCTTATCCTGCTTCTTATGCATCGGTCGTTTCAGTTGCTGCAGTTGATGCTAACGAACAAATAGCTAGCTTTTCTCAACAGACAGATCAAGTTGAGTTAGCCGCGCCTGGGGTCGGTGTTTTATCTTCTGTACCTCGAGGTACCGGTGAAAAAGTAGAATTAACCGTAGCGAACACCCAATACACAGCCAATTCAATCGATGGTGCGTTTCCAACTATTGCCACGGGCGCATTAGCAGCTTGCGGTATTGCTGATACAGTATGTACAAATGTAGCTAACCAAGTCTGCTTGATTGAACGTGGCGTGGTATCTTTCGCTGAAAAGGTACAAGCCTGTGAAGCCGGTGGTGGCGTGGGCGCTGTTATATATAACAATGAACCGGGTGAGTTACTGGCAACCCTAGGTGATTATGCTGCCAGTATTCCAGCAGTCGGTATTAGCGCTGCCGATGGTGCGACTTTGTTAACCCAACTCGGTAGTAGCACCTCAGTAGGTTCAGCTACCAGCGATTGGGCTTTCTTTGATGGTACGTCAATGGCATCACCGCATGTTGCTGGTGTTGCAGCACTTGTTTGGTCTTATCATACAACCTGTAGCAACCAAGATATTCGCACCGCACTAACCCACACAGCTAAAGACTTGGGTACTAGCGGTAAAGACAATGCCTATGGTTACGGCTTAGTACAGGCAAAAGCCGCGGTTGATTACTTAGATAGTTATGGTTGTAGTGGAAATGGCGGTGATAATACCGGTGGCGGTGATACTGGGGGAGAAGATGGTAGTAATCCTGGTAGCGGTAAAGGAAATGGTAAAGGCGGTAAAAAGTAGCCTTTTCACTGGATTAGTAACAAAAAGCTCACCTTTGTGAGCTTTTTTTATGCGGGGTGAACACAAAACCAGCAGTCAGTAAAAAAACACTTAAAAAGTTGAAAAAGGCGCTTGACGTTGTCAGTAAAATCTCTAAAATGCGCCCCACGCTTGAGGCAGACAACGAAGTCGCCAAAAGCACAAGTTTTGAGTCGGAAAAAAGTTTGCCGAAAGGCTTGACACAAAACTCCAAGGCTGTAGAATACGCCGCCTTGCTTGCTGAAACGCAAGCCGCTTCGAAAGCGAAGCGAACGCTC
>JTFN01002384.1_pt1 | contig 10058 bp, 8 predicted proteins | sample 235401 | NCBI WGS metagenome assembly JTFN01 (sample SAMN03067589, study PRJNA260952) | activated sludge metagenome | biome: Sludge; feature: Wastewater; isolation source: CETP activated sludge from augmented bioreactor treating industrial... | place: India:Gujarat | collected 2013-04 | reverse complement strand
AGAAATTCACCGCGACGTTCGCGTCGAATAATATCTTCGTATACGCGCCCAGCAGTAAAGTTGTTTTTCTTGGTCATTCGGGTACGAATAAATCGTTCGTAATGTCCCAAATCCAGATCGGTTTCGGCACCGTCTTCGGTCACAAACACTTCGCCGTGCTGAATGGGACTCATGGTACCAGGATCCACGTTAATGTAAGGATCCAGTTTAAGAATCGTAACCTTTAGGCCACGTGCTTCGAGAATTGCCGCCAATGAAGCTGCAGCAATACCTTTGCCCAGCGAAGATACAACACCGCCGGTGACGAAAATATAATTAGTTGTCATGCGAAACCTAAGTCGTCAGGTTGATAGGGAAATGCTTCAAGACGGGAAAACAGTATACCCGAGTAGCCCATAGCCGACAAATTATTTCTTACTTTCAACGTGATTTAACTGTTGTTTAGCTTGTTGCCAATAGGTTTCTAACTCGTCTAAGCTCAACTCTTCAGGACGTCTTTGCTGTTGGGCTAATTGCATTTCTATCCATTGAAAACGCTGTTTAAACTTGTGATTGGTCAGGCGCAATGCGTGCTCAGGATTAACCTGAGCGTGGCGGGCCAAATTCACCACCGCAAACAACAAATCGCCAATCTCAGCAGCTATTTTTGCGTTATCGTTAGCTCTAATTTCGTCTTCAACTTCCGCTAATTCTTCCCTTATTTTAGCAATCACGGGAGCCATCTCAGACCAATCAAAACCCACAGTCGCAGCCCGTTTTTGCAGTTTTTGAGCCATTAAAATACTTGGTAAATTATCTGCAATACCATCAAACACACTATCGCTTTGGCCTTGCTCAGCACGCTCCTCACTTTTTATCTGCTCCCACTGTGCTTTTATCTCAGCATCACTGAGGGCTTGTTGCTCACCAAACACGTGTGGATGTCGCCGCATGAGCTTCTCTGCTGTAGCTTTAGCAATGGCGTCTAAATCAAATAGTTCCTGTTCCTTGCCAAGCTGTGCATAAAACACCACTTGGAACAATAAATCACCTAGTTCATCTTTTATTGCTGCTGGTTCACCCGCGGTAATTGCGGCGGCAACTTCGTATGCTTCTTCCAAAGTATAAGGAATGAGGCTGGCCATGGATTGCTGCAAATCCCATGGGCACCCGCCAACCGGATCTCGCAACCGTTGCATAACGGTTACCAAGGCTTGCACACCTGTAAATGAATTCATGTTATTCCTTACCTATCAAGCTGGCACCCGCACCACTTCATGCACACCTTTGAGTTGGCTTAGACGACTGACTAAGCGCTGCAAACCTGCTTGGTCCGCTACCATCACGCCAACCCGAATACTGGCTAAAGCACTAGCTTCATCTCGTTTCGAATCAAGTTGCGCCACGCTAGCACGTTCATTGGCTAAGACGCTGGTAATGTCATGCAATAATCCTTGACGATCATTTGCGATAAGGCGCAAATCAACTCGATAGTTAGCTTGCTTTTGTTCACTCCAGCTTACCGCCAATGCACGCTCAGGATGTTGGTCTAAAAGATGCTGCAACTGCTCACAATCCTTGCGGTGTACTGAAACGCCCCGCCCCTGAGTTACAAAGCCTAAAATACTATCACCTGGCACCGGTTGACAGCATTTGGCAAATTGCACGAGGAGATTACCAATCCCTTCAACAGTGACATCGCTCTGTTTACCAGGGCGCTGCTTGGCAGGTTTGGCTGTGAGTCGCTCGATGCGCTCGGCCGCTGTATCTGTGGCTGGTTTAAGTTGGTTTACCACATGCTGCAAGCGCACATCACCCGCACCGATGCCGGCAATTAAGTCATCTAAGTGCGTCATATTAAAGCGCTCAAGAACCTGCTCGGCAGCACTCAGAGGAATGCCATGTTTTGCTAGCTCTGGCTCGAGTAGCTCTTTACCTGCTTTAATATTTTTATCACGATCAAGCTTTTTGAAATAAGTGGCTACTTTAGCCCGGGCACGCGAGGTTTGTAGATAACCACTGGTAGGATTGAGCCAATCGCGGCGCGGTTGCGCATTCTTTTGCGTAAGAATTTCTACCCGCTCGCCATTTTTTAACGCATAAGTAAAAGGTACAATATGGCCATCCACTTTGGCTCCAACACAGCGATGCCCAACTTGTGAATGGATGTAATAGGCAAAATCTAACGGCGTTGCGCCGTTAGGTAAATCTATGACTTCTCCTTTTGGAGTAAATACATACACCCTATCTTCAAATACTTGAGAGCGAATTTCTGCCACTAATTCATCGTTGCCCGCCATATCATCATGCCAAGCTAACAATTTGCGCAGCCACGCGATCTTTTCTTCTAGGCCTTGCCCTTTACTAACTGCAGCCCCCTCTTTGTACATCCAGTGGGCTGCAACCCCAAGTTCAGCATCATCATGCATGGTTTGGGTACGAATTTGTATTTCTACATGTTTATCAGCAGGCCCAAGCACCACGGTGTGAATCGATTGATACCCGTTAGCCTTAGGAGTGGCAATATAATCATCAAACTCAGAGCCAATATGACGCCATAAACTATGAACTACGCCCAACGCGGCGTAGCAGTCTTTTAGCGACGCGGTAATGATCCTAACGGCACGGATGTCATACAACTCGGTAAAGTTAAGATGCTTTTTCTGCATTTTTCGCCAAATCGAGTAGATATGCTTAGGCCGCCCGTAAACGGTAGCTTCTACGCCTTCATCATGCAGTGCCTGCTGTAGATGTTGCACAAAATCATGAATATATGTTTCACGATCAATACGTCGTTCCAAGAGCTGTTTGGCAATAGCTTTGTAGGTGTTTGGATGCAAGTACCTGAATGCGAGATCTTCTAGTTCCCACTTGAGTTGACCAATGCCTAATCGATTAGCTAGTGGCGCATAAATTTCATGGCATTCCTTAGCGGCAAGAACTCGTGTTTCTTCGTCTAATCCTTTGACTTCTCTTAAAAAACAAATACGCTCAGCTAGTTTAATTAACACTGCTCGTACGTCTGCCACCATCGCCAGCAACATGCGACGTACATTATCTATTTGCGCATCGTTAGGTTTACCATGCTGAAAATGTTGCAAGGCGCTAATGCTCTGCATCTGCTGTACTGCTTGCATCAGCTGCAATAAGGACTCACCACCCCACGCCGTCACTTGCTCCGGTGTCAGTAGCTTAAGTTCGTAGGCAGGGCTGAGTAAGGCCGCTACTAGGGTCTCTTGGTCCAATCCTAAACCAGCTAGGATCTCCACCATTTCTTGACCTTTCAGTTCAATGTGCGCAGCTTTAGGTTGCTTCACTAACAGCTGTTGTAACTGTTGACTAAGCTCAGTTAACGCTTGCTTGCGCTGCTTAGAGTCAACGTGAGCTAACCAATCCCCGCCCGTTTGACTCGGTTTGTCAACATGGGTACTGCGCACAAAAACCACGGCTTTACTCCCTTTCGAATAGTGTCATAACCTCAATGTGATGGGTCTGCGGAAACATGTCAACCAGTTGTGCTTGTTTTAAGTGATAACCGCCTTGCACCAGCGTCGCGGCATCCCTCGCTAAGGTATCCGGAGCACAAGAAATATACAGAATTTGCGCTGGTTGTATCCGCACTAACTCTTGTACTGCTTGCGCGGCACCAGCTCTAGCTGGGTCCAGCAGCACCTTGTTGAATGGCCCTTGCAATAGCGTTGCTGCTGCACTTTGCGCCCAGGGCTGGGCTAAGTTGCTGCACGCCGCAGTCACAGCTACGCCATGCAGGTGGGCGTTGTGCTGTAATTGCCGGACCATACTAGGTACACCCTCTATTGCCGTTACCTGAGCTCCACTGCGAGCAAACGGAATAGTAAAATGGCCACTACCGGCAAATAACTCCAAAATAGTATCACCAGATTCTGGCTCAAGCCATTGCAGAGCTTGGGCGACCATAGCCTCAGATAAATCACGGTGAGTTTGTAAAAAGTCTCCTGGGTTAAACTGCAGTTTAGCCTGCCAAGTTGCGTATTGAGGAAGCGGCCCAGTATCTAACAAATGTACCTGCTGCTCATCCTGCCATGCAATGCGCACTTGATGGTGTTCTGAAAATGCCACTAAACGTGCTCTATCGGCGGCTGCCAACGAACGAGTTAAACGCAACACCACTAGCGGCTCAGCTGTGGTTTCAAGGAGTTCTACATGCCCCAAAAACGGCACCAGTTTGAGCTCAGCTAAGCATGCACGCAACGGAGCCAACAAGTTATTTAACGCTAGCGCTAACGTAGCACACTCAGAAATCGGCACGATGGTTTTACTTTTTCTGGCCCGAAACCCCAACGTGAGCTGCCGTTTACTTTTATCATAATGAGCTGCTAAGCGAGCCCGTCGACGGTAGTTCCAAGGGCTGCCGCTAAGCGTCGGTTGCCACACTGACGTGCCTGCAGTGACATCAATTCCAGCAAACTTATGCAATAACTCAGTGACTACTTGCTGCTTATGCTGCTGTTGTGCTGCTACATTCAAATGCTGCAAGTCACAACCACCGCACTGCCGATAGAATTCACAGGCCGGTTGCTGCCGCTCAGGGCTAGATTGCTGTACCGCTAAAAGTTCCGCCTCGTACTTGCTACTCTCAACGTAGTCGATAACTTCGCCAGGTAAGGCCCCAGCCACAAATTTAACCCCTTGCGCACTACGCACGACACCGCGACCAAAATGATCCAGTCCAACCACATCTGCTGCTGCAGTAGTTGCAGGTTTTGGCTTAGCTTTACGTTTTCGCTGCTGCGGCCCTTGACCAGGCCGATAAAACTGCGCCATCCCTTAGTTCAGCTCTGCGATAGCTTGCATGCGAGCTTGCTGCAACAGCTGCTTCATGTCACGCACGGCTTGATCCAATCCTACCAGCACCGCTCGAGCTATGATGGCATGCCCAATATTCAACTCTACTAACGGTAAAATTGCCGCAATTGCAGCGCTATTATGATAATGCAAACCATGACCTGCGTTTACTTGTAAACCAAGACCATGCGCATAATCAGCTGCGTCTCTTAGTTGCTGAAGCGTTTGTTGTTGCCCTGCTTCAGTCGTTTGTTCAGCGTAATGCCCGGTATGCAGCTCTATCACTTGAGCACCACTAGCTTTGGCCGCATCAATTTGCTTTTTATCGGCATCAATAAACAAAGAAGCGATAGTGCCATGACTTGCTAAACTTGCTACTGCATCAGTTACTCGTGCAAGCTGGCCAGCTACATCTAAACCACCCTCAGTAGTAAGCTCAGCACGTTTTTCGGGCACTAAACAGCTATAAGCCGGCTTAACTTTTGCAGCAATGGCTAGCATTTCATCAGTTATCGCCATTTCTAGGTTCATTCTGGTTTGCAGAGTATGGGCGAGCAACTCAACATCGCGATCATGGATATGACGACGATCTTCACGCAAGTGAATAGTTATACCATCGGCTCCAGCCTGTTCTGCTAACGCAGCTGCTGTTACCGGATCCGGATAGCTGACGCCACGAGCATTTCGTAGTGTAGCGACATGATCAATATTGACCCCTAACAAAATGGGAAATTGCTGCAAGCTCATGATGTGTATCCTTTGGGTGTTTCTGTGCTCAGCGGCGCCACCACTGGCTGGTTAGCCGTGCTTGACGCTACTTGCAACTGTATGAATAATTCGCGACTACGAAGCGGTGCGGGCCCTAAATAGGGTGCGAGCGCTTCTCGCATTAAACGTTTGAATACGTTAAGTAGCCTACTATCGTTTAATTCGAAAGCAGCTAATTTAAGTAAATCGCTACCGGCATAGGAGTGAGGTGTTGCGCTAACAGCACTGAAACCAGCTTCTGGCACAAATAAGTAATGGCTGTTCGCTACTACAGGCTGTTGCTGAGTATCATAAAACCAATCAAAACCGTGCCCTAAATGACACAGTAGTTGCCATTCAAAACGACGTAAGACAGGTTCTATTTGGGCCATCTGCGTTAATAGCTGCAGTGCTTGCTGATAGTCATCAAACACCCCATCTAACGGCTGATAGATTGATGTCAGACGTTGTAATAGCTCGTTAAGGTAAAAACCGCTGTAGAGGTTAACCCCCTGCAGCGCAAAGGCTGGTGCACTGGCTTCAGCATCAACAAGCGTTTGTAATTCGTGTTTACCGCGAGTTTCAACCAGCAACGGTGTAAAGGGCTGAAGGATACTTCGCCAGCGGCTTTTGGGCCGCTTAGCTCCCTTCGCAATAACCCGAAATCGCCCGTGTTGCAGAGTAAATAATTCAACCAGTAGGCTGCTATCCTGATAAGGCCAGCGATGCAGCACATATGCCGGTTGCATGGCTTAATCCTCACCATACCCTAAGCTGCGGAGTGCTCGTTCATCATCAGCCCAGCCGGATTTTACTTTAACCCAGAGCTGCAAATGGACTTTGCCACCAATTAATGGCTCGAGATCTTTTCGCGCTTCAGTACCAATGGTTTTTAACTTACTGCCACCAGCGCCAATAATCATCCGCTTTTGTCCCTCTCGTTCAACCAAAATCAACGCATGAATATGGGTGGTACCATTATCTGCAGTGCGAAATTGTTCAATCTCAACGGTCGTACTGTATGGCAATTCATCGCCGGTAAAACGCATGAGTTTTTCACGCACTATTTCAGCGGTCATAAAACGCAATGATCTATCGGTAACATAATCTTCAGGAAAGTGATGCACACCTGGTTTGGCATATTGATGAACTAAACTACGTAAAGCCTCAACTTGATCGCCAGTAGCGGCAGACAGAGGCACAATCTCGGCAAATGTATGTCGCGCTGCTAATTGTTGCAGCTGTGGCAATAAACTACTTTTATCCTTTATCTGATCGATCTTGTTCACAACCAAAATAACAGGACGTTGAGATTTCTTAAGTTTGTTAAGTACCATCTCATCATCTGTGGTCCAGCGATTTGCTTCCACCACAAATAAAACCACTTCAACACCACTCATAGAGCTTGCAGCAGCGCGATTCATGAGTCGATTAATCGCCTTTTTCTCGTCTTGATGCAATCCTGGCGTGTCAACATAGACTATTTGTCTATCACCTTCAGTTTCGATACCCAAAATTCGATGTCGAGTGGTTTGTGGCTTGTTCGAAGTGATACTAATTTTTTGTCCAAGAATACGATTCAGTAAGGTAGATTTGCCCACATTGGGACGCCCTACAATCGCGACAAAAGCTGACTCTGATTGATATTCAGTCACATCCATTACACAGGTTCCTGCTGGTGTTGTAGCAACTCTAACGTTGCTGCCGCGGCCTTCTGTTCAGCTTTGCGTCTACTGGTACCAGTACCAAGCACCACTTCTGCCAAACCGTCTACTTGGCAACTCACGGTAAACTGTTGATTGTGCGCCTGGCCTTGGGTCGCCACAACTTCGTAAAGTGGCAATGCACATTGCCGACCCTGTAAAAATTCTTGTAATCGCGTTTTGGGATCTTTATGGCTGACGCCAGGTTTTATCGCAGCTAAGTGAGGAGCAAACCAACGCAGTACAACTTGACGACAGGTCACTAAATCGCTTTCTAGGTACATGGCACCGAGCAAAGCCTCCACTGCATCAGCAAGAATAGATTCACGCCGATGGCCGCCGCTCTTCATTTCTCCTGGCCCCAGCACCAGATATTTACCAAGCTCAAATTGCTGGGCAAGCTTAGCTAATGAGCGACCACAAACTAAAGTGGCGCGCATTCGGCTTAAATCGCCTTCATCTATTTTCGGAAAGCGTTCAAACAGGGCCTCAGAAATAATAATTCCTAACACCGAGTCGCCTAAAAACTCCAGGCGTTCGTTGTGTTGCGCCGCCGCACTACGGTGAGTTAAGGCTTGCGCTAACTGATCACGATTATTAAAACGATAACCAAACGCTTGTTCTAACTTATGAATAGGTGGTTTTGGTAAACTCACTTATTACTCCACGGTTCCGAGTCTGTGCCAGCGAACGCCAGTAGGAACCCATTGCGGTAGCCAGCTATTCCGGCTACGGTCCATTTCAAAACTCATCCAAATAAAAGTAGCACGACCTACCAGATAATGCTCTGGTACAAAGCCCCAGTATCTACTATCTTCAGAATTATCACGGTTATCACCCATAAAGAAATAGTGTCCTTCGGGTACTATCCATTCATCAGGAGCCGTGCCTTCTTGCTGATAAAAATACGGAGTGCGTGGTGCAATAGTTGGATCAATAAGAATTTCGTGGGTCACATTACCCAACTGCTCTTGGTAGCGCACCAAAGGAGTAGACCGGCTAAAATAAACTTCATCCTGAGCCGTCACATCCCGTTCAATCACCTGCATTTGTGGACATTCACTGGATTGCTCAACACATGCAGGCTCTAAATATAACGTTTTATTACGATATATTATCCGATCGCCAGGCGTACCAATGATTCGTTTAATGTAATCCAGTTGCGGGTTACCTGGGTATTTAAAGACCGCAATATCACCCCGTTGTGGGGTACCAGTTTTCATTAATTCGGTACGAAAAATAGGATCTCGTAAGCTGTAACTAAACTTTTGTACCAAGATAAAGTCACCGGCCAACATGGTTGGCATCATCGACGCTGAAGGTATTCTGAACGGTTCAAAAATAAATGAACGTAGAATAAGTATCACGAACAACACCGGAAACACCGACTGCGCAAACTCGGCTAAGCGCCCTTGAGGGGCAATCCGAGCTCGCGCCTCTTCATCCAACTGTTGTTGCAAACGTTGCTCTTCAGCTTGAATACGTTGCAAGCGCACTGGCTTTTTGTAACGTGCGTCATACCACCAGAGCGCACCTGCCACCAAGGTGACAATTGTCAACAACACCGAATAAAAATTGGCCATTCGTGCTTTTTCCTTATCGTGACGCCAATGTCGTCTTATTTACCAACCTTGAGTACAGCTAAGAAAGCTTCTTGCGGAACTTCAACATTACCTAGTTGCTTCATCCGTTTTTTACCTTCTTTTTGCTTCTGCAGTAATTTTTTCTTACGACTAACATCCCCGCCATAACACTTAGCGATAACGTTTTTACGTAATTGTTTTACCGTCGAGCGCGCGATAACATGCGTCCCAATAACTGCCTGAATCGCAATATCAAACATCTGGCGCGGAATCAGTTCCCGCATCTTATCGACTAACTCACGGCCACGACCTTGCGCATTATCGCGATGAGTAATCATCGCTAAAGCGTCAACCTTGTCACCGTTAATTAACACATCCACTCGCACCATATCGGCTTCTTGAAAGCGCTTAAACTGATAATCGAGTGAGGCGTACCCACGGCTTGTTGATTTTAAGCGGTCAAAAAAGTCCATCACAACTTCAGCCATAGGTAACTCGTAGGTTACTGCAACTTGTTTGCCATGGTAGGCCATTTTCGTTTGCACGCCGCGTTTGTCGACACACAAAGTAATCACGTTGCCTAAATAGTCCTGAGGCACCAAGATATTTGCTTCTACAATGGGTTCATAAATGATGTCAATATCGTTAAGCGCTGGCAAATTCGCTGGGTTATCCACGTTAACTTCTTTGCCGTCTTTTTTTAGAACCTTGTAAACCACCGTCGGTGCAGTCGTAATAAGATCTATGTCATACTCTCGCTCTAACCGCTCCTGGATAATTTCCATGTGCAGCATGCCCAAGAAACCTATCCTAAAACCAAAGCCAAGCGCAGCCGAGTTCTCCGGTTCATAAAACAACGAAGCATCGTTGAGAGATAGTTTTGCTAGAGCATCTCGAAAGTTTTCGTAATCGTCTGACGAAATCGGGAACATCCCTGCGTATACCTGTGGCTTAACTTTCTTAAAGCCTGGGAGTGCTGCATCGGCTGGTTGCTTAGCAAGGGTTAAGGTATCGCCCACCGGCGCCCCAAGAATTTCCTTAATACCGGCAATCACAAAGCCTACTTCACCACAGCGTAGAATACCTGTTTCTGTAGGTTTCGGTGAGAAAAAGCCAACTTTATCGATCTGGTAGGATTGTCCGGTAGACATCACTTTCATCTTATCACCGGCCCGCAACGTCCCGTTCTTCACCCGAACGAGAGACACTACTCCTTGATAAT
>JTFN01006877.1_pt1 | contig 10078 bp, 8 predicted proteins | sample 235401 | NCBI WGS metagenome assembly JTFN01 (sample SAMN03067589, study PRJNA260952) | activated sludge metagenome | biome: Sludge; feature: Wastewater; isolation source: CETP activated sludge from augmented bioreactor treating industrial... | place: India:Gujarat | collected 2013-04 | reverse complement strand
CCGAAGTTCAGCTCGAAGTCGATGTTCGCGTTGGCCTGCTGGGCCACGCCGGCGGCGAACAGCGCGCCACCGAACAGGCAAGTCTTGGTCGTGTCGTGCATGATCAGGGTTCCTCTCTTCTTCTCTTCCGAAACGCTCCGACGTCGCACGCCGGAGCCCTTCTCTCACAAACAACTGGTACGGAAGGCCTTGTCTCTCTTCTGGCAACCACGCCACGGACCGAGACAGCCCGCGGCAGCCCGGATCGTAACCGGGCCGGCGTCGGAACCCAAGGGCTGTTCGCGGTTTTGCCACCAAACTTTGTGAAAATCTGAACGCGACCCGATCGCCCGGCACCCCGACCAGATGTCGCCCATGTCAATCTGGGCAAGGCGGGGGATTGGCGGGGCGCCTCCCGTGGCCGGGGCGGCCGCCGGGGCGCGGGGCCTTGGTACGGGAGCCGGGGACGATCGGGATACCGACCCGGCCGGCGGGGCGAATGGGCCCGGAGGGGCTTGAACCCTCACCCCCGTTGCCGGGGAGCGGATTTTAAGTCCATCCACAACCCGTTTGGCTACGCCTAGAGGCCGTTTTGGGACCGCATTGGCTACAAGAAATGGCTACACTTCTGCATCTGATTCCTGCCGCCTGGATCGCATCCATTCGTGCCATGAACGTCCCACTTTGACTTCCGCTACAGTTTACTCGGCGTGCTTGGTGCTGAAAGCACGGGAGAGTAGCGGGAAGCTCGTACGGCTTCTGATAGGATTTAGCCTTTGTCAGTTTCGTCCGCCCCATCTACCCTTCCGCAAAGCACGCCTCCGCAGCTTTCGGAGCACGACTTGGTGATGAGGGCGACTCCGAGAATTTTGCGGGCCCTTGGCGAAGCCACCGAGGGGTTCGAGGCGTTGCACGAGGTCCCGGTCGGGCCATCAATTGCGGATATCGTCCTGCGCCGATCAGACAAGCGCGCGGTTTCTCCAGAGGCGGCATTGTCTGCAAATGAATGCATGGTTCTGTGGGCCCTTCGGCGGCGACGGGGCGCGATGCTTACAACGATTAGTCAAGACACCTGCCTGCCGCTCAATGTTGTGGAATCGGTGGTCTTTGGGAGGTTGCTCGAATGGCGGCTCGTAAAGCTGTCCGATCGTAGAGTGGTCGAGGCTCGGACGGCCTGGGTCGATCGATCAAGGGTGATCGCTGTCGAAGCAAAGCTGACTCGCTGGCGAGATGCCCTGTCTCAGGCAGTTCGGTATAGAGAGTACGCCGACTGGTCCTATGTTCTACTGCCCACTCATACGATCGACGTTGCGATGACACACATCGCAACTTTCCGATCACAAGGCATCGGGCTGCTCGGCTATGATCACACTGGCGTTGAGTTGTATCTTGAGGCGTCCCGGAGCAAACGCCATTCGTGGCATCGGGAGTTCGCCCTTACGCGTGCGGCGCAGGGAGACATGAATGGCCGACACGCCACTGCTCGCCTCTCTGAAGAAATCACTGCCTGATCATCTGACTATTGAATCGCCCCTCAGGAATGGTGGCCAGGGCGCTGTCTTTACTGGCACCTGCAACGGCGCTCCTGCAGCTATCAAGTTGTTTTTCCCGAGTACGGAGAGAGAACGCGTCGAGCGCGAGGTGCGACTGCTTGCTGACATTGACTGTCCACATGTAGTATCTCTGCTGGACAGTCGCATCATCAGGGCGGATGGGCAAGACATTATCGTTGTCGCATACGAATACCATTCAGGTGGCGACTTGATGCCACACATGGATCCGAAGAATCAGCGTCTGAATGAAGCCGAACTGGTTCGGATAGGCGCTGAAGTGTCGGTTGGCGTAGAGACTCTGTGGTCCAAACGCATCGTGCATCGGGACATAAAGCCTGGCAATGTTGTAGTCGCGAACGACGGCAGGCACGTTCTCGTTGATCTCGGACTAGCTAGGCACTTGGATTTGACAGACATCACCTATCCGGGCTTCGCTCCGGGCACCAACGGCTTTCGTTCACCAGAGCATGCCGCTGGCCGCCGAAATCTCACGATTGCAGCGGATGTCTTTTCTTTGGGGATGACTCTGTTCTGTCTAGCGTGTCAATCGCACCCCCTGGGTGGACGAGATGCACTCGCAAGCGAGACTATCGATTGTTCTGTTCTTTGCGATAACCTCGGCTATTCACACGGGTTCGCGTCTCTTATCTCCTCGCTGCTGTCTCCCAAGGCGTTTCTTCGTCCGCCGAATCCGACTGACGCATTCTTGGCACTAAAGGGGTAGATGATGTTCTTGCTCAATGAAGGCTACGGTTGGAAGGCTACGGCCTTCGGACGGGCACTAGGGGGAGCGGTATACCCGGCATCCACAAACCATCGAGTACGCATCGAGCGTAAGCCTCGTGCGAGTTGCTCAACCGTCTTGTTTGATCCACAGCTATACCTCGCTGGACTGGATGCGTCCGCTTGTCCGACTGTCTGCGCCAGACTTGCATCGTTTCCATGGTTTTGCCTAGATCATGCGCCGCAGTTTGATAGCTCCGCGACAAACCAGACCAAGTGGCAGCAATCCATGAAAGACTTCGTTGCTGCCGAATGGACGGGAGAGCTACCTAGCGGGGATAACATTGAAAGAGCCGCATTTGCTGCAGTAGAACTTCAGACCGAGTCGGGCTTCAGTCACGTCTTGCTTCCTACTCCGCTTCTGTCCGATCGAGAGCATGAGGCTTCTGATTTGGCGTCTTGGCTTGATGCTGGTATTTCTGCTGCTGGAGAACTAGATATCGGGGAACCTGTTCTTGCAACGGTCGCAGTGGATGAGTCTGCTTTAGGAGATCTGGCATTCAATCCGAACGGCTTCATCGATGCCGCCATTGAACAAGTGGTATCCAGAGATGGCATCAATGGTGTCTACATCGTTGTGGCACAATCCGATGCTCGACATCCCTTCAAGTCTCCCGAGACCGTCGTCCGAGCGTACATGCGTCTCGTACACGGTTTTGCCAGCGCGGGTGTTGAAGAAGTAATAACGAACTACGCCGATGTATGTGGAGTTGCATGCCTAGGCCTGGGCGCGACAGGCTTCGCTACAGGACCAAGTCAATCATTGCGAAGGCTCTCGCTGCCCAGCTTCGCAGAAGAAGCAGCGGCAATGAACGCACTTCCCCACTACTATTCTCATCGCTGCGCCGCAGATTTTAGGCCACAACGGGATCTAAGGATTATTGCTGCTAAGCGACGGCTGCAGATGGTCAAAGACACTACGACTTTTAGTCAGCAGCTACTTGATGCATTGACAAACAAGGGACATGCTGATTCAGTCGGGCCTTGGGCAGAAACCCGCAGCAATCTCTCGCAAGCCGCCAAGCACCTCTTGTCGCGCATGATCAAGGAGGGGGATCGATACGAGTCGCTAACCCCTGAGGCAAGGGAAGAGCGAGTTGCAGAATGGCTCGATGCCGCAGCAACAAGGCAGGATACTCTTCGGCGCGTGCTTCAAGGTGAGGATGCCAAGCCAAACTATGCACCGGTTGACATGTGGGCTCGGGTGTTTCAAGAGACGATCGACGGTTAGCTTGGTCTCTTGCTTCGCTAGTAGTCGCCTGCGACTGCTGAGTTGTACAGTGACCGAGCGGTAGCTGCCTTCGCTATCTCGCTGCGAACCGCCGCACTCTGTAAGTCCAACACCCGCAGCTTGCCACCCTCCTCGGCTACTGCCTCGATCCGGCGGAAGCCCTGGCCGTGCGTCTCAGCGTAGCGGGCGAGGCCCTTGAGCTTGGGCAAAGCATCGGCAAGATGGGTGCCGTGCGGATCGACAATGTCAGCGACGATCTCTCCCTTCATCTCCGCGAAGAAGATGAAGTCCGGCCTGACGATCCGAGCATCGCCATCCTCGACGTACGCGATGCCAAGAGAGTCTTGGCTCGGGCGATCAGGGTTTCGGTACCAGAACTTGAAGCCCTCACGCTTGCACTCGGACTCCAAGACTGTTTGCTCCCAAGCGAGCAACTCGGCAGGGTACAAACCCTGTTCGTCGCAGAGGAGATGCTTCTCATGGGTGGAGATCGCCGTCTCTGAGCCGTCGTGCTCTCGCACCTTTGTTGGCTCGAAACGGGAGGTTGGCCGAGCAAGGTCGACGTCTTGCGGATCGGTACTGAGGGCGACGATTTGTCGATAGGCTTCCTGTCTGTCGTGCGGAAGCGATTTGATGCGGTCTCGGTACTTGTCGAACCACGAGTCAGACAGCGCCTTCGCCTCGGCGTCGAAGATGACCTGCAGGTTCTCCATGAGGTGGAGTGCTGCGACATCCTCGCGAGCTTCGATCAGGGCCTCGTCGAAGTCATCCTCGGCCTCGGGCTTTCGCTTCGCTCGCTCTACTGTGTAGGTCCGAGCAATGTCCGGGCTGATGATTCGAGCGGTTCGTCTGTAGGCGTCCTCAACCACCGCATCGTCAGCGTCAGCCTGGAAGAATCCATCCTGGAGCATGCCGGTCTTCATGTGGGCGATGATGGTCCGGCCATCGACGGTCATCACGGCAGCACGCTTGTCCGTGAATGCTTTCTCGTTCTTCGCAAGGAAGCTGTCGAGTACCTTGTGCATCGCCGCATGGGCTTTGCCGCCCGCGCTGTCCAGCAAACTGTCTACCGCCAACTCATGGGCCAGCGCGGTCAGCCGGATGGCGGGCTTCGCTCCACGCTGCGGTCGAGACTGCGACGGAAGTGAAACAAATTTCTTCCACACCGTCTCAGGCACGGCAGGGTTCGGCTTGAATTCCTCCCTGTTGACGATAATCCGACCCGTTGGCGGCGTATCGCCACTGCCGTCCCGCAGCGCTTGGATGACTCCCTCGACGGTCGCCTTGTCGAACTTCGGCAGCAGGCAGTCAACCGAGTTGAGCCGGTCGTTGCCAGGGATTCGCCGCGCGAGGGGTGTCCGCACCATGCGGCCAAGTAACTGAGCGATGTACGTCTGATCTTTCGCGGGTCGGAAAGAAACCATCACCTCCGCGCGAGGACAGTCCCAACCCGTGCTGATGGCGTCCTTGGCGATCAGGATGCGGACCCAGTTGGAGTCCTGAACCCGCTGCGGCTCGATATACGGCACCTTGTACGGCCCGAAGGTCTGCGTCGAATGCTCGCCGAAGACATGGGCGACGTTGTTCTCCGATAACTCTGGCCACTGCTTCAGGATCGTGTCGAGAGCCTTCCCGATGTCGTTGTGATTCGGGGTATTCGGTACCTGCAAGACCATGAGCGGCAAGACGACCTCGCCATCGCCCTGCTCCTTCGAGTAGGTCTTCCACTCCTCCGACGACTCTCGCAGCTTGTCGGTCGCTCGACGGACAAGAACGGTATCGAAGTCGCCCATGGGCTCGTCGGGGATGTCGAGCGCAATGGTATCCTTCAGCAAGCCCGAATCTTGGACCCGAGCCGAATCAACGGTGACGGGCGGCAGCGTGGTCCGGCCTTCCGCAGCCGTCATCGCCTGGTTGAATCGCTCAACGGTTGCGGAGATACCCCAGACAACCGGTATGCCGGGCACGCCCTTCTCGCCGTTGATAAGCCGTCTGACGATCGTGGACTTCTCGCGGTTCTGGCCGCCGAGCCCTCGATGGGCCTCATCCAAGACGAGGTAGAGCGTCAACGCCGGATCCTCGATCGTGTTTCGAATGGTGTCCCAGATCGTGTGGCTCCGCAGGTCGGGCCGCATCTCTGGAAGGTACTCATCGCCGTCTTCGCCATCGAAGCCTCGCACCAGCAGGCTTTTCTTGCCGAGCTTCTGGGTGTTGAGGAAGTAGATCTTGCCGGGGTCAAACTTTGGGCGGTTGAAGGTGTTCTCGACCACCACGAGATCGGTGTGCCGCAAACGATCTGACGACTCCATCAACCGGAAACGGGTCTGTTCGTTGAGCGAGGGATCATCGCTGAACCAGATGACAACCGCTCCGGGGTCTCGGTCGAACTCGTAGCCGTCGTCGCCATGGAAGAGAGCCTCGAAGACCGCAGCGGCCATGACCGTCTTGCCTGCGCCTGTAGCAGCGGTCAACGAGAACGCATGCCGGTCGCCATCCTCACGCCAACGCTTGCGAGCCTTGCGGAGGTGCGCCAGCACGTCGATCACGGCCTCGTCCTGATAGTCCTTCAGCGTGAACTTCATGCGTCATCCCCGTTCGCGAAGGCGAAGTTGGTGAGGTACGACTCGTACAGGCGAATCGCCTCAGCGCCTTCAGGCAGCCGACGTGACAATGCCTGGAAACGCCGCTCGTCGTCCGTCACGATGTAGACGATGCGCAGTTCCTCAGCCTTGCGGACGGCCCTCAGGAACTCCGTGGCCTTGTCCAACTCAACGAGCAGCCCGTAGGTATCGGCGACGGCCCATCCTTCCGATGGCAACTTGTCGATGCGTTGGCCGGTGCTGCCGGCCCGCATCCACAGCAGCGGGGCGATGCGAGCGAACGCCGTCTGGTAGTTCACGCCGACCGGCGTCTCGTATGTCAGCGTGAAGAACTCGGCGTTCTCCTCGAAGCCGTCCGACATCGGGAACTCATCAGTGAACTTGTAGGCCCCCTTGATCGGCTCCCCATCGGGCGTTTTACCGGTGATTGCCGCTTCGATGCGAGGCTTCGTGATGTGGTCACAGATGCCGAGCCTCTCCCATTCAGCATCGCCGGGTCTGAGTCCATCTTCGCGAAGAGCCCTTTGCTCGTCGGCTCCAACTTCGTTGTTTGTGATACTGATGCACTGCCGACAGCCGCCATCTTGCTTGTTGAGCCGCATCACGGCGTGAGCAGTGGTGCCGGAGCCCGCAAAGAAGTCCAGAACTGTGGCACTCAGCTTGTCGGCAACGAACAGGCGAAGGACATCTTCAACTGCGAAGAGACTCTTTGGGAATGGGAACTTTCTCCCTGGCAAGAGTGCCCTGATCGTTTTCGTGCCGTAATGCTCAGCGTTATGCGATCGAAGATTCCATTGCGTCGGCGGTGCCTTAGCCCCCGGTTCCTCGTAATAGGCAACAACGGAGCCATCAGCGTTGTACCCTTCAATGACTGCTCGCCCCTCTTCAATGTCTGCGATGGGCCCACTCTTGAGGTACTGAATGATGTACGGCTGAGGCTTTCCAGGCTGGGCCCGCCCCGCCCGGGCATAGCCTCGTTTCCAACGAGACTCAAAGGTGGGGCCTGTAACGCTCCAGTTCATCTCGGTGCCGTCGTCACGAACTGGAAAAACAGCGACGCCGCCGGGGCGACCAGGCGCTTTACTGCGATCCATATCGTGGGGTATCGGATCACCGATGGCCTCGATCTGGCCCGTCTGTTCATTGACGTAGATCGGATAGAACTGTGATGGCCGAGTTGGCCGCACGGATTGTAGATCACGTCTCCGTGCGGTCTGCCAATCCAACCCGATGCGACTCGGTTCTGCCTGCTCTTCTGGCTCAGGCTCAGCAGAATCGATAGGCATGCTGCCAAGGCGTGGCGACGCACTCGGCGTAACGCCTTGCGAACCGAACCTGGCAATAAAAAGATACTCATCAACCCTCTTGAATCCTTCGTTTACTCCGACCCCCTTGGGGTTGATGAGCGTGGAGACCATGCGAAACCGAGACTCGGGGAATACCTGCTCTAACAACAGGCCGAGTCGAAGATACTCCTTTTCATCGATGGTCACTACCAAGACCGAATCTGACGGATTCAGAAGCTCTCTAGCAATCTGCAGTCGGCGCTCCATCATCGCAAGCCATTTGCTATGGCGGTAGAGATCCTCTTTCTCGACGTAGTCGTTGTTGTACTTCCAGTCCTTCGCCCCAGTGTTGTACGGCGGATCGATGTAGATGGCATCAACCTTGCCCCGGTGCGTCCAGGTCAAGGCCTTCAAAGCGTGGTAGTTCTCGCCGTTGATGACCGTGTGCCACGGTTTGTCCTTGCCGCGAGACACCTTGCCGGTTGAGACGAGCCCCGGGTAGATCGTGTCCCGGAACTCGGCGACGACCACGACATCATCGACTGAAGCAGTCGTCTCCTCCTTGGGATCATCGAGCCGCTCTAGCTCCGCCTGTTTCCCCTTGCGGCCCTTGACCAGCTTCGTCACGCGCCAGAGCCGCTGGTCGCCTTTCGTGGTCGAGCCCCGCTCCGGCAGCACCCGCACCTTGTCCCCTCGGCGGACCGGGCGTTGGGGCAACTCGACCGCCTCAGGACGATGCCGCTCGAAGTTCAGGCCGAACGAGAGGCGCGAGGACAGCGCCTTGAACTCACGCTCAAGATCCGCCGCAAGTTGCGGGTCTTTGGCCTTGGCCTTCTCGATCAGTTCGGTCAGTCGCGACACCCTTGCTCCTCGTTCTCGTCACCGCTCGTCTGACTAGCTGCCGCCGTCTTCTGTCGCCGCCCTGCCGCCTGCATTCAGCCAGGCATCGATCGCCGCCTTGTGGAACCGCCAATGCCGCCCGACCTTCTGCCCGGGGACTCTGCCGTCCTGCGCGAGCTTGTAGAGGGACGACTTCGAGACCTGCAGGTACCCCGCAAGCTCATCGATGGTCATCACCTCAGGAGGCCCCTGCGGAAGCCCGGGATGTCCCTGACGTTGCCCTTCCATTCGGGTATCAGGATAGCAGTTATTGGCGGTGGCCGCCCGCTGCTCGCTTCTGCGCGATTTCACCGGCAGGTTGAGGCGGAGAGGCTCAAGGGAACCCATCCCCGAGCCGGATGGGACCCACAGAAACAAATCCGGGAGGGGGAGGGGGTCTGCCAGCAGGAAAGATGAGTGCCCCTCGTAAGCCTTCTCCCGGCACCGATTCACGCAGACATCAAGCGACTCCCAAGCGGGAACAGCCAGCCCGCTACGAGGAGCCGCAGATGCTGAGTGCCGAAGTCGATCGCAGCCGCCGGATCGGGACCGAGTTTGAGTTCGCCCTTCCCCAGATCGGGACAGGCACCGGAGACGATGTCCGCCGGACGCTGGCCGAGGTCTTGACGGCCAATGGGTTGCCCGCCATCGCTCGGGGGTACAGCCATCGCCCGCTGCCAGACGGCATCGACCTGGCCGTCGAGTATGACGCTTCGGTCAGAGGCGAAAGCCGGTACTCGGGTATCCGCTGGCAATCAGTCGAGTTGAAAACTCGGATCCTCGAAGGCATCGATGACTGGGAGCGGATCGTTCCCAAGGCCCTCGCCATTTGCCGGTACCTGGGAGGACGGGTCAACGCCTCGACCGGGCACCATGTCCATATTGCCATGCCCGAGGTCCGGCATCGGGTCGCTTCGTTCCGATCGCTCTACAACACCCTGCACCGGTACGAAGCCCTCATCTACGGGCTGGTCGCTCCGAGCCGTCGCACGGGCAGCTACGCCAGCCCGATGCTCGATCGACCCGGACTGCTCAACGGTTGCGGATCACTGGCATCGATCAGCCGGGTCATGTCGGGTCATCCCCGGACGAGCGGGTTCAACGCCATCCATCTGTTCGATCCCTCCCCTCGATGGGAGAGCCGCTACCACGGCGGGACGCTCGACACCGACAAGGCCCGCTACTGGCTGCGTCTCATGCTTCGCCTGACCGATCACGCCTGCCTGCGAACCTGCAAGGCGGCGAAGGCGCAGCTTCCGAATGACCGGGAGAGCCTCGACAAGATGCTGGTCACGATCGGGCTGAAGGTCAACAGCCGGGTCTATGCCACGGTCTCACCCGAGCTTCGCGAGACGGGCCGCTACCTGCTCAATCGATGGAAGCGACTCAACGCCGATCAGCCGCAAGCCTTGCCCCGTCATCAACGGCGGGCACAGCAGTCTGAACCGATCGCCATCCCATTCTGAACAACCCCGCCCGAGCCATCAATCGAGAGGGTTCAGAGCCATGCAACACTCATCTTTTCGCCCCGGATGCGCACTTCACCACACGCTGAAAAACGCCAGCAACAACGTTTCGCCCGGAGTGAAACAACCGCATCGAAAAGACATCTCTGCACACCCCGCCCTTTCAGATCCTCCAACTCTTCCCGCGAGATCTGCCGAGCATTGTCAGGTTTTGGTCCATTTGGGGGCTGAATTGGCAGGTAATTCAGCATTCGGGCGGGATCTGGCTTGACCCGAGACTGGATCGGCGGGGGGGGGGGGG
>JTFN01003562.1_pt1 | contig 10139 bp, 6 predicted proteins | sample 235401 | NCBI WGS metagenome assembly JTFN01 (sample SAMN03067589, study PRJNA260952) | activated sludge metagenome | biome: Sludge; feature: Wastewater; isolation source: CETP activated sludge from augmented bioreactor treating industrial... | place: India:Gujarat | collected 2013-04 | reverse complement strand
GCCCACCGATTGCGGCGTCGCCGCCGGCAGCCGCCATACCTTCATACGGTAGACCATGCCGCGCGACGAGAAGAACAGCACTGGCGTGTGTGTCGACGCCACGAACATCTGCGTGACGAAATCTTCCTCGCGCGTGGACGCCCCCGACCGCCCCTTGCCGCCGCGCCGCTGCGCCCGGTAGGTCGAGAGCGGAACACGCTTGATGTAGCCCTTGTGCGTGACCGTGACGACCATGTCCTCGCGCTGGATCAGGTCCTCGTCCTCGACCTCGCCCTCGATATCGACGATCTCGGTGCGCCTCGGCACCGCGAACTCCGCCTTGATCTGCGAAAGCTCGGTCTTGACGATCTCGATGACCCGCGCACGCGAAGACAGAATTTCCAGGTAGTCGGAGATCTCGGTACCGATCTTGGTCAGTTCGTCGCCGATCTCATCGCGTCCCAGCGCGGTCAGGCGTTGCAGCCTGAGATCGAGAATGGCACGAGCCTGCTCTTCCGACAGGCGATAGGTGCCGTCGTCCGACACCATATGGCGCGGGTCGGCGATCAGCCGGATCAGCGGCACCATGTCCTTGGCGGGCCAGTCGCGCCCCATCAGCGCCTCGCGGGCGGCCTGCGGCGTCGGCGAGGTCCGGATCAGGTGGATCACTTCGTCGATGTTGGCAACCGCGATGGCAAGACCGACGAGCACGTGAGCACGATCACGCGCCTTGTTGAGCAGGTACTTGGTGCGCCGCGTTACGACATCCTGCCGGAAGCTCGTGAACGCTTCGATCATGTCCTTCAAGTTGAGCTGCTCGGGCCGCCCGCCGTTGATCGCCAGCATGTTGGCGCCGAACGAGGTCTGCAGGTCCGAGTAGCGCCACAGGTTGTTGAGCACGACCTCGGGCACCGCATCGCGCTTCAGCTCGATGACGACCCGCATACCTTCGCGGTTCGACTCGTCCCAGATGTTGGAGATGCCTTCGACGCGCTTCTCGCGCACCAGATCGGCGATCTTCTCGATCAGCACGCGCTTGTTGACCTGATAGGGGATCGCCGTCACGACCAGGGCGTTGCGATCCTTGCGGATCTCCTCGATCTCGACGCGCGCACGCATCTGGATCGATCCGCGTCCCTTGTGGTAGGCGGCGTGGATGCCCGCACGGCCGAGGATCATACCCCCGGTCGGAAAGTCCGGCCCCAGCACGTGCTCGTTCAATTCGTCGATCGTGATGGCGGGATTGTCGAGCTGCGCGAGGCACGCCTCGATCACCTCACCCAGGTTGTGCGGCGGAATGTTGGTCGCCATGCCGACCGCGATGCCGCCAGCACCATTGACCAGCAGGTTGGGGAACTTCGCAGGCAGCGCCACCGGCTCCTGCTCGGAGCCGTCGTAGTTCTCCTGGAAGTCGACCGTATCCTTATCGAGGTCGTCGAGCAGCGCTTCGGCGACCTTTTGCAGGCGGCACTCGGTATAGCGCATCGCCGCAGGCGGATCGCCGTCGATCGATCCGAAATTGCCCTGCCCGTCGATCAGCGGCAGGCTCATCGAGAAGTCCTGCGCCAGCCGCACCAGCGCCTCGTAGATGGCACTGTCGCCGTGCGGATGCAGCTTACCCATCACATCGCCGACAACGCGGGCGGATTTCTTGTAGGACTTGTTCCAGTTGAGGCCCATCTCCCCCATCGTATAGAGGATACGCCGATGCACGGGCTTGAGGCCGTCGCGCACATCGGGCAGGGCGCGCGACACGATCACGCTCATCGCGTACTCGAGGTACGAGCGCTTCATTTCCTCGGTGATGGAAACCGGCCGGATATCGCTCGGCTCGTCGCCGCCCGGGATGTCGTCGTCGCTGGTGTCGGCCACAGGGTCCGCCTTCGCTGTTGAGAGCCCGAAACGGGCATAAGACGGCCGAAGGCGTACGCAAGACGCGTACGCCCAAGCCGCTGATCCGATTGGCTGTCAGATTAGCAAAAGCGGACTGCTGCGCGCAATCTCGGCGCAGGAAGCCGCCCCCCGCACAACGGTGTTTTCCTCAGGAATTCATGCCTTTCAGGCGGATTCTGTTAGCCTGGTGCGACGAAATTACCGCAAGCGCACTGACTTGTTATCGACACACAGACCCATTATTTGCGTCAACGGTCCACTGCCGGGCCGTGGTGGCCTTACCCGGCGCTCCAGACCGTCGGCTGAACGAAGGACATAAAGACATATGAAGACAAAGATCGCTTCCCTCATCGCTCTTGGCCTCATCGCCGCAACGCCGGCCTATGCCCAGGAGGCGACATCCGAGAGCCTCTTCATCGATGCACAAAGCGAGGATCAGTATCTCGCCAAGGATCTGCTGATCGGCGCCAAGGTGCAGGATGAGAACGGCAAGATCATTGGCGACATCGAAGACCTGGTCCTCAACGACTGGAACCGTGTCGAAGGCGTCGTCATGGGCACCGGCGGCTTCCTCGGCGTTGCCGAGAAGAAGGTCGGCGTCAAACTCTCCGCTCTCAAGTTCGTTGAGAAGGACGGCAAGACCGTCGTGACCCTGCCCGGCATGAACGCCGAACTGCTCAAGGGTGTCGAGGCCTTCAAGCGCGCCAAGCCGAAGAAGTCGCTTCTCGATCGCGCCATGGAGAAGGCCAAGGAACTGACCGACAAGAGTTCGGTCACGGCCAAGGACGCTTACGAGAAAGCCAAGGAGAAGGCCGGCCCGGCCTATGAGGCCGCCAAGGAAAAGGCCAAGGAGGCTTACGAGGCGACCAAGGAGAAGGCACAGGAAGCTGTCGACAAGGCAAAGGAAGCAGCACAGCCCGAGCCCAAGCCCCAGCAGTAAGCAGCGCCCACGCGCCACCCACGATCTGACAAGGCCCCGCCATCACGGCGGGGCCTTTGCATTCCGGCAACGACACGTGATAGACGCAGCCGATGGAGCGCCAGCGCGGCGCAACCGGCAAACGTCTGCATGAATGGCGGGCCGAAGCCGGCATCGCGCAAAAAAGGCATCCAGGCATGTGCACAACAATCCCGCGCACCGGCAAGCGACGAGGCCAACTCACGTGGCGAGATCCGATTCCACAATCTTCGTCTTGATCGCGCTCGGTGCCAATCTGGGCATCGCCCTGGCCAAATTCGCCGCGGCCGCCTGGACAAATTCCTCTGCCATGTTGTCGGAGGCGATCCATTCCCTCGTCGACACCTCCAACCAAGCCCTGCTGCTGCTCGGCCTGAAGCGCTCCAAGCGCCCCGCCGATGCGTCCCACCCCTTCGGCTATTCCAAGGAACTCTACTTCTGGGGCTTCGTCGTCGCCGTTCTGCTGTTCTCGATGGGTGCGGGCGTATCGATCTACGAGGGTGTCCACAAGCTCCTCGAGCCACACCCCATCTCTGACCCGCACATCAACTACATCGTGCTCGGCGTCGCCATGACGCTCGAAGGCTATTCGACCTATCGCGCCCTCAAGGAATTCAACCGGCGCCAGCCCGGCAAGAAGATCGTCGACGCCCTGCGCCAGTCGAAAGACGCCGCACTCTTCACCGTTGTTCTGGAAGACATCGCTGCGATGATCGGCCTGACGCTGGCGCTACTGGGAGTCATGGCCGCCCACCTGCTGGCCCTCGACTGGGCCGACGGCGCTGCCTCCGTGGCGATCGGTCTGCTGCTCGCAATGGTTGCCGTTTTCATGGCGATCGAGATCCGCTCGCTCATCATTGGCGAAGCCGTCTCCAACGACACACAACGCGGCTTGAGGGAGCTGATTGAAACGGAAGTCGGCCCCGACAAATCGATCCGCGCCATCAACGAGATCCGCACCATGCACCTGGGGCCGGAAGACGTGCTGCTGGCGGCCAGTGTCGATTTTCACGATGGCCTCGCCTCCGAAACGGTGGAAGCCACGACCGCGCGGCTCGAACGCGCCATCCAGACCCGCTACCCGGTCGTTCGCAGGCTCTTCCTCGAAGCCCAAAGCGTCGCCGCCCACCACGCAGCGCTCGCCCGCGAGGCCGAACGCCATCCCGTCGACACCTCGTCACTGGGCGTCAGTGATGACGCCAAGGCGATTGCCAGTGCGGCTGCGTCGCCGGGAATATCGGCTCAAGAGGTATTGGCAACGCAGGCACACCCCCCCGCACCACCGCAGATGGACGAGCAAAAGGCCGCTCCCTGCGTACAACCGCACTCGGTCGCAACCTCTCAAAAGAAGAAAAAGGCAAAGAAAAGCCGCCGCCGCTAGCTCCATAAGCAGGCCTGGGCCGCGCGTCCGGCATGCCGAGAACAGGTCCCTTACCGCCGAGCCCCTACCCTTGCTCGCGCGGCCTCGCACCGGTCTGCGGCGCGCGCGCTGCCGGCGATGTTTCGTCCGTGATGAGCTGCGGCAGTTCCAGCATCCAGTCGGCCAGAGTTTCGCCCACGAGGCGGTTTGCGCGCCGGTTCCAATGCCAGTCGTACGTGTACTCGAACCGCATGCGATGCCGGTCGTAGTCGTCGCGGAACGTTGCCGTCAGATCGAGCAGCGGAACACCGGCCGCTTGCGCCGCTGCCCTCGCCAGATCGTTGAGCTGCTGCGCCGCGCCCGTACGTGCATCCTGGCGCCCGTAGATCGTTTCGCGCACCGCGTCCATCGCCATAACCAGCTTGATGTCGTGCGCATCGGCGACAGCCTTCATCTGCGCGATCGAATAGTCTGCAACCCGGCGCATGCGTTCTACGTCGTCGAGATTTCGCACATCCACGCCTGAGACGATGAAGGCCGGATCGTACTCCTCCTCGCCGCCCCAGAAATAGCGCGAAACGAGCGCTCGCGCCGTCAGATAGAGATTGGTCTCGTAGTAGAGATAGCGAAACGTCGCCGAGCGCCGCAGGACGTCCGCGATCGACGGTTCGAAATCCGCTGGCGCGACCTCGCGCACCTCGCCGCTTTCGCTGACATCCAGCTTCATGAAACTCGACGCATAGCGCGTCTTCAAGAAGCGGTAGCTCTCGTCGAAGTCGTTGTGGATGAGCTGGACCAGAACGATATCAGGCTTGTAGGGGACCACCTCGCGCCGCAGGACATTGAGGTATTGACTGAGCGGCGCCCCGTCCATGCCGAACCGCAGCACTTCCGCATCGATCCCCCGCTCCTTCAGTCTGCGCTCTATCACGTCGGGGAACGCATCGCGCGTATCGACATAGCTCGCATGCACGTAGCTGTCGCCGATCACCGCCACGCGCAGCCGCCCCGGCACACGCTCCTTGGCGTAGCGTTGCTTGTCGGAATTCCAGCCGTTGGCATTGATCCCGACCCGCGACGTGCGCCCGTCGGGATGACGAAAGATGGCAACGCTACCCGGCTGGTAACGCACGACGCCGTTGATCGTCACGTTGGCGAGTACGTCATCGGGCTTCAGAAAGACGCCGAAGACGACAAACTCGAGGAACGCCAGCACCGCGGTAAGCGCCCCCGCCGCCAGCGCCGTATTGCCTAGCCAGTGTTTCAACTTCGAACGCATGTCGCGCACCAAAACGGGACAGGGTCAATGCCTGAGCACCCTGTAGTTCAGTCTTCGACCGTCCAACCGGCAAGCCCTATGCCAGCACTGCGCGCCTCCGGCGACATCTGGTCACGATGGGCACGCAGGCCCCTCGGGGCCGCCGCTCACGCGCTCAGCGCTCCGGTCCCGCCGCAGCAGGCGACACACACGACAGCAACCATCGCAGCCATCCCGCACCCTCAATGAATAAGGCGGCAACACGCCTTGCGTGCCGCCGCCTGATTTTCCATGCGCAACTGTGAAGCGCTTAGAACGGGATCTCGTCGTCGAGGCTCTTGTCGAAGCCACCGCCGCCCTTGGAGCCGCCCGAACCGCCGCCCCGCCCGCCGCGAGCCGGTGCCGAGCCGCCGCCGCCATAACCAGAATCGTAGCCGCCGCCGAACGCATCGTCCGCGCCGTAACCGGCCTGATCGCCCTCTTGCATCGCCGCAGCACGCCCGCCGCCACCACCCGGCGCGCCATCGAGCATGGTCAGCGTTCCGCCGAAACCCTGCAGAACCACCTCTGTCGAATAGCGATCGTTGCCCGACTGATCCTGCCACTTGCGGGTCTGCAACTGCCCTTCGATATAGACCTTTGAGCCCTTCTTGAGATAGCGCTCGGCAACATTGCACAGGCCGTCATTGAAGATCACGACGGAGTGCCACTCGGTCTTCTCGCGCCTTTCGCCCGACGTCTTGTCGCGCCAGGACTCGCTGGTCGCAACCCGCAGGTTGGCAATCTTGCGCCCGTCCTGCGTATGGCGGATCTCGGGATCACGCCCGAGGTTGCCCACCAGGATCACCTTGTTGACCGAACCTGCCATGTTGAAACTCCTTCCCTTGGCGCGCGCTCTATGAGCGCGTGACGCCAGAAATCTTTCCGGACCACGAGGCCGCCCGATCGGACCAGTTGCGCCCGGACTTTGACAATGCGCGCTCAAACGACTCTCGTCTGCGACGAGCGATCGAGCACGGCGAATCTTACCCTGACCCTATCGTGTGCCAGCCATCCATGCTCGCGGCGACCGGACCACCGGGTTGCTTGTCCACACTTTCCCGCCAGCGCTTAAAGCGGTCGCCCCGCCCGGCACGCCCAGACCGGCATCCGGGCTGACCCAACTAACCATAGGCGGACCTCATGTTCGCATTATGTTCCAAGGCCCACGCGTTGTCGAGTCCCGCGCAAAGCCGGATTCGCCCGATCCCGTTTCGCCCGCCCAGACCCGCTCAACAGTAGGGCATCGCCGGTGTGGAGCACGCCTCTACCCCCAGCGGCGCCCTGCCGCGCAGCCTCAGTTGCCGCCCCGCCGCATGTCGACCGCGGCTGTCAAATCCTGCATCACACGCGACGCGACGGCCGGACCTGCCGGGCACGAGTCGCTCGTCAAGCGTTCGTGGATCATGCCGACGTTGCCACGGAACAGATCGGACTGGGCGCGCCGTGCGATCCCCGTCGCGACCGAGCCCTGCAACCACCGCGGCCGGCACATCGCCTGCGCCAGGTACTCTGTCAGCTGCGTGCTGAAAGCCACATCGGTTGCCCCGATAGCTGATGTCTCCAGCATACTGCGCCAGCGCGCCAGATCCTCGCTCGATCCCCACGCCTGCGCCGCCTTGGGGTCGAGCACCGGCGCCATGGCCGCACCGACAAGCCGGCGCGTGCGCGACGCCGTGATCTTTTCGACCACCCGTTCGGCTGCCGCGCGCTCATCCGGCGATGGCGGCGCCAATTGCAGGTTGGTGAGGTCTGCCAGCGTCAGCGACGCCTCCGCGGGTGGATTGGTGAGCCACACCTCGCCGTAGCGCAGGTCCGCCCCCTGCAGCTTCGCGCCCGACATATCAGCACCGAACAGCTTCGCCTGCTGAACGTCCGCACCTTCCATATCCGCATCGCGCAGCACGGCGGCATGCAGGTTGGCATAGTTGAGGCCGACACCCTGCAGACCCGCACTCGTGAAATCCGCATATTGCAGTTGCGCGCCGGTCAGGTCGGCCCCCTGCAATGCTGCCAGCAGGAAGTTGGTGCCTTGCGCCTGCACACCGCCGGTCAGATCGGCCTTGCGCATGATCGCACTGGAAAAGTTGGCACCCGAAAGGATCGCGAAGGTCAGCTTGGACTCGACCAGACTGGTCTCCTCCATCTTGGCCTCGGTCAGATCGATGCCCGTAAGCTGCGCCCCGTCGAGTTTCGCGCCGGAGAAATCGGCATGCCGCGCGCTTGCGCAGCGGGCCTGCTCGCGATCGTTGGACAACAAAAGTTCGTTGAGATCCGCGCAATGCATGAGCGCGCCGCGAAGATCGGTCCCTTCCAGGCTCGCGTTGTCGAGGTTCGCATCCGTAAGATCGGCCTGATGCAGATCCGACCGGTCCAGTCTGGCAAATGTCAGGTCACGCCCACGCAGCTTCAACGTGGGCTCACCCGGAGTCACGTCCTTGTCCGCGACGAGGTCCGTGTCGGTCACGACCAGGTTGGTCGTGAAAATGCCAAACAGCGCCCGTTCAGAACTCGCGCCGAAGAACGGCAGATTGAACCCGCCCGCATAACGCCGGTTGCCATCCTCGTCCAAACCCTCGCCCAGCCCCAGCGCCGACCGGCTCATGCGGTCCAGCGCCTCTCCCGGAATGGTCGCGGCGAAGAACGACAGAAAGCCGATGAAAGCCAGCACCAGCGCTGTCATGCCGAAGCTCACCGGATGTGACCGCGAGGTCCGCGCGAACGCCTGCCAGAACGAGGTTTCCGCGCGCATAAGGAACACGCCGATCAGCACCAGGACAGCGATATCGAACACCAGCGCCACCCGATGCGTCCAGGTGATCGTCACATCGTGATAGGGCAGGAACACCACCTGGATGTAGAGGATCAGCACCACCGGCAGCACCGCCAGCGTCAGCCAGCTCATCACGTGCAGAAAGCCGCTCATTATGCTGGAGCGGTCGGGCCCCGCGATGGCCTGCACGAAGAAGAAGTTGTGCAATTCCAGCCGCAGCGGGTGCCGGCGCCTGTCGTTCGTTTCCAGCAGCCGTATGGCGTGATCGAATTCCAGCGTCTTGCGTGCCAGCAGAACCAATTGCGAGATCAAGCCCAGATGCAAAAGCACCAGAATGATCGGCGCGAACTGGAAGAACTGCGTCAGCTGGATGGGCACGTCCATCATGGGCAGCTTGACCGGCGTTTCCAGAAGCAGATCGCGGTGCGTGACGCCCGCCACCGCCACCATGAGGTAAATCATCAGCGCAAGGAATATGAGCCACGCACGATTCGCGGTCTCGCTCGATGCGTTGACCGCCTCGAGCAAGCTGTATGGATTGACTGGCGTCTCGGTATCGATAACGCCGTGCGCCATATCGGCCATGCGGAACGACTCCCTACCTCCACTTCCGCAAAATGCGCCCGACCATAGCGGAGAAAGTGTGACCGGGTCACCACTCTTTGCCCGCGACACCGGACCGGCGCGCCCGTGTGTGGCACCCATGCGCCGGTCGTCCGGCCCGCGCCTGCCACGCCCGGCACCGCGGCAACCTGACAAGGCCCGCGCACGCCAGCCTCGTCGGCATCACCACCGCCGGCGACGCCCGCAGCACGCTTCAACGCCCCCCTCCACGACCGCACCGCCACCTCAGGCGCCACCCCGCCGACGCCAATTATCCTCATCAGCCCGGCACCAGACCCTTGACCTCAAGGCCTTGAACGTTCATCCAAACTCACGATTGCGTGCCTGTTCCGACAGACACCTGCACGAACCGCCCATCCCGACGCGCGCACGTGCATTCATCCATCGCTTTAAGAAAGCTACACGATGCCGCAATACGACTGCACGAAATGCCCCGGCTACTGCTGCTCTTATCCGCTCATCCAGCTCGACAAACGCGATGTGGAGCGGCTCGCCAAGCATCACGACATGTCCTTCGCCGAGGCCCGCAAGGCCTTCACCAAGGAAGAACACGGCGCCAAATACGCCATGCGCCGCAAGAAGGATGAGATCTACGGCAAAATCTGCCGCTTCTTCGACACCAAGAAGCGCCGCTGCACCATCTACAAGGCGCGCCCCTCCGTCTGCCGCTCGTTCCCGGGCGACGGCAAGTGCGGCTACTACGAGTTCTTGAAGTTCGAGCGCCGCGCCCAGGACGATAAGGATTTCGTCGCGCTTACCGACCACTCCGATTGACCCAAGGGGCGTGCGATCGCGGTGCGCGTACCCTTCAAAGGTGCCCCATGATCACGCTCTACACCTTCGGACCCGCTTTTGGCCTGCCCGACCCGAGCCCCTTCGTCATGAAGACCGAGGTGCTCTTGAAGATGTCCGGCCTGCCTTATCAGACAAAGCGGGCGGATGTGCGCAAGGCACCCAAGAAGAAGCTTCCCTTCATCCGCGACGCCGACGGGTCTGTCGTCGCCGACTCCACACTGATCCGCTTCCACCTGGAGCGCATTCATGGCATCGACTTCGATGCCGGCCTTTCGGCGGCCGAGCGCGGCATCGCCTGGGCCGTCGAAAAGCTCGCCGAAGACCACCTCTACTGGGTGGCAATGCGCGAGCGATGGCTCGACGACACCAATTTCGACAAGGGCCCGCGCCACTTCTTCGATGAAATGCCCGCACCGTTGCGCCCGCTGATCGCAGCCATGGTCCGCCGCGATGTCCGCAA
>JTFN01003955.1_pt1 | contig 10158 bp, 9 predicted proteins | sample 235401 | NCBI WGS metagenome assembly JTFN01 (sample SAMN03067589, study PRJNA260952) | activated sludge metagenome | biome: Sludge; feature: Wastewater; isolation source: CETP activated sludge from augmented bioreactor treating industrial... | place: India:Gujarat | collected 2013-04 | reverse complement strand
CATCACCGAGTGGACGCTGGAACTGGATCGCGGCGAGGGCGTGCCCTATCACGGCAACTATTCGAGCTGGCTGGAACAGAAGGCCAAGCGTCTGGAAGTCGAAAAGGGCCAGGAAGAATCTAAGCAGCGCGCCTTGAAGCGCGAATTGGAGTGGATCAGGGCGAGTCCGAAGGCGCGGCAGGCCAAATCAAAGGCGCGTATCACCGCCTATGAGAAGCTTGCCGAGGAGGCCGGACGCGAAGAGGTCGGACGCGCCACGATCCACATCGCCACAGGACCGCGCCTGGGCGGCGTCGTTGTCGAGGCCGATGGTCTCAAGAAGGGCTTCGGTGACAAGCTGCTGATCGATGATCTGTCATTCAAGCTGCCACCCGGCGGCATCGTCGGCGTCATCGGCCCTAACGGCGCCGGTAAGACGACGCTGTTCCGCATGATCACCGGCCAGGAAGAGCCCGACGCCGGTTCGATCCGGCTGGGCGAAACCGTCAAGCTCTCCTATGTCGACCAGTCCCGCGATCACCTCGACGACAAGAAGTCGGTATGGGAGGAAATCTCAGGCGGCCTCGACCAGATCCTGCTCGGCGGCAAGAAGGAAGTGCCAAGCCGCGCCTACTGCGGTTGGTTCAACTTCAAGGGCGCCGATCAGCAAAAGAAGGTGGGCCAGCTTTCAGGCGGTGAGCGCAACCGCGTGCATCTAGCCAAGCTCTTGAAGGAGGGCGGCAACCTGCTGCTGCTCGACGAGCCCACCAACGACCTCGACACCGAGACCCTGGGCGCCCTCGAAGCAGCCTTGGAAGACTTCCCCGGCTGCGCCGTCGTCATCAGCCATGATCGCTTCTTCCTCGACCGTCTCGCCACCCACATCCTCGCCTTCGAGGGCGACAGCCACGTGGAATGGTTCGAAGGCAACTTCGAGGCCTACGAGGAAGACAAGAAGCGCCGCCTGGGAGATCAGGCCGTCGAGCCGCACCGCATCAAGTTCCGCAAGTTCGAGCGTTAGGGTTCGGTAGATGGGAAGAGAAGCTTCGGTCTAGCCAGGGCATTCATTGAATATTCTGTGACAGCCTCACCACCCGTCGTGAGCAGCTCGTGCAGCTTGGTATTTAGGAACAGCTTCTCACGCCCGATCTTGACGCCTTTCAACACACCGATCTTAGTGAACTCGCCAAGGTAACGCGAGGCGGTCTGTCGTTGGGCGATGCCTTGTTCGACAAGATCACCAATGCGGCAATAAGGTTGGGCGAATAGCAAATCGAGAAGTTCCCGCGAGCAGATCTTTGGTGCCCACGCTTGGACAAAATCCGCCGCGTGCGATCTCAAAATCGCCATCTGATGAATCTTGTATTCCGCCCGCACTGCCGATTGTTCTATCGCGTCAAGCATGTAGACGATCCAATCGGTCCAGGCTCCTAGTTCGGTGACTTGTCGTAGGTGAGTGTAGTAATCCGCTCGAGTCTCTAGCAGCTCGCGGCTGAGATACAGTACCGGCCGCAAAAGCAGCCCCTGCGCGATCAGGAAGAGAATATTGATGACGCGCCCGGTCCGGCCATTGCCGTCGCCGAAGGGGTGGATCGCCTCGAACTGGTAATGCTGGACGGCGAGGCGGACGAGCGGATCGAGGTCGGTCGCCTCGTGAATGAATTTCTCCCAGTTGGCAAGCTTGGCCTTGAGCAGATCCTCGCCAACGGGCGGCGTGTAGATGACTTCGCCGGTTGCCTTGTTGGTCAGGGTCGTGCCGGGAACCTTCCGGACCTCCGCCTGGTATCCCTTGATGATCGAGCAGGTTTCGATCGCCAGCCGCGTCGACACGGGCTGCTCGCGAAGTTTGCGGTAGCCGGAATAGAGTGCATCGCGATAGCGTAGCGCTTCCTTTGTGGCCGGGTCAGCGTCGGCGTCTCGAAGTTTGCTCTGCTGGAAGAGCTTGTCTTCCGTCGTCACGATGTTCTCGATTTCGGAGGAATCCCTGGCTTCGAAGAGCGCCAGCGAGCCGATCAGAATGTCAGGGTTGGGAAGGCGCAGGGCCTCGGCATCAAGCCGCGCAAGGGCGGCACGCGCCTCAATGCAGGCCTTCAGGACTTCCCTGGTCTCCAGTTCGCCCGGCGGGGGCAGGTCGGGGAGATCATTATACGGCTTGGTCGGATCAAATGGCATAATTCGAATATGTCGACAAAGGTCGATTTTGTCGACATATTCGAAGAAACATGTTGACGCGATCGACATGTCGCGGCTGATATGTCGATAAATTCGAGAATTATCGACATATTGGTTTGCCGGGGGACGGTTTCGGGGCATGGACGCACGGGCTGAGGCAGCCGATGCGGGCGGGCAGGCGAGAAAGCCGCCACGCAGATCACCAATCGTCGTCACGCTCGTCCACGGCACCTTCGCTAAGGATGCCGCCTGGGTCAAAGACGGCTCCGTCCTGCGCGCCGAGATTGCCGGGGCCTTGGCCGGGCATGGGCGCGATGTCGTCTTCGATGTGTTCACCTGGTCCGGCCGGAATTCCCACAAGGCCCGCATCAAGGCCGGCTACGAACTGGCCGACCACATCCGCGCCCTGAGGACGAAGGGCATCCACCGAGCCCGCCATTTCATCGTCGCCCACAGCCACGGGGGCAACGTCGCGCTGCTCGCGCACAAGCATCTCAAGCCGGCCCACCACGTCACCGGAATCGCGACCCTCGGCACGCCGTTCCTGCACGCCGAATTGCTCGGGGAGGGCAGGTGGAGGGGCCCACAATGGTACGAACTGCAACGGGCTGAGCCGAGCGAGGCGGCAACCGGCTTCATCCAGTTTTTCGCGTTCATGGTTCTCATGGTTACACTGGCGCCGCCGCTGGCAAGGCGTATCGAAGACGGAGAAGTGTGGGCCTTCGCTATCGCCGGTGTGGCGCTAAGGCTCATGCACCGACCTGTCCATCGCTTCGTGTCCCCCTACATCACGTGGCTCTGGAACATCATCAACGGACGGCGCATGGCCGTCCGCCTGGCCGACGCAATCGAACTTCCCGAACTGCAGCGAACGCATGTCTTGAGTTTCGTTTATCCTGGGGACGAAGCGGGTGTTCTTTTGCGCATGCTCGGGCTCACCACAAAGGGCCCCGGCTGGCTGATGGATACGGTTCTGTATTACGGATTGCTGTTGGTTGGGCTCCTGATGCCGCTCGCCATGGTGTTTGGCTGGGCGTCAGCCTTCTACAGTGGCTTCACGGGTGTCGACATGGAGCCCTATGTCAACGTGGTATTGAGTGCGCTTGTAGGGATCTTAATGGGGACGTTTATCATTTGGCTGTTGCTGGGTGCCGCTCGCTATTTCTTGAGCTTCTTGCGCGGCCATCCCGGTGGCTTCGGCTGGGAGCGGCCCTCGCTGCACCGCTGGATCGACATCGGCACGACGGCCAAGGCCGAGCTTCGCATGGCGCGCTCAAATCACACAGAAATCGTTTCCCTGCCTCCCGCGGAGGGTCGCAAGGGCCTGCGCCATTCGGGTCTTTATGAGGACCGCCGCATCCTCAAGGCGCTGGCCTACTGGATGGCGCATGTCACATGACGAGTTCGGAGCGCGGACCACCATGGACATGAGTGCGCAAGGGCATCAGCCGGCCGACGACGCCGTCAACACGTCCGGCATGGACGCTGCGCCAATCGTCGTGACCCTGGTGCACGGCACGTTTGCTAGGGGTGCTCCGTGGACACAAGAGGGTTCGATCCTGCGCACGGGGATCGCGGGGGCGCTGGCAGAGCAGCACCGGCAGGTGGTCTTTGGCCGGTTCGACTGGTCGGGCCGTAATACGCACAAGGCGCGCGTCAAGGCCGGCTATGAGCTGGCAAACCATATTCGAGACCTGCGCAAGAGCTGCCCCAACTGCCGGCACTTCATTATAGCGCACAGCCATGGCGGGAACGTCGCGCTCCTGGCGCACAAGCATCTCGAACCGGCGCACCATGCCATCGGCATCGCGACACTTGGCACGCCGTTCATTCATGCGAAGGTGCGCGATTATCTCGAGGGTGCAACGGAGGCAACGCTGCGCGTCGACCGTGAGGAAGGCTTCGTGCTCAATCTCGCGAGTTGGATGGTGGGTCTCATTATCAGCATCATGACAGCGTTCGCCATCTATTCGCGGACCGAGCCTTGGGGAACGTGGGGCGCCGTGATCGCCATTGCCACGGGGTGGACCCTGTGGTCGGTGCTGACGCCGTGGCTGACGAAGGCGCTGGCGTCCGCGACGTTTCCGATCAGCGCGCGACGCACGGCGATGAAGCTCGGCAATGCGCTGGCTCTGAAGCCGATGCCGCGCACTTCCATCCTCAGTTTCGTCTATCCCGGCGACGAGGCGGGCTGGCTTTTGGGGGCATTGCAGCAGACCAGTGCGCTTCCCAACAAGGTCGTCGACTGGTTCAAGGAGGTGGGTGTCCCCATCGCTAGCACAATCTTCTTCCTGTTTTTCATGATCGGTATCTTCAACGCACCGATTACCGATCTGACCGGCATCGATCCCAAGAAATATGACGATTGGGCAAAGTATGGCCTCTATATCGTCCTGGTGACGATGGCCGCTGCCTGGATGTTTCTGACCAGCGCGCGCTACCTGTTGTCGGTCCTACGTGGACATCCAGCCGGTTTCGGCTGGGAGCGGCCGTCGATCCATGCGCACATCGACATCGGGGTCGGGCCCACGGCGCAGGTGCCCGCCGCGAAATCGAACGCGCATCAGGACGTCCCCTTCACCGCCGAGGAAGATGCCAAGCGGGGCCTGCGTCATTCGGGACTTTATGAGGACCGCCGCATCCTCAAGGCGCTGGCCTACTGGATGGCGCATGTGAGATAGCGCCGCCCGCGCCTGGGACGCATCTCCAAGCGACGCCTCACCCCTGCCAGATTTGCTCCGTCTCAATCCTAACCGGATCGGTAGCGGGGAATTCCAGGATGCTGGGGGCACCATGACCAAGAACACGTGGACGGGCGGTCCGCTCGATCCCAATGCGCCCGACAATGTCGCTCATAACGCGGCGCAGGTGGCCGCCGGGCCGGGCCGCACCGCGGACGGCCGCTCGCACGCCATGTCCAACTGGATCGCCGCGCTGGTTTCGCTTGTCGCCCTGGCGTTCTCCGCCTTCTCGCTGTGGGAAACGTCGCTCAAGCAACCCGACCTTCAGTTCTACCTTTCGCCCGTCGTCCACTACACGCGTGACGGCGATAACGCGGAGGTCTTCGCACTCCCCGTGACGATCTCCAATCAGGGTGCCCGAGACGGCGCGGTGCTCTCGCTCGACTTGCGCGTGAAGGCGAACAACGGCGGCATGGAGCGCGACTTTTATTCGGCCTATACGGTCGACGGCAGCTTCTTCGTGCCGCCCGGCCGTTACGACATGAACGCGCGCTCATTCGAGCGTGTCGACCGCCCGAAAACACCCTTCGCACCAATATCGGTTCCAGGCCGCGGCACCTATACCGGGACGATCCTGTTCTACAATAAGGGATCGGCTTGGCCGAAGCTGGTTTCGGAAAAGGGCACGTTCAATCTGACCCTTGATCCCAGACTCAAGATCGACGAAAGCCTCGGCATCATCGATCGCCTGTTCAAGAAGACGCGCGATCCGGTCGAACTGAGAGTGCGATTGCCCTATTTCTCCGACAGCGAAGTCAAGCGCGGCGGCACCCACCGCATGGTCAGCGCTGAATGGGGCGGTTCAAGCGACGAGAAAACCGAGCAGCCCGAAAGACCGTGAAGACGCCCGATCGGGCAGCAGCGCGCTCCCCTTCAATCAGAACGGCAGCACCAGCCGCCCTTTCGCGCGCGAAACGCACGGGCAGAATTCGTGCTGACGTGTTGCCTCCGTCAGGCAGTAGTCGTTGTGGATGACGTCGCCCTCGACATACTCCGTGGCGCAGGTGCCGCATTCGCCGTTCTCGCAGCCCATGTCGATGGGAACGCCGGCGTCCTGCAGCACTTGCAGTGCGGTCTTGTCGGCAGGAACGTGCAGCGTCCGCTCCGACCAGACCAGGAAGATATCGAATGGTGCTTTCATGGCGCCCCTGTCAGGTGGATCGGCATGCAGCGCGGGTTAACCCGATGAGCGCCGCGCCAACCTGACAAAAGTCAAGCCGAAGGGCCGCACACGATCCGGTGTGACGGCGACCCGGTCACCAGATCGGCAGCATCAGCGCCACCGCCGCCACCGTCGGCGCCAGATAGCCGATGACGTGAATGTCCTTGATTGCCTTGCGTTTCCAGCCGAGCCACTCCAGCCGCAACGTCGAAAGGCGCACGATCACCGCCAGCAGCACGTAGCTCGCCGCCACCATGGCGTAACCCGTCGTGCTCGGCGCCATCGCGTCGGGCAGGTGGCTGATGGCGTCAGAGATGGCGGGATCGAATGTGATGCGTCCAACCAGACCGAGCAGGAACAAGGCGGCGGCGACTACCAGCCACCAGCGGCGCATCGCGATGACGAGACCATACAACGCGGGCGTGGCAACCACGAGGGCTGCGAAAGCGCCGGCCTGGAAGATGATAGCGCCCAACTGGGCGAGGATCTCGGTCATGGGATACGCAACTCAAAGACGCTCGACGTGAGCGCCCATCATGCCGCGTCATGGTGAAGAGAACGTAAGCAAACGGGAGATTCTGGGGCGACTCCCGTTTCTCAAGCTCCATCCCTCAGCACCGCGCGGGCTTTCATGAGCGCGAATCCGAGCAGGTTCTCGCCGCGCCAGGTTCTGGGGTCGAGAATGCGCTCATCATCGCGCGCCAGCCCCACGCCCCAGATGCGATCGCGCGGCGCCGCCTCCACCAGCACCTTGTTGCCGGTTTCGAGAAGGTAGGTTTTCAGCGCCGGGTTCTGTCCGAACTTGGCCACCGAGCCGGCGACGACGATGTCGAAGCGGTGCGCCTCCCAGATCTCATCTGAAAAGTCAGCGACCTCGCGCCCGAGCGCCTTGGCCGCACCCGGCGAGCGCGCCGCGATGATCTTGGCACGCGTTGCCTCATCCCCGAACAGGCGCGCCTTCTGCGCCATCATGTAGTGCTCCGCGGTCGCGTAGCTGACGCCGTCGAGCGTGAAGGCAGCGGGTTCTCGCCACTGGCTGAAGACGAACGTTCCGACCCGGTCGGCAGCGCCGGTGTGCCCCCAGAAGAAGACATATTTGATCGGGGTCCCGCGCTCGACTTCTGCAATCAGGCACGCGCGGTCGAAGATGTCGGCTGGCGGTTTCGTTTTCGTCATGCGCGCCAATCTGCACACGCGCGTCACCCGCGGCAACCCCGATCTCCGTTCACGCAGCAAAAAGCCCGGCAGACTGAGCTGCCGGGCTTTTTTCGTCTCGCAAAACGACAACGCCGCTTACGCCGCGCCCATCGCCTTCTTCAGGTTCTCGTCCACCTTATCGAGGAAGCCGGTGGTCGACAGCCACTTCTGGTCGGCGCCGACCAGCAGCGCCAGGTCCTTGGTCATATGGCCGCTCTCGACGGTGTCGATGCACACCTTCTCCAGCGTTGCAGCGAACTTCTTCAGCGCCTCGTTGTTGTCGAGCTTGGCGCGGTGCGCCAGCCCGCGCGTCCAGGCGAAGATCGACGCGATCGAATTGGTCGACGTCTCCTTGCCCTTCTGGTGCTCGCGGTAGTGGCGCGTGACCGTGCCGTGCGCGGCTTCAGCTTCCACGGTCTTGCCGTCGGGCGTCATGAGCACCGAGGTCATCAGGCCCAGCGAGCCGAAACCCTGCGCCACTGTGTCGGACTGCACGTCGCCGTCGTAGTTCTTGCATGCCCACACGTAGCCGCCCGACCACTTGAGCGCCGACGCCACCATGTCGTCGATCAGACGGTGCTCGTAGACGAGCCCGCGCTTTTCGAACTCTGCCTTGAACTCCGCGTCGTAGATCTCCTGGAAGATGTCCTTGAAGCGCCCGTCGTAGACCTTCATGATCGTGTTTTTGGTCGACAGGTAGACGGGGTAGTTGCGGGTCAGGCCATAGTTCATCGACGCGCGCGCGAAGTCGCGGATCGACTCGTCGAGATTGTACATGGCCATCGCTACGCCCGCGCCCGGAGACTTGAACACTTCCTTCTCGATCACCGCACCGTCCTCGCCGACGAACTTGATCGTCAGCGTGCCCTTGCCTGGGAACTTGAAGTCGGTCGCGCGATACTGGTCGCCGAACGCATGACGGCCGACGATGATCGGTTGCGTCCAGCCGGGCACCAGCCGCGGCACGTTCTTGCAGATGATTGGCTCGCGGAAGATGACGCCGCCCAGGATGTTGCGGATTGTGCCGTTGGGGCTCTTCCACATTTCTTTGAGGCCGAATTCTTCGACGCGCGCCTCATCCGGCGTGATCGTCGCGCACTTGACCGCCACACCGTGCTTCTTGGTCGCGTTGGCCGCATCGATGGTGATCTGGTCGTTGGTCTTGTCGCGCGCCTCGATGCCGAGGTCGTAATACTCCAGGTTGATGTCGAGGTAGGGGTGGATCAGCTTGTCCTTGATGAACTGCCAGATGATGCGGGTCATCTCGTCGCCGTCCATCTCGACGACCGTACCTTTCACCTTGATCTTCTGCATTTGACTACCTCGGCTGTTCGGGCGGGTTTAAATGAAGCGGCGGCACCATAGACAGGTTGCCGCAGCGCAACAAGTCAGCGGAAGGGATGAGGGGACTGCCCCGCTTGCCAGACGGCTGCTGGGATGGTTTCTGGCCCACCGCAACGATGATCAGGAGCATGGCAGAACAGTGGGACAGGCGGACACCAGCGGCACGATCACGTTTGAGGCCGGCGCGCCGTGCCTCGCGCAGGCTGGCGGCGCGTCTCTACCGGAACGGACCGTCGCCGCCATCGTCCACCGCGCCCACGAGGACGGAATCGACAGCGTCCTCGGCCCAGGCACGCCTGCAAATCTCACCCGCGACGACCTCGAGCAGGTCATGATCTACTGCGCCGAGCGCCGCTGCGAGGCCGACGACGCCGTCTGTCCTGGCTGCCGGCTCGCCGCCCAGCGCGACGGCATCGCCACCCTCGACGACTATTGTCGCCGCTCTGGCCAGATAAGCGCGGACACCGGCCTCGTGATCTCCGGCGGCGAGGGACCACCCGCACAGGTCGCGTCCCTCGATCATCTGGCGCGCACCTACATGGGCGAGGAATATTGGTTCTGGGCCCGCCGGGTCCTGCGCAAGGTGCGATATGGGCTGCGCACGACCGAAAAGCTCTTCGATCCGGCCTTCGCCGACCAGTCCGGACCCGCTGTGATTCTGATGGAACCGCAGATTGCCGAGAACGTCGGCATGGTGGCACGCGCGATGGCCAACTTCGGCCTGGACGAATTGCGCGTCATCAACCCGCGCGATGGCTGGCCCTCGGAGAAGGCACGCGCGGTAGCCTCAGGCGCGGCAGCGATCGTCGATGGCGCGGGCCTTCACGACAACCTCTCGTCCGCCATTGCCGATCTCAACTACGTCGTCGCCACGACCGCGCGCCAGCGCGATCTCAGGAAGCCCATCCTGACACCTGAGGAAGCCGCCGCCGAACTGCGCCGCCGCATCGGTGAGGGCCAGCGCTGCGCGATGCTGTTCGGGCGAGAGCGCAACGGCCTGGAAACGCATGAGGTGGCCGACTGCGATGCCGTCGTGATGATCCCGGTGAACGCCAAGTTCGCATCGTTGAACCTTGCCCAGGCGGTGCTGCTGCAGGGCTATGCCTGGCTGCGCTCGGGCGAGGAGGCGACGCTCGGACGCAAGACCGAGAACGACCGGCGCATTTCCTCCGGCCTGCACTTGGGCCACGACGTGCCGGCCAAGCATATTGAAATCGAGCGCTTCTTCGAACACATCGAAGGTGAACTGGAGGCCAAAGGATTTTTCACCCCGCCCGAGCGCCGCCACGTCACCTCCCGCAACCTGCGCGCGATGTTTCTGCGCGCCGGCCTCACAGCCCAGGAGGTTCGTACCCTACGTGGCATTGTTGCAACGCTGACGCGTGGCAGGCGCAACTCGGGAGAGTCGTCCACATAGGCCGCCTTATTCGCGACACGTTTTCAGCCGAGCGATGCAACTTGAGCGTACGACAGGCCGCGCCGTTGTGGACAGAGTGGCGCCGGGGACCTGTCGTCGGGCAAAGAATTCGATAAACACCTGGCGGTAGGAGGCCCCAATCGGAA
>JTFN01000225.1_pt1 | contig 10200 bp, 8 predicted proteins | sample 235401 | NCBI WGS metagenome assembly JTFN01 (sample SAMN03067589, study PRJNA260952) | activated sludge metagenome | biome: Sludge; feature: Wastewater; isolation source: CETP activated sludge from augmented bioreactor treating industrial... | place: India:Gujarat | collected 2013-04 | reverse complement strand
ATCGGCAGGCCGGTCGACGCCCCGACGATCGTGTCCCCGTCGCGCGCGATGACGCACACCGCTCCGGGCGCCGCCGCGAACGTCGCCAGATACTCTTCCTCGTAGGAAAGCGAGCCGTCGTAGAGGTAGGGCCAGTCGCGGAACACGATCATGCGCAGACGCGCCAGATCGGGCAGCACCGCCTGGATGGCGTCGCCCGTCAGCGAGGTCACCTCGAGTGTCATGGCTTGCCCTTCTCGATTTTGTTCTTCTTGCCCAGAAGGACGACCTTGGGCACGAAGGCCTTTGCCTCATCGACGCTCATCTGCGCATAGGCACAAATGATCAGCTTGTCGCCCACGCATGCCTTGCGCGCCGCCGCGCCGTTGAGGCCGATGACGCCGGACCCCTTTTCGCCCTCGATCACATAGGTGGCAAAGCGCTCGCCGTTGTCGATGTTGTAGATCTCGACACGCTCGTTGATGAGCAGTCCAGCGGCCTCGATCAGCTTGGGGTCGATCGAGATCGAGCCTTCATAGTGAAGGTCGCATTCCGTCACGCAAGCGCGATGCAGCTTGCACTTGAGCATCGTCACGAGCATGGGCGGTGTCCTCGCTGCTGTTGGTGGTCTGTGCTGCGCTCAGCCGGCAACCTGTGCGATCCAGTCGGTGAGATTGTAGTACGTCGTCACACGCGCGATTCGTCCGTCACGGATGGCAAAGAACGTGCCTGCCGGCAGCACATACGTCTGGCCCTTGGCTTCGGGCAGCCCGGCGTCGGTGTTGAGATAGGTCCCATGCACGTTGAATTCGGCGGCCGCGCGGCTGCCGTCCTCGTTCACCATGATGGCGATGCCTTCCAGCCGTTCCTTGTAGTGATGGTCCATGCGCGCGTTGAACGCCTTGAACTTGTCCAATCCCTGGCGCCGCTCGCCCTGGTTGACATCGTGGATCACGTCGTCGGTGAGGCACGCCAGCATGCCGTCGCTGTCGCCACGGTTGAAGGCATCATAGTAGCGCTGGATCAGGGCCTGGGTGTCGGCGCGGCTCATGCGTTGATCTCCGTCTTGGCGTTGTGCGCGTTAGGCAATGTGAGGCAAGCGTTTGCCGTGTTTTTTCGCTGCCCGCAATAGCAGATAGCAGCGGGAAGGACCACGCGTTGTCCGGGCCACCCGAAGGGGTGGCAAAGGCCTGCCGCCGCGGAGGGGAAAGATGGTTTCCAGTCGCAAAAAGCACTTCGGGCACCCACGAGGGGTGCCCGATCGCCTCGGCATCTGGAGGGCCAGTGCCGAATGACACGAAAACGAAGCTTACTTCTTCTTCTTCGCTGCCGGCTTCTTCGCTGCGGCCTTCTTCGCCGGAGCTGCCTTCTTCGCCGGAGCTTTCTTCGCTGCTGCCATTGTCCTGATCTCCATATTGGACTGCAGTGATCTGCAACGCTTTCGGACGATTATGCGATTCGGGTTTCCTGCAAAGATGGGTCAAGGGCTGGGCCTTCTCGTAAGTGTGAATGAGGCACGAAAGTCACATGTCGAGGGGGCAGGGGAGGCGATCCAGAAGAAGCTTTCCACAAGTGCGCAGCGCCGGCGGGGGGAAATCGGCAACGCGAGCGCATCTCGTCGCGACCGTCCGCCGAGCCCACTTTGGGGGCCCCGGGACGACGCGCGCACCAAACACGGGCTTGCAGCCAGCGGGCCTTGCAGCTAAGCCGGGGGCATGATGGACGTTGATCAAAAAATTTCTGTGGCCGCGCTTTATCGCTTCGCCCGCTGGCCGGGATTCGCCGACCATCGACTACAGCTTTTGGAGTTGGCCGAGACTGCCGGTGTGAAGGGCACGCTCTTGCTCGCTGCCGAAGGTATCAACGGCACCATTGCCGGACCGCGCGAAGGCCTGCATCGCGTGCTGGCTGCGATTCGCGCGATCCCCGAACTCGCGGGCATCGACGTCAAGTTCTCGACCGCGCGCCAGATGCCCTTCGGCCGCCTCAAGGTGCGGCTGAAGAAAGAGATCGTGACGATGGGGGTCGACGGCATCGATCCGCTCGAGGTGGTCGGGACCTATGTGGCGCCGAAGGACTGGAACGCGCTTATTGCCGATCCCGATACCCTGCTGATCGACACGCGCAATGCCTACGAATTCGGCATCGGCACATTCGAAGGCGCCGAGGACCCCGGCACCCGCTCGTTCCGCGAGTTCCCTGCATGGGTCAAGCAGCGGCTGGCGAGGCAGGCAGGAGCGAAGCCCAGGCACATCGCCATGTTCTGCACCGGCGGCATCCGCTGCGAGAAGGCGACGGCCTATGTGAAGGCGCTGGGCGTCGAAGAGGTCTTTCACCTCAAGGGCGGCATTCTGAAATATTTGGAAGAGGTGCCCGAGGCCGAGAGCCTCTGGCGCGGCGCCTGCTACGTCTTCGACGAGCGCGTCGCGGTCGGCCACGGTTTGTCCCAGTCGGCCTACGCGCTCTGCCATGCGTGTGGATCGCCGGTGGCGGCTGCCAGTGCGGACGAGGGCGGCGGCTACATCGAGGGCGCCTGCCCCGCGTGCCGTTCGCAAACGCGCGCCGCCTGAGCGTCCCTCACACCAGCCGGTCGCGCGGCTCTCTTCCCGCGAAGAACGCATCGAGATTGTCGAGCGCGCGGAAGCCCATCGCATCGCGCGTCTCGCGAGTCGCCGATCCGATGTGCGGCAGCAGGAAAACATTGTCGAGCTTGGCCAGCTCCGGGTTGCCGCCCGGCTCGGTCTTGAAAACGTCGAGGCCTGCGGCGAACAACTGCCCGCTCTTCAAGGCTTCGATCAGCGCGTCCTCGTCGATCAGGCTGCCGCGCGCGGTATTGACTAGGATCGCGCCCGGTTTCATCAGCGCAAACCGCTGTGCGTTCATCAGGTTCATGGTCTCCGGCGTCGAAGGGCAGTTGAGCGAGACGACATCGACGGCGCCCAGAAGATCCTCGACGCTGTCGTGATAGATGGCACCAGCTTCCGTCTCGGGCGGCAGGCGGCGGCGGTTGGAATAGTGCACCTCCATGTCGAGCCCGGCGACGATTTTGCGCACGGCAAGCCCGACGCGCCCCATGCCGACGATGCCGAGCTTCTTGCCCGTCGATTGCCGCCCGACCATGAACGAGGGACTCCACGTGGTCCACTGGCCCGAGCGCACCAGCCGGTCGCCTTCCGATGCGCGCCGGGCAGCGCCCAGCATCAACAGCAGCGCAATCTCGGCGGTCGCATCCGAAAGCACGTCGGGCGTGTTGGTGACGACGATGCCGTGTTCCTTGCAGGCTGGCAAATTGCAGTGATCGACGCCGACGGAATGGTTGGCGATGATCCGAACCCGATCCGATAGCCGCCCCACGACGTCGGCTGAGAAGATCTCCGAATGGCACGGCAGGATCGCATCGACTTTCGCGCTCATGGCAACGATTTCGTCGCCCGAGAAGACGCGATCCTCCGGATTGAGGATGACGTCGTAGTCGCGCGCGGCACGCGCTTCTGTTGCGTCCGACAGCTTGCGGGTGATCCACAGGACGGGCTTGGACATGTGTCTTTCTTTGAACCTTTGCACAGAGGAGGGGAGGGAGCGCGCATTTGAGCATGCCCGGGCTGGTCTTGCGAATCTGAATTGCCGATGAATACCCGGCTCACGATGCGTTCAGGGCGGCATCGGCAATGTCTGCTTCATCGAACAACGACACATCCTGCAGCCCGCAGCCCAAGCCGATTTTCCGATGGAGCCCGCCGCGATGACCCTGCCCCACACCCACATGCCGATGAAATCGATTGCCGCCGCCATCGCCTTCGCCGCTGCAACGTCCGCCTTCCAGTCGCCCGCTTCGGCCGCGTCCTTTTCCTGCATGAACTACGAGGACATGAACGCCGCCGAACGGACCATTTGCGACAACCATCGCCTGGGCGCGTTGGATGAGCGCCTCGACAGTTGGTATCGGCGCGCCAAGATCCGTGCGGGCTATTTCGAGCAGACCGAGTGGCTGCGCGCCGAGCAGCGCGCCTGGCTCGCCGGCCGCGATGCCTGCGGCGCCAACGTCCGCTGCCTGAAACGCGCCTATTACCACCGAATCCGGACGCTCAAAAATTACGTCGAGCATGTCTGAACCCTTCAGCCCGCAGCCACAGACTCCCGGTTTCCCGTACCGCGTTCCTTCTCCTGATCTCCCAACCTCGCCGCCCGGTTCCCCCCGCCGGGCGGCTTTTTCTTTTGCCTTCGCCGCCGCCGCCGGCCGCCGGCAGCTTCATTCGGTCGCGGTGGGTCTTGAGAAGGCTCAAATCAGTACCCCGCACCTGCTATATGCCAACGAGGCGCCCGCGAGCGGGAGGTGGGCGTGTGTGTGCAACTTGAACGCCGACGGCAGACAAGGACCTCGGGCGAGATGGCGGTTTCCGAATTCAGCTTTCTGGGTGGCATGGTGCTGGGCTTTGCCTCGACCCTGCATTGCGCCGGCATGTGCGGCGGCATCGCCACCTCTTTGACGCTGATGTTCCAGCCTGAGACCAGCGCCGATCGCGTCCGTATCCTCACACTCGCCCAGGCTGGACGGGTCACGTCCTATATGCTGGCCGGCGCCGTCCTCGGCCTGTTCGGCGCGGAACTCTACGGTGCGTTCGACCAGGCCGGAGCCTTCCGCCTGCTGCAGTGGTTCGGCGCCGTGGTGTTGATCTGGCTGGGGCTGACATTTGCCGGACTGTTGCCGATGCCGGCCCCGGTCGACCGCGCGGTGGCGCGGCTGTCGGCCGTGCTGGCCCGCGCGCTGGCGCCTCTCAAGTCGTCGGCCATCGGCCCCTACATCGCCGGTCTAACCTGGGGCGTCATTCCCTGCCCGATGGTCTACGCAGCCCTGTTCACCGCAATGCTCACGGGCACCGCGCTGGGCGGCGTCATCTTCATGGCCGGCTTCGGCCTCGCCACTGTCATCCCCGTTTTCCTGACGGCGCTGGGTGTGTCCACCCTGGCCTCCATCGAGGCACGCGGTCGCGCACGCATTGCCATCGGCGTGCTGATCGCGCTTTTCGGCGCCTCCACGATCATTCCAGGCAGCCCCACCAACGGCCTTATCTGCAAGGTGGATCCACCCGGTCTTTCTGCCATGCGTTGACATGGCGCGGCCAAACTCGCATCGCGTGCAAGGACGCCTCCAGCCGCATCGTCAGCCTTGCGACTGGCGAATGAAACGCCCGGCGATGAGATCGCCGTCCTTCAGGCCGAAGTAGCGCAGCACCGTATCCGGCAGCGTTTCTGGATCACTCATCATCGACGCGTCGTGGTCGTGCTCGGCGAGAATCAGCCGTGCGCGCGCCAGGTCCGCTGCGCAGACGAAATAGACCTGGTCTTTCGATCGGAACTCGAAGCCATTGAGCATGGGGGCCTCCCAATGGATAAGAAATATCGGCTGTGAGCCTCGCATTATAGGGACGGGGACAGCCAAGTCACGCCTGCTGATGGATGCGGCAGAGGCCGGTTTTTCCGTTTCAAGCGGAGGTGTTAGGGTGACGCCAAAGCAACGAGGCACGCGACCATGGAAAAACTGATCGATCACCCCGGGGTGAGGCATAGTCAGATTGTCGAGACCGAGAAGCTGGACGGCACCGTCTGCAAGCATCTGCTCGTCTACACGTCCGTGGTCCTGGATCCAGGCGCCGAGCACTACGACAAGGCCGCCCACGAAAGCCTGATGAAGGAAATCCACGCCGCTCTCGACCGCCACCCCGAACTCGACGGGGCGGATATCGAAAGCGGCTAGGGCACGGCCGGCACTAATCACCGCTACAACGGATTGCCAGGCGTCGCACATCTGGCGTTCTTGGCCATAACAGGCCGTCAGAACAGGAAATCGTCCTGGGTGATGTCGGTGACGCTGCGGTAGAGAATCTCGATGGAGTTCGTCGCGCCGCCATCGCCCGTCAGCGTGTCGCTGAAGAGCGAGCCGAGAAGGCCCTCGACGCTGTTGAGGTTGTCGTTGCCAGCGCCAATCGTGTTCTGGTAGACGCCGCTCATCGTCAGGTCGACCGTGACCGCGCCCCCCCGCCAGCCAGTAGACGGCGATGTCGTTGCCGTTGCCGCCGTCGATGTAGTTGTTGCCATCGCCCCCGATCACCCAGTCGTCGCCACCCTGGCCGTAGATCGAGTCGTGACCGTCACCGCCGTTGAGGATGTCGCTACCGCCGTCGTCGGGAGAGATGACCCCTGCGAGATTCGAGATGTAGTCGCCGTAAAGGTGATCGTTGCCGCCTCCACCCTGGATGTCGTCATCACCGAAAACGATGTTGGTCGTCGAACCCGCCGACAGGACGTTGAAAATGTCACCGACGATCAGATCGTCGTCGCCGCTCCCCGTCATGGAATCGTCGCCGGCGAAGAGATCGATCGCTGCTTGCCCGTTGCCTGTTACGAACTGCACATCCCCGATCATGCGCTCGGTGACACCGGCGACGGCCGTCATCGTGTCATCACCTCCCACGACGACCCCCGCGATCAGTTCGGCGACGTCACCGATCTGGTCGCGTCCCGCCGCAATCGTGTCGTTGCCGCCCGCGACGCCGCCCGATTGCGGCAGGGAAGCGAATGTGCCGCCGACCTGGCGCGCATCCCCGATCACGATAGCGCCGGCACCACCGCCATCGAAGGTGTCGTTGCCGCCGATCAGCGTGCCCAGGACAAGAAAGGAATCGCCGATGACCCACGGGCTTCCGGTTGTCGGCCCGATGGTGAAAAGATCGTCTGCCGCGTGCAGGACGCTGCCTTGATCCGTGTAGACGTTGCTGTCGCCGATGAACCGCGAGGCGAGGAAGTCGCCGGTGATGACGAAATGATCCTCACCGCCAAAGTGGCTGCCCGCTTCAAGCGCATTGCCGAAGTCGCCGTACACCCACTGGATGTGGCCATCACCCGTGACATTGATGAAGTCAGCGGCCCCCACGCTGTCGGCGACGGAAAAGGCCCCATCGGCGACGAGATAGTTGTCGACGCCCGCGACGGTGTTGATGGTGTCCGTGCCCGATAGAAGGAGATCGGGCAGGTTGGTCGTGGGCGAGGTATAGATCGCAGACACGTCGACGCCGGCGATGCCTGTAATCTCGTAGTCGATATCGACGTCGTTGCCCAGATTGATCTGGACCGATGTGATGGCGCCGGTCGGTTCATCCGCCGCGCCCGGAAATACGAAGTTGCCCGAAACCTCGACCCGATGGCCATTGGGCGTCAGGTAGACGAAAGACGTTGCGTTGGCGCTGACGAAGGTATCGAAGGTCAGGTCGTCGAAGCCGATGCCGTACATGAAGACGGTCTGGTCGGCGTTCACGCCAGATAGGATTGCCATGGGGGAAGCTCCTCATTCTTGATCCCGAGTAATGCTTCGTCGCGGTGTCCCGAAGGTAGGTTCACGCCCTAATGGCGTTGCTGCCGGCAGCGCATGGCACGAGGGGAGTGGCGCGGCGTTTCGCATCCGCTTGCCGGAGCACTCGGAAACACCGGGCTCGCCCGGATCGGCGGCGCGCAGCTCTTGGGCGTCGGTGACAACCCGGACCGAGCGTCTGCTCGCCGTTGCCGTCTCGGTTGCGCGGCCTTGAGCGCGGGAGTTCTGGATACGCCCGCAATCAGCCCCGGCGGGTGCAGTCTCACGCGGCGACGGCAGGTCGACTGGGGCGCGAAGATCGCGTTTTCGCCCGCGACCGCCGAGGCCGCCCCATCCCAGCGTTGACTGATTATGGCTATTCGGACGGCCGAGCGGCCTCCTGTCGGCTGATTCTCATCGCCTTCGCCGCCCGACCCGCAGCCGGTAGTGATCATAGCAAGAACGCATACAAGAAACGCACGCGATATCAGCCATCTAAAAACATCTGGACAAATGGAACAAATCAAGTACATTTACCTCAATTGCGCCGGTCGAGGCTTCGTGGAATAAGGAACGACAGCAATGGATATGCCGCAGCTCAGGGTGGTTGAAGGGGGCGTTATGGACAAGCAGAAGGCGCTGGAGGCAGCGCTGGCGCAGATCGACAAGACGTTCGGCAAGGGCTCCATCATGCGCCTTGGCGAGAACGACAAGACGATCGACGTCGAAGCCATCTCGACGGGCTCGCTGGGCCTCGATATCGCGCTCGGCATCGGCGGCCTGCCCAAGGGCCGTGTCATCGAGATCTACGGACCGGAAAGCTCCGGCAAGACCACGCTTGCCCTGCAGGTCGTGGCCGAGACGCAGAAGAAGGGTGGCATCGCGGCATTCGTGGACGCCGAGCACGCGCTCGATCCGGTCTATGCGAGAAAACTCGGCGTCAAGGTCGAGGATCTTCTGATTTCCCAGCCCGACACCGGCGAGCAGGCGCTTGAAATCGCCGACACGCTGGTGCGCTCCGGCGCTATCGACGTGCTGGTGGTGGACTCCGTTGCCGCCCTGACCCCCAAGGCCGAGTTGGAAGGCGACATGGGCGACAGCCTGCCGGGTTTGCAGGCACGCTTGATGAGCCAGGCCCTGCGCAAGCTGACGGCGTCGATCTCCAAGTCGCACTGCATGGTCATCTTCATCAACCAGATCCGCATGAAGATCGGCGTCATGTTCGGAAATCCCGAGACGACGACGGGCGGCAACGCGCTGAAGTTCTATTCGTCGGTGCGTCTCGACATCCGCCGCATCGGCCAGATCAAGGACCGCGACGAGGTGGTCGGCAACCAGACCCGCGTCAAGGTGGTCAAGAACAAGGTCGCCCCGCCCTTCAAACAAGTCGAGTTCGACATCATGTACGGCGAGGGCATTTCCAAGACCGGCGAGTTGATCGATCTGGGCGTCAAGGCCGGCATCGTCGAAAAGTCCGGGGCCTGGTTCTCTTATGACGGACAGCGTGTCGGTCAGGGGCGCGAGAACGCCAAGACGTTTCTGAAGGACAACCCGCAAATCGCCGATGAAATCGAACGGGCCATTCGCCAGAACGCGGGTCTCATCGTCGATCAGATGCTGGTCACCCCCGAGGTGGACGGCGATCCCGATGCGGCCACAGCCGAAGCCCCTGTAGGCGAGGGTGAGGACGGCGGCGAGGAGCCCAAGGCGCGCGCCAAGCGCTCATAGTAAGCCCCGCGCGCCAAGCGCTCGTAGGCAGTCGGCACCGCACGCGCTTGGGAGGTGCGTGGGTGCAGCGCTGCAACGACAACGGATGGTGCCGACAGGCCGACAGATGGTGTGGTGCGGTCGCCGGCCTTCGGGCAGGCGCCGCCAACGCGCGTTTGGGCCATGCGTCACATGCCTTCCCGGAGCGCCGGGTCCCGGCGCGGCCGCGCTGTCGACGCAACGGTGTTGCTGTCCGGTTCAAACCGGCATTTGGGGACCGCGTGACCGGGTCCGGCAGCGCCAGAGCGCATTTGTAGACACTCCCGCAGAGCCCCGTTAAAAGGGGCGTGCTTCGACCCGACCGGTTCGCGTATGGGGAAGGCAGCACGCCGCGACCGCGCGCGATGCGGGTGAAGGCGCTCAATTGTCCGGGTGCGCGCCGCAAGGGGGGCGGCGGTCCATTGCGGCGACGAAGCGGCGGGCGGCAGGGCCTGACGAGGATTCGGCTCGTGTCTGTCCAACTGAGTTTCAATCCGGTCCGATCCGGGCGTGGACGATGGCATTTCGTCCCAACCGGTAACGACCTTGCCTCAAGGGCCCGAGCATGACCGGCGTCAACGAGATTCGCAAAGCGTTCCTCGACTACTTTGCCAAGAACGATCACGAGGTCGTCGCATCGAGCCCTCTCGTCCCGCGCAACGACCCGACCTTGATGTTCACCAACGCCGGCATGGTGCAGTTCAAGAACGTCTTCACCGGCCAGGAGACGCGCCCCTACAATCGCGCGGTCACCTCCCAGAAATGCGTGCGCGCCGGCGGCAAGCACAACGATCTCGACAACGTCGGCTACACCGCGCGCCACCACACCTTTTTCGAGATGCTCGGAAATTTCTCGTTCGGCGATTATTTCAAGGAGCGCGCGATCGAGCTTGCCTGGACGCTGGTGACCAAAGAGTTCGGCCTCGACGCCAAGCGCCTGATGATTACCGTCTATCACGACGATGACGAGGCCTTCGGACTCTGGAAGAAGATCTCCGGCCTGCCGGATAAAAAGATCATCCGCATCGCCACCTCCGACAACTTCTGGCAGATGGGCGACACCGGGCCGTGCGGGCCGTGCTCGGAAATCTTCTTCGACCACGACCCCGACGGCAAGAAGGGCATCCCTG
>JTFN01000105.1_pt1 | contig 10206 bp, 7 predicted proteins | sample 235401 | NCBI WGS metagenome assembly JTFN01 (sample SAMN03067589, study PRJNA260952) | activated sludge metagenome | biome: Sludge; feature: Wastewater; isolation source: CETP activated sludge from augmented bioreactor treating industrial... | place: India:Gujarat | collected 2013-04 | reverse complement strand
CAACTGTCCCGCAATCAGGGCCTGGGTCAATGCGGGTCCGCTTTGAAACTGCACCAATTTGGGCTCAGGCTGCCCTTCTGGCAGTAAGTCGCCAGATCCTAAGGCAACGAACAATTGAGCGGCAGGCATGATGGGCAGATAGCCGATCTCCAGCGTTTGCTCAGCAGCCTGGGCGCCGAAAGAGACAGAAAGAGCAAGAAGACCAGAGGCTACATAACGGGAAAACATAAAGATCTCGTAGAACAGGCTAAAACTGAAGCTTAAACCTGTTGGGGAGACGCATCTTTATTTGCTAATAACCAAAAAGCATTAAAATAGCCTTCTTTACACCTTCTGCTCTGATACCTGCCAGGCTCCCCCTCCGACACTCAATGGCGTCCGGGAGCAAGCAAGTGATGCCCCTCCTGAACAAACAACTGCCCCAGCGAGGTGGAGCCATAGACATTCAAATGATTGTTATCGAAATAGGCCATGCGTCCGGCATACCGGCCCTGCTCGGCAAACGGACGCGCCACCGCCCCGACGTCGACCCAATACACATTGGGGATTCGGTCCACAATCTGTTTGATGATCGTATTGGCAGCCTGCGCCTTCTTTCCTGGCGCTCGTTCAATATGTATGCCCAAACGACTAAAAAGCTCTTGGCGAATGGGAGAGACAGCAAGCTCGGGGACATCCGACAATACATAAACCGGTGTGCTGGCCGCGATACTGCGTAAGGTATGTTCGAGCTTTGAGAGGTAATCGGGGTCAGCTGCCTCCGGTTCTTCGCCCAACTGATAAGACCAGAAGGAAGTGAAAATGACGGCCTCATACTGCCGATAGGCTGTGGCTATATATTCCTTAAGATTCTTACAGGGCTCGCGCGAGGATTCAGGCAAGACATGCTCATTAAAACCAAATACCGGAGAGCAGGAGCTGCCTGTTACCACGTACGCCTGCCACCCCTCTTTACGTCCCACTTCGTCCACAAACGAATTCAAAGCCGCTGCATGAGAATCACCTGTCACCAATATCCGCGGAGATTTCTCCGGATCGCCACGCAAACAGCGCTTGTCAAACGTGCCATGGCAAACATCGGTGCCATAACTCAAGAGCGCAGGATCAAGATCCAAAGACGGCTTGACCGCCTTCAAACCCAGCCCCAAGCCCGCCAGAGCAAGGGCCGGGAGCAAGAACAAAGCCAGAAAAGCCGTCGTGAACCCAACGTTCCAGCGTTTGCAGCGCTGCTCCACCAGCCTGTAGGACAGATAGGCCAGAATAAACATGCAAGGCACTGCCACCAGCAACCAGCTGAGCGGCAACACATAAGCGCCATAAACATAGCGCAGATACGCCAAAATCGGCCAATGCCATAGATACAAGGAGTAGGAAATCAAACCTACCGCGACCATATAGGGTCTCTGAAAGACCCACATGACCCAGCCACCGGTCGCCTGTTCCGAGCGCCCACCGTAAATGAAGAGTCCAGCCCCGAGGCAGGGAATAAGGGCATTGAGCCCAGGAAAAACAGACTGCTTGTCCAGCATCAGCAGCCCGCCCACTATCAGCATGATCCCGGTCAGCTGAAGCAAGTGACATCCGCGTCGATGGCTGTACACCGGCAGAAAAGCAAATAAAGCGCCTACCAGCAACTCACTGAAACGTAAACGCAGTAAAAAATAAACCGAATCTCCTGCATGCGTAGACAGCAAATAATACTGGCTATAGGCAAACCCCAGCGCCACCCCGCACGTCACAAACACAGTCAGAGACAGATCCAGGGTATCCTTGCTACGTCTGGAAAAGAACCTGAAAGCCAGCAAGAACACAAGAGGCCAGATAAAATAAAACTGCTCTTCTATGGAAAGCGACCAAATATGCAATAACGGCTTTTCATCGGAAGCAATATCAAAATAGCCACCGTCTTTGGAAAAAAACTGATTCGCCAAAAAAGCAGAAGAATAAAGAACAGAACTAAAAAGCCGATCAAAATCTTCTGGAAGAAGAAGAAAAAATCCAGCCAATAAAGAAAACAGCAAAACAATATAGAGCGGTGGCAGTATTCTTCTAATTCTTCTTTTGTAAAAATCAAAGAAAGAAAACCGCCCCTGCATGACTTCATTTTTTATGATGTGACTAATCAGAAACCCTGAAATCACAAAAAAAACGTCCACCCCAATAAAACCACCGGGCAGCCAATCGGAATTCAGGTGAAAAATCAGGACTGATAGCACAGCCAGGGCGCGTAGACCATCGATGTCACTTCTATATTTCATCATCTTATTTTTACGACCAAGAACGCATCAGTCCTGTATAAAATCCATCAGACCACTGTTATAGTGCGTACCCAGGCAGCGGTCTGCCAAGACACTTCCTGCCGCAAACCAGCCTCGGCATCCTGTCCACAGGGTTCCACATCGGACACCCAGACTGTCACTTCAATACAACAGACATAGTGACAAAAACCACCCAGACACGCACTTACAACCAGCAACAAATACTATCATTGCAGTTCGGCTTTACTTGCTAAGTTTCTCTGATAAGTTAGCGCCAAACGTCCGCCTAACGCAGATGGGACACCATTATTGCTCAAGCACTCCCACACTGGGTCATTCACTCGGTTAGTCCCCCTCACACTGCCCTGACTGCACCGGCCAACTTGTAACACATTGGGTTTTTTATTTGATATGCCTGACCAAGGAGCCGGTATTACTGTTTTATAAGGCCCCTACTTCAGAAAAAAGCTCGTTAAAAAATTTCGAAAATAAACGTTTTAAACCCATTGAGATTAGAATTGAAGGTTGAGATCTTCAGTTCAGCGAAACGTTGACTATCATCCGGAGAATGCGTGAACACTGTTAGCCAGAACCCTGAAGCCAATACAAGAAACATTAGTCTGAGCGATCTAATTAGGCTGTTTTGGAAATCAAAAAAAATAATTCTAGCAGTCACTCTGCTGTGCACCTGTCTTTCCATTGGCTATTTGGTGTTGGTACAACCCACCTACCAAGCCACCACGCGAGTGCTGCCTCCTCAGGCAAGCGATTTGGCCGAGTACGTCGAGAGCGTGAATACGATAGACACGGGCATTTCCGAGAAAGACACTCCACGTCCACTGGACTCCGCGCATGTTTACGGGATTTTCTACACCAACCTCAAATCAGACTCGATCAAAAATAAATTTTTGACGCAATACTACCTTCCTTATTTTGCGCCCAAAGATGAAGTCGAGACCGAGCAGGTTGCAAAGCGTCTGGACAAATCCTTGAGTATTACAGGCTCTACGGCAGAGGGTGGCGGCCTGAACGTTTCCATTAAAGCGAAAGATCCAAAACTGGCGGCTCAGTGGGCCAATGACTATACACAACTTGCCGTACAGGCTACTCATGCCGAGCTGCTCAAGAACCTGCAAAGTGAGATCAGCGCAAAAAAACAAAGCACCGAAAACCGGATAGCAACGCTACGTCAGCTGGAGCAGGACCTTCAGAACCTGAAAATAGGGCGCCTTCAGGACGCCTTGACCGTGGCCAAAGCCATGGAACTGGAAGCGCCGATGCCAGGCACAACTGTCATCACGCTGGACAACAGCCCCGGCAATGAAAACAGCTTTATGCGGGGGACACGATCGTTACAGGCCGAGATAGACGTGCTTAGCAAGCGCAAGGATCAGGACGCCTACATTGCTGGCTTGCCCAAACTGCTGACTCAGCAGGCCTTGCTGCAGACCCTCAACAGCAATCCCGAGTTCTCGGTAGCCCGCATCGATATGGCTGCACAGCCACCGTATGAGCCCATCAAGCCAATCAAACCCTTGGTCTTGCTGATAGGGATTATTTTCGGTCTATTCCTGGGGATGTTTGTTGTACTGATTGTCAGCACAATCAGAAATGATTGAAAGCTGCTGTTTGCCACCGCGCTCGCACGTAGCCTTTCACTACCATATACGACCGTAGGATATGAATACCTTACCTAGCCGCCGCTTTCAGAAAAAACACGAGCAAATCCTGCTCTCTTCGCCATTCCTGCTGTTTGTAGGCTGGCTGGTTTCCGTTGCCCTGCCCACTGCCCTGCATTGGGGCTTGAACGGCTTGCTGACACCCGATCTGGGCCAGAAAACGGCCTTGATCGTGGCCTCCATCGCCTTTGTCATTTGCCACTTTGTGGTTCGCAAGATCAACACGTCCTATCCGGGCGGACAGTCGAGCATGTTCATTGCACCGCAAGTCATCACCATTTACGTGTTGGTTGCGCTGGTCTCCCTGCTCTTAACGCTGAACCTGTCTCGCTTTATCCTGCTCACGAGCGGTGCCTGTGCCTTGCTCTGGTTTTACCTGGAGCATTTCAGCACGCAAAAATATCGCCGCTTAAAGCTGGCGATTATCAAAGGGGGGATGAGCGATCATTTGTTTGAGCTGGACAATGTTGACGCTCGAGAGCTGACAACACTGGATTTGCAGAACGTTCGATATGATGCGGTGGTGGCGGACTTCAACGACCTGAGCAAAGACGATGAACGTTTTCTGACGCAATGCGCGCTCAAGCGCATTCCTGTCTATGACGCCAGTCTGGTTTATGAGTCGCTTTCAGGGCGTGTGCGAATCAACCGCATGTCCGAGAACAACCTCGGAGCCTTGCTGCCCACCAAAGTCTACGAGACCACCAAACTGCTGATGGACCTGGGAATCGTCCTGCTGTCCTTACCGATCGTGCTGCCCATTGGTCTGATCACTGCCTTGCTGATCAAACTGGAAAGCCCTGGACCAGTTATTTATACCCAGCAACGCATTGGGCTGGGTAACAAGGAATTTACCATTTATAAATTCCGCAGCATGCGCTTTGATCGCGAGCAGCCCGAGCAGTTTGCGGGCGAGGACGACCCACGCATCACGCGTGTTGGCAAAATCATCCGCAAGCTGCGTATTGACGAACTTCCGCAGTTTCTCAATATCATCAAGGGCGAAATGAGCCTGATCGGCCCGCGCCCCGAACAGCCCAACTTTGTCAGGGCGTTCGACGAGCAGATTCCGTTTTACAACTACCGCCATGTGGTCAAGCCAGGAATTACGGGCTGGGCGCAAGTGCGGCAAGGTTATACGGATGATGCAGACGCCACCCGCATCAAGATCGAGCATGACTTCTATTACATCAAGAACTGCTCGACCTATCTGGATCTGCACATTGTCTTTCTGACCATCAAAACCATGCTCACCGGTTTTGGCGCCCGCTAGCCCAACTTAGCGCAGCAATTTCAGGTAAATATGCTCGCGCACGAAAGGCGGCAACAAACGGGCTGGGGTACGTTGCAAACAGTTGAGCAAAAAGCGTCCCAGACCAATAAAACCTAAAGAATAAAACGTATACTGCGCGGCAATTTCCTGCCGCGCGTAACGCCATCCACCCCGACGCCGATACATGGACAAATCGGTACGGGCACGCACCAGGGGCTGCTGAATATTCATCCCTTTTGCCCCCGAGAGCAAAAGACGCACCCACAAGGCGTAATCCTCGTAGAAATACTCATTCCCATAGCTGCCGCAACGCAGCACCGCTTCTTTACGGTACATCACCGTCATATGATTGAACGGGTTTCGTCGCTGCCCGTACTTCATGATTTCTTCATGGCTTTCGGGAGCGGCCCGATAACTACGGATTTGCTGCGGGTCCTCAGCAAACTCGGCAATTGATGAGCCGATAATATCGAGTTGTGGATCACGCTCCAACTGCTCAAGTTGACGTGCAAATCGCTCTGGCTCATTAATGTCGTCGGTATCGAAACGGGCCACCCAGGGATGGGTGCAATGCTGCAAACCTATATTTAACGCTTTGCCCAAGCCCACATTCTTTTCCAGCGGTACAAGCACCATCGGCAAGCGCGTGCGATAGCGCTCCACCAGCTCACTCAGCTCTGGGCGTACAGGACCATCCAGAACCAGCACCACCTCATCAGGTTGGCGGGTGGAGTTCACGACACTGTCCATCGCCTGCTCGAAATTGGAGGCCTTTTCACCGTTGTACAAGGAAAGAAGCAAAGAAAACTGCATTAGGAAGCCTTAGAGTGAGTAGCAGGCAAAGGCAAGGAAGCCAATGCCGCCAAAGCAAACCAGATATAGGGATACAGATAGCTGCGGGCAGCCACGATGCCGAACAAGCAGAAAAACAAGACCGCCAGCACGGATTGAACATGATGCTGCCGTATGGCGCCAAACACCCCGCTCATGAGCCCAGCCACGATAATGCCAATCAGCCCCAGCGCAGGGCCAACCCCGTAAGCACTTAGAAACGAGAGATAATTATGCGCATAGTTTCCCGTCACCCCCGTGGCCACGACATCGTACATGTAGCGGCCCAAGACCCAGTTACTGCTTAAAAAATCCAGCTCCTGGCGCATCAGCTCCAGACGGCCAGACAAGGACGAGTCGTTCTCAAAAAGAAAGAGCCTGACCATGCGGTGTTCCGGTCCGAGCAAATCAACAAGCCACGGCCCCAGGACAACCAGTAACAGCGCCGACAACAAAAACACAAAGATGGCGGCCACTTTGTTCCTGACAAACATGACCGCCACACAGGCCAGCACGAACGCCAGAAAAGAAAAGCGGGAGTTAAGGAAAAACAGAACCCAGAAACTGATGACAAACAAAACCACAAAGTGGCTACGCTGCCGGACAGAGACCAGCATCAGCAAGGCCACAATTGCATAGCAATCGGACAAGGTCAGATAGATGCTGGCTTCCACAATATTTTTATGAAAATCCTGCCCGATATATATGTAGCTGAAGATATAAACCACGCTGGAAAATACCCAGCTGAATTTCACCGTGGCAACGACACCCCGGGACTGCTCGGCATACCATTTTCCCAGCAGCACCAATAGCAAAGGCGCCACCCCGGTATTGGAAAAGTACCTGGACAGGGTCCACACATCGACATGTTGCAGCAAGCTGGAAAACTGCACAGCCTGGATCAGCAACACCCACATCAATAAGATTGAGACCGCGACAAACAGCGGCTTTCCCCTGACCTCTCGTGCACGGAATGCCACCTTGCTGACTAAAAGGGTCAGCAACAAGCCCACGCACAGTAAATACAGGACGCTGACATTGATTCTGGGAAAACCAAACATCGTTTCCAGAAATTTCCACACGGGGCCAAACGCAAAGAAAGCAAAGAAGGAGACCTGCGCCACCAGACGGTAAAGCGCATCAATTTCAATGCGTAATGGTTCCGAGTTCATGAGTGCCTTGCCTTTTCCTGTTCGGTCAGCGCCCGGGCCAAGCCCTCCAGCAAACTAGTCTTGGCAATATAAGCCTGGGCCGCCTGACTGACTTGCGCCCGGTCTGACAAACGCACAGCGTGTGCGTAGTCCAATAGCGCAGCCATGTCCACAGGCCCTTGGCAATAAAAAGGGAAATCCCGATCAAAGACATCCTGATGCCCCGAATACACCGGCAAACCGAGCATAAGATACTCCCGCACCTTCAAGGTGCAGGCTTGCAACATGCCTTTTCGATTCAAAGCGAAAGAGCTCAGCCCGACCCAACAGCGCTGCGCCAGGGCGGAAATCTCATCCGCACTCAAGGTTCCATGCAACACGATGCGTGGATCGTTCTGGCATCGAGCCAGATCCGCTTCAAACACAACGCCCACAATGTGCAAACAAAAATCTGCCTGACTGCGCTCCAGCGCGTCCAACACCAGATCCAAGCCGTGCCAGTCATAAAAATGGCTGGCCACAAACAAGAACTCGGGCCGATCCTGACGGTGATCCGCCATGACCTGGCCGGTGTACATCACCCCATTGGGGTAGGTGTAGGTATATTTTCCCGCTTGTCCGGCGCGTTCCGACTCGTAGGCACTGAGCTCAGGGGTCACGCCAATCACCCCCGCGGCGCGGCGAATTGACCAGCGCCCCAATACCGACTCGGCATAAGAGCGCAATTTGCCCAACACCCCGCCCCCGGCCAGCTCATCAAGTTCTTTCGTGTGATGCACTAGATAAACGGGCTTGGGACAGGTGCGGATAAACAGATACTGGAAGGGGTCATGAACGCTATGGCGCAAGACAAATACATCAATATCGTGCTGCGCGCGCAGCCAACGCAGATAGCTGAGGCGAAATGCCACCCAGGCCCAGGCCAGCCGCCACTTGCTGCGGCCATCAACCTGCACCCCCGAATCCACCCGGATCGAGTCAGGAATCCGGGCATCAGGCGCCGAAAACGCCCGCGTGCGCCAGGGCAAACCCAATTGATCTGCTGCCTGCTGCTCCCAGGTCATCTGAGCCACAATGCCATTGACCGGACGCAACAGCATCGCAGAGTGTAAAAACCGCATATTCAACCTTTATCTGAAACCTTGCGCCTATACACCACTGGATCAGGAGCGACCGAGCACGCGTTTATACAACTTGGCCATCCATTTCCAACGCGCCAGATCACTGGGGTAATAGTCATGAGCCACTGCCGGAGCCTTGATGTAAGCCTCCAGCTGTGCGGGAGTCCAACCCATTTTCTTCAGGAAATACTGCTTGTCCTCTTCCAGCTCCCGTTGACTGTGATAAGGAATTTTTTCCAGGTCGGCCAAGGCCTCATCCCGGCTCATTTGCCCGGTTACGATCAGAGTGCTCATGTGCACGCGTCGTTTATCCACCCCAAACTTCTCGGGCAGGATGTAGCCCTGGTAAAAGCGGGTGAAAATCGACTCATAATGCTTGTACGGGTAGGGCTTGTAGGAATAACGCTCCTGCAATTGCTGCATGGCGGAGAACTTGTTGAACTCCATCAAGTCCAGAATGGAAACCCAGCGGATTTTCTGTAGGACGGCATAGCGTATGTACTCGCCAATGCCAAACAAGGGAAAGGTTTCGATTTTGACATCGCTAAAACGCTTGGCGATGCTGCGAATATTTTTCTTGTCGAACTTGAACCAGTTCCAGCTCTCGGGAATCTGCATTCCCTCTGTGGCCTCATTGGTCCCGGCCAGCAAATGCTTCAGGCCATATTTAGCCGCCTGCTGGTAATTCACCGCCGTCATCGCGTTGTCGTATAAAAGCTCGATATCGACAACATTGGCATCAAAAAATGCCTGCATCAGCTTGCGGTACTCATGCCAGTCAATCACATGGGTATACAGATCCACGCCCAGACCATTGATCAGGTTCTCAATATTGTTCTGCGCGAGTTCGGAGTTCCAGCCATTATCCATATGCACAGCCAGAGGACGCAATCCAAGCTCAACGGCCTTGACCAGCACCCAGGAGCTGTCTACCCCGCCTGAAACCCCGACAATGCAGTCATAAGGCTTACCTTTGCCCTGCGCCTTGACCTCGGCCACCAAGGCCTGCAAGCGTCGCTCTTTTTCTTCCGGTGCCAGCCCCAACGTGTTCTTGGTGCCTGCCTCCAGGTCCGTGCAGTAGTTGCAGACGCCATCACTGTTGAAAACAATGTCGCGTGCGCTGGTGTCCATCACACAGCGCGTACACACCTGGTAATGTTGATTCATTCAATATCATCCAAAGAGTCAAACTCGGCCCGTTTCGGGTAATTGATCAATACCGCACGGTGTGGGCCTTTGAATACAAACATGGCGCCGGCCGCGACGGCCGAAGCACCGGCCTTCAATGCCAGGTTGAAATCGTCCATCGAACGAGCTCCGCCCAGGGCCACCACGGGCACCGGCAAGCGGCTGGCGACCGAATGGATCAAATCCAGATCGTAGCCGTCCATCATGCCGTCATGGTCTACTGCGCTCAAGAGGACTTCCCCTACTCCCGCATCAACCCGTTCAGCCAAATAATCGTAAATAGGGCGGTTCAGCAATTTACCCGACTGCGAACTATACAGCTTGGGCTGCTTGAGCCAGTTTTTTTTAATATCAACACCCAACACCACACTTTGCTGGCCATACACCCGGGCAATATCCTGTATCAAGCGCGTATCGTTCAGCACAGCCGATTGCAAACTGACCTTCTCAATGCCCAGATCAAAAATCCGCTCGACCTGCTGCATGTTCTGGATACCGCCCCCGTACGTCAAGGGCATAAAGCACTCTTCGGCAAACAGGCGCACCACATCCAGATCAGGCGTGGTACCTGCGCTGGAGGCGCCGATATCCAACACGACCAGCTCATCGACCTCCTTCTCGTTGAAGATACGAATTGCGTTGGTCGGGTCGCCCACGTATTTGGGATCTTGATAGCGGCGGGGTTTTACCAGGCCCCCCTTTTTT
>JTFN01016856.1_pt1 | contig 10234 bp, 7 predicted proteins | sample 235401 | NCBI WGS metagenome assembly JTFN01 (sample SAMN03067589, study PRJNA260952) | activated sludge metagenome | biome: Sludge; feature: Wastewater; isolation source: CETP activated sludge from augmented bioreactor treating industrial... | place: India:Gujarat | collected 2013-04 | reverse complement strand
GTTAAGTTACCAGCAGCAACCTCTTGTTGCAGGGTGTCGGCAATCAAATGCCGCGTAAATGGTAAGCAGGCACGTTCTGTCATCACCAGGATATCTTGGTTTGAGCGCATGATATGAGCGCTGAAACGGCGTCCATTCTGAGTGAAGTAATACTTATCCGCAATTTTTTCCACCAACCAATGATCGCTATCGTCAGTCGCTTGCCAGCCGGTGGCTGTTGCGGTCAGCTCAATATGGAGCAGGTCGTCAGCATAGCGCAATGCTAATGCGAACTGACTAGGTTGATTCAGCCTAAATGACTGTTGCGATGTCCATGGGTTGGCTGGCGCTGAGGCTGTTTTTAAATCTACCATTTCCGCTAAAGTAGCCATGATTGCATATGGCTTAATAAGAGCATCATTATTTGGAAATAATTCAGTATGGTACTTCTCAATGAAGCGAGTTGTTAAATCAGCCTGAGCAAACTTCTGATGGCCAGCAATTTTACGTAAAAAATCGATATTAGTGCGAACCCCAGCAATTTGATAATCGTTTAGGGCTTGAATTAAGCGTCCTAATGCGATGGCTCGATCTTCACCCCAAACCACAAGTTTAGCAATCATAGGGTCATAGTAAGAACTTACCTCATCACCCTCGACCACACCGCTATCGATACGTACGTATGCATTGGTGCTTGGTGGCTTTAAAACATGCAAGGTACCGGTGCTTGGCAAAAATTCATGGTCTGGGTCTTCGGCATAAATCCGGGCCTCAAAAGAGTGGCCAGTGATCTGGATTTGGTCTTGCGAGAGTGGGAGCGGAGCTCCGCCTGCTACCAGTAGCTGCCAAGCGACAAGGTCTTGGCCTGTCACCATTTCTGTTACCGGGTGCTCTACTTGTAACCGAGTATTCATCTCCATGAAATAGAATTTATTATCGGTATCTAGTAAAAACTCGACCGTACCAGCACCAACATAATCGATTGCCTGCGCAGCTCGAACGGCAGCTTCGCCCATTGCGATTCTGGTACTACTGCTGATAGATGGGGCAGGGGCTTCTTCGATGACTTTTTGATGACGGCGTTGTACTGAGCAATCACGTTCGGCTAGGTACACGGCATTACCATGCTCATCGCAGAACACCTGAATTTCCACATGTCGAGGATTACCGATAAACTTTTCAATCAACATCTTGTCGTTGCCAAACGCAGCTTGTGCTTCGCGTTTCGCAGAGCTGAATGCTTCGGCAAACTGATTGGCGCTTTCAACCACGCGCATCCCTTTACCACCGCCACCATACGCGGCTTTTAATAGTACCGGGAAGCCGATTTTTTGTGCTTCTTCTTGTAATAACTCAAGGCCTTGTTCACTACCATGATAGCCTGGCACCAAGGGAACACCAGCTTCACTCATGATAGCTTTAGCGGCGCTTTTTGAGCCCATAGCTGCAATAGCACTAGTAGGGGGGCCGACAAAAATGAGTTGGTTGCTGGCGCACGCATCAGCAAAATCTTCATTTTCTGAGAGAAAACCATAGCCTGGGTGAATAGCATCAGCGCCGCTTAGCTTAGCCGCCGCAATGATTTTATCGATGACTAAGTAGCTTTCGGCACTGGGCGCAGGACCGAGATAAATGCTTTCATCAGCCATGTGTACGTGTTGGGCATGACGATCTGCATCAGAATAAACGGCAACGGTTCGGATACCCATACTGCGCGCTGTGCGGATAATACGGCAAGCGATTTCACCGCGGTTAGCAATTAGCAATTTGCGTAACATTGCAGATCCTTATTTATTTGTGGTTTTCCAATCAGGAGAACGCTTTTCTAAGAAAGCAGAAAGCCCTTCTTGACCTTCAGCAGAAACACGAATAGCAGCGATGGCCTCAATAGTTGTGGTGCGCGTATTCTCGTTCAGTGGCTGTTGATCTAATGTCAGTATTAGTTTTTTAGCTGCAGCTACGGCATGCGGACCATTACCTAGTAGTTGTTCAATGACAGGAGTAACTGCTTCCTCAAGATCATCAACCAGGCTATGTACTAGGCCCATTTGTTGCGCAACGTCAGCACTAAAACGTTCTGCGGTGAGCATAAAACGGCGTGCCTGACGAGTCCCGATAGCACGCATCACATAAGGGCTTATCACCGCTGGAATGAGCCCGATTTTTACTTCGCTTAAACAAAAACTTGCGGTGGGAGTGGCCAGGCAGATGTCGCAGCAAGCGGCTAAACCTACAGCGCCACCAAAAGCAGCACCTTGAACTAGCGCAACCGTTGGTTGCGGAAGTTCATCTAACTCTTGCATAAGACGGGCTAACTCACTCGCATCTTTGATGTTTTCTGCGTAGTTCTTAGTTGCCATAGAGCGCATCCAGGTAAGATCGGCTCCAGCAGAAAAGTTTTTGCCTTGCGCTTGCAATACCAGCATTCTCACGTTGTTATTGCTACGTACCTGAGCTAATGCGTGTAGTAGCTCGGCTATCATGTTGTCATCAAAGGCATTGTGAACTGCGCCTCGGTTCAACGTGAGCCATGCTACCTGGTTTTTTTCTTCTAAAATGATGGATTGATAATTCATAGCAAGCTCCTACATGCGGAACACGCCGAACTTGGTGTCGGCAATAGGGGCGTTATTCGCTGCGGCCAAACTTAGTGCCAAAACGGTACGAGTTTGGGCAGGATCAATAATTCCGTCATCCCACAATCGTGCGGAAGCGTAATAAGGATGCCCTTGCTTTTCATAGGTTTCGATAATTGGCTGTTTTAATTCTTGTTCTTGTGCAGCCGTCATCGTTTGCCCAGAGCGAGCTAGGTTATCTTTGGTGACCTGAGCCATCACACCAGCGGCTTGTTCACCACCCATGACCGAAATTCGTGCATTTGGCCACATAAACATCAAGGTGGGGTCGTATGCTCGTCCACACATACCATAATTACCAGCACCGTAGCTCCCGCCAATTAAAATGGTGAATTTAGGAACTTGAGCGCAACTAACCGCTGTCACCATTTTCGCACCATGCTTAGCTATGCCTTCGGCTTCGTATTTTTTACCGACCATAAACCCAGTGATGTTTTGTAAGAAAACTAAGGGGATTTTACGCTGGGCACAGAGCTCGATAAAATGCGCGCCTTTTTGCGCTGATTCAGAAAACAGGATCCCGTTATTAGCAACGATCCCAACGGGGTAGCCGTGAATAGTGGCAAATCCAGTAACCAAGGTAGCACCGTAGTTTTGTTTGAACTCATCAAAATCAGAGCCATCGACAATACGCGCAATCACTTCTCGAACATCGTAGGGCTTACGTAAATCGGTGCCGACAATACCGTAAATTTCATCAGCTGAGTAACGCGGCTCAACAAAATCATGCTGTGGCAGAGGCGCAGCCGGCTGGTAATTGAGCCGTGCAATGGAACGTCGAGCGAGTGCTAACGCATGTTCATCGTTTTGTGCAAAATGGTCGGCAACCCCGGAGATACGAGTGTGCACATCAGCGCCACCGAGCTCTTCGGCGCTTACTTCTTCGCCTGTCGCCGCTTTAACCAACGGCGGACCAGCTAAGAAAATGGTACCTTGTTCTTTCACGATAATACTTTCGTCAGCCATTGCTGGCACATAAGCACCACCGGCGGTGCATAGCCCCATCACAACCGCTACTTGAGGAATTCCTTTGGCTGACATATTGGCTTGATTAAAGAAAATACGGCCAAAGTGGTCACGATCAGGAAATACTTCATCTTGCCGTGGTAAATTAGCACCACCTGAATCGACGAGATAGATACAGGGGAGGCGACAACGCTCTGCAATTTCTTGGGCGCGTAAGTGTTTTTTCACGGTCAAAGGATAATAAGTACCACCTTTAACCGTGGCGTCATTGGCTACAATCATACATTGCACGCCAGCTACGCGTCCTATTCCAGCGACCACGCCAGCAGCAGGAACATAATCCTCATAACAATCCCAAGCAGCAAATTGGCCAATTTCTAGGAAAGGTGAGCCGCTATCCAAGAGTTTATCAATACGCTGGCGCGGAAGGAGCTTTCCGCGTGCCAGATGGCGCTCTTGATATTTTGCGCCGCCACCTTGTTTGATCTGTTCAGCTTTCTCGTACAAGTCGTTAACCACGTCTTGCATCGCCTGCTGATTAGCGATAAACGTGGCATCTTTGGTATTTACACTGCTGCTTAATACAGTCACAACGGCAACTCCTGAGTAGGTTAAGCTGATTCGCTGAACAGTTCACGACCGATCAGCATGCGGCGAATTTCTGAGGTACCAGCGCCAATTTCGTAAAGCTTAGCATCTCTCAACAAACGTCCAGTTGGATACTCATTAATGTAGCCATTGCCACCTAATAGCTGAATCGCATCCAGTGCTAATTGGGTGGCTAACTCAGCTGAATATAAAATGGCGCCCGCAGCATCTTTACGAGTGGTTTCACCGCGATCGCAAGCTTGGGCGACGGCATAAACGTATGCTCGGGCGGCGTTGGTGCGTGTGTACATATCGGCTACTTTGCCTTGCACTAGCTGAAACTCACCAATGGCTTTGCCAAATTGTTTACGATCGTGGGTATAAGGTACCACAACATCTAAGCAGGCCTGCATAATACCCAAGGGACCAGCGGCCAGAACAGCGCGCTCGTAATCGAGACCACTCATTAAAACTTCGACACCACCATCTAGTTCACCCAAAATATTACTAGCTGGTACTTTGCAGTCAGTAAATACAAGTTCACAGGTGTTTGAGCCACGCATTCCTAATTTATCTAGTTTTTGCGCCGTGCTAAACCCGGGAAAATCTTTTTCAATGATAAATGCGGTGATGCCTCGAGAGTTTTTCTCAGGCGAGGTTTTTGCATAAACGACTAGAACATCAGCATCGGGACCGTTGGTGATCCACATTTTGTTGCCGTTAAGGATATAGTCATCGCCCTGACGCTCTGCTTTTAATTTCATACTAACAACATCTGAACCCGCATTAGGTTCACTCATAGCAAGAGCACCGACGTGTTCGCCACTACAAAGCTTGGGCAAGTATTTTTGCTTTTGCTCGGTGGTGCCATTACGGTAAATTTGATTAACGCATAAGTTAGAGTGAGCACCGTAACTCAAGCCAACCGAGGCGGACGCCCGGCTGATTTCTTCCATGGCAATCACGTGCTCTAGATAACCCAAACCCGAACCACCGTATTCTTCTGCAACAGTCATACCAAGCAGGCCTAAATCACCGAACTTACGCCACAAGTCAGCAGGGAACTCATTACTTTCGTCGATGGCAGCAGCACGTGGAGCGATTTCATCGCGGGCAAAGGCATTAACGCTCTCACGAATCATATCGGCGGTTTCGCCAAGGCCAAAATTAAATACAGTATACTGACTAATCATAAGGTCTCCTGATTACTACTTGGGTTCTGGTTAGCGGCTGCCTGTGCGTTAATTTCAGCTAATTCATCACGACAGCGTTCTTCTAAATTACTTAATTCAACAAGCAATACTTTGATGTCCTCGAGTTGCTGTTTGAGCGACATTTTCTTATCGTCAATCAGCTCTAACACCGTATGCAACTGACGAGAACTACTATTTTCCATGTCATAGAGATCAAACAAGCGCTTAGTTTCCGCTAAGGAAAAACCGAGTCGCTTACCGCGCAAAATCAGTTTTAGGCGTACGCGATCTTTATTGCCGTAGAGGCGTGTTTGGCCTTGTCGCTCCGGTGCTATAAGACCTTGATCTTCATAAAAGCGAATGCTGCGCGTGGTAATATCAAATTCGCGCGCTAATTCACCAATGGTATAGGTTTGTGATGGCTTCATTTGTGCTTGCTTGTGTCCAGTGAGAGCGGTAAGCTTAAAACAAGTTAACGTTAACGTAAAGGTAAGAAACTACGAAAACTTCCGGTAGCAATAAAGTTACTGACGAGTTGGAGGGTTGATAAGGAGAAAATATGTCTGATGCAGTTGTGATTGTTGCCGCCAAACGTACTCCAATGGGTGGTTTTCAAGGTAGTTTAGCTGACGTAAGTGCCCCACAACTTGGCGCTACAGCCATTCGAGCAGCCGTAGCTGCAAGTGGGTTAACTGCGGCCTCCATCGATGAAGTTATTATGGGGAATGTACTCCCGGCCGGTTTGGGACAGGCTCCAGCGCGACAAGCGACGCTCTTTGCAGAACTCCCTCGCAGTGCTGGCGCAACCACCATCAATAAGGTGTGTGGTTCAGGTTTGAAAGCAGTCATGTTAGGGCATGATATTATCCGCGCGGGCTCAGCGAAAACTGTTGTAGCCGGTGGCATGGAAAGTATGAGTAATGCGCCATACCTATTGAAAAAAGCCCGCACAGGCATGCGTATGGGACACGATGCTGTCTATGATCACATGATGTTAGATGGCTTAGAAGATGCATACGAAGGTAAAGCGATGGGGTGCTATGCGCAGGCCACTGCAGATGACTATGGTCTGGGCCGTGAGGCGATGGATGCGTTCGCTATTTCGTCATTAACCCGTGCCCAGGAAGCCATCAAAAGCGGTCGTTTTGATGATGAAATTACCCCCGTAACTTATTCAACCCGTAAAGGCGATGTAACCGTTAGTATTGACGAGCAGCCTGGTAAAGCAATGCCAGAGAAAATTCCAGGGTTGCGTCCAGCTTTTGCAGCGCAAGGAACTATTACTGCAGCTAACTCGAGTTCTATCTCTGACGGTGCTGCAGCATTGGTATTAATGTCAGAAAGTGATGCTAAGCAGCAGGGCTTAACTCCACTTGCCAGAATCGTTGGACATGCCACTCATTCGCAAGCGCCTGCAGAGTTTACTGTTGCGCCAATTGGAGCCATGAATAGCTTGTTAGCTAAGCTTAACTGGCAGGTTGAAGACGTTGACTTGTGGGAGATTAACGAAGCTTTTGCGATGGTGACCATGTTAGCCATCCAGCAAATGCAGTTAGATCCCGCCAAGGTTAACGTACATGGCGGCGCCTGTGCACTTGGGCATCCGATTGGTGCCAGTGGCGCGCGCTTACTGGTTACCTTGATCCATGCCTTGAAACAGCGCCAGTTATCAAAAGGAATAACGTCACTCTGTATTGGTGGCGGAGAAGCTGTCGCAGTGGCGGTTGAAGTATTCTAACCGCCACCATGGATTAGTTGGATGGGGTTGGCCTTGGCGACGAGGCCAACCAGACTGCGAATGCTAATACCGCAGCTCCGATGATGAGTCGTGGCCAAACCACAGCTTGCTGCCAGAATAGATAATTAATCAGCAGCCCAGCGGGTATCAGCATATTGTTCATGGTCGCAAGCTGCGCCACATTCACTCGTTTGGCAGCTATGTTCCAGGCCCAATAACCGAGGCCTGAAGCAACTAAACCAAGCCAGGCTAGGATAAACCATTGTAGCGGTTGTTGCGGTACTAGCTGAAAGTTAGCAAAGCTAAGCATAGCAAGGCCGGTAACTAGCGTTGCACCGAAGAAAAACAGAGCAAATAGGTGCAACTGATTACGCTCATCACCAAGTTCTAAACGTTTGTAGAAAACTTGGCCAGCGGCAAAGCAAAGGTTAGCGGCTTGGATGAGTAAAAAGCCATACCAAAAAGAATCACTTAAGTCGTCGAAACGAATAATGGCAGCGCCAACTACTGCTATTGCGGTAGCAAGCCACCAACGCAGCGGTAACCGACGTCGTTGGTAGAGAAGCTCATCCAGTAAGGTGATATAGAGCGGCGTAAATATAGTAAACAGCAGTACTTCAGGCACGCTTAAGTACAGAAAGGCATGATACAGAAAGAGGTACATCACGCCTATTTGCAAGGCCCCGATAGCCGCTAGTTGACATTGCTTAACTAGATTAATGCGGCGGGGGCGCCATAGTGGAATAAATAATAAAAAGGCTAAGACCATGCGGATAAATACCGCAATATAACCATCAACTTGGCCAGCAAGGAATTCACCAATGAGTGAGAAACTTGCAGCCCATAATAGGGTGACAGCCCAAAGAATCCACATAGTTAACGACCTTGTTGTGGGTTGAGTAAGTTGGTTTGAGAATGAGTCATGTGACTACTCTCGCGATAGTATTGGGGTGAAATCCCCATGGTTTTTTTGAATAATCGTGAAAAATAATAGGGATCATCAAATCCTAACTGTTGACCAATTTGGCGAATAGAATAGGTGGTAGTATCCAGTAATTGGCAGGCTAATTTTACTTTTATTTGGTTGAAAAATCGCATCGGGCTGCTGCCAGTAATTTGTTTGAATTTTTTACTAAAATGATAGCGAGATAAGCCCGCAAACTCGGCAAATTCATCCAAGTTGATATCCCGATGGGAGTTGTCGTACATGAATCGCTCAAGGGCGCGTAGATCAAAGCCCGCGGGTATCTGCATGGCAGACGTGAGTCGCGGTAACTCGGCGATAATACGTTGTAATAAGCTTGCGGCAACGATCGCTGCAGAGAATTGATAGCGTTGTGTTTGTAAATTGAGCAAATCAGTAACGACAGGAATAAGCTGGCGCCAGCGACTCAAAGTTAGTACCGGTGATTGGGCTGAAAGCGATAGAAAATCAGAGCATTGGACGGCCGCAGAGCCGCGAAAATGAGCCCAGTAAATACTCCATGGTTGCTCATGGTCTGCAGCATAAGCATGCGCTTGCCCCGCCGGTAATAGCAGTAATTGACCGGCCTCTACGCTACCACTAGCGTTATGAGTACGGAACCAACCGCGACCGCGATGACAAAATATCAGCAGGTGATCGGTATGCTGCTGGCGTTCAACTTGATGCCCCAAGGCGTCAACGTAATGGCCATAAGCAACAGGATACAAATGTTTCGTCAGTGGGTGTTGATCAAGTTGACGAGTCAGTTGCAAGGGTAACACTACCCGCGAACTTCCCGCTGGGAGTGGCCAGGTTGAAGGTTGGCTCATGATAAACTCCATAAATGACAATTTTGTCCATTATTGTGGCAAGATAGTCGATGTTAAAGCAACAAAAAAACCGCCAGAATGGAGTCATTAACCCCATTCCGCAGATTGCGAACAACGAGGTATGAACCATGTCGAAGAAAGTTCCTTTATATATTGATGGTGAATTTGTGCAATCACAAAGTAGCCAGTGGATTGATGTCACTAACCCAGCCACGCAGGAAGTAATAGCTCAAGTACCTTGCGCAACCCAAACTGAGATGGCTCAGGCTGTGGCCAGTGCCCAACAAGCTTTTCTAACGTGGAAAGAAGTTGCCGTGTCTGAGCGGGCCCGGGTGATGATGCGCTATCAGGCGTTACTGAAAGAACATCATGATGAAATTGCAGAGATTTTAGCAAGTGAAACAGGTAAAACCTTTGAAGATGCTAAAGGCGATGTGTGGCGAGGCATCGAAGTGGTTGAGCATGCAGCTAATATTCCATCGTTGCTGATGGGAGAGACCGTAGAAAATGTCGCACGCGGTATTGATACTTATAGTTTTACCCAACCTTTAGGGGTGTGTGCAGGTATCACGCCGTTTAACTTCCCAGCAATGATTCCGTTATGGATGTTTCCGTTAGCTATCGCTTGTGGTAACACGTTTATTTTGAAGCCATCTGAGCAAGATCCGTTAACCCCAACCCGACTTGTTGAATTGTTTGAGCAAGCTGGCGCTCCAAAAGGCGTATTGCAAGTTATCCATGGTGGTAAGGAGCAAGTAGATTTCTTACTTGATGAGCCGGCGGTGAAAGCTATTTCATTTGTAGGGTCGGTTGCTGTAGGACAGTATATCTATCGCCGTGGTACTGAAAACATGAAGCGCGTGCAGGCCTTTGCCGGTGCCAAAAATCACTGCGTGATTATGCCTGATGCTAATAAATCACAAGTGATTAGTAACCTTGTAGGAGCCTCAGTGGGCGCAGCCGGACAACGCTGCATGGCTATCTCGGTGGCTGTCTTTGTAGGTTCTGCACGTGAGTGGATACCTGAAATTGCGGCTGAGTTAGCTAAAGTTAAACCCGGCGGTTGGGATGATCCAGATGCCGCTTATGGTCCGTTAATTAGCCCACAAGCGAAGCAGCGAGTAGAAAACTTCATTACCCAAGGGGTGAATGAAGGCGCCGAATTATTGGTTGATGGACGTAACTGTGACGTTGCTGGTTATCCACATGGTAACTGGGTAGGGCCAACGATGTTTGGCAAAGTCACCACGGACATGGAAATCTATAAGAACGAAATTTTTGGTCCGGTATTATGTGCAACGGAAGTAGACAGCTTGGATGAAGCTTTAGCTATGGTCAAT
>JTFN01003747.1_pt1 | contig 10301 bp, 7 predicted proteins | sample 235401 | NCBI WGS metagenome assembly JTFN01 (sample SAMN03067589, study PRJNA260952) | activated sludge metagenome | biome: Sludge; feature: Wastewater; isolation source: CETP activated sludge from augmented bioreactor treating industrial... | place: India:Gujarat | collected 2013-04 | reverse complement strand
CTAGAGGGGTATTAGCATTTATCTGTGCTACGTTAGTTTTTATTCTGGGTACGAGGCGATATTCGCGAAATGATTTTTTTATGGGTGTTTGGGAGCGTGACACTTCAAACTTTTGGCACTTTATGACTAACTTTGGGCATACAAGCAATCTGATATTTCAAACCCCGACAGCGTTAGTTGGTATTGTCTCATCGCTAATTGTGCTCTTTATGCTAATGAAGCAGGTCTTATTTTATCCTCCAAAAATAAATCTTCACTTGATTATATTGGCGGCGCTTGACTTCTTGGTGGTCGCAATTCTCATGAATATATTTCTGTTCAGTGGAACGGCTTTTGAATTGATTTATTATTTTGGAGCATTTTTCGCAGGAATGTATTTTTTTGGTAACCGTGTTAACAGCCAAATGGCACTTTTAGGTATAGCCGGTTTAGTGTTTATTCGTTTAGTTTTCATAGAAGGGCTCTATGTGCATGCGTTCTGGGTTCCAGTACTTATACTCATGTATTTAATTGTGAGAGCGCCATTTGAATCAATCGAGTATCGTAATGAGTTACGAGAGTTTTCAATTTCTAAACTAATAGGAAGAGGTTAAACATGGGTTTAGTAGCGTTAGGGTTAATTGTTGTTGGTGTGGTCTCAATTTTTTTCATTCCACCTCTTTGGTCACTGCTAATGATCTCGGGCGGGGTTGCACTATTAACAATGGGTCAACGCTGAAGCAAAGGTTAGAAAGTCAATTAACACTGAAGTTCTTTGTACTTAAGTTATCGAGTATTAGATGAAAAATAAAACAATAATCACTGAGCTTACAACGCTACAGGAGCTTTTTACAAAGCGTCGTTTTCGAGTGCCCGATTATCAACGCGGTTATGCGTGGGGTGAAACACAGGTGAAGGCGCTTCTAGAAGATTTAGACAACCTTACTCTGGATAGCCCAATGCATTACACGGGCACTTTGGTGTTAGTGGAGTCTGAAGACCAGCCATACAAACCTAATTACACCTGCTTTGATATTGTCGACGGTCAGCAACGCTTAACGACGTTAGTTATTCTGTTATCGGTGCTGTTAGAGCAAGGTGCTGATCTTCCGAACCGTGAAATTTTAAAGAAGCTTTATGAAGTTGATGGTGATGTAACGTCATCGTTTATAGCCCATGCCTTACGCTTGAATAACACGCTCGAGAAATCATTCCGAACGATATTAAAGGACGGAAAGCTCACGGATTCTAGCTTTTTGTCTGAACGCCGCCTTCAGGACGCTAGAAAAATGATAGAAGAATGGGTCAAAGACAAAAAGTTCGTTCATGGGTTTGTCACTAAGACAATTCAATTGGTTACAACAAAACTCGGAATTTTGGTGTATTGCCCGCAAAACAGTGAAGAAGCGGGAATGATGTTTGAGGTTATTAACAACCGAGGCAAACCTTTAAGTGAGCTTGAGAAGGTTAAGAATTATCTTATTTACTATGCGGTTAAAACCGGTAAAAAGGCCCTTCGAGAATCCATTGATGAGCATTGGGGAGATATTCTCAAAAACCTATCGCTGGCGCATAGCCCTGGTGATTATGACCGGCAAAATCTACTAAGAGCTGTTGCGGTATTCTATTTAGGGCACCGGAAAACCGAAAGTAATGCATCTTATAAAACACTGAAAAATCGATTTCCAATAGATTCGAGACATATTAACGATGATGTTCGAGACCTCGCTGATTTTGTCGATGTACTCAAAGAATGTTCTGGTTACTATGAAATGCTGTTTCATTCAGCTTCAAAAGCATTAGCTGAGTATCCTAAACATTTACGTAAACAGGTTGAGCTAATAAGAGCGCAAACTTCCCACATGAGTATTCTTCCTTTGTTTTTATGGGGTTTTTGGGCGCATAAAAGAAAGATAATAAGCGAAGAACAGCTTGTGTTGCTGCTCGAATACCTTGAAAAGTTAAATTTTCGGGTTTACATGGCCCCAAGCGGTGCAGGACGAGCAGACTCAGGTTTTGGTGAGCTTTTCATTAAAGCTCATAAGTTATTTAAAAATAAGAACTTTAAGGGTGTTGATCAGCTGAGTGAAGCGGAAGACGGCAACGAAAGAGTAATTCAGACATTTGGCGACTTATTGCAGGCCATCGAGAAATTCACAGTGGAGTCTCGACGTGGAGGTTCGCTTGAGAGCTTGGTAAGCTCATTAGCCTTCGATAAAAAAAGAAATTTTGATGCTTATAAAGGCTGGAGCAGAGGTAATCGCTACTTTTTATTCAACTATGAGTGTTCGCTCGACACCAAACGTTCACATGATATCAGTGTACTGCATCGAAAACGCAAAGAAGGTGAAACCAATGATTATGCCTCTATAGAGCATTTGTGGGCGCAAAATTACCCTGAACTACTCTCTGACGGCGACGAGAAACTACAAAAAGGGCGATTGGCGAATCTAGTGTGGTTAGAAATGGGAGTGAATATTGCTGCCAGCGACAAATCGATTGAAGACAAAATTCAAGAAATTCATGATAAAGCGAATACCGAGAAGGGCTCAACGTCGTTGATGATTGGGAGAGTGCGCAAGGCTCTCATTAAGGTTGTCTGCGAAACGTTTGGCTTAGATAAGCAGACATCGACATTAGCAGATTGCGTTCATACCGCTTCTAAATTAGAGCCAGACGAAAAATACAAGCTCTACGTAAAATTGCTTGGTGAGCTCGAAACACCTATGCTGAATTTCGCACGTAAGCGTTGGGCTTTCCCAAATGAATTGAAAGAAATAGAAGCTCGGGAAGCTAAAGAAAAGAACGGAGTCTAAAAATGAAAACTAAAATTAAACAGTTGGTTGATGATATTTCGACCTTGCAAGAGCAACTGCTCTCAATGCCGGATGATTTGTTGCTTGCGATTGATCCGCGCGACAACGAATCTTTGAAACGGGGCTTGGAATTTATCGCGCCATTCAACGACCAGTTTGCCACCTTCAGTTAGAGCGCCAGTTCCATTGAAAAGCTGCTGACATCTTATTTTGAAGTAACCACTGAAGAGGAAGATGTGGTTGCTGAGACTGTGCAGAACAAACAAACAGTGAAATCACTCGATAAATCAAAACCAGTGGCACTAGAAAGTGATTTTACCTTCAAACGGCCGTACGGCATTATTTTCAATGGTATGGCCTATACCGATATCAAAACTTGGAAAACGCTATACGTGAAGGTGTTGCAAGAGCTGTATCAAATTGATCCGGGTAAATTTGTGCAAATGGCAGACGCACCTAAGTTTATCTCCAAACGCGGTAACCCAATGTTCTCACGAAAACTCAATAAGCTTCGGGTAGCGGCTGAGTTACCTGCTGGTGTTAACGCGGAGATCAACCTTTCCGCCAATGGTATTCGTGATAACTTGATCACTGTAATTCAACATTTTGGTATGAAAACTAAAGAAATAAAAGTATATTTGCGTGAAGATAGAAATCCGCGTCGATAAGGATGTTTATTAATGTTTAGTGCTATTTTAGAGAGTGTTTTGGGTTCGCTAAGCGCAGCTACGGTTACCGATTTTTTTCTCCTGCTGATATTTGGTGTTCTGATCTTCGCATTAATTACCGCAGCTAAGGGCTCTAACTCCTCTTTTACCCATCAAGCTCCGAATATACTCACATCATTAGGAATACTAGGTACTTTTACTGGTATTGTTATTGGGCTTCTTAATTTTGACTTTTCTGCATCAGAGACCATCGATGAGTCGTTGCCAGGGTTATTAAATGGTTTAAAGACGGCATTTATTACTAGTCTTGGGGGAATGCTAGCAGCTATTGTGTTTAAAGGCGTAGATTCGCTCGTATTTGTAAAGCGTAGACAGGAAATGGAAATTCCTGATGAAGTAACCCCCGGTGATATCCATAAACAGTTGAAAGATACCAACGCAAATTTACTTGCACTGAAAACATCGTTAACGGGTGAAGAGGAAGGATCGCTGGTTGGTGTCATGAAACTCGCACGGTCGGACATGCGCGATTTTCGCACTGAACTCAAAGATGAACGTATTTTAGAGCGTACTCGCCATGATGAATTCGCTGAGAAACTTTTTAAGGAAATGAATAACTTTGCTGAGCTGCTTTCAAAATCCGCGACCGAGGCTGTGATAGAGGCTCTTAAAGTGGTTATTGAAGATTTCAACAAAAACTTGACGGAGCAGTTCGGTGAGAACTTTAAGCGGCTCGATGAATCAGTGAAGAAACTGGTCGAATGGCAACAGCAGTATATGGTGCAAATGACGCAGATGTCCGAGCATTATGCTGAAGGTGTTACGGCAATTGATAGTACTAAAGAGGCGGTGACTGTTATAAGCAATAAGTCAGCTGAAATTCCTAAAATTATGGAAGGCCTAGAAGTGGTACTTAAGGTTAACCAGCATCAAATTGATAACTTAGCTGAGCATCTAAAAGCGTTTGTTGAAATGAAACAAAGTGCTACCGAGGCGATGCCTGAAATTCAGGGAAGATTAGACACTATACTAACTCAACTATCAGATTCATCTGAAAAAATGAAGATAGCCTTACTTGAAGGCGTGACAGAGTTTGATACGGCGGTTCGGGGCACGAATGAGGTGCTGAAAACCACCGCTAGTGATATGGCAACAAACACCGAAAGCATAAAAGAAACGTTGGAAGATAGTGCATCTAGTCTTTCCGCTGCGACGAAAGAAATGATGGACTCGCTCGATAAAGGGGCTACATCATTACGCGAGTTAGTTGCCTCAAGTATTGAAGGTGCGTTGGAAGCTATTCAATCGAGCATAGCCAAATCTGTTGGAACGTTAGAAAACGAGCTTGAGCGTTCTATTAAAGCTGTCGGAAACGGTATTGATGATACGCATCGTGTTATGGTTGAAAACTTGGAGCAAAGTGCAAAACATCTTCAGAGTAGCCTTAACGACAGTGTCAACCAAGTTCTAGAAGGAACAAAGAAATCGGTTGAGCAGGCAATTAATGCTGTGCCAAATCAGATTGAAGGTGCCGTTAACTCTCTAGGACAAAGTGTTAATGATAGATTTGCGGTATTCGATGAACAAACGACTGAACAATTAACAAAAGTGGTAAGAGATATGGGGAATGCTCTTGCTCAGGTAACCAATCGATTTGTTCAAGATTATACACAACTCGTAAATCAAATGAACGACATCGTTAGAAACCAGCCGGAGCGCAACGAGTAATCTATGGCTATTTTTGGTAAGTTTAAAGGAGCTCCTGGGCAAGATAGTGAACACTGGATGGGAGTGTCTGATCTGATGGCAGGCCTCATGATGGTGTTTTTGTTTATATCGGTTGTTTTTATGCGTCAGGCAGCGATGGATAGAAGTTCCGTTGTTGATATTGTGACAACGTTCAAAGATACCCAAGTTGCTATTTATGATGGTCTTTACAGTGAATTTGAGCAGGATCTTGAAAAGTGGAACGCTGAAATCGACAAAGAAACTTTAGAATTTCGATTTAAAAGTCCTGATGTTTTGTTTGCTGTTAATGAAATAGAAGTTCAAGAGCGTTTTCAAGAAATACTGAATGACTTTTTCCCTCGTTACCTAGCGGTGCTTCAAAACTATGAAGACTATATAAAGGAAGTTCGAATTGAAGGGCATACCGATAGTTCATGGGGAAGTGCATCTCCTACTGATGCCTATTTTAATAATATGGAACTATCCCAAGGTCGTACGCGTTCCGTGTTGTCTTATGTGTATGGATTGCTTAATCGAGAGCAACAAAAACAGAACTGGGTTAAATCAAAAGTCGCTGCGGTTGGATTTTCATCGTCGCGACCAGCCTTTGATAAACAGGGGGATTATAGTCCTGAATTGTCGCGTCGAGTCGTTTTTAAAGTAGTGACTAACGCTGACGAACAAATTGCAAGAATATTGGCGGAAGTTGATGGAAATTGAATATGATTTCAGCGGCTTGTACAAAGCGATAAGCCCTATTGCTGGAGACATTGAACCGTTAAATATAAGGCTCAACGAAACGCCACGAAAACCGTATGTACCAGTTCAAATCAGCCAGGTACAAAAAGATGGTATTACGATAGATGATATCGAAAAGGTTGACGGCGTTTTATCGTATGAAGGCAAACAAATACTTTTGTATATTCCTGATCATACATACCAAAATCAGTACTATGAAACACTTCAAGACCCTAAGAAAGGCAAGAAATTCCATGTTGCTTGGTGTTCGGTGTTACAGAAAATGTATGAAAGAAATGCATTCGCAAAATATAGTGCAACTAATGACTTGACTGGTGAGTTTGAAATAATTGGTAAGCCGGTAGCTGGCGAAGCACCACGAACAAAGTCTCCGCTTTTGGTATGTCAAAAGTGTATGGAATTTTTAAACTACAAAGGAGCACGCCGTCCAGGAAAAGCTCGTTCAGTTGCAGAAAACTTTAGTATTCCAGAGTTTTTTGAGTGTTACAGCTCAATATTCAAATTTATGCCATCAGGCTTTAAAGTAGATAACTTCGCTTATACAAAAGATTGGCCAGAGATTTCAGAGCAAAAGCGTTTTGAAGAAAACTATACTTGCCAAGAATGTGAAATTAATTTGAGCCATAACCGTTATCTTCTGCATGTGCATCATGTTAACGGCGTGAAGGGCGATAACTCATCATCCAATTTGCGAGCTTTGTGTGCTGATTGCCATAGAAAACAGCCTGCTCATGAGCATATTTTTGTGTCGCACGAAGATATGCAGATAATCACGTCACTTCGCAAGAAACGACCCAGTGGTATTCCGGCTGACTGGAAAAATGCAATTGGTTATGCCGACAGTTCCATTAAAGGTGCATTAGATGTTCTAAGGATGCAGGGCTGGGAGGCTCCAGTTGTTGGTTTTGAGATTATGAATTCTCTCGGTGAAATCATAGAAGAGGTTGAAGCGGGTTGGCCACAGCGAAAGTTCGCAATTGTTCTCAGGAATGAGGATAAAATATCGATTGATGGTTGGACGGTAAAAACGTTCGCAGAAGTTTTGCAAGAGTTTGACTAAGGGATAACACGTAATGCTACCAAGTATTGTCGCAAAGGAGATGCAAGGCGCTGTTGCAGACTATATGCAAACCACGTTTCCTATCGCTACGCCTTATTTTCAAAAGGTGAAATCAAGCCAGGAGCCTTCGCCACATGCTTTGATTTCTGAACTTCTAGAGCGTGAGGGCGCGGTAGTGAAAGGCCCTTATTTGGATATTAAATTACCGTTTCGGGTTGCATCACAAGAACAACTTCCTTTTAAGCATTATAAATTAAATTACGCCCCTTATGTTCATCAGCTAAAAGCGTTCGAACGATTGTGTGCGGAGCAGCCACGCTCCACCATAGTGGCAACAGGAACAGGGTCGGGTAAAACTGAATGTTTTATGTTGCCTGTTCTTGATGATGCCCTGCACCGCAGAGAGCCCGGCATAAAAACCATTATTGTTTATCCAATGAATGCCTTGGCAACCGATCAGGCGCGCCGGTTTGCTAAAGAAATTGCAGCTCTAGATACACGATTAACAGTTGGTTTGTTTGTTGGTGGTGATGAAAAGTCTAGTGCGCATCAAAATATGGGGCGCGATCATGTAATTACTTGTAAAAAAACGCTGCGTAAGCACCCACCTGATATCTTGCTGACGAACTACAAGATGCTTGATTTCTTATTGATTCGTCCGAAAGACCAATCGCTGTGGAAATATAATACGCCAGGTATGCTGCGCTATATTGTCGTGGACGAATTACATACGTTCGATGGCGCGCAGGGCACAGATTTAGCATGTTTGATTCGACGTCTAAGAGATCGCCTTGAATGCGGACCAGAATTGGCTTGCGTCGGAACCTCGGCGACTATGGGTAGTGATTCACAGAGCGAATTACTCTCGTATGCGAGTACTGTGTTTGCTAGTGAATTTGATGACGACTCTATTATTGGTGAAGATCGTTTAAGCCCTAACGAATACTTAACTGGTTCGCCGCAGTACTTTTCGATGCCACCGCCCGATGATTCGGCGCTAGATCCAGAAGCATATGACCTAGTAGATGAATATTTGAGTGCTCAAGTTAAGCTCTGGTTTCCTGAATTAGAAGCCAACGACTGCCCGCATTTTTTGCATGAGGAAGTTATTGAGCGCGCCAAAGCTAGTGTTCGATTAGGCAAATTGCTTCATCAACATACAGCTTTTCATCAGCTAGTAAAATCTACCGTAAAGTTAAAAAGTATCCAAAAACTAGCTGAAGATTGGTATGGCGGTGGAGATGCTAACTCCCTGCAAAAAGAACGTTTAATTGCGAGTATAACAGCTCTCATTTCAGCTGCTCGTATAGAAAAGGGCGAGAACCCTTGGCAAAGACAAGATCCGAATGATTGGACCAACCCGTTATTGCAGGTTCGTCATCAACTGTGGTTGCGCGAGTATCGGCGATTAGTGTGTCGTGTCCCTGAGCACGAAGATACTCCTGTCACGATAGAGTTTTCAGATGACTTAAATGATCAATCGAACCCCTTGCATTTGCCGTTGTTACACTGCCGAGAGTGTCATTTGGCAGCCTGGGGGGCGGTAATCGAGCCTGGTGAACCAAACTTGCAAGCTGGTACTCAACATTTTTATGAGCACTGGTTTTCTCAGTCCCCGGAAAGCGTGCTGCTTGTACCCCTAGTAGATGAAGACGATAAAGAAAACGCTGTTCTAGATTTTTGCCCAAGCTGCCGGCGGCTGCAAGCCGTTCGTAATGAGCGGAAGTGTTTAGGTTGCCAACATGAACATTTGATTCGAGTGTGGAAGCCAAACATTATTCGTGAAGCGAATCGTGATGGCGACGCTGTACATAAGTGCCACCATGATTGTCCTGACTGCGGCGCCAAAGACACCATGATGATTGTAGGTGCTCAGGCGCCTACGTTAACTGGCGTGATGACAGGACGGCTTTTTGGCTCTGTCTACAATGATGACTACAAACTCATCGCTTTTTCTGACTCCGTTCAAGATGCGGCACATCGAGCTGGTTTTCTAGGAGCGAACACTTGGCGTACTGTTTTGCGTCAAGCTATGGCTGGCTGGCTTAAAGCGAAAGACGAATCGGTAACTCTACCGACGATGATGGAGGAGTTTCCGAAGTATTGGCGCGATAAGATAGGCAACGATGCGCGGTTTTGCGGGTTGTTTATTGCACCTAATATGGAGTGGTTGAGTGATTACAGTTATCTGCTTGAGAATGGTAAGTTACCGATAGGGAGTAACTTACCTGATTTGATTCGGTATCGGTTAGCCTACGAATGTTTTCTTGAGTTTAGTCAGAGAGCTGCTGTAGGGCATACATTAACCAGAACAGGTGTTGCAGCACTTCATTACGATGAATCTCTATCAGCAGCCATTCAAGATTTAGTACCCAAACTTAGAGAAGAATTTGAATCGCTTCGAGATTTAACAGAGGAAAACCTTTTAGACTTTCTTCTAGGGTGGATTCATTACTTGTGCAAACTTGGCGCGATTTATCTTGATGGTATGGATTCTTTGCTAAGCACAGGGAATAGCTTTTTATTCGCGAAACATGGCTTGCGGTCAACTTATATGCCTATTTTTGGGCGTGCAATACGGCCACCGACACCTATAACCCTTGGTAATGTTACCCGCAGTTTTGAACCGTTAGTCATTAAAAGTCGCAAGTCATGGAGCTTACGTTGGCTAGAAAAAACGATAGGAAAAGAAAACCTATTTATATCTGCTGAAGCCAACAGCTTTTTCAAACAACTAACAAATTCTATGGTTAAACACGGTTGGCTAGAAGAGCGCTACTGCAAAGATGAGCCTGTTTGGGTTTTAAACCCTCAGAAAATAATAGTAACCAGTGAGCTAGCGCGCCTGAAATGCGACACCTGTCGGCATGAACTCATCATTTCAAGAGATCAGCTTGAGACCTTGGCTGAAAGCACCTGCCGACGTCTGACGTGCCATGGCAAGTTAGAAATAGATACCAATTCACTTTCATCCGTTTCAGATTATGGCAAGTCTTTACCTCGTCGTTTAGTGCCACACGAGCACACCGGTCTTTTACAACGGCAAGATCGTGAGCGTGTTGAACAGTCTTTTATTTACGGTACGGAGCCATGGGATATTAATTTGCTTTCGGCCACTCCAACGCTGGAAATGGGTATTGATATAGGTGCGTTATCTTCGGTGTTCTTGTTATCGGTACCGCCCGCTCAAGCAAATTATCTACAACGTATAGGTCGAGCCGGCCGCCGTGATGGTAATGCTATGGCTGTTACGCTAGCCAGTGGCCAAAATCATGATCAGTACTTTTACTC
>JTFN01002774.1_pt1 | contig 10303 bp, 9 predicted proteins | sample 235401 | NCBI WGS metagenome assembly JTFN01 (sample SAMN03067589, study PRJNA260952) | activated sludge metagenome | biome: Sludge; feature: Wastewater; isolation source: CETP activated sludge from augmented bioreactor treating industrial... | place: India:Gujarat | collected 2013-04 | reverse complement strand
CCTGTGCTTGTGCAGGAGCCGCCGCGCTTCGTCGCGTTCGACCGTGCGCTTGACCGTCACCAGCCCCTCGCGGGTCATCAATTCGGAAACCGGCTGGTCGAGGTTGGTGGCAAAGCGGACATCGCGGTTGGTGAGGATACCCACCAGCCGTCCCGTCGCATCGCCATTGGACTTGGCCTCGACGACGGGAATGCCGGAGATGCCGTGCCCCGCCATCAGTTCGAGCGCCCGCGAAAGCGTCGCATTGGGGCCGATCGTCACCGGATCGAGTACGATGCCTGATTCGTACTTTTTCACCTGCCGGACATGCTCGGCTTGTTCCTCCGGCGTCAGGTTGCGGTGAATCACACCGATCCCGCCAGCCTGTGCCACCGCGATCGCGAGCCGCGACTCGGTCACGGTATCCATCGCCGACGAAATGATCGGAATGTTGACCGAGATGCTCTTCGTCACTTTGGAGGCGACAGTCACCTCACCCGGCATGACGTCCGATGCCCCGGGCACCAGGAGCACATCGTCGAATGTCAACCCAACCCCGGACTCCCCGTCAATTTGGCGCAAAGCCATGTGCGGCATCTCCTTCGTGATCTGGGGACTGGGCGACAGGACCGGTCACAGCCGTCGCGGGCCCCGGCAACCGATGTCGCAAGGCGTATATCACCCGACTCGTGAGGTGGGAAGCCAGAGCGGCCGAATGGCACAAGCTATCCGGCAATCTGGGGCCGCAGAACCTCACCCGTGGCCCGCCAGGCCGCGCAGACAGGGGGATACGGGCGTCACGGCGGCTGGCCGCACCCATGCACCACCATCGCCCCGAGTCATGCCCGGTCGAAGGCCCCTTCCAATGGCGTATTCGGCATTCCTGCCGATAGGTTTCCATGCCCAGCATTGAGCCTTGCCGACCGCCCGGCAAGGCCGCTTGTCATGAAAAAAACCAAGCCATCCAGCCCACCTGCCCCTTCGCAGGCGGCGAGGGACTACTCCGCCACTTCGGTGATGATCTCATTGAGCAGGGCGTCGATGTTCGCCACCGCCTTGCGCGAAATCTTGGAGGCACCCGCAACGGGCGTACGATAGCCAACGTGAATGAGCCCAGGCTTGGCGGTCAATTCGTAGACATAGACGACGTACGGGCAGTTGACGATGTTCTGAGGATTGGCGCTGATCGCTTCGTGCGTCAGCTTGGCCGCGCAGAACTGCATGAATTCCGCGTCCTTGTAGGGCGACTTCGCCCCGGTCTCGGTAACGCTGCCCACAGTCTCGCTGGTCCGCTCCAGCATCTTGTTGAATTGTCCGACATAGTCGACCACGAACCCGCGGTTGACGATCGCGTTCTTGAGGTCGTCACGGACTTCCGAATAGCTTCCGGTCTTTGTCATCTCCTTGAAGCCGTCGTCAGCCACGGCCTGGGGCGGGACCAGCAAGAACAGGGCTGCCACCATGGCGATCGAAAGCTGCAGCAGGACAAGTTTGTAACTACGCATGGAGATCCTCCTGGAAACCCTTATCCTATAGGACGGACTGGCCGCCCCGCCAGCTTCGTTTTTTTACGACGGCTGACAACGGCGGTACTTGCTATTTTGAAGCTATGCCGTAGCCGCACCTTTGCGTTGACCTTCATCAACCGCTTCGCATTCGCCACAGGCCTGGAGCCCGCGCCCCCCCACAGCCCGCCTTCCTCTAGTCGGCCGACTGCGACTCGCGCCCCTTGAAACCGGTAGCCAGAACATAGAGTTCTGCCGAATCCGAGCGGCTGGCCGGCGGCTTGACATGGCGCACCACAGCAAAATTCCGCTTCAGCAGATCGAGCAGGTCGCGCTCCGTACCCCCTTGGAAAACCTTGCACAAGAAGGCGCCGCCGGGCGCCAGCACGTCGATCGCGAAATAAGCCGCGGCCTCCGCCAGCGCCATGATTCGCAAGTGATCGGTCCGCGTATGGCCAACCGTCGGCGCAGCCATGTCCGACAATACCAGATCTGCCCCGCCGCCGCGCAACAGCGCCTTCAGCTGCGCCTCTGCCCCCGCATCCATGAAATCGAGTTTCAACAGCGTCACACCGGGCAGGGGCTCCACGTCCAGATAGTCAATGCCGATGACCTGACCATCGCCCGACACCGCACGCACCCGCTCCGCCGCGATCTGGCTCCATCCGCCCGGCGCCGCCCCCAGGTCGACGACGCGCATACCCGGTTTCAACAGCCGGTACTTGTCGTCGATTTCAGTCAGCTTGTAGGCCGCGCGCGAGCGCATCCCCTCTGCCTTCGCTGCCTTGACGTAGGGGTCGTTGAGCTGGCGCTCCAGCCAGCGCGCCGAGGAAACCGAACGCTTGCGGGCGGTTTTCACCCGCACTCTCAGCTGCCGCCGTCCGCCGTCGGGACCACCGGCGCTGCCCGTTTTTGTTTTCTTTGCCATTGCTGTTGCCTAACGCGCCCGAACGCGCGCATGGAAGAGGCCGCTGTTCATCATGGTTGAGAGCCTTTGGCCTCAATTCCGCCGGCCGCGCCCCCGCCGACGCCTGCGCCGCCCGGTGCGCAATGCCCTGTCCTCGCCCATCAACTGCATCAGGATGCCTTCACGCAGCCCCCGGTCCGCAACCCGCAATCGCGGGCTCGGCCACATCCGCATCAACGCCTCCAGGATCGCACAGCCCGCCAGCACGAGATCGGCACGGTCGCGGCCGATGCACGGCTCGGCGACGCGCTCGGCGTAGCTGCGGCCGAGCAGATCGTAAACGACTTCTCGCGCCGCCTGAGCCTCCAGCCAGCAGCCATCGACCCGATTGCGATCGTACCGCGGCAGGCCCAGAGAGACGCCCGCCACCGTCGTCACCGTGCCCGATGTGCCAAGCAGATGCCGTGCCCCCGTGCTGGTGCGCTCCGCAAACCGGTGCTCGCGTTCGAACGGCGCCAGCAGGCCCATGACGTGCTCGACCATCGCCTCGAAAACGTCCTCGCTCACGAACCGCCCACCGAATGTCTCCGCAAGGGTCACGACGCCCACCGGCAGCGACGTCCAGGCGACCATCGCGGTATCGACGACCGCCCGATGCGAAAGTCCGGCGCGCGCGTGCGGCGGAATCTTCGTCAGATCGAGCCAGACCAGCTCCGACGAGCCACCGCCGATGTCGAACACCAGCACATAATCCACACTCGGGTCGATCAAGGACGCACAGCCCGATACCGCGAGCCGCGCTTCGCCCTCCCGGCTGAGGATCTCGATCTTGAGCCCTGTGTTCTTCTCGACCCGCTCGAGAAACTGCTCGCCGTTGGCTGCAATGCGGCAGGCTTCCGTCGCCACCAGCATGGCGCGACGCACCCCGTGACGCTCGATCTTCTGCGCGCAAACCCGCAGCGCGTCGATCGTGCGGCGCATCGCCGCCTCCGAGAGCTCACCCGTCTGGCTGACCCCTTCCCCCAGCCGTATGATCCTCGAGAATGCATCGATCACCTGGAAGCCGCGACGCGACGGCCGGGCCAGCAACAGCCGGCAGTTGTTGGTTCCAAGGTCGAGTGCGCCGTAGACTTCGCGCTGATCCTGCTGCTGTGGCCGCCGCTGCGACGCACGCTCGCCGCCGCCATGGAGTTTGTTCGCACTCCCGCGCCCACCACCGCCGCGTTCAGAGGGCTCATCGCGCCCATCGCGGAGCACGGCGCCGCCCGTGTCGATAGGTGGACTGCGCAGGCCCTGGCCATCCAGGGCAGCTAGGTCTTGAGGTGAATCGGCTCCGGAGACAGCTGCGTCCGCTGAAAGCTCATTCAGCGGCGCCTGTATGTTCATCGGCTCTGTTTTCGACGGATCGGACGTGCCTGGCACGCCCTCCTCATCCTGAAGACCCTCCACGGACCCCTTCCCAGCGCCTGGCCGCGCGCGACGTGAAAAACATCGCCGCCTCTACAGGCGTCTTCCTGGCTATGACTTGATGACACTGTAGCAGGTCGGGGCCGCCGGTAAAGCAGCCAGGATGGAGGCGGATTTTCGCTGATTTTGCAGGGATACCTGGCCTCAGCGAGCCAACGCGCTCCGCATGCCGCTGATTCGTTATGATCCCTCACGGACATGGTAGAGAACGAACCGGGCGCACTACCGCCCGGCTGCCGCCCTTCGCGTCCCAGCTCTTCTCACGCGCAGATCGAAATATGAATGAGCACAGATGAATGCGATGACTGTCCCATCTCTCCGCCCGCCGCGACGAGCCGCGCAGCCCAACGATTGGCCCCGACACCCCCGCCTCCGTATTGCGCACCGCGGGTTCGCAGCGGTCCTCATCATCGCGGCGGGGGCCCTGATGGTCCAGGCCAGCCCGACCGAAGCGCAACCTCCCGCACACGCATCGAACTCCGACACCGTCGCCGCCCGGCTCCTGTCCGCGTATCCCGATCACATCAGGGACATTCGCGACGGCCTCATTCATTGGCACGACGGTACGACACTTGCCCTCGACGATGGTCAGGCCACCAAGTCTCATGCCCAATGGCTCGCCGCTCCCGACGTCGCCGATATGCTGGCCCAGCCTTACCCGACTGGGCCGTTGACGAGCCCGCCCGGACAGAACGTCGATCCAGGCCGCGCACGCAACACGGCATTCTTCACGAAGATTTATGGCGACTGTCGAACCGGCGCGCTCACAGACCGCCTCGTGGACGTCGTCTGGCTACCGAAAAAATCCGGCGTGAAGCTGAAGGTGACGCCCATCAACGGCGTCGCCAAGAGATTGGCTGCCGTCAGCCGCGCCCTCGACGAACTGCCTGCCAGCTTCGATCGCTATCTCGTGCCGCCCGCGGGGACATACAATTGCCGCACCATTGCCGGCACCGATCGCCTGTCCGCGCACAGCTATGCAATCGCCATCGACATCGCAACGAATAATGCCGACTACTGGCGCTGGTCGAAGCCCGGCGCTGACGGTACCCACCGTTGGCGCAACCGCGTCCCCGAGGAAATCGTAGCGATCTTCGAGGCGCACGGCTTCATCTGGGGCGGCAAGTGGTACCACTACGACACCATGCATTTCGAGTACCGCCCGGAACTGCTACCGCCGACGGCACCGCTCGATTAGAGCATGTTCAGCCGAAGTGTGAGCGGTCAGGCCGTGAACAACATGCTCAAAACCATATGACACGATCGCGTTCGCGGGCCCAAGAAACATGAACCCGGTCTAGCGTGATCATTCAGAAGTTCGCCATCACCTGCGGCTAGGCTCAGTGCGAACTTCTGAATCGGAATCACACGAGCAACTCTATGGTTCCAGCGTCCCTTCTGTCTCCGAAGTTCGCTCAAGGGGTTGCGGCCGTGGGGAGGCGAACTTCGCAGACGGAACACGAGCGCGCACCTGGCCGATATCGTAGGCGCGCACCGACGCACGCATCGCGACCTTCGCAGTTATGGCGTCTCAACTCACGATGCCTTGGCTCCGCCTTCCAGCTTGGCCTTTTGGAGTTCGATCTGGCGCAGCAGTTCTGCGTCACGCGGCTCCGTGCCATAGGTCGGCATGCCCTCGTAGCCCGACGCCAGCCGCCGATCGACGAGTTGTGCCCAACGTTCCAGCGCCGCGATTTTTTCGCCCCGTGTCAGTCCGACTTCTTGCGCCAGGGCACTGGGACTGTCGAACTGCGACTCCGGATCCTGCGTCGCGCGCTCATGATTGAGTTGCGTGATCTTCGATGCCATCGCGTCCTACTCTCCTTGTTCGAACCGTCCACGATCGACGCGCAAGCGGGCAGTCGCTGCGCGTCATCGAAACATCTTGAAGGAAGACGCTGCAACGGCCACCGCGTCCGCCTCTTTCGATCTGCATCCATCTCGTTGAATGCAAACCCGGATCAGACTCCACCCATCAGCTCAGTTTCCTGGGATCGTGACGCATGAGAATTTCGGTAATCTCACGTGCCGTCGTCTCGGGCGTGAGAACCTTGATCTGGCAAGCCGCTTCGTCGACGTAGATCTTCTCCTGCGGAATTCCGGTGGCGACGAGATCCTCTCGCGCGTTTCGAATCTGCTCTTTCGTGCCGAAAGTTCCGGTCACTGTCCTGGTCATTTCAGCCTCCTGTTTCGAGACGGACGGTCGCGTTGTTTGCTCACGTCATTTTCCCGCACAGCACCACCTCTCAAGTCGCGCGGTCCGGTTTTGAATCTTAGATACTGTATGTTGTTAAACGCCTGCCGCCGCGTTCCGTTCCCACCAGAACCCGCTCGTATAGCGGTTAGAGCGGTGCACAACGAAGTCTGTACACGCTTTCTGCCCCGGCACGCCGCGCGCCCGAAACCTTCCGCCGCGCTGCTTCGTTGTAAGAAGGCAAGAAGGAGAATGTCAGATGACTACGGCCCCGACAGCCTTGATGGCCTGGATCATCATCTTGCTTGTGGCCATCCCATACGTCCGCGCCATCAAGCACGAGAAGCAGAAGCTGCTGGCTGCCTATTTGATTTTTATCACGGTTTTGTCAGCCGTTGCGTTCGGCCTGTACTTGATCCTGATACCGCTCCTACTCCAGGTCATCGGACCGGATGCGCAGCTGGGTAGCTTGGGATATGCTTTGCTGCTCGCGGCCTGCACCCTCCCCGCGGCTTGGGTCGCGACCATGATCGCCCGCAAGCCGCCTCTGCGCTCACCCAGGATTTGACGATGAATTGCTCGCTGGCACCGGCAACAAGCCGGTCCAGGTTCGCGCCACACACACCAGCAGCGAGCTGACAACCGGCTGCGTCAAGTCATTCGCCCTGCTGCTCCCGAGCCGCCAGACGCGTATACCCATCGCGGGTCTGCGGCGTCTTGATGCCGAGCCGCGCGCCAGCGATCTGTGTTTTGAGGATCTGCGCCGTACCCCCGCCGATCGTGAACATGCGCACGTCGCGGTACATCCGCTCCAGCGGCTCCTGCTCGCCATAGCCGCGCGCTCCAAACATCTGCAGCGCATCGCTGACGACCCGGATTGCCGTCTCCGACGCAAACGCCTTGGCGCGCGCAGCCATCACCATATCGGGGAACGGCAAACCATTGGCCCCGCGCGACAGCGCCGCCTCGTGCAGCATCAGACGCGACGCATGCACACCGATATCCATGTCGGCCAGCATCCACTGCAGCCCCTGGAACTCGGCAATCGGCCGGCCGAACTGGTGGCGCGCCTTCATGTAGCGCGTTGCATGATCGAGCGCCCCCGCCGCGATTCCCAGGGCAACGGTGCCCGCGCCGACCCGTTGGCTGTTGTAGGCCGTCATCAGATCCGCAAACCCGCGCGCAAATCCGGACGGCGGGACGAGCGCGAACCGCTTGTCGACGCTGAGGTCTTCAAAGTGCAGTTCCGTCTCAGGCATGCCGCACAGCCCGAGGGTGCGCCGCCGTCCGGCCACCGTGAAACCCTGTGGCGCGATCCCCTGATCGGGATCGTAGTGAACCATGAACGCGCCGATACCCAGGAACTTGCCCGCCTCGTCTTCGACACGAGCGAAAACCAGATAGAGCTTTGAAATACCGCCCCCGGTAATCCAGTGCTTCTGGCCATTGAGGATGAAGCGATCGCCATCGCGCCGCGCCGTCGTGCGCATTTCCGTTGCCGCACTCCCCGCCTCCGGCTCCGTGATGCAGATCGCCGGCTTATCGCCAGCCAGCACGAGGTCTGCGGCAAACGCCTTTTGCTCCTCGCTGCCGTAGGACATGATTGCGGCAATGCCACCCATGTTGGCCTCCACCGCGATGCGCGCACTCAGGCTGCAGGCACGTGCAATCTCCTCGACCACCACACACGTGTCGAGATAGCTGGCGCCCTTGCCGCCGTATTGCGACGGGATCGTCATGCCCATCACGCCGGCAGAAGCCATGTCCGCGACATTGGGCCAGCAGTAGCTCCGCGTGGTATCCCATTGCGCTGCGCGCGGCGCGAAAGCCTGCGCCAGCTCGCGCGCGATGGCCCGGTAGGTCTCCGTTGAGGCAGGCTTGGACATGATCTCCCATACCGGTTTGACGACAGCCCCGAGCGCGCATTCCAGCGCCGCCGACGCTGCGGATGCTTCAGATCGACCGATCGCGATCGAACATCACAATGGCCAACATGCGCAAGAGTCCGTGTGCAGCCTCGCTGGATCGCAGACCCGAGCGACCATCTGTGTGCGCCCTACGAAGGAGGCAAGGCCGGGTAGGAAGCTCGGAACCAAGCCCGCACGACGCTCGCAGACTGCCCGATCCCTAAGCCCGGCACGCAGCCTTCGGGCGCGGCAACTCAAGGCTGCCGTCAGCGCCAAGGCCGCTGCGTGCCCAGCACCGGCACACGCTTCAGCGGCGTCCTGAATGTATTGAATTTGAAGGCTTTACTGGCTGGGGGACCAGGACTCGAACCTGGACTAACGGAGTCAGAGTCCGCTGTTCTACCATTAAACTATCCCCCACCGGGGCATGGTCGACGCCATGCACGGGCGGCTCCGGCTCGGACCGGGGCAGAGGCGCGCATATAACAGCTTGATACGGCCCCCGCAAGTCGCTTGCTTGGCCGATTTCCCGGCGCCGCGGACCCAGCCACGCGCCGCTCCCGATCCATGCCCGTCCCACCGGCGGCGGCGCCCATTTCCCGGCACGTCTGCCCGCCCACAACGCCCAACGGATCCGACAACGCGAAATCCTCTTTCCCCAAGTCGGCCTGCCTACGCCCAAAGCGGTAGCCGTCGGGCTCCATTCGACCACCTACCGACACGCGCACGTGCCCCCGTATCATGCGCTGAGTTCCCGCACCGGGCCCGCGCCTAATCAGCATCGAAACAACGCCATCGCAACCGCGAGGACGTGGATGAAGACCAGCATCATCATACCGACGCGCAACCGCGCGGACCTGCTCGCCGATGCCATCGAGTCGGCGCTGGCGCAAAGCCGTCCCGCCGCCCAGATCATCGTCGTCGACAATGGCTCCAGCGACCACACCGCCAACGTCCTTCAGCGCTACGCCAGCCGCATCGAAGCCATACATGAACCGCAGCCGGGCAAGTCGCGCGCGCTCAACACGGCGATGCAACGCTCACACGGCGACGCGATCCTCGTGCTCGACGATGACGACATCCTGCCTCACGACGCGCTTGCGAGGCACTGTGCGGCCCTCGAACACAATCCGCGGGCCGACTTTTCATTCGGCCGCTACCAGAGATTCGAAGGGACGCCGCCGGCAACCCCTCTGCGCGATTGGAACCACCCCGACATCGAACGCGTGCCCACAGGTGACCGCCGCCGCACGGCGATCAAGCTGATGGAGCACTGCTTCGTGCCCAATCCGGCTTGGATGGCACGCCGAAATGCTCTGCACGATGCCGGACCCTATGACGTCGAAGCCTTGCGCAGTCTCGACTACGACATGATTCTCCGCCTCGCGCGTGCAAATGACGGGGCCTTCATCGAGGACGTAGTGCTGTTCCAGCGCCAGCACGCCGGTACCCGCCCTGGCGTGCTCGCAACGACCGGCGCCGACGATGTCTTCGCCGCCTGGGACATACACGACCGCCGCGTCTTCAGACGGATTGCGAGAAACTGGGCGCTCTATGATTTCCGCCCCTTCGACGACATGACGGCGGAGGACGTCGACCAGCGCGCCCTCGCACGCATCTGTTCGCTGCAGAAGGGCGTCATCCTCTTCGCCCAGCGCTGCTTCGAAGAGGCCGTCGAAGCTCTGGCCGCAGCCCGCCGCCTTGCCGGCAATGAACCGCCCAGCGAACTCGAGATTGCCATTGCCACGCGCATGTTCCTGCGTCCGTTCGTTCCCGAGCCCATCGGCAAGGACGTTACCGGCCGGCACCTGGCACGCGCGCTCAACGCCATGCGCTGGCCGCTGAGCCTCCGGGCGGCCTTCGTCCAGGGCGCGCGCTGGCAGATCCGAACGGCACTGATGGCCCGCGATGTCGAAAAGGCCAATCGGCTGTTGCGCTTCCTGATCGCGGCCTTCGGCCCCGTGCCGACCTCGACCGGCTTGATGAAGTACGTACCTCTTCCCTGGCGATCGGACAGCCGGGGGCGCAGTGGTCTCAGGCCGGCCCAATACGCTGGAGCATGAGCCGGCAAAGCGACCTCTCAACCACCCTAATGGTGCCCCGGCACCGTGCGTGACGCGGAGACGACATGGATACCGTTCAATCACTCAAGCCACTTGTCACACGCGGGCTGCGCGCACTGGGCATGGAAGACGCCGGACGCTTGTTCTGGAAACGCGCGCGCAATTTCGGGCTGAAGAACGAATGCCCCATGTGCCGCTCGCACCTATCCGCCATGATACCCGGCGGCGAGGATCATCCCGTCCTCGCCGAGAAGCAGATCATCGGCGGTGGACCGCGCCCC
>JTFN01003887.1_pt1 | contig 10326 bp, 11 predicted proteins | sample 235401 | NCBI WGS metagenome assembly JTFN01 (sample SAMN03067589, study PRJNA260952) | activated sludge metagenome | biome: Sludge; feature: Wastewater; isolation source: CETP activated sludge from augmented bioreactor treating industrial... | place: India:Gujarat | collected 2013-04 | reverse complement strand
AAGTGTCGTTTTTGTGTTGCGGCTTTATCGGCCTCTCTTAGGAGCACCACCCTTACCAAAAGTTCTCCCTCTATTTGGAGCTACTATTTGTATCAGATAATCTGCTCGTATAGCGCCTGAATGGCGAGTGGGGAGTAATAGTTATATTAAATCAAATGGTTATGGTTTTGTTTTGTGTTTTTTTATAATTGTACTCACCGTTTGGTTTCAAGGCTTAATCTTGAGTCGATGGGTAGCTACGCGTGCACACGTTAAAAATTAGTCTTTACTAAGCTTGCTCTTGCTCAATGTCTACGTTTGTGGCTGTCCCTTGTCTTTGAGGCATTCTACAGCAACAGTTGGAAATGGTTAGCCTAACACACCGTGCTCATGTGCGTTCTCGATTAGTAATTCAATCAGCTCTGTCCTGGTCATTTTTTCTTTCTTAGAAAGGGCATCAAGCTTCTTTCGCGCATCATCAGATAAAGATAGGTTTGTTTGCTTCTTGCCCTTGCGCTTAGCAGCGACTTGTTGGGCTTTGAATTTTTTCTTAATTTGTTCCAGATGGTAGAGTGCTTCTTCTAAAGAGTAGCCAGCGTCGTCAATGTGAGTTAACACATCTTCTAATGTGTGTAACTTTGATGGTTGGCGACTACGCCGTCTCTGAGGCTCTCTTCTATTGCTATACCATAACCAGGCACATTCACACTTTTGCCTTTCCTGGTGAGAATCCTTTGTATACCAGCTAAAAGGCTGTTCTCCTATTAGCTTCCTATTCCAGTCTTCTCGCAGACGATCTACGGTCAGTAGCTTGCGCTCCGAAGATGAGGACTGGTAATCAAGCCTGGCGATTAACGTTTCTTTTTCACTTAAGCCGGCGACGTTATTACGATACAAAATCGCAGATTTCGGACTTTGGTCTGACAGTTCATCTGTGAATGAAAAAGGTTGGCTTAGTTGCTTCAGAAGCCAGCTTGGCTGTCTACCTGTTTCTGCTATCCAGTCAAAGGACATCACATCAAGAAGACGTTGATCCAAATATGTCCCGATTTCATTCCAAAACGTCCTCAAGGATTGATCCCTATCACGGTGCTTCTTCCACTGTTCAGGATCTGCCCAAGAGTCGTATGGTGCGCCTCTTCCATCCCACCATTGCATTTTAATAAATGATGTCATCTCGCGGCGTAAGTCATGAGAATCAGCGTTGTGATCAGAGGGGTCAAAACCACAATCCTCCAGCATCATGCGTAGCCATATTAGCTCGCGCCTGCTCAGGACTCTTTGAAATAACAGATCTAGTTTATCTGAAAGAAAAGGTGTACGAGCCATAGAAAAGGTATGAGTGCGTCTAGCAATGATTAGCTAACCATAGTTAATCGCTAGTGATTAAGGAGGGATGGCGTGAGTTGATTTTACTGTATAAGAAAGAACATTTTCATGCCAAGAATTATATGTTAACTATAACCGAAATCTATCGTAACTGCATATTGACTGCGTAGGAACTATATCGTAACTATACTATGTTAATTTGATGATTATGAAGTAATACATAGGGAAATCATAATTATCTGGAAATTGGTTAGTCAGAGTTTATATATTTAAGATATATCAGAGCTATGTTTGTTTTTTATTGGTGTGTTTGGATGGTAAATTTTGGGCAATATGAAACCAAGTTAGATCTGGTTTTTGGGTTTGGTCTGACTAGATGTCAGCTTGCACAGTTAGGGGAAAATTGTCATAGAGGGGAGGGCGTTTTTTGGAGTGTTCCGATTTTCACTGCAATGCCGTACCCGTCAGCTTGATGTAATGTCAGAGTGATTTTCTCGGGAGACCGCTCTGAATTGCACGAAAAATGCGTGTCCTAATACATGAACCTGTAGAAGTAACGAGCCCCATTTTTGTTGGTTTAGTAATAGAAGAAAGAAGAGATATAAACCAGCAACAGTCGCGGTGCTCAAGCAGGCTGAAAGTTCACGATGGTAGGTGACGTAGGCTATTGCCTATAACAGTAAAAAAATAAACCGTACTGACTGTCCTATGTGATCAACAAACATAGGAGCACGTCATGCTGCGTAGTCGATATAACGCTGAGTACCAGTCCATCATCAATAACACTATTTCAAAAGCCTTGGAGGCTCACTCAAGGTCCATGGCCTTTCGTTGTGATTTACGTTTTCCAGATATTGAGACCTACGCTGAATATGACTCCCGAGTCATCACGCGATTCTTCTCTTCGTTAAAAGCGAAGATCAGGTCAGATTTAAAAAGAAAAACGAGAGCATGGGGGCGGAGGTTCCCATGCGTACTGAACTATGTCTGGGTACGTGAGTATGGGGATGAGCATAGGAGAAAGCACTACCACGTGCTGATCTTTGTGAACAAGGACGTGTATCACGCGTTAGGTGACTACAGAGCTGGTGGTCACTGCCTAGCGACGATGGTGAGAGAGGCCTGGTCTAGTGCTACTGGACTGCATCATTCGGACTTTGGTTCACTTGTTCACTTTGGACAGAGGTTTTTTATAGATCGTAATAGTCCTGATCTTACGTATCAGATTCAGAAAGTGGAGGAGCGTGCGAGTTATCTAGCAAAGCACGTTACCAAGCGTTATGGCGATGGTGAGCGTTCGATAGGTAGCAGTCTGTAATTTATTACGCGGTGGATTCATGTTGTAGAAGAAATGCCGGTTCATTCGGCTGGCATTGCCTTCTGCCTTTTACTAAGACAGGAGAACAACATGAATATCACGACTACACACAACACACACCACACAGCACAGATGAGTCAGGAGCACACTTCACTGCTGAAAGATCAGTTTGTGGATATGGCTTTTATTACTCAGTACACGGGTTTAACAGACAAGTGGTTCTACAAGCAGATACAGGACGGGAAGTTTCCACGCCCAGTTAAGTTTGGGCGTAGTTCACGCTGGTTGAAAAGTGAAGTTGAAGTGTGGGTGAATGAGCGGATCAAGTTATCACGTTGAATCGACTTGCACGTAACGTATCAAACTTAATTGCTATCGTGACCGAACTAGGAAAACAAGGTATAGGCTTTGAAAGCATCACAGAGAACATAGATACAGGCAGCGCAACGGGCGAACTAGTCCTCACTTATTCGCCGAGTTTGAATACAACCTAATCCGTGAACGTACACAGTCAGGTCTTATCGTCGCACGTGCTAGAGGCAGTAAGGATGGTAGGCCACCAAACTCGAACAAGTAGAGCTCTCTCACTCTCCCATCATCCCATTTCTCACCTCAAGCAAGTGCTGCCTCACAGCAGCACTCGCAGCCTCACCATCACGCGCACGAAGTGCCTGCACAATATCTCGATGTTGAGATCGGTATCTCTCCAAACGCTCTGGCGTAACACTACGCTGCTTTAAGCTCTCCCATTCAGGCTGTTTCCGCACTCCATTAATCGCTTCGTAAACATCAGCAAGTAAGTTGTTCCGTGCTGCTGCAAGAATTGCGTGATGCAACATACCATCCCAATACTCAAACTCCAAAATATTACTAGCCCTCTCACTCTCTTCTAGGCAGTGGTACATCTGCTGCAAATCGCGCCCAGTCGCTCGTGTAGCTGCCAACGCAACAAACTGTGGCTCGACTATTAGCCTCAGCTCCATCACTTCTGCGGGACTAGCACCATGAATTCGTTGCAGCAAAGTTTCCCCAGCTTCAGGCACAAGCTCTAATTTTTCATTAACAAAGGTTCCTCGCCCTACATGGCGACTAATCAGTCCTTCCTCCTCTAGCTGATCCATAACCTTACGTAAGGTATTCCGCGCAATACCGAACTGCTCAACTAACTCACGCTCTGGAGGCAATCGATATCCAGACGACCATACCCCATCATTAATTCGCTTACGTATGTGCTGCATCAATGCAGTTTTACCGTGCTGCGCTTTGCTTCTCATCCCTGACATTCCTGATTGGCTCATCATACTCACCCCAAAAAACTGATCCAATTTTAAACCAATAATCAAAAAACACATAGGGGTTTTTACCTGTTTTATACTTTTAGGATGAAATATTGCAAAAAACCATCCATAATGGTTCATGAAAACACAACTTGGTTTAACATTGGATCACAAAATGAAACTACTTACCTATTTAGATAACAGCGGACAAGCTAGAGTTGCTAGGTTGGATGCCGACGACCTCGTTCAACCACTTTCAGATGCTAACGGACATCCAATTCTTAGCTTAATCGACTTAATCAACTCCAACTCGCCTCTGGCAGAATTAAAGGATGATGGGCAGCCGTTTTCACTTAATAGCGTGCAGTTATTAGCACCCATCCCTAAACCTGCACGTAATTTATTTTGTGTTGGTAAAAATTATAGGAACCATGCGCAAGAATTCACAAAAAGTGGTTTCGACGCTGGGCAAACAGTAGCAGATGCCATTCCCAGCCACCCTATAGTTTTCACAAAAACCCCCGAAACAGTAATTGCCCATGGAGCACCTGTCTGGGACGCTAAAGACGTTAGTGATGCGCTAGATTATGAAGCTGAACTGGCTGTCATCATAGGCAAAGGCGGACGTGGCATTAGCAAGAATGATGCTATGCAACACGTTTGGGGGTACACCATCATAAATGATGTCACTGCACGTGACTGGCAAAAGCGTCATAAACAATGGGACATGGGCAAGTCTTTCGATACATTCGGCCCCATGGGACCTGTCGCCATTACTGCAGACGAAATCGATGCCGCTAATTTGGACATCAGATGCTGGATCAATGGCGAGTTACGTCAAAACGCCAATACTCGAGACTTGATTTTTGACATTCCAACACTAATCGAAACGATCTCCGCAGGCATCACTCTTCACCCAGGAGACATCATTGCAACAGGTACACCGGAAGGTGTAGGAATAGGTTTTGAACCGCCACGTTTCCTCAAACGAGGCGACGTTATGACTATTGAAATAACCGGCATTGGCCGATTAGAAAATGAGGTAAAAGGATGAGCTCTATAGAAATTAATGGTTTGTGGGTAGAGGACTCTGGCACAGGCAATGAAACTGTTTTATGTATTCATGGCCTTGGCGGCTCATCCAATTTTTGGTCACCCATTCTGTCTGCTCTTGATGGTCGGCGCATTATTCGTCCAGACCTAGCAGGATCAGGACGCAGTGCCCCTCATGACTCTCCCCTGACTATTGCATATCACGTTGATTCACTTATCAGTGTCCTAGACTTCCTAAAAGTGGATCGTGTACATCTAGTCGCCCACTCTATGGGCACAATCATTGCGCAGCACCTAGCCACCTCTCACCCCGAACGCGTTAAGTCCGCAGCTCTTTTTGGCCCCCTTGCCGAACCTACTGACGCAGCACGCACCGCTACTCGCAAGCGTGCAGAGCTAGCACGAACCGGACCAACTGCTATGCAAGAAATTGCAGACGCCATCTGTAAGGCTGCCACTAGCACCGAAACCAAAACTGACAGGCCTGTTACCTTAGCGCTAATACGCGAATCAATTATGCGTCAATCGCCCGAAGGATATGCACAAAACTGTGATGCCCTTGCTGATGCAGAAGCGGCTCAAATCGAAAAACTAAATATTCCCGTTTTACTAGTAACTGGTGATGAGGATGGAGTAGGCACACCAACTGGCACAGCAGAGTTAGCTTCACGTCTGCTACAGCAACAAACATACCTCCTTGACGGATGCGGGCACTGGACTACCTACGAAAAAGCATTTGAATGCACTAGGATCCTAGAGGATTTTTATAAATCGTAAAAAAGAGGGTGTAGGAGACAATACCATGACAAAAATAGCAATCACTAATGTAACCATCTTCGATGGCAGCGGCACTCCTCCCTATGCTGGAGAGGTTCTGGTTGACGGTAATCGCATCGTATCGATTGCACAGCAAGGTAACTATCTTGAGACTGGAGATGCTCGAATCGTTGATGGCCACGGCGCGTTTTTAATGCCTGGCATGACCGAAGCACATACCCACTTCTCATGGAACGACCAACCGAGCCTCTCGGCGATTCAATTCATGCCACCAGAAGAACACATTCTATGGTGTGTACGTGTGGCTAAACGTTATCTTGAAATGGGTTGGACCAGCGCTCTAGGCGCTGCCACAGCCAAACCTAGGCTAGATGTTGTTACACGTAATGTCATTGAGGCGGGAGCCTTTCCTGGCCCCCGTTATCTCGCTGGTAGTCAGGAGATCACAACAGTAGGAGGCTTAGGAGATAACACTCTTCCTCACCTTCCATTCGAAGAGATGAACTTTGGAGCTGTTTGCACCGGCCCCGAAGATATGCGCCGAATTGTACGCATGTTTGCCAAATATGGGGTTGACCACTTAAAAATTAACCTCTCTGGGGAATACATTGCTGGTATTCCTGCTGAGAACAACCCCTTTTCTCAAGAAGAAATTGCGATGCTTGCAGCAGAAGCTAAACTTGCAGGGAAAAGGGTCTGTGCACATGCACGTTCTAATGAATCAGTACAAGAATGTATAAAGCATGGCTTCGAAATCATATTTCATGCCAGCTACGCTGACGAAAAAACCTTGGACCTACTTGAAGCCAACAAAGAAAAGCACTTCGTTGCTCCCGGAATTGGTTGGCTGATCAATACACTGTATAACGCTTCCGAGTATGGCATAACAGAGGAAGTTGCCACCCAAATGGGTTATAAGCGTGAGTTGGAAGCCGCTTCGGCAACTCTGACCGAAATGCACAAACGAGGCATTAGAATCTTACCTGGTGGTGATTATGGTTTTGCTTGGATGCCTCACGGTACTAATGCCCGTGACCTAGAGTACCTCGTGAAGTACGTTGGTATGACCCCTATGGAAGCTTTACTGTCCGCCACTAAACTTGGGGGAGAGCTTATGATGCGCCCTGATGAGCTTGGACAACTTAAAGAGGGCTATCTCGCCGATATAATCATGATTGATGGCAATCCTTTAGAGGACCTTAGTCTATTACAAAATCCAGAAAAGATTCTTATGGTCATGAAAGATGGTGAAATATATAAAAATGCTCGAACTCTGCTGCCACCTAGAGGGATCATTCGATCAATCTACAGAGGCAACCCACTTGCAGAGGCTGGCGCACGCAAAACACAAGCTACAGATCCAATGAACTCTAAACAGCCACTTGAAGTTCAAAGGCAAAGAGATCATTAAAGAACACAATCATTATCAAGCACACACCCCTAGCGTTGCTTGGGGTGTTTTTAATTTAGTAGCACTACACCTTGGACTGCCCAGGAATTTACGACACTTACCAGCCTCACGCCGCAATCCGTTCAAAGGCTTCGGGACTAACACCGCCCAGATGACTGTGACGGCGATTACGATTGTAGAAGACTTCGATGTAATCGAATACATCGGCACGCGCCATATCCAGGGTCTTGTGGACGCGTTTACGAATCCGCTCTTTTTTCAGGCTGCTAAAAAAGACTCCGCCACTGCATTATCCCAGCAATTTCCACGTCGACTCATGCTGGGTTGTAAATTATGGGCCAGGCAGAACCGCTTCCAATCATTGCTGCCATATTGTGAGCCTTGATCTGAGTGTATAACCACAGGTTTTTTAGGTTTGCGGCGCAGTATTGCCATCAATAAAGCGTCAATGGCCAGCTCGCGTGCCAAGGTTGGTTTCATGGACCAACCCACGACTTTGCGTGAATGCAGATCAATCACCACAGCCAGATAAAGCCATCCCTGCCAGGTACGCAGGTACGTTATATCGGTTACCCACGCCTGATCGGGCGTGTTGACATTAAACTGACGCTGCAAACGGTTTGGTGCGATGACCGAGGGACGCCCCGCAATACGACGGGGTGCCTTGTAGCCTCGGACGGCTTTAATCTGATGCGCACGCATGATCTTGGCGACACGGTGCTTGCTGCACAGCTCGCCGATCTCGCGCAAATCGCTCAGCACGCGTCGGTAGCCGTAAACGCCGCTGCTCGCATGGTAGGAATGACGAATCAAGCCCAACAGCCGTTGGTCTTCCAAGGCCCTATCCGATAATGGTTTATGCACCCACTGGTAAAAGCCGCCACGAGACACCAGCGGCACGCGGCACATGGTGGCCACGCGAAACTCGTGACGGTGATCGTTAATGAAGCGGTACTTCACTCGGGTTCTCTGGCAAAGTACCGCGCGGCCTTTTTTAATATGTCCCGCTCCTCTTCGGTGCGACGAAGCTGGGCACGTAAGCGCAATATCTCGCTCTTGGCCTCCAATAAGTCACTGGCTTGCTGTTCTGTTTTATCCGGTGAAACGGCCTTGACCCATTTATAAAGACTATGGGTTGAAACCCCTACTCGTGCCGCTACTTCGGCTACGGAGTAGCCCCGTTCTGTAACTTGCCTAACGGCTTCTTTTTAAATTCTGCAGTAAAACGTTGAGAGCTCATGGGCATCCTCCTATGCTCAAATTATAAGCCGGAAGTGCGTGCTGTTCGCTGGGCAGTCCAAATGAGGCGAAAAAGTGTCTAGCAAACCCTGGCCGATTCAGGAAGCAAACTGAGGAGTACACCATTAAAAACCTGATATTTAAAACGCATAAATTCCTCTACGATGAAAGTTGTAGCTGAGTTTTATATAACGGCTTTATTTCTACTGTTAGGCTCGAATATAGCCTAAGAACACGACTAGTTATGTGTGCAGAGTAAACTAAGCCTAAGAATGCTCTGCACAAGTGAAATGTGTATTTATACCGATTTCTTCCATTGTTCACGTAAACACTCGTTTTCTAACTTCAGCTGTTGATACGTAACGTAGTGTTTATAGCTAGCTCGTAGCATCACAATAAAGCCTATTACTGCCAATAATAAAAACATGGTTATCCCCTAAAAATGATTACGCACACGCAACGTCGGTTTCTACCTCACCAGTCAATTGCGTAAGTTTTTCAGTAAGTGATGGTCTACTTTGTACGCTGTCATCAAGGCTGCTCTGACTTGGGTAAAACTCTTCTATCACCTCTGGCGCTTCATCTGCGCTGTCCTCAAAGGCTCCGTTAGCAAAGCCTGTACGCGCAATGGCGTCTAGTGCTTGTTGATCAAATCCCATGGTCTTACGCTGTGCGTGTGTTTGTTGTGCTTGGGTCAACGCTTCTTCTAGCGTCATGCCTTCGCGTATGGTGAGGTCTACGTAGTAAATAGGTGTGCCGCGAGATTGAGCGGTACTCTTACCTCGTAGCCGTAACTCTAAAGGCAAGCAAGCGAGCAGATCACCTGATACGGCTTGGAAGTAATGCAATCTCGCCGCTAAGGTGCGAATGCTGTTGTAGCCGGTCGTTCTAAAGATAAACGTACCCAGTTCATCGTCGGCAGTGAGTTTGACGTTTAAGCGCCCATAAGGCTTACACGCGCCGCCTTTCGCTAGCTCACAGCTATCGCTACCAGGGCAAGGCAGGCTTTGTATGCCACTGGTGGTAAGCCGTCGGCAAGTGTCCCCATTGCCAATACATACCGGACGGCCTGAACCTCGATCAAACAGCGAATACTCTGCGCGTAGGTTTAAATCAGGATCATTAAAAAGCAATGTGACAGGAATAGAACGCAACTTACCGTTAGGACTTTGTTTGCGTAGTGTTTCATCCAAGGGGTGAACAAGCCAGCCGTCTTTTGTATGAATCTGGCTGGTAATCGTGAATTGGTCGTCTTTCTCTGGCAGTCGTTTACCATTACGTTCAACAACACGGCCAATAGAGATACGGCCAAGTACAGGGGGAGTAATCGCTAAGCCTTTAATCATGAGGAGCTCCAAACAAAAAAGAGCACACTGCATACACAGAGGGCTCTAGGAAAGAGTGAGGACAAAAACAGAACTAAGTAACTCGCTATATCTGGCCACGTTCTGCTAAAGACGTGCAGCCTTCAGTCCCTACAACGATATGGTCAACTACTTGAACAGCAACGAGATCCAGTGTGTTTTTTAGGTTGCGGGTGAGATCAATATCTACTTGGCTAGGCTCAGGGTTACCTGAAGGATGGTTGTGTACCAAAATAGCGGCGGCAGCATTGTGTTTGAGGGCCAGCTTCACGACTTCACGTGGATGCACTACAGCCGAATTGATCGTGCCACGAAAGAGTTCATGTAGACCAATGACACGGTAGGTATTGTCGAGTAGCAAGATACTAAACACCTCATGCTCATAATGCGCATACAGGGTTTGTAAGTGAGTTTTGACGTCGCTGGGGTTCGCAAGGCTTCGGCCCTTAGCAAAACGCTTACGAGCGAGTTGTCTCGCCATGGTCAGAATATCGTGTTCGGTCACAATCGCGCTTTCCATGACGTAAGTGCCTGGCTCAGGGCCCGCTTTAAGTTTGTGGTAACGCATGGGGATTCCTT
>JTFN01007797.1_pt1 | contig 10332 bp, 8 predicted proteins | sample 235401 | NCBI WGS metagenome assembly JTFN01 (sample SAMN03067589, study PRJNA260952) | activated sludge metagenome | biome: Sludge; feature: Wastewater; isolation source: CETP activated sludge from augmented bioreactor treating industrial... | place: India:Gujarat | collected 2013-04 | reverse complement strand
GAAAAGGGGTTCAAGCTCGCCGACAAGGTCAAGTTCGTCGCCGGCCACTCGCTGGGCGAATACTCCGCGCTGGCTGCTGCAGGCGCTTTCTCGCTCGCCGATACCGCGCGCCTGCTGCGTCTGCGCGGTGATGCCATGCAGCAGGCGGTACCGGTAGGCGAGGGCGCGATGGCGGCGCTGCTGGGTGTGGGCATGGACGTTGCGCAGAAGGTGGCGGAAGCAGCCGCCCAGGGCGACGTCTGCCAGGTCGCCAACGACAACGATCCGACCCAGGTCGTGCTCTCAGGCCACAAGCGGGCCATCGATCGCGTTGCCGAAGTGGGCAAGCCTCTGGGCGTACGTCGCGCGATGCCGTTGCCCGTCTCCGCACCATTCCACTGCGCGTTGATGCAGCCGGCCGCAGACGCCATGGCCGAGGCGCTGGCCAAGGTCGAGATCAAGGCGCCTGCCGTACCGGTGATCGCCAACGTTCTGGCTGCGCCCATTACTGACCCTGAAGAGATCCGCAAGCGTCTCGTAGAGCAGGTGACCGGCACCGTGCGCTGGCGCGAAACCGTCCAGTACATGGCCGCCAACGGCATCAACGAGGTCTATGAAATCGGCGCTGGCAAGGTGCTGGCGGGCCTCGTCGGCCGCATCGAAAAGAGCATCAAGACCGCCTCGATCGGCACGCCGGATGATGTGGCAGCGCAGGCAGGCACGCTCATTTGAGGCACGCGCGGATCATCTCAACGCGCTAGAGCCATTCAGATTTGGTTGGAATCACTCCGCTCCTTCCCCCGACCACCCCAAGTATTCTGCCAAGGCTGATCGGGAGGGGGAGCGGGCCGGTGATGCGATTCCGACTGAGGCGGAAATGATCTCGACGAGCACCTTGCTTGACGCTGGCGTCTGCCTCGCGCACAAAGCTGCCCAACAATCCCGATCCATACAACTCAGGACCAATCCGACATGTTCGATCTGACAGGCAAGACGGCACTCGTCACGGGCGCGACAGGCGGCATCGGCGGCGCGATTGCACGCGCATTTCACAAGGCAGGCGCAACCGTCGCCGTCTCCGGCCGCCAGGTCGACAAGCTCGAAGCCCTGAAAGCCGAACTGGGCGACCGCATCGTCGTCGTGCCCTGCGATCTGGCGGACCGCGCCGCAGTCGGCAAGCTGGTCGACGAAGCCATCAAGGCCGTCGGCGGCCGCCTCGACATCATCGTCAACAACGCCGGCCTCACCAAGGACAACCTGTTCATGGTCATGAAGGACGACCAGTGGGACGACGTCATTGCCGTCAACCTGACATCCACGTTCATGATCTGCCGCGCCGGCGCGCGTCACATGATGCGCTCCAAGACGGGCTATGGCCGCATCATCAACATCGCCTCGGTGTCGGGCGTGTTCGGAAATCCGGGACAGGGCAACTACGCTGCCTCCAAGGCCGGCATGATCGGCATGACCAAGTCGCTGGCACGCGAGGTCGCGTCCCGCGGCATCACCGCCAATTGCATCGCGCCCGGTTTCATCAAGACCGCCATGACCGACGTCCTGAACGAAAAGCAGACCGAGGAGATCGCCAAGATGATCCCGGCCCAGCGCTTCGGCGAGGCCGACGACATCGCCGCAGCCGCGCTCTATCTGGCGAGCCAGGAGGGCGGTTACGTCACCGGCCAGACGCTCCACGTCAACGGCGGCATGGCGATGATCTAGCCAGCTCTCCGCGGGCCTTTGGCCGGCCCGGTCTGCGTGTCGGCCACGGTGCCATGAACGGAACGTGAGAGCCCAGTTGTCGCACTGCGAAAGTCCGGGGTGGGCCGGGTAAAGCTCATTTCAGGCCGCCGCATCACAAGCCGCTGCGTTGCAGCACGATTTTCGGGGTTTCGCCGACCCTTCCGCACCAGTGCCGAGGCGCTGGTCAAGGGCCGGGAAGTGTGTTAACGAGCCGCTGGTTTTCGGCTGCGGAAACTGGGGAAAAACCCAGCGACCAAGGGCTCAGCCGATGCCTCAGGCCCGGGACTCGTGTACCGCCAGTCAATCGGACTGTCGGGCGGGGATCCGGGAGCGAGACACCGGCATTGACAATACCGGTACGGAACAAATCGGTTGGTACCGAGAAACAAGAACCTCATTAGAGCTTAAGGACGCGAGGGAAGACTATGAGTGATGTCGCTGAGCGCGTGAAGAAGATCGTCGTGGAGCATCTGGGCGTGGAGGCTGAAAAGGTCACCGACAACGCCAGCTTCATCGACGACCTGGGCGCTGACAGCTTGGATACGGTCGAGCTGGTGATGGCGTTCGAGGAAGAGTTCGGGTGCGAGATCCCCGACGACGCCGCCGAGCACATCCTGACGGTCGGAGACGCGGTGAAGTTCCTCGAGAAGAACGCTTCGGCCGCCTGATCTCCGGCAACCTCACCGAGCCCTGGTCCGGCGGCGCATGTCGTTCGCCGGATCGCGGCGGCTCTCTCGATTTGGCGCGGGCGGCATAGCCAAGCGTGCCCGCACGATTGACCGGCCCGCATCCTCATTGGGGTGCGAGCGCTTTTTCAACATCGCGAGAGCCGAATGCGCCGGTAGGACTGGGACCGCAAGGTCCCGTGGACTGCCGGCGAACGTCTGTCAGCGCGCCCGCAAAAGCGTGCACGTCATTTGTGCGAGGATCGAAAACCATGCGCCGCGTCGTCGTCACAGGTCTGGGTCTCGTCACGCCGCTTGGAAGCGGTGTCGAACCGACGTGGAAGCGTCTGCTCGAGGGCAAGAGCGGCGCCAAGCGTATCGATACCTTCGACGCCTCCGATCTGTCCTGTCAGATCGCCAACTTCGTGCCGCGCGGTGCCACCTCCGATGGCCTGTTCAATCCCGATGACTGGATGGAGCCCAAGGAGCAGCGCAAAGTCGACGACTACATAATCTATGCCGTCGCCGCCGCAGACCAGGCGCTGGCCGATTCCGGTTTCAAGGCCGATACGAAGGAAAAGCAGGAAACCACTGGCGTCCTGATCGGCTCAGGAATCGGCGGCCTGTCGGGCATCGCCGATACCTCTCTGCTGCTGAAGGACAAGGGACCGCGGCGCATCTCGCCCTTCTTCATTCCCGGCCGCCTCATCAACCTTGCGGCAGGCTACGTGTCGATCAAGCATGGTCTGAAGGGGCCGAACCACGCCGTTGTCACGGCCTGCGCGACGGGCACGCACGCCATCGGCGATGCTGCACGCCTGGTTGCGCTGGGCGACGCCGACGTGATGGTCGCCGGCGGCACCGAAAGCCCGATCTGCCGTATCGGCATGGCTGGTTTCATCGCCTGCCGCGCGCTGTCGACCGGGTTCAACGATACGCCTGAGAAGGCCTCACGCCCCTACGACAAGGACCGCGACGGTTTCGTCATGGGCGAGGGCGCGGGCGTCGTCGTGCTCGAGGAGTATGAACACGCCAAAGCGCGTGGCGCCAAGATCTACGCCGAGGTCATCGGCTACGGTATGTCAGGCGATGCCTTCCACATCACCGCACCCGAAGAGACTGGTGACGGCGCCTACCGCTGCATGCGCGCCGCCCTCAACCGGGCCGGCATCTCCACCAGCGAAATCGACTATGTCAACGCACACGGCACTTCGACGCCGATGGGCGACGAAATCGAGCTGGGTGCCGTCGAGCGGCTGTTCGGTAATTCGGCCAACGGTCTTGCCATGTCGTCGACCAAATCTGCGATCGGCCATCTGCTGGGAGCTGCTGGTGCTGTCGAAGCGATCTTCTCGATCCTCGCCATGCGCGATCAGATCGTGCCGCCCACACTGAACCTCGACAATCCGTCGGTCGAGACCGCCATCGATCTGGTTCCGCACAAGGCCAAGGCACGCGAGATCAACACCGTGCTGTCGAACTCGTTCGGATTTGGCGGCACGAACGCCTCGCTGGTGATGCGTCGCGTCACGTAGGAATGCACGTGCGTTGCGGCAAGAATGACGGCCCGGGCATGACGCCCGCCGGCAAGCCCCGGTACGCCGTTTTGCCATAATTTCGCAGTCCCTTGAGTCAGGTGCCGAGCGTCCGGCGCCGAATAAGTGGATGTTTGTTGCATCGCGCTTATGCGCGGCTGCGAGCAATGGTATTTGAACCCTCGAGGCGAGCATAAGGGCGCGCGCAATTGGGGCTCAGGCAGCGGTTGCTGTGGCTGCCGGGCACGTCGAAGGCAAGAGCTGCCGGGGGGCAGCGCGGAAACGCGGACGGGGCCGAGAACCAGGGCATGAGCAAGAGGCAGTCAAAGGATGCTGTCGGCCGCGATCGGGACATCACACTCGATACCGGCAGGACACGCCCCAAGAGCCCCCAGGAAGCTCTGGAGCCCGCGCGCGCGCCGGGGCGGCCCAAACGCAAGTACCGCGAACCTTCCCGTCGCGTATCGGGGTTTGCCCGCTTCATCTCCACCATCATGACCCTCTCGCTGGGTGCCATGATCGTCATTGGCGGCAGCATCTTGTGGTTCATGCACGAGTTCGAGAAGCCTGGTCCGCTGACGGTGACGCGCACGTTTGGCATTCCGCGCGGGGAAGGGCCCATCGAGATCGCCCAGCGTCTGGAGCGCGAGGGCATCATTTCCAACCGGTGGGTTTTCGTCGCCGGCCACTATGCGCGCGCCACAGTGAAGCGCAGCAAGCCGCAGCACCTGAAGGCTGGCGAATACGAGTTCAAGAAGGGCACCAGCCTCGCCCAGGTACATGCAACCCTGGTCGAGGGCAAATCGATCCTCTCCAAGATCACCCTGCCCGAAGGGCTCACCAGCGCTCAGATCGTCGCCCGGCTGAATGCCCATGAGGATCTCGATGGCGAGATCACCGACATCCCGCCCGAGGGCGCACTTCTGCCTGACACCTATCGCTTCTCGAAGGGCATGAAGCGACAGGAACTCGTCGATCGCATGCGTGCCGAGCAAGAACGCTTCCTGGCCGCCGTCTGGGAGAAGCGCCAAGCAGACCTTCCCGTGGCTTCGCCGCAGGAAGCGCTGATCCTCGCATCAATCGTGGAAAAGGAAACCGGCCGCGCCGACGAGCGCGACCGCGTCGCCGCCGTTTTCGTCAATCGCCTGCGCAAGAACATGCGTCTGCAGTCCGATCCGACCATCATCTACGGTATTGTCGGTGGGCAAGGGTCGCTCGGCCGCCCCATCACGCGCTCTGACATCGATGGCAAGACGCCCTACAACACGTATCAGATCAACGGATTGCCGCCGACGCCGATCTGCAATCCCGGCCGCTCCGCCATCGAGGCCACGCTCAATCCCGCCAAGTCCGACGATCTTTATTTCGTCGCCGACGGCACCGGCGGCCATGCGTTTTCGACCACGTTGAAGGAACACAACGCGGCCGTCGCCAATTGGCGCCGAGTCGAGCGTGCCGCACGCCGCGAAGCAGCCGAAGGCTCGCCCGACGCCCCTGACAGCGCACCGATCCCTGCGAGCCAGGCAACGCGTGCCGTCTCGATCCCGGCCCCGCCGCCGGCCAGCGCCGCCTCCGACGCCAAGCCGGCGCTTCCCGTCGTGACCACGCTCAATCCCGCGCCTGCCGCGGGGACAGCCGCTGCCGCCACCGCCGACTCGGTCGACGTCCCGCTCCCGGTCCGCAAGCCAAAGCGCTGACGCCTGCTTCCGCACGCTGCGAACGCCAATACCCCCCAACCCATATTGATCCACGCCAGCGCAGCGGGTTGTTGGCCCGCGCATGAGCCCCTATTAAGGTGCCCACGCTGCCGCCTTCCTCTTGTCTCAACAGGGCAGGGGACAGCGCCCTACCTGGCGCCGGCATGACCAGCGCGCGCTGCACTGACCGGAACCTCACCGGAATTCGACAACCGGAAACCACCGCCATGAGCCTCAAAAGCATGACCGGGTTTGGCCGCGCCGATGGTGCGATGGGTGCCACCGCCTGGACCTGGGAAGCCCGCAGCGTCAACGGCCGCGGCCTCGACCTCCGTTTGCGTCTGCCCCCGGGCGCAGACGCTCTGGAGCCGCGCGTGCGCGAGGCGGTCGCGCGACGCTTTGTGCGTGGCAACATCAGCATTTCGCTGCAGGTCAGCCGCGAAGCCGGCAACACCGAGATCAGGCTTAACGAGGCGGCCCTCGAGCAGGTTCTGAAAGCCGCGGAGCATATCCAGCACCTGACCGGTTGCGAACGTCCGCGCGCCGAGGGGCTCTTGGCCTTGAAGGGGGTTCTGGAAACCGTCGAGCCAATCGAGGATGAGGCCACCTTGCAGGCACGCCACGACGCCATGATCGCGAGCCTCGACGAAGCGCTGGGCGATCTCGCCGCGGCGCGTGCCGCCGAAGGCGAGCGTCTCAGCACCGTGCTCGCTGCGCACATCGATGAGATCGAGCGCCTCGTTGCCGAGGTGACGTCGAGCCCGGCACGCACGCCCGATGCCGTGGCCGCGCGCCTGGCCGAGCAGGTCAAGCGGCTCATGGACACCACAACCACACTCGATCCCGAACGTCTGCACCAGGAAGCGGTGCTGATCGCCACACGCGCCGACGTCGAAGAGGAACTCCAGCGCCTGAAGGCCCACATCGCGGCCGCTCGCGAACTCTTTCAGGCAGATGGTCCGGCCGGCCGAAAGTTCGACTTCCTTACGCAGGAGTTCAACCGCGAAGCCAACACGCTGTGCTCGAAGGCCAACGCCGCAGACATCTCGCGCGCCGGCCTGGCGTTGAAAACCGTGATCGACCAGATGCGCGAGCAGGTGCAAAACATCGAGTAGCTAACGGTCGGAGCCGGTCGCTTCCGGTCGGCCGAGGCTTCAGCAGTGCTCCATACACACCCGCGCAAATTCCAGCAAAGACCAGCGAGAGATAAGATGCCTTCGACACCACTGAAGCGCCGCGGATTGCTGCTTGTTCTGTCCTCGCCGTCCGGCGCCGGCAAGACAACCTTGGCCAAGCGCCTTCTGGCAACCCAACCCGATGAAATCCAGATGTCGGTCTCCGTGACGACACGCGCGCCGCGGCCGGGCGAGGTCGACGGCAACGACTACCGCTTCATCGATACGCAGGCCTTCAAGCGCATGCGCGACGCCGGCGAGCTTCTCGAATGGGCCGAAGTGTTCGACAACTTCTATGGCACCGAGCGCGCCCAGGTGGAGCACTTCATCAACCACGGGCATGATGTACTCTTCGACATCGACTGGCAGGGCGCGCGCCAACTCGCCGAGACCATGCCGCATGATCTCGTCCGCGTGTTCATATTGCCGCCGTCGGGCAAGGCGCTCGAGGATCGCTTGAAATCGCGCAACATGGACAGCCCGGAAGTGGTCGCGCGTCGCATGGCCAAGGCCGCTGACGAGATCAGCCACTGGCCCGAGTACGACTACGTCATCATCAATCACGACATCGAGGACAGCTTCGCCCAGTTGCAGGCTATCGTTACGGCAGAGCGCCTGCGTCGCGAGCGTCAGGTGGGTCTGTCGGCCTTCGTGCGCGATATTGAAGCCGAACTCTAGATCGTTCCCGCCTCAGGCTTCGCCGTTGTCCAGCAGTTGCGCCAGCGTCGCGAACTGCGCGACGCTGACCCGCTCGGCGCGGTCCTCCGGCGAGATGCCGGCTTTCGCAAGAAGAAGTTCCGGCATGGCAACGAGCGACTTCAGGCTCTGGCGCAGCATCTTGCGCCGCTGGCCGAACGCGGCCTGCGTCACGCGCCCCAGTGTCTTCACCGAGCAGACGGGCGAGGGATCGGCGCGCGGCGTGAAATGCACCACGGCAGATGCAACCTTGGGCGGCGGCGTAAAGGCCTCAGGCCCGAGTCGGAAGCCGATGCGGACATCGCAGCGCCACTGCGCGATGACTGCAAGCCGGCCATAGGCTTTCGTTCCCGGTTGAGCAACGATGCGCTCGGCCACCTCCTTCTGGAACATCAAAGACATGGCCGAATACCACGGCGGCCAGGGTTCCGCCTCCAGCCAGCCCACAAGAAGCATGGTCGCGATGTTGTAGGGCAGGTTCGCTGCAATGATGACGCGCTCGTCCACGCCAAGACGGGTAAGCTCAGCCGGCCAGTCGATTTCCAGAGCATCCGCGCCCAGGATATCGAGGCGACCCGGGTAGGCCCGCGCCACATCGCCCAGGGCGGCAACGGCCCTGTCATCACGCTCAATCGCGATGACGCGTCGTGCCCCCTCGAGCAATAGCGCCCGCGTCAGCCCTCCGGGTCCTGGCCCGACCTCGACAACGGTTCGCCCCTCGAGCGGTCCGGCCGCCCGCGCCAGCTTGCGCGTCAGGTTGAGGTCGAGCAGGAAGTTCTGGCCAAGGCTCTTCTTGGGCGCCAAGCCATAGGCATCGATCACCGCGCGTAGCGGCGGCAGCCCGTCTGGGCTTTGTCCGCCGCGCGGCGCCGCTCTATCGGCATCGCTTCTATCGGCAGCGTTGCCGTCCTCACCGCTCATGGCGCATGGTCCGCGCGAAGGCGGCGTGCAGCATTCATGCGCTGGGCCAGTTTCATCGCCGCGATCAGGCTCGACGGCGAGGCAATACCCTTGCCGGCGATGTCGAACGCGGTGCCGTGGTCCGGCGACGTCCGCACGAACGGCAGCCCCAGCGTGACGTTGACGCCGGTATCGAAAGCGAGCGTCTTGGCAGGGATCAGCACCTGGTCATGATACATGCCCAGCACGGCATCGTAGTTCGACCGCTGCGCCGCGTGAAAGAGCGTGTCGGCAGGGTGGGGGCCGGTGACGTGCAGTCCGCTGGCGGTCAACTCGGCCACAGCCGGTGCGATGATGTCGATCTCCTCGCGCCCCATGCTGCCCTCTTCACCCGCATGCGGATTGAGCCCGGTCACAGCGATGCGTGGCTGCGGTATCGCGAAGTCGCGTGCCAGTGCCTCGGCCATGATACGCACCGTCGTAACGATGCCTTCGCGCGTGATCGCCCGCGGTACATCGCCGAGCGCGATATGGATCGTCAAAGGCACCACGCGCAGATGCTCCGAAGCGATCATCATCACGGGTTGGAACGGCCCGCCGGCAACGAGACGCTCGGCAAGCGCGGCCAGAAACTCGGTATGCCCGGGATAAGTAAAGCCGGCTTGGTAGAGAACGCTCTTGGCAATCGGGTTGGTCACGACCCCGCCAGCACGTCCCGCAACGGTATCACTTACGGCCCGTTCGATCGCACCGATCACCACAGGACCGTTCGCAGGATCTGCAACTCCAGCGCGGCACGGAGCGGCCAGCGGCAGATCGATGACGGGCAGGGCGTCCTCAAAAAGCTGCTGCGCCGCGTTGGCATCCGCAACGGTCTCGACGGGCAGGGGATGGCCGATTGCCGCCGCCCGCGCCGCCAACACCTGCGCCGACCCATAAACGACGAACGTCGGCAGGTCTTCGCTATGGCGCAGGTGCCAGGCCTGCACGGTCAGTTCAACGCCGATCCCGGCAGGGTCGCCCATCGTCACTGCTAGCGGAGGCGCCGCGCCCGATCGAGTGGTATGCGAAGTCGTGGTCATGGCCGCCATAGAAGGCGGTAAGCGCCGCTGAAATCAAGGGTGTTGACGAACCCGCCACCGGCGCGCCTGCGAGCAGACGGGCGTCGCGCCTCGAATGAGCTCTCAAGGCCGCAAGAGACGTGCGACACCCCTCTGGACCGCCGGCCCGATTAGAGCGCCTGACACAGCCCCGACTTCGGCTCGGCCCGACAGTCGATCGTCGCGTCCTGCCTGAGGTCCTTGAGATGCTTGCGCGCCAGGATCTCCAGCTCCTTGCGGCGCCGCTCCTCCTTGGCAGAACTGCCGCCGCCGCCGACCCCGGGGGCCCCATTGCCATCGGCCGCGACTTCCTTACGATCGCAGACAGCCCACAGCTCGACGCCGTCGGGACCGACGTTGGGTGGAATCATTTCGCCCGTCTTGGCATTCAGCAACAGCGTGCGCGTCGGCTCCGAAATACTGGCCGGCTGCCGGGTCCCGAGATCCTCGAAGCTCGCACCAAAGGATTTCGCAAGCTTCTCGGTCGTCTTGCATCCGCCGAACTTACGACGCATCTGATCAGCCTGCGCCAGCTTTTGCGCCACGGCCTTCTGGTCGAGATTGCTGGGCACGGCAAAAGTGACCCTCTGAACCTTGAGCGAGACGTTGGCCGCGCCATCGCTGTCATCGCCGCCCGCCAGTGCAGGATCGACGAACCGGTCGACGTCACGTTCGGTCACCGCGATCTGATAGCCGAACCGCCGCCGCACGACGGCATTCCAGGAGATCATCGCGCGAAAGCGCTGGCGCATCGTCGAGATGTCGACCCCATTGCCGGCCATGTGTTTGGCAAACTGGTCCTCGGTCATCTTGTTGCGCTCCGCGATGCCCGAAATGATCTTCGA
>JTFN01001082.1_pt1 | contig 10336 bp, 8 predicted proteins | sample 235401 | NCBI WGS metagenome assembly JTFN01 (sample SAMN03067589, study PRJNA260952) | activated sludge metagenome | biome: Sludge; feature: Wastewater; isolation source: CETP activated sludge from augmented bioreactor treating industrial... | place: India:Gujarat | collected 2013-04 | reverse complement strand
TTGGGATTTTAATGATGATGAGATAGCAGATTTAGTTATAGATATGCTATTAAAAGATCTTCGTGGAGAAGGTTTTTATGTTCAAATGATGAATATTAATGATGGCCTATCACAAGCTCGTAAGGGTGATGTATCTCTTTCTATTACCGAAAATGAAAGTATTGTAAGTATTCAAACGGCAGAAGAAGATATGGGTTTTGTTAAAGCTTCCATGTACGAAGTAATTCTTCGTCTTAATAAATCTATACGTTCTTTAGAATCCTTACATGATAGTGAAAAACTTAAAGCTTGTATGGACACTACTTGCAGTCGTTTTGACCGAGCAACTGTAAAAATACTTTCAAAAGATACTGTTTCATGTGATTTAAAAGCGACAACAAAAGATGAAGTTTTAACTGAAATGGTTACGTTATTAAGTAATTCAAGAAAAGTTCACAATAGTAAGAGAGTTCTTGAAGATATAAAAGAGCGTGAAAGCATCATGACTACAGGACTAGAACGAGGCTTAGCAATTCCTCATGCCAAAACAAATGGAGTAGATTCAATTTGTATTGCAATTGGAATTAGTAAAGCAGGAATCGAATTTGGAGCTCCTGATGGAAATCGCTCTAACTTATTTGTTATGGTGGCTTCTCCTAAAAAGAATGCTTCACCTCATTTACAAACATTAGCTGCAATTAGTGGGGCTCTTAGAAGTGAAAAAGTATTAAACTCTGTAATCAATGCTACAGAGCCTCAACAAGTTGTCGATATTTTAGATTCTGTATGCAATAATTCTAAATAGAACAGCTTCGTAAACTATTATAATAAAAAAAGGCTATTGCAAAGTCTATTCTTTTTAAGAACGGGCTTTGTAATAGCTTTTTTTAGGCTAAAATATACTTTTTTTAATATTAGGCTGCAAGTGTAAATAAACTTCCTGTAGATGGTGGTGTGCCGCCACTTAGTGAATATGGATTAGCTTGTGCAACTGCTACAGTATTTTTAATTTTTTGTTGATAATCTTTTATGAGGGCATCTACTTGATTTTCAGAGAGTTCCATAGGGTTATCAGTTTTTGGCAGCTTTTGGTTCATAGTAACTAATCGGTCTATAAGAGTGTTAAGGATGCGTACTTTGCTAATGCTAACGCCATCATTGGTTGACGATTTTGTTGAAATCCCTGAAATGTGTTTTAGTTGCGAGTATATCACATTTGCAGGAGCAACTGGAACAACGAGTTTCCCGTTTGCTATTCCACCTTGTATAAAATGAGAGTATGTATTTGGATTTAAAGTGTGTATATGATTTACCATTTTAGTAACCTCCAAATTTACATTTGAACTAAATTAATGTAGTCCAATAAATTCATCGGTAAATTAAAAAGGAATATTAGTTAAAAGAAATAAAATAGTAAAAGTATGTTAAAAAAAAGATTCTTTTGGTTAAAAAAATTGTTTTTCCCAAAGGCTCAATAAACTTTCGATAGTATCTTTTGTTTCTGTGTTATCTGTATTAATAGCTTCTTGCATATACGGTATAAGAACTCTTTCTTTTATACTATCCCATTTTGCAGGTAATATATTAGGAGTTTTTAATGTATCTGCAATAGGTAAGTTTCCAAACAAATTAGGATAAAATATAGGATACACTCGCTCATTCACACTTTGAAGCGAAGAAAATCCATCTACAATACCAAAAGTTTTACTGTATAGATTTAATTCTTCTTTCCATTGCAGCATTTTTTTTTGATTATCTTCATTCATAAACCAAACAATAAAATGTTCAGCAGCTGCAAGATTTTTTGAGTATTTATACATTCCCATAGAGACTATATCATCATCAATACAGATTTCGTTATTTTTACCTATCCACCTATAATCAATAGTGTTTAATTTTTGAGTAGGAACTTGAAAAAGCCTATTGCTCGTAATGTAAGCAAATAAACAACGCTTTGATGATATCCAATCTAAATCAGGAGTGTAAAGATATTTAAATTTATAATCATTTTCTGCCGTTGTAGAACTATTATAGGTTGTAGTCCAATCACGTAAGTATGTAACTGTTTGTTCTATAGCTTGTTTTTCCCACGAAAAAATATTAGAACTCTCTGCAAAATTTGCTCCGTTTAGTTTTAGCATTTGATAAATAAATTCAGTATTCCAACTTGGTGCAAATCCCATTTTTGTGTATTGGTTTTCTGATTTTAAAACATTAAATTTTGCTGCGGTGTCTCTTATCTGACTTGGTGAAAGAACATAGTCATCTTGAATAAGGTCTTCATTTTCTGTTGAAAAAACTACAGCAGGAAGATTAAAACTTACCGGTAAAAGATACTGTTTATTGTCAACATTCCCTAAATTTAAGATTTGCGGATAAAATATATATTTATTGATAAGTTGATTTGTAAAAAGATAGTCACAAGGTACAAAATTTCGGCGTACTTTTTCATTTTTGAGTCCGGTACTTATGACCAAATCAGGAACTTGTTCGACTTCAGTAGGAGGGAATGCATTTACAGGATTTTCTTTATATACTACAACGGCTTTTACTTTATTTTGGCTTGCATTAAACAATTCGGCATAGGTTGCAATTTCAGGCTTATTAGTCCATATGATTACTGCGTTTGTGTAATTTATATTACATCCAAAAATACACATTACTAATACAATAGCAAGACTAATAATACCTGCTATTGTAATTACAGCCGTCTCTCTACGCATTTGCCAGCCCGTCAGCAGCTTTATAAATTGCAGAATAAACAACTCGTATTTGTTCTATGTCTAAACTTGAAAAAGCTACACGAAGTGTTTCGTTATCTATTGCAATTGTTCCAATTTGAAAATCATGTAATAAAGATTGTCGCAAAGTTTCAGCACTCATTGTATTACAATGAAAACTCATAAAGTATCCAGAGTTAAATGGAAGTGGTGTAAGATTTGGATTATCTTTATATTCTTTTATAATATCTCGTACAGCATGATAGCGAGTTTCAAGTAATTTACGATATGCTTTTTTTTGTGTTTGTATGTCTGGATTTTTCATAGCATTTAGCATCATGCTTTGGCTTGGCGTTGCACAACATGATACAGAAGATCTAATACATCCCATGAGTTTTTTTATAAGTGCTTCATAATGTTCATCGTTTAGGCCTTTACCTCCAAACGTTAAAAATCCACAGCGAAAACCCCATACAAAATCTTCTTTTGTAGGACCATCAATTTTAACTGCAACAACGTGTTCATGTATATCACAAAGGTATGCAAATAATGATTGTTTTTCTATTGAATCTTCGTAATTGAGCCCAAAATATGCATCATCACACCATACCATTACATGGGCACCTTCTTCGGCAGTTTCTTTTATAATTTGGCATATTGCTTTAGCTTCTTCTGTTGTAGGCGAATAGCCAGAAGGATTTTGTGGAAAGTTTAATAGAACACGAACAATTCCTTTTTTTCCTTCTTTATGCATTGCAGCTTTAAAAGCTTTTATATTAAATCCACCATCGGAGAACATGCTAAATTGTTGCATTTCTGCATTTCTTCGTGCATTAGTTATGAGTGCGTAATTATCCCATGAAGGGTTAGCTGCTAAGAGTACATCATCAGTGGAAAGAAACAAATCACAAAGATAAGAGATTCCAGCTGTTAAACCAGGAACAACAACAGGAAGAGAAAACTTTTTTGTTGCTAAACTTGGATTTTTTTGTATCATTTCTTCTTGCCACATTGTACGTAATTCTAAATTACCTGCGGTTGGAGAATAAGCAACAAGTTGCTGTGGTTGTAGTTGGGGAGCTTGTTCTTGAATTGCTGGAAGCATAAGAGGCTTACCTTTTTGTAAAGTAACACCAATAGTTGCGTTAGCTTTTTTGCCATATTTTTTTGCTTCTCCGCTTTGAGCTATAATTCCTTTTGGAAAATACATTCTGTTTCCGAGATCTGAAAGCAGAAAACCAACGCTTGTACCAGCGAGAACGCTATTTAATTCTTGTGCTAAAACATGTATCATGATAATGTATAGTACAAAAAATAACTTAAATGCGCAACCGGTTTTTGTATAATTATGCAAAAAAATGTATATCTATGTAAAAAATAAGTTTTATAGGAGATAAAACAATCTATGTCTGATTTTATTTGGTGTAAGGATATTGTAGAAAAATGCAGAAATGAAACCGCTAAACGTGTTGTTGGGCAAACAAACGTTGTAGATGGAATCTTGACAGCCCTAATTTGTGATGGGCATGTTCTTTTAGAAGGAGTTCCAGGGCTAGCAAAAACTCTTATTGTAAAAACGTTTGCAGATATTTCAGGCCTTAGTTTTAAGCGAATCCAGTTTACACCAGATTTATTGCCTGCTGATGTTACAGGAACGCTTATATATGAGCAACAATCACAATCTTTCTCTGTTAGAAAGGGGCCTGTTTTTACCAATATTTTATTGGCAGACGAAATAAATAGAGCTCCTGCAAAAGTTCAATCGGCTTTACTTGAGGCGATGGCAGAAAAACAAGTAACAATAGGGGAAAAAACATATCCTTTGCCCAATCCTTTTTTTGTATTAGCAACTCAAAATCCAATAGAGCAGGAAGGTACCTATAATCTTCCAGAAGCAGAATTGGATAGGTTTTTATTAAAAATTCATGTCAAATATCCTACAGCTAAAGAAGAAATGTCTATTGTAAAAACCGCTGGTTTAGCAGCTTTAACAGCCGTAAATACTGTTTTTTCTGCTGCAGACTTTAATAAGTTTAAAGGTCTATTAGACTCTGTTCATGTAGAAGATAAAATAGTTTCATATATTGTTTCAATTATTTCGGTAACAAGACAGTCGACTTCGGATCAAACACAAGCTGCCTTTTCTCGTTCTGGACAAAATTTTGGGAAACAAAAACTTGATTTTTTAAAATATATTTCGTTTGGTGTTTCTCCTCGGGGTGGAATTGCACTTTTTAAGTGTGCTAAGGTACAAGCTCTATTTGCAGGAAGAGATTATGTAATTACAGAGGATGTAAAGGCTGTTGCTCAAAGTGTATTGCGCCATCGAATTGTGCTATCCTATGAGGCGACAGCAGATGGAATTACTGCAGATGATCTTATTAAGAAAATTTTAGCTTTAATGCCGGTCCCGTAATGCTAATTCATGATAGAGATGTTCTTACCAAAAAAGCGATTGCTCTTAATTTTGCAGGTTTAAATCTTGTTGATGCAATGAAATCTGGTATGTATAAATCTATATATTCTGGACGTGGAATCGAATTTGATGGTGTTCGAAACTATTTATATGGGGATGATGTTCGAAGCATTGATTGGAATGTAACTGCTCGAATGGGAAAACCTTATATAAAATTATATGAAGAAGAGAGAGAACTCATTGTGTTTTTAATAGTAGATCGGTCCTTATCTATGCAATTGGGCTCAGGGAAAAAACATAATAGTTCTCGTCTTAAAACAGCTACAGAAGCGGCCTCTTTGGTACTCCTCGCTGCACAACACAATGCCAGCCCTATAGGAGGGGTTGTGTTCGGTGGGAGTGTAGAATATGCAAGTGTTCCTAAAATGGGCCGTGATGCTGCCATGAGACTTTTGTATAAGATTGACGCTGTTCCAGATCAAACTATGCCAGGAACATTACTTTCTTTGGCAATTAGAGGCGCTGCGAAAAGATTAAAAAATCGTTCTCTCGTAATGATCTTTTCAGATTTTCGCTGTGGTGGGTATGAAAAAGAGCTTGCTCAACTCGGGAGTCTTCATGATGTTGTAGCCGTTAGAATTTCAGATCAAACAGATATAGAGTTACCGTCTATAGGAGTTTTACCTGTTGTGGATCCAGAAAATAAAATATCGATGAAATTACCTACTTCGTCTCATACATTTAGGCAAGAATGGAAAAAATATGGTATTGAATTTGATAGATATTGGAAAATGACTTGCAGACAACGTGGTGTGACTCCATTGGTTTTAAAAAATGGATGTAATGTGACAACAGAACTTATTCAGTTTTTTTCTCATCGTGAGGTTTTTCGGTGAAAAAACTTGTCTTTTATAGTTTTATTCTGTTTGAGTTGTTTCAGGTTTCTCTTGGGGTAGTTTTTGCTCAATCAGAAAATACTCTTGTAGAGGCCGAATATGTTATTGCAGATGCTACTAAACCAATAGTGTTAATTCCTTCTGAAGTTTTTGTTGGTGATACAGCTGAAATTAGATATACTTTTGTGTCTAATAAAAATCTTTGCAAAAGTAAACAAACAGTATTTGTTAATGGAAATGATTTTGTGGATTTAGCATGGACTGCTGGAAGTGTAGAAGCAAATCTAGTTACAAATCTATGTGATATACAATCTGCTATGTTAGTCTGTCCTTCGGGAGGTTTTAATGATGCAGAAAAAAAAGGTACTTACGAAATTGTCATGAAAATAATTCCATGGACACCAGGTCCTGTTGATATTCCTTCTTTTGATATTATGAATGTTTTTATTTTACCTTTCTCTCAGGTAGAAGATGTTTCTCCTTTAATGATTGATTTACCAGCGTTTACAATAAGTTCAATTATAGAAAAAACACAAAAAAAATCTTTACAGTCTCCAGTAGGGCCTGTAGTTATTCCAGGAACAACTTGGATTATTTATGCGCTTTTAGTTTTGGGAGTTGTTCTTCTATTTTTAATTATCTTGGCTATAGCACGATTTAAATCTGTGTCAAAGTTTATAAACCTCTTTATGTATAGAATTTTTTTAAATAAAAATTATCGGACTGCTTTAAAAACGCTTACTAAACTTGAGAAAAACATATCTCAAATTGGGATTAAGAATTTTGCTTCAGGAGTGACCGATGAAATTAGACGTTATTTGCAAAATAGATTTGATGTTCAATTTTCTTCGGTTGAAACTTCTAAACTATATACAACCCTTAATACTAAAATGGCAGGGTTGCTTTCTGATAATGCGACTAATGCAATAGAATCACTACAAACTATTTGTCTTCGGCTTGATTATATAAAATTTTCGGGTTTGGATGAAAAAGAGTATACCGATGATTTTTCTGAGATAGTAAAGAAAATATTTGAAGCTTTTGCTTATTTAGAAAAACAGGAGGATGACAATGAGCTTTAATCATCCCAGTGCATTTTTTTTGTTTTTGTTACCAATTCTCTTGTATATTTTGCGTCGTGCAAAAATATTTGTTCGTCCTTCGTATGATCTTACACTAGCAGATTGGAAGGGGCGTTCTTTTGAATGGCAAAGCTTCCCTTTAATTATTGCATCTGTAATAGTCAACATTTTATGTATTAGTTCTTATATTCTTTTGGTTTGTGCCATTGCAGATCCTGTTGTGATTGAGTCTCAAAAAAAATACACAACAAGAGGAGCGGAAATTGTATTTGTTATAGATGCAAGCCCTTCGATGGCAGCTATGGATATTGGCGATGGAACTCGTTTAGATGCGGCTAAAAAAACTATAAGTTATCTTGTATCAAAAGACGATGGTATAAGTTATGGTCTTGTCGCAAATGGTTTAGAAGCAGCATTACTTGTTCCTCCAACAATGGATCATCAAGTGTTTATTACTCAGCTTGAGTCCCTCTCTATAGGACAGTTAGGAGATGGATCTGCAATTGGAACAGGTCTAGCTACTGCAGTATATCACTTAGTTTCTAGTCCTAGTCCTTCAAAAACTATAGTTTTACTTACAGATGGTGAAAATAACGCAGGGGCAATTCATCCTTTAACTGCTGCAAAACTGGCTACAGAAAATAACATACGAATTTTTGTTACGGGTATTGGGACTACGGGATCCGTTCCTGTTAAATATACAGATCCAGAAACTGGAGAAATCTATTCTGGATATTTAGACTCGAGTTTTGATGATACTATATTAAAAACAATAGCTTTTGATGGTAATGGTGATTATTTTTCAGTGCAATCAATACAATCTTTACAGCAAGCCTTAGAAACTGCTTCTAAAGCGAGCAGCACTTTTCAAACGTATAAAATAAAACAGACGCAAAAAAGTTATTATTTTAATGTCTTGCTTTTAACAATTGTTTTATTTTCGATTGCATGGATTATTCGTCGTGTGTTTATGCGACAATTTATATAAGGACTAATTAAATGAATATAAATTTTCAGAATAGTGCAGTTCTTTTTCTTCTTCTTTTGCTTATTCCGGTTGCAGTGTTTGTAAGATTCCGTATAAAAAAAGATATAGCATTTTTGTTTAACTTTTACAATGAAATAAACGTTGCAAGAGTGGGAAAATTATCTATTAGCAAAAGAATGATGGGTAGATTTATTTGTTGGGCGCTAGCATGGGCTTGTGTTGTTATTGCTCTTGCTGGGCCTACCTGGGGTGAAAAACCAATAGAGGTTATAAAAAGTGGCACTTCTGTAATGTTTGTTTTTGATATTTCCTACAGCATGTTAGCCGAAGATGTAGCTTTAGATGCGGAGTTACCTCAAAGATTATCTAGAGGTGCAGAAGTTTCTCGTTTAGAAGCATCTAAGCAATTTGTAGTCCAACTTTTAAAAAAGATCCCAGAAACAACTGTTGGGGGTGTCCTTGCTAAAGGGGATGGTGTTTTAGGGATTCCTCTTACAGATGATTATTATGCTTTAGAAAATCTAGTTAGTGTTCTTTCACCAAATTTAGTTTCTGCACCTGGCTCGAGTATTGCACAAGGAATAGAGACTGCAATTTCAGCTTTTCCACCCCAATCTGCTCATAATTCTGTTATTATGGTTTGTACAGATGGCGACGAAACTGATAATTCTTTGGTTCAAGCTGTTAAAAAGGCTTCTTCCTATGGAATACAGGTGGTCTTAATAGGTTTTGGGTCGACAAACGAAACTTCCGTAATAGCAGGAGATGGCAAAACAAGTGTGAAAACTGCACTTCGAGAATCTCGACTTTTAGATGTTGCCGAACAAACTGCTAATTGCACGTATCTTTCTGGATCAAGCTCCCATGTTGTAAGCGATGTTATAGATACTTTGCATTATAGTGCTGTATCAAATGTAGAAGGTTCGACAAAAGTTGTTACGAATTTAAGAATGGTTCCAATAGAACGCCATGGATTTTTTCTACTGCTTGCTGTGGTTTTTGTTTTTTTGGGGGTTATGTTTGCAGAGTTTCAGTATACTTTGCCTCCCAAGTTTGCAAAAACTTCTAAAGTAGAACAGCACAAAAAAACATCTTTTACAACAAAGACATTTTTGCTTTTAATTTGTATCATCGTTCCCTTTTTGGAAACAGGGTGCTCCCAATCTGTAAAGAATGCTGCAACCATTTTACGAGGAAAATATCAATGGGCGCATTACGATTATGATAATGCTACTGCAACTTTTTTCTCTGCATTAGAAGATGCAAAAGAAAGGGATGATAAAACGCTTGAGCAATATAGTTTGTATGGTTTAGCAACAGCTTATTTAATGCAGCAGGAAAGTGAGGCAGCTTTAAAAAAATTTCAAGAAATAGATACGAATGCATCCAAAGAAGTCCTTTTTAATACTTGGTATGATATAGGTATTATTCAATTTGAAAATAACAAAACTAAGCTTGCAGCTGAAGCTTTTAAAAATGCATTGAGAATCGATAGTTCTAGTGTAAAAGCAAAAATTAACTATGAACTTGCAATTAAAACGGTAGAAGAGCAATCTCGTTTAGGTAAACAAGAACTCATCGAAATAAACAATACGGAATCCTTTTCTCAAAAAGCGGATTCTGTATTTTCGGTTGTACAAGAAAATGAGGAAAAACAATGGAAAAACAATCAACAGGTTCAAGACAACAGTGGTGTCCTCGATTATTAAAAAGATTTAAATTCTATTTAATTACCTTTATACGGAATCTGATATTTTTATGTATGATTTTTTGTATATTTCCACTCTTTGCACAAGACAGTGAAAAGAGTATTGATTTATTACAAATCATGGGGATTGAATTATCAGATTTACAATTTATAGAGATAGAAACAGATTCCTATGCTCTTACACGTACTTTTATTATTGAGCTCTCACAAATTACACCTTCTCGAATTCAAACAGAAGTCCCCTCGTTAGGAGACGGGGTTTCTATACTTGAATTTAATAAAACTGTGGCTACAGTTAATGGTTCCCCTGGAACTCGTTTTACGCTTGTTCTAGAATTTGATCATCCTGGAGAATGGGATTTACCAAAAATTCCTTTTACACTAGATAAAATTCAAACAGACAAAACATGGTTTACATTTCCTCAAATTACAATAGAAATAAATCCTGCAATGGTAACTCCGCTTGCTTTTTTTTATGCGCCTCAAAGTGTTATGATAGGGGAAAAAGTGTCTGTACAATTAATGGTGCAAAATTGTGGTGAAGTGA
>JTFN01003094.1_pt1 | contig 10462 bp, 12 predicted proteins | sample 235401 | NCBI WGS metagenome assembly JTFN01 (sample SAMN03067589, study PRJNA260952) | activated sludge metagenome | biome: Sludge; feature: Wastewater; isolation source: CETP activated sludge from augmented bioreactor treating industrial... | place: India:Gujarat | collected 2013-04 | reverse complement strand
TCCCTCGGAGATGTCCACGTAGCCATCGTAGCGAGCCTGCCGGAGCGCACGGAGCAGGGACGCCGAACGCCCCCCGGTCGCGCAGATCAGGCCGACGTCTCGGGATCCGGCCAGCGCCTTCGCCGCAAAGAGGCGATCCGGAAATCGGTCCTCGTGCATGCTGATCGGCCAGACCCCGGCCCCGACGCCGGTTTCCAGCCACTCCTCGCGCGATCTCACATCGACGACGCGCGCGCTGTCTGCCAGAAGGGCGTCATAGGCCTCGTCCGCCGACCAGATTGTCCGGGCCTGTGCGGTCAGGGGAGACGTGATGAGGGTGACAGGCGCTGCCGCCAGCCCAAGAATGAAGAGGCGCCGACCGTGTGCCGTTGTCATCGGTTGTCTCCTTCAGGCCGCATCCACAGCGCGCACGAGCATGTCGCGGACCTGACCGGCGACCGCGTGCAGGTCGGGGTTTTCCACGGCCGACATGGAGGCAACCGGGTCGATGGCGCTCACCTCGGTGCCGCCCTCGACGCTGCGCAGGATCACGTTGCAGGGCAGCATCGCGCCGATCCGCGGCTCCAGCCCGATGGCCTGCCAGGCCATGTTCGGATTGCAGGCGCCAAGGATCTTGTAGCCCGCCATGTCCTTGTCGATCTTCTTCTTCATCGTCGCCTTGACGTCGATCTCGGTCAGAACGCCGAAACCAGCGTCGGCCAGCGCCGCGCGCACGCGGGTCTCTGCGTCGTCAATGCCGGTATTTGCCAGCAGGCGGTCATGAGTGTATGCCATTCTGTCTGTCCTTTCGTGGTCAAGGCCCGGCCCCGCAGTCTGCGGGACCGGGCGAGGGGTGGCGGAAAGGCGGGCTCAGTTGTTGCCCATGCGGCCCTGGCCGGGTGTCCCCATCATGCCGCCATCGCGCTGCATGCCACCATTCGGTCCGGGCATCATGCCGTCGCGCATCGTCTGCATGCGCTCCATCATGTCGGCAGGCTTGACGATTTCTGCCACCGACACCGCGCCGTCGCCATCGTCGTCGAGGAACTGGAAGCGGTCCACCATGGTTTCGCGGATGAGCGCGCTGTGGAGCGTCTCGAATTCGGCGAGCGACAGGGTTTCGTCGCCATCGGCATCGTATTCCGCCAGCAGGGCTTGCAATCCTTCGTGGGCTTCTTCGGGCGTCACCGTGCCATCGCCATCGGCGTCGAACCGCTCCAGGCCCATGCCCATCAGCGACGCGCCGCCGCCCATCATGCCCTGGCCCATGCCGCCCATGGGCCCACCGGAGCCCATCATGCCCATGCCGCCCTGCATCATTTGCCCATGCATCCGCATCATCATCTGCATCATGTCATGATTTCCGGCGGCCGGACCCTGCGCTCCCGGAGTACCCTGGCCACCATGCCCGTGATTGCCTGCGGCCAAGGCTGCACCGCCCAGAGCCATAAAGATGGCGGTCGCTGCCGCGAGTTTCGCTGTGGTTTTCATGTCTGTATCCTTTCTCGTGTGAAACGCCTCACCGACATGGGAAGACATGAAGGACCGCCAAGGCCGTGTCATTCCCGATCTTGTATCCGTTCGTCGCAATGCGCGTAGCTGATACAAAGCGTTACAATCCCGGTGCTGACCGCGCGCCGCCACACTGCCAAATGAGAAGTATGAACAGTTTGCCGCATATCCTCGTCGTCGACGATCACCGCCAGATCCGGGACTCGGTCACGCGATTTCTGGAACGCAATGGCATGCGGGCGACGGCGGCCAAGGATGCCCGGGAGATGGACGAAAAGCTCGCGAAAGGTCACTTCGACCTGATGGTGCTCGACGTCATGATGCCGGGCGAGGACGGGCTTTCGATCTGCAAGCGCCTGTCGGCCGAGAAACGGCTTCCGATCATCATGCTCACGGCCCTCGGGCAGGATCAGGACCGGATCGTGGGCCTCGAGATCGGCGCGGACGACTATCTGCCGAAACCGTTCAACCCCCGCGAGCTGTTGGCACGGATCAAGGCGGTCCTGCGCCGCGCGCCCGAGGAGAGACGCGAGGCCGGGCCGCTTTCGGGGCGCATCCTGCGGTTCGGCGGACTGACGCTCGATACCGACGCGCACATGCTGACCGACCGGGACGGCAATCGCGTGCAACTGACGACGGCGGATTTCCGGCTGTTGACGGTCCTTCTGGCGCGTCCGCGCACGGTTCTGAGCCGCGAGCAGCTTCTCGATCTCACGGCGGGGCGCGCGGCGGGGCCGCTCGATCGTACGATCGACAACCAGATCAGCCGGCTGCGGCGCAAGATCGAGATGGACCTGTTGCGCCCGACGCTCATCACCACCGTGCGAAGCCAGGGCTACAGTCTGAACGCCGATGTTGAGGTGGTCGAATGACCCGGCCGCGGATAGGCAGCCTGCGCGCGCAACTCGTGCTTCTCATCCTCGGGGCCCTGGCCACAGCGCAGGTGGTGAGCCTGTGGCTCTTCGCGGACGAGCGCAGCCTTGCCGTCCGCGCCGCCCTGGGTTTCGAGGCGGCGGGGCGAGCCGCCAATGTCGTGCGGCTGCTGGAAGAAGCGCCGCCCGATCTGTCCGCGTCCATCGTGCGGGCGGCGAACTCACCGCTCGTGCGGTTCGGTCTTGCGCCCGCGCCAAGCGTGACCGTGCCCGACCATCATCACGCAGACTACATCGAAACGCGGGTCCGGGCCTTGCTTGGCGACAGCTTCAGTCGCGACGTCAGGGTCAACCTGAGGGAAACCACCCTCCCTCTTCATCCGATCCCGAATCTATCCCCGCAAATGGCCGAGATGCATCAGGACATGATGCGCGGCCGAATGCAGGCGGTCGAGATGACTTTGTCCATCGCGCTCTCCGGCGGTCAGTGGCTGAACGTCGCCACTCGGTTCGAACGCCCGCCATTGCAATGGCCGCTATCGTCCTTTCTCGCCTTCGGGCTGACGGCCGGGTTGATCCTCGTCGCGGCGTTCTGGTTCGTGATGACCCGTCTGACCGGGCCGCTCCGCGATCTGTCGCGCGCCGCCGAGGACCTGGGGCGCGGCGACGTGCGTGAGCCGCTGCCTGTCGCCGGCCCCGACGAGGTGCGCGACCTCACCCGCGCGTTCAATCGCATGCAGGATCGGCTGACGCGATTTGTCGCGGACCGCACCCGCATTCTCGCCGCGGTCAGCCATGATCTGCGCTCGCCGCTCACGGCGATGCGGTTCGATGCAGAACTCGTCGAAGACGAGCAGACCCGCGAGAGCCTGATCGCGTCCATCGACGAGATGCAGGCCATGGCCGAGGCCACGCTCGACTTCGCCGAGGGGCTGGCCGGGCGCGAAGCCTCGGAGCTCGTCGACCTGCCCGACTGGCTCGAAACCCTGGCGGGTGACAAGGCCACGCCGTTCGTGCTGACCGGCGGCCCGCCGATGACGGTGCGCATTCGCCCGCTCGCCCTGCGCAGGGCCGTTCGCAACCTGGTCGAGAACGCCACCCGATATGGTGGCAGCGCCACGGTCGGCTGGCACCGCGCGGGCGACGATCTGGTGATCGAGATCACCGATGATGGCCCCGGCATACCCGAGGAAGAGCTCGATGAGGTCTTCGCGCCGTTTCACCGGCTGGAAGCGTCCCGTTCGCTCGAAACCGGGGGGCATGGGCTGGGCCTTGCCATAGCGCGGGCGATCGTGCGCGGACACGGGGGCGACATCCGGCTTGAAAATCGGGCCGAAGGCGGTCTGAGGGCATCGATCTTCATCCCGCTGGCGGAGGACACACAAAACAACGACCAGACGAAGCAGAAGGAGACCTGAAATGAGACGAACGGCAATCTGGACAACCATCGGGCTTGCGGCGCCGACACTGGCCGCCGCGGACCCCGGGGAAAACTGGCAAGGAGGATATGGTCACATGATGTGGGATGGCGGGTACGGCATGTTCGGCGGGCTGATGATGATCCTGTTCTGGGGTGTCGTCATCGCCCTGATTGTTTTTGCCGTGAAATGGTTCACCGACAATCAGGGCGGCGGAAATCGCGGAAAGCGCGATGCGGTGGACATCCTGCGCGAACGCTTCGCTTCGGGCGAGATCGACGAGGAGGAGTTCGACCGGCGGCGAAAGGCGCTGGAAAAGTGAGGCCGGCACTCGGCCGTTCCCGCCGCGGCGGGAATGGTCGAAACCATTGCCACGAAAAGCAGCGCCTGCCGCACCCCGAAACAGGTGAGGCACGTGCGTTCAAGGCTGGCCGGCGATGTCCCGTTCTTCCCCAACGGCATCGTCGAGCGCCGCCATGACCACGTCCGGGGTCAGCAGTTCCGGCAGGACGATGCCGTCCGGGGCGGCCGGACCATAGACCGCATTGAACGGAATACCGTAACGGTCGAAGCTTTCCAGATAGCGCGAAATCGCCGGATCGGGCCGCGTCCAGTCGGCTTGCATGGGGGTGACGCCCTCGGCCGCAAGCGCCGAGACAACCGGTTCGCGGTCCAGCACGAGCGCCTTGTTTGCCTTGCACGTCAGGCACCAATCGGCCGTGACGTCCACGAACACGACCTCGCCCCTCGAGACACGGCGGGCGATCTCGGCCCTGTCGAAGCGCACCCACTCGGTCACCTGAGACGAAAGCGCGCGGGGCGTTGATGTGTCGGCCAGATCTCCCGCCGCGAAGAGTATGATCCCCACGAGGGGCAGCGCGAGCCCGGCACGAACTGTGCACCGCAGCCTCGACAACGACAGCAGCATCACGAGACCGGCGGTCATCCCGAGGACCGTGAGCATCGTGGTCGTGCCGGCCACGCCCCGCAGCACCCAGACCAGCCAAGCCGCGGTGACGGCCAGCAAAAGGCCCAGCATCACCCGAAGCGCGATCATCCACCGCCCCGGCCTGGGGAGGTGACGGACCAGACCGGGGCGGGCCGCGACCAGCAGGTAGGGGGCGGCGAGCCCCAGCCCGAGGAAGGTGAAGACCAGCGCGATATCCACGCCGCGCCCGGCCAGCGCGAAGGCAATCGCGGTCCCGAGAAAGGGTGCGGAGCAGGGCGTGGCCAGCACCGCGGCGAAGGCACCGGTCAGGAAATCGCCAACATGCCCCCCGGCGCCGCCGGCCCGCGCAAGCCGGGTCTGCAGGCTTGGAGGCAGGCTGATCTCGAAGGCGCCCGCGAGGTTCGCCGCGAAGATGGCGAGGATGGCCACCATCAGCGCAAGGAAGACCGGGTTCTGGAATTGCAGGCCCCAGCCAACGGTGACCCCCGCCTGCCGCAGCGCGAAAAGGACTGCGGCGAGGCCCCACATGAAGGCCATGACCCCCGCGGCCGAGGCGAGGAAGCCCCATCGCACGCGCGCGCGACCGGCACCTTCCAGCTTCATGGCAGAGGACAGCTTTATCGACAGCACCGGCAGTACGCAGGGCATGACGTTCAGGATCACCCCGCCCAGGAAGGCCGTCAGGGCGATCCAGACCATGCTGGAAAGCGGCGCGGTGGTGCGGGCTTCGGTGTAGGGCGGGGGCGGCGCGGTCGCGACCCTGTCCGGCGTCACGGTCACGGCCCAGCCATCGGTGTCGGTCGCGGTGAGCGATATCGCGGCCGTTGGATCGGCGGGCGGCGATATGATGGGCAGGCGCGCCCAGAGCAGATCGCCATCCTCACCCAGCCTGATGTCAGGGGTTCCGAGAGAGGCACCTTCGCCCAGTTCTGGGAACACATCCGGCGCCTCGAAGGGCGAGGAGCGCCGCAGCGTCACGGTCAGCGCGGTTACGTCGGCATCGACATGCGCGGTGGCGGACCGAATGCCCCCGTCTTCCGCCCCAACCGGGACGCGACCCGCGTAATCGGCGATGCGCGCCGCGCTGTCCGGGTCGATCGACGTGCCTTGGGGCAGGTCCAGCGACAGGCTGAAATCCTGCGGCACGCAAACATCGGAGCAGGTCAGCAGCGTCACCGAGGCGGAGAGATGGGCAGGCTGGCCCGGCTGTTCCAGCGCGATGCGCAGCGGAAAGACGACCTCGCCGTGATAGCCGTAATTCTCGATGCCGAAGGCAGTGAACCGCTCGGGCGCGGGCCATTGAAATTCGACCTCGGCCACGTTGCGCGACCCGGTCCAGTCGATTTCGGGTGGGAAGCCCACCTCGCCGGGTGTGCGCCAATAGGTTTTCCAGCCCTCGCCAAGCGCCAGCGCCAGCCCCGCCGAAACCGTCCCCGCGCCGGGCGCGATGCCGTTTTCGGCCGTGATGAGCTGCGCGCTGACCGCCGGTGTCGCCGCTCGTTCCGATGTCGCAGCCAGAATTGCCACCGACGAGGCGACAAGAGACAAGACGCTCAATGCGATCGTCGCGGCACACTGACTGCTCGATCTGTTCAGCATATCCTTTGCCAGCCGTCGTCGAGTTCGATAGCGATCACGCTGCGCAACACGGCGTCCGTGATTTCGCCTTGGATGACAGTGCCGCCAACCACCATGGCCGGCGTGCCGATGAAGCCGAATATCCGGGAAAGCGCCTTGCTGACCATGAGGTCTTCGGCGACATCCTGGCTTTGCATGTCATTTATCAGGCGCTCACCATCAATTCCGACGGTCTCGGACAATCGCAGAAGATAGTCGCGTGTCGGCTGAAACGGCGTCGTCCACAGAGCTTGCTGAAATGCGAGATAAGCACCCTGGCGTTTTGCTGCCAAAGCCGCTCTCGCGGCACGGTCAGAGCCTTCGCCGAGAAGCGGTAGCTCGTGCCAGGAAATCGCAACGCCGCTATCAAGCTGTTCGGCAATATCTGCCAAGCGCCGCATCTGCACGCGACAGTAGGGGCAGTAATAGTCCGAAAACGACGCGATCGGTACGGTCGACGGATCTTCTGCCACATCCGCGTAAAGCGCATTGCAAAGATCGGCTTCTACGGCCGCGATGGTTTCCGCTCTCAACCCGTCGTCTTGGGCTTCAAGGCCGACAAATGGGTCGAATGCGCCGGACGAGGAACTTCCGCCCGTTATCCTCCGGAAGCCTTCTGGATTCGCCAAAGGCTCAAACTCAGGCAGACCCGAGAAACGATCCAACAGGGAAGGAAGCGCCTGAAAGCCGACAACAACGCCCGCAGCGACGCCGAGAAAGGCAAGTGTCGAACGCCTGGATGTCATGGCAATTCCTGCGATCCGATGGCGAGGGCGTCGAATCCATAGCCGACCCGCCCATCATCGCAAGCGAGGGTGACGACACCGTCCGGGCCGGTCCGGATCGCGCGGCATCCATCCGGAAGCGTGAACGCCGCGCCGCGCGTTGACAGCGTGGCGTCGGTATTCAGGCACTGCCGCACTCCCGCTCCGCAACCGGCCAGTGCAAGAAGGCCAACCAGCGCCAGTTTCGGGCGCGCGCCGTGGATCATTACCGTGCAATCAGCGCGGGGCATGGACCGGGACAACCGCCGGGCCTTGTTCGGGGTTCTCGTCCGGGGTCTTCTCCCGGGGATTTGCGGTGTTGTCGTGGCAGGATCTGCCCATCATCCGATGCATCACGACATGCGCCCCGAGGCACAGCGCCAGCGGGGCCAGAAGGCCGAGGTTGCCCGCAAGCCCGCCGAGCGTTCCGCCGGCGACAATGTAGACGCCAAGCGGGACGAGCATCACGGCACAACAGGCCAGCATGCCAAGCTTCATTCCGGCACCATTCGATAAAAAGTTCCTTGGGTTCCAGGACATCACATCCTCCGCAACACTCTACCGGCCGCACGTTAGGTGCCTTTTCCGGGTGAAGGTCAAGGATACATTCGGTTACAAAAAACACGGGGCTAACGGATTGCAACGTGGCTGAGAGCCGGCAAAAAATCCTCAAGTTTCGAGCGGTCTGAACCCACAGTGCCTTGGCCGGCGCCTGGGTGGAGTGGAGCAGATCAAAGGCAAGAAAAGGGCAAGGAACATGAACAAGCTCGGGCTTCTCATCGGCGGTGTGTTTGTCGCCGGGCTTGGCGTGGCGATCTGGGAACTCACGCAACCGGCCGAGCCACCGGCAGGGACGATGGTTCACCCGGAGCCAACAGCCCTGAACGACCTGGCCGAGGGCGCGCCCATCGTCGAAGTTCGGCTTCCCGAACAGTTGTCGCCCGAGGCGGCGATCGGTCAACGCGCCTTCGAAGCCGTGTGTGCGGCGTGTCACGGGGCCAACGCGGCCGGTCAGAACGGTGTCGCGCCGCCGCTGATCCACCGCACCTATGAGCCGAGCCATCATTCGAACAAAGCCTTTCAGATGGCGGTTCGGAACGGCGTGCGCGCCCATCACTGGCCCTTCGGCAACATGCCCCCGATCGAGGGTCTGACCCGCGCCGACGTTCAGTATATCACCCGCTACATCCGCGAGGTGCAGCGCGAGAACGGAATCAATTGATGCGAGCTCTGTCCTTGCAAGCCGCGCTCGGCGGTCTTGTCGCAATACTGATGATCGCGCTCGTGGCCCTCGCCGCGCCGACACCCGGCCTTGCCGGCACGTGGGATGCGCATTCACAAATCGTCAAGGTCTCGGACGGCGGTGTCGCGACGGCCGGGCACGCTGCGCATGAGGACACGCACGACGGATCTTGCCATCCCGACCCGTCCTGTTCCCCGGCCGCCATTTTGATGACCCGACCCTTATTCGGGGCACACGGTTTCCGGGCCGTGCGTCAGCCGCTCGCGAAAACAGCAATAGGCGGGAGAAATGCGCCCGTGGATCTTCCAGCCCCGCGCGCCTGGGCCTTGTCACGACAGCATTCCCTGAAAGACACCCAGACATGAGAGACCAAGACATGATCAAGACACTTCTGACCGGCACGGCGCTCGTGGCCAGCCTCACCGCTTCCGTGGCTCTGGCCGATGCAGGGCACGGCAGCGGTATCGGAGAACCCGGCGACGCCGCACAGGTCGACCGCACCATCACCATCGAAATGGACGAGATGAAATACAGCCCCGAAAGCATCGAGGTCGCACCCGGCGAGACGATCCGCTTCGAAGTCGTGAATGTCGGCCGCGCCGTGCACGAGTTCTACATCGGCACCAGCGAAACGTGGAACGGGCATCGCGGCGAAATGCGCACCATGATGCGGGAAGGCATGATGACGATGCGCAGCATCAATCATGACCGCATGATGGAAGCCGGGATGATGCATGACGATGCCAACAGCGTCCTGCTGGAGCCGGGCGATACGGGCGAAGTCATCTGGACCTTCCCCGAAGGTGGCGAGATCGGATTCGCCTGCAACGTGCCCGGTCACCGCGAGGCCGGCATGGTTGGCGATTTCCGGATGGGCCACGACTCCTGACGCTCAAACGACAAGGGGGTGGGTGAGAATCTCGCCCGCCTCGACACTGTTGAGGAGGTATTGGCCATGCTGACACGACGCGCCTTTATCGGACAGACCGCCGCCACTCTGGGCATGGTGATGAGCCGTCGGCAGGTGCTTGCCGCCTCTCATGCGCCCGCGATCCTGACAGCGCGCGAAGCCACGGTCCAGCTTGCTCCCGACGGTTATCCGGCGACATCCATCTGGGGGTATGAGGGCCGCGCGCCCGGCCCGGCCATCCGGGTGCGCCGGGGCGAACGGGTGCAGCGGCGGCTGGTCAACAACCTGCCGGAGCCGACCTCCATCCATTGGCACGGCATCCGCATCGACAACGCGATGGACGGTGTCTCGGGCCTGACGCAAGAGGCCGTCGCGCCGGGTCAGGCTTTCGACTATGATTTCGTGGCGCCCGATGCCGGAACCTACTGGTACCACGCGCATAACCGGTCCTGGGTGCAGGTCGCCCGCGGCCTGCATGGGCCGCTGATCGTGGAAGAGGCCGAGCCGCCGCAGGTGGATCGCGAGGAGACCCTCGTACTCGACGACTGGCTGCTCGACCCCGAAACGGCGCTGATTGACGAGAGTTTCGACAATCCCATGCGCATGAGCCATGGCGGCCGGATCGGAAACCTGATCACCACGAACGGTCAATTCGATCCTGCAATCCCGGTAGAGCGGCACACGCGTCTGCGTCTGCGGCTCATCAACGTATCGAACGCGCGGATCTTTCCATTGCAGCTCGCAGGGTTGCGGGGCTGGACGGTCGCGCTCGACGGCATGCCGCTTGCCACCCCCGAGCCGCTGGAGGGCGTGCTCGTCCTCGCCCCGGCGCAGCGCGCCGACCTGATCGTCGATGTGACGGCCGAGGCGGGCGAGACCGCGCATCTGGTCCGGATCGGCAATGACGATCGCCCGGCCTCTCAGGTGGCGTTCCCCGTGTCGGGCCGCGCCGCGCAGACGCCGCGCGCGGCACCAGCGGCGCTGCCGCCCAATCCCGGCGAGGGGATCCGGTCGCTGGCAGATGCACGACAGTTACGGCTCGTGATGTCGGGCGGCGCCATGGGGCGGATGAATAGTGCCTTGCTGGGCGGAGAGCGCCTGGGCTTTCGCGACCTCGCGGCGCGGGGGCGGTTCTGGGCCTTCAACGACATGGCAGAGATGACGCAGGCCCCGCTGGCCGATCTTTCCCTTGGCGAGC
>JTFN01011468.1_pt1 | contig 10514 bp, 7 predicted proteins | sample 235401 | NCBI WGS metagenome assembly JTFN01 (sample SAMN03067589, study PRJNA260952) | activated sludge metagenome | biome: Sludge; feature: Wastewater; isolation source: CETP activated sludge from augmented bioreactor treating industrial... | place: India:Gujarat | collected 2013-04 | reverse complement strand
CCACTTGCTGGTTGATGAACGCGGTCAACACGCCGATGGTTGGTACTTTCGGGTAACCGAGGTGACTGTGCAAGATGGTGTCATCAACTATCAGGCGCAACGTGAAGATAACGGTGACACTGTGGTTATCGCCGAAGTGCACCTAGCGGCCCAAGTGGCGGCCAATCACCCTTTAACTCGGATCTTGGCTGGTAAGGTCGATCGGCTCGATTTGTATCGGCTACGTCACCAAGCACAACAGTATTTACAGCAATGGCAGCAAAATCCAGCTGCGGGGTTACTCGGGGCCCGTGCTGATGTTCTTGCCCATCAGATTTTTATTGCGGCAACCGTTGCCGATCGCTTCAATCCACGAGTGCTCTTAGCTGATGAAGTGGGCCTTGGCAAAACCATTGAAGCCGGCTTGATTTTGCAGCGCCGTTTGCTGACAGGTCGCAGCGAACGAGTATTGATTGTGGTACCTGATAGCCTAGCTCATCAGTGGATTGTCGAACTGTTACGGCGCTTTAATTTGCGTTTTAGCTTGTTTGATCAAGAGCGCTGTGAAGAGGCAGCGCTAGATGCCGATAGCGTGTTTGCCACTGAGCAATTAGTTATCGTACCGCAATCCCTACTTACCCATAAGTTCTGGAGCTTAGAGTTATTGGAGGTAAACTGGGATTTACTGCTTGTTGATGAGGCTCATCAACTGACCCCAGCTACCCCTGCGTTTAGCAAATTAAGTGAGCTTTGCGAAGCGATTGGTTCGGTCATTTTGCTAACCGCCACCCCTGAACAAGCGGGAGCCGAAGCTCATTTTGCTCGGTTACAATTGCTTGACCCGGATCGTTTTAGTGATTTCGCTAGTTTTCAGCAAGAACAGCAGCATTACCAAACACTGGCCCCCCAAGCCGCTGCCCTCGCGGCCGCTGGCAAAGATGCCGAGCTGAACCAATTATTAGATCACTACGGTACCGGCCGGGTCATGTTTCGTAATAGCCGCAGTCATGTTGGACAGTTTCCGCAACGCGTCTTGCACCCACAACGACTCACGCCCGAGCAGAACAAGCTAGACTGGTTAATCGAGCTACTGAAGCAGCACAAACAGCAAAAGTTTGTGCTTATTTGTCGTCACACAGATCAGGTCTTGTTATTACAAGAACAATTGCGAGTAAAAACTGGCATCCATGCAGCTGTGTTTCATGAACAACTCACGTTACTAGAACGCGATCGAGCCGCAGCCTATTTTGCGAGCCCTGAAGAAGGCTGCCCCTTATTAATATGCTCTGAAATCGGTAGCGAAGGACGAAATTTCCAATGTGCTCAGCATTTGATTTTGTTTGATTTACCTAACCATCCTGATCTGCTGGAGCAACGAATTGGCCGTTTGGATAGGATTGGCCAGCAAGATACCATTCATATTCATGTGCCTATTGTTGCCGATAGCGCCGAAGCCGCACTCTTTGCTTGGTATCAAGCCATGGATGCTTTTAACCAACCGAATGCGGTCGGAGCTGCCATCTATGACCAGCTACACGACCAAGTGCTAGCAGCTAGCACTATGACTGATGCAGAAGGTGAGGATAATCAGCTATTAGACGAACTCATCATTGCCACCGAAACTATGGCGGCAGATTTGCGCGAACAAGTGCAAGCGGGTCGCGATCGCCTGCAAGAACTGAATGCCTGCCGACCGCATCAAGTACAACCCGTGCTAGATGCCATTTGCGCTGCTGATGACTATCAAGCCTTACAGGCTTTCATGGAACAATTCTGGGACCGGTTTGGTATCGACTATGATGCGCTCAACGACAGTAGCGGTTGGTTACGTCCCACTGAACAGCTGCGTGTGCCTATCGCGGGATTACCAGAAGAGGGCGTGACCGTTACTTTTGCGCGCGGTTATGCGTTACAGCACGAAGACGTGGAGTTCTTAAGTTGGGACCACCCGTTTGTCCAACAAGCACTGGAGTTGCTAAGTTTCGATAGTTACGGCAGTACCTGTGTTGCACAACTCAAAAACCGTGCTCTACCTGCCGGCACTTGGTTTATTGAACTGCAGTTTGTCAGCACCTTAATGGCCCCAAAAGCGCTACAAGCCCATGAGTTTTATCCGCAACAGCGAATTCGCGTGCTCTTAGACAGTCAAGGCCGCGACTTGACTGCTAAGGTGGCCGCCGCAGGCCTAGACAAACAGTTATTGCCGCTAGATAAGAAGCAAGCTCGAGGGCTGTTGAAGCAATTGCGCGGCCCTTGTCAGCAAGCAATCAAAACAGCTTGGTCACCAGCCGAACAAGCTCAATCTAGCTTTGTTGCTGCCGCGGCAAACGCTGTCGAGCAGCAACTAGCGCAACAGTTGGCCCGCTTAGAGCAGTTACAACAACACAACCCATTGGTGCGTGACTCAGAAATTAATGCAGTGCGAGAGCGTCGCGAGCAATTACTGCAAGCACTGACACAGCCTGTATTACAATTAGATGCTGTACGAGTTATGGTGAATATTCCAGCATGACTTTGCTTTCCTATAACCCGCCACAGCACCCTTTCCTAGACATTGTCTATCGAGACGATGATGTGGTGGTTATTAACAAGCCAAGTGGATTATTGAGTGTACCAGGCAAAGATCCAGCTCATCGCGATTCAAGCTGGGCGCGGCTGGCTTGGGTGTTTCCCGATATTCGAGTCGTACATAGGTTGGATATGGCGACTTCGGGCTTATTGGTGTTTGCTTTGCATAAAACCGCCCAGGCTCATTTACAGCGTCAATTTGAACAACGTCGAGTCTACAAACGCTACCTAGCCGAAGTCTGGGGAGCCTTACCAGCCATGGCCGGGGCTATCGACCTTGCGATGCGTTGCGACTGGCCCAATCGCCCCCGGCAAATGGTTGATTTAAGCCTTGGTAAACCAGCCTTAACTTTCTACCGAGTGCTGGCCCAGCGCCAGCAGCAACAGCAGCTGATTAGCCGGGTAGAGTTGGAACCTTTTACTGGGCGGTCACATCAATTAAGGGTGCACATGCAGGCCTTGGGCACCCCTATTCTGGGGGATAAATTCTACGCTCATCAGCAGGCCTACGCAGCTGCTGAACGCTTATTCCTGCATGCACAACAGCTCGGCTTTTTTCAGCCAAGTAGTCAGCAATGGCTGAGTTTTACTGCCCCTGCTGACTTTTAATCAGCTCATAAGCCGCTTGAATTTCTTGGGCTTTAGCCTGCGCTGACTCTCGCATTTCTGGTGGCAACCCTTGCGCCGCCAGCTTGTCTGGATGATGTTTCGACATGAGTTTGCGATAAGCCTTTTTCACTTCAGCGGCATTAGCGCTGCGTGGCACCCCCAGTACGGCATAGGCATCGTCAAGTTGGCTAGCACTACTGCGCGCGTTGCCTGCTGCTCCTTGCCGCCCGCCACGAAAGCGTTGACCGGCTTGCGCCATCTGCAACAACATATCAAGTTGCGCTTTATGAAAGCCAAGATTTTGGGTTATCCGCTGTAGTACTTGATACTCTGCTTGGTCCACCTGACCGTCAATCAAGGCTACCGTTAGTACTTGTTCCAAAAAGAACTGAAGTACATCTCGGCGCCAAGCAAACTGTTGCTTAAACTGCTGCACCCGCTCGTTTAACGGGTAGTCAGCTTGTTTACCTTCACGAAACGCAGCTTGTGCACGCACTTTAGCATCTTCGGATAAGCGTAAATGCGCCATCAACTGGCTTATATAGCCAATATCTTGCTCAGTAACTCGGCCTTTCGACTTTGCAAGATGCCCAAGTACCGCAAACAAAGTATCCAAAAACTGCTGATGATTGGCTGGGTTACCCCCTTGCTTCATATTCTTTTGTAATGCTTGATCAAACCAGTGTCCGACCATCACACCAATCACAATACCGACCCAGCGCAACAGCAAAAAGCCGAAAAAACCACCTAAAACTTTACCCCAAATCATACTGGCTCCTGTAATTGTGCTAAACGTTCGGGGGTACCCACATCGGTCCATGCCGCCGCTATGCAACTGCCATATAAGGCTTGTCGCTGAATCGCTTGTTCGAACAACGAGCGTAGTGCGAGCACCTGCTCACTACCGGCAGGATAAGCTGCAAACAAACGCGGATGAAACAAACCCATACCGCTGTAGGTTAACCTATTTGATGCATTTGCGTCAGTGCTTAATAAGCCTGACTGAGCGAGCGCAAAATCTCCTCGCGGATGATGTGCGGGGTTTGCTACTAACAATAAATGCGCGTCCGCATCAGCCTCTAGCTGCCGCGGTAAATTGCCAAAATCTAAGTCCGTAAAAACATCGCCATTAATCACCCAAAAAGGTTCATCGCCTAACCATGGCAGCGCTTTGATAATGCCTCCGGCGGTTTCAAGACCGCCCGGAGGCTCAGCCGAGTAAGAAAGACGTAAACCAAACTGGCGGCCATCTCCCAACTGCTGTTGTAACAGATGCCCTAACCAGGCATGGTTAATCACTACCTGTTCAACTCCTAGTGCTGCTAGTTTCTCGAGGTGGTACTGAATCAGCGGTTTACCTCGTACTGCTAACAGCGGTTTAGGTAATGTATCCGTTAATGGCTGCATCCGTTTACCACGACCGGCAGCCAAAATCATTGCTTTCAAGCTGATAACTCCTGTAACGCGGGTTGTATGGCACGCGCCAACCAGCGTTGATACTCGCTAAACTCTGGATACAAGCCTGCAATATCATGCAGATAACCCACGGTACGCGGAATATCAGCTAAATACCCGGCTTTACCATCACGGTGATAAAGTCGTGCAAATATCCCAGAGGCTTTGGTATATCGCTGCAGTCCCATCAAATCGAACCAACGTTGCCATTGTGCTGCCGACACTTGTTGAGAAATAAGGCCTTGTTGCTGCAAATGCAAGTATAAGTACTGACTCAATTCTCGCACTTGCGCCAGCGGCCAGCGCACATAGCAGTCACGCAAAAGGCTCACAGCATCGTAGGTAATAGGTCCCACCACCGCATCTTGAAAGTCGATATAGGCCAGTTGTTGTGGCCCAAGTACCATGATGTTGCGGGCATGAAAATCGCGATGCACACCCACTTGTGGCTGCTCTAACGCATTGGTAACCAAGGTATCGCAAAACTCTTGCCATAAAAGCTGTTCTTCGCGGCTTAGTTTTAGTTGCAGGTGTTCAGTCACAAGCCAGTCATGAAATAGCGCTAATTCGCGCCGTAATAGCGCTTCATCGTAACAAGGCAAGGGCCCAAGTTCAGTGCTAGTGACTGGCATCAAGGCCATTAAATCCTGCAATGCCCGCTGATACCACTCGCTCATGTTGGTTTCTGTTAACTCCGAGAGCAGTAACGTTGAACCAAGATCCGAGAGCAACATAAAACCCTGCTCTTGATTTGCTGCAATCACCTCGGGTACCGTCACACCTGCGGCTGCATAACTGGCTGCTATCGCCATAAATGGCTGCAATGATTCTTGCGGCGGCGGTGCATCCACCGCAATTAAGCTACGCTGACCATCACTGGTTCTAAAGTAGCGTCGAAAACTGGCATCCCCTGATACCGGTTGTAAACGTCTTTGCGCATGCCCGGTGATAGACTCACACCAAGCTTGCAGTGCTATTTCTCGTTGGTTTTCCACATGAACCTCATGGCAACTGATTGGTTTTTACAGAATATCAAGTGTAGCAAATGGCGGCCGAATAAAAATTGCTTTATCATACCCTGCACATTGTGAAGGATAACTCGGAATCAAAGTTACATGAGTAAATTGTTACAGACATGGGTTTGGGCGATAGGCCTATGCAGCATTGCGCCAGTCTGGGCGCAATCGGCGCAACCCAAGCAACCCTTGCCGATGGGTGTCTGTCCGTTGCCGACCGAGTTATTTCAAACCCCCATAGAGCCGATTGCAAACTTGCCCAAAGGCGCTATCGGCGTACGCTCAGAGCGTTCTGATCTAGATTATCGCACCGAGGTTGCCTCATTCTTTGGTGATGTTGAAGTACAGTTGGATAACCAACAACTGCGTACCGAACAAGCGCAAATCAATCAGCAAAGTGGTGCTATAAACGCCAGTGGCCGCACGCGCTACACCAATGGTTACGTGCAAGTAGAATCAGAAAATTTTCGCCTAAACTCAGCTGAAAACCAAGCTTATATTAGCGGCGCTCAATATCAACTAGTAGCATCTGGGGCGCGTGGCAAAGCCGATATTTTATCCTTATCGCCACAATCGGTACGATTAGAAGGCTCTACTTTCACCACCTGTCCAACCACGGACCCGGCGTGGCAGTTAAGCGCTCGGACCATTTCTTTAAATGAAGACGAAGCTTTTGGGGAAGCTTGGCATGCCAAATTTGAATTATTTGGCGTGCCTGTTGTGTACATGCCTTACATGAGCTTTCCGATTACCGATGAACGTAAATCTGGTTTTTTATTTCCAACCGTGCGTTCGTCGCAAAAGAATGGCTTTGAATTAGAAGTACCTTATTACATCAATATCGCCCCGCATATGGATGCAACCATCACGCCGCGCTACATGGCCGAACGTGGCTTGCAAATGCAGGGCGAATTTCGCTTTCTTACAGCAAGCAGTCGCGGCCAATATAATCTAGCTTTGCTGGAGAATGATAGCAGTCGTACTGGTGATAATTCGCGTTTCTTATGGCGCGTAGAACAAGAACATACTTGGGGTGAAAATTGGCGTGCCTATGCCAATGGTACCTTTATCAGCGACGATGATTACCTCAACGACTTCGGTAGTGATTTTGCTGGCCGCGCCGATGCACAATTATATCGGCACGTGCAAGTGGATTATTTATCGGAGCAATGGCAGGTAACGCTACGCAGCGAAGACTTTGAGCTACTAGGTAACTTTCGTTCACCCTATCGAACTCTGCCGCAAATAAGCAGTTACTACACCTACACGGGCCCCTTTGGTCTTGATTTTGACGTCTTCTCTGAGCTTAGCCACTTTCGCAATCAGGAACTCAGTTCAGATTACGCCACTCGGCTGCATTTAGAGCCGCAAGTTCGTTTTTCACTTGAGCAACCGGGTTTTGATTGGCTGGCAGAGCTTGGCTATGCTTACACTTATTATGACCAGAATGAAGATCTCGATCGAGGCCTGCAAGAAAACCCAAGCCGTGGCATGATGAATTTCCGCTGGCGCGGACGTTTGAATTTTGAACGCCAACTAGAAATTAACGGCGCCAGTTATCAACAAACCTTGCAACCGCAGATTCAATACTTATACACCCCATATCGAGACCAAGCGGGGATCGGTATTTATGATTCGACGCTGATGCAAGACGACTACCAAGGCTTATTTAGAGCCCGGCGCTTTTCCGGACTAGACCGGATCGCCGATGCGAACCAAGTAGCCGTGGGTGCTTCTACCAGCCTATTCGATAGCCAAGCGCGTGAGCTTGCTCGCTTGAGCCTGGCGCAAATTTACTATTTTTCGGACAGCGAAACCCAATTGCTCGAACAAAAAGGCGCCATCGCCGCCGATCGTTCAGATTTAGCCATAGAAACTCGCTTTAGATTAAACAATCGCTGGTATGTTGATAGTGCAATTCAATACGACATGGAACTGAATAGCACTCGTAAGAGTCAGACCTCGGTAGAATACCGTAAAGACTCGAAAAACTTGATGCAAATAAGTCATCGCACCGTCACCAGTATTCTTGACGATAACATCGAGCAAATTGGTATGTTAGGTGTGGTTGAACTGAGCCCGCGTTGGCAGTTAGCCTCAAATTGGTACTACGACTTGCATCACAACCGTACCAACGACGCCCTGATTGCGTTACAGTACAGTGATTGCTGTTGGGCCATGCGTGTTAGCGCCTATCGCCGCATCGACCGCAGTTTTGAATTTTTTAATGGGCAACCGGTAATTGGCGAACCGGAATTTGATACCGGCGTGAGTTTCCAATTCATAATAAAAGGGCTGGGTAGTGATAATCAAAGTCTGCTAGATCTGCTCGAGCAGAGCTTGTTTGGTTATCGTCAACCATTCCACTTAAGCAACTAGGTAGTAAGTATTCATGAGTAAACTGGTTAAATTAGTCGTCGCAGTAGCATTCACAGCTGTTACATCCATGGCTGTAGCACAACAGGTACTTGACCGTGTTGCTGTGATCGTTAATGAAGGCGTCGTATTAGAAAGCGAAGTGCAACAACTCCTTCGCGAAGTTAAGAATAACGCTGCAAACAGAGATGCGCAGTTACCAGAAGACAGCGTCTTGCGAGTTCAAGCCACCGACCGTCTGGTGATGCAGCAGTTGCAATTACAAATGGCGAGCCGGATGGGTATCACTATTTCTGATACGCAATTACAACAGACTATCCAAAATATTGCCCGTGACGAAGGCATGAGTGTTGATGAGATGCGTGGCCGGATCACCGCATCGGGCACTCCTTGGGATGATTACCGTGAAAGTGTTCGTAAAGAAATCATCACCGGTGAAGTACAGCGTGCTGCGGTTCAACGTCGCGTGTACATCTCACCACAAGAAATCAGTGGTTTGGTTAATCTATTAGCTGAAGCCAGCGAAGAAGAAGTGGAATACCGTTTAGGCCACATCTTAGTAGGTATTCGCGATGGTGCTAATGCTGACGAAGTTCAAGAAACTCGCGACCGCGCCGAGCAACTGCTGAAGTTACTCAATGATGGTGCGGACTTTGCCCAAGCAGCTATCACCTCGTCATCAGGTTCACGGGCATTAGAAGGCGGTGACTTGGGCTGGATGAACATCAACGCTATGCCTACCCTATTTGCTGAAGTTGTACGTGGTAAAAAGAAAGGCGAATTGGTGGGCCCGTTGCGTAGTGGTGTTGGCTTTCATATCCTCAAAGTAACCGATGTGCGCGGTATTGAATCTGTTGAAATTGAGGAAGTAAAAGTTCGTCATATTTTAGTTCAGCCATCGATTATCTTATCTGAGCGACGTACTGAAGAAATGCTAGCTGAGTTTCGAGAGCAAATTCTGGCTGGCGAGGCTGAATTTGCCGACCTTGCTCGTGAGCATTCTGCCGATCCAGGCTCTGCCGCTAACGGTGGCGAGCTAGACTGGAGTGAGCCAAGTATTTATGCCGAAGAGTTTGCTTACCGAGCGCGCACCCTACCGGTTGGCGAACTAAGTGCTCCATTTAAAACTCAGTTTGGTTGGCACATCATGGAAGTAGTAGATAGACGCGTACAGGATGCTACTAAGCGCAGCCAAGAAAACCGCGCCTATCAGTTACTCTTTAGCCGTAAGTACCAAGAAGAATTAGAAAACTGGCAACAAGAAATTCGTGATCAAGCCTATATTGAAGTAGTTGACCAAGAAGGTTAGAGCTATGTCTGTGCCTCGTATTGCGTTTACTCCAGGCGAACCGGCCGGGATTGGCCCTGATTTAGCCGTGCGGTTAGCGCAATACGAATGGCCTGTGGCTTGGATAGCCATTGCTGATAGCAACATGCTGCAACAACGGGCTGCGGCGTTGGGGCTACCACTACAGATTATTCCTTACGACCCTCACCAAGCTCCCCAGCCACAAGCTGCAGGAACACTAACCGTCTGTCATCTTGCCTGCGCTGCTAAGGTGATCCCACAGCAACTTAATAGTGCTAATGCCGACTATGTGTTGGCTACCCTAGCTCGCGCTGGACAGGGCTGTATGACCGGCGAGTTTGCAGCTGTTGTAACCGGCCCCGTCCACAAAGGCGTAATTAATGACGCTGGTATAGCCTTTAGTGGCCACACGGAGTTTTTTGCAGAACTAAGCCAGACGCCGCAAGTAGTCATGATGCTAGCAACTGAAGGCTTACGGGTTAGCTTAGTAACCACGCACTTACCTTTAAAAGAGGTTGCTGAGGCAATCACTTATGACAAAGTATTGCGCGTTATCGAAATCATTGATGCCGACATGAAGCAAAAATGGGGCTTAGCGCAACCACGCATTTTAGTCTGTGGGCTTAATCCACATGCCGGTGAGCAAGGCCATCTAGGGCGTGAAGAATTGGACCACATTATTCCTGCAATTGCCGCAGCACAGCAGCAAGGTATTGCCGCGAGTGGTCCCTACCCTGCCGACACCGTATTTCAGCCCAGTTATTTAGCGCATGCCGATACCGTATTAGCGATGTACCACGATCAAGGTTTGCCCGTGCTAAAATACCAAGGCTTTGGTAACGCCATCAACATTACGTTAGGCCTACCCTTTATTCGAACGTCGGTTGATCATGGCACGGCCTTAGATCGAGCGGCAACAGCAAACGTAGATATCAGTAGCGCCAGACTCGCTTTAACGACCGCTATTGACATGGTAAATCGATGACAAAGACACATTTAGGACACCGCGCTCGTAAGCGTTTTGGACAAAACTTTTTACACGATGAGTTTGTGATTAATGACATTGTAGATGCCATTAATCCACAGCCAGGCCAAGCCCTGATTGAAATCGGTCCGGGCCTTGCAGCTCTCACTGAACCGGTAGTGGAGCGCAGTCAACACTTGACCGTGGTGGAGCTTGACCGTGACCTTGCCGATCGGCT
>JTFN01000664.1_pt1 | contig 10530 bp, 5 predicted proteins | sample 235401 | NCBI WGS metagenome assembly JTFN01 (sample SAMN03067589, study PRJNA260952) | activated sludge metagenome | biome: Sludge; feature: Wastewater; isolation source: CETP activated sludge from augmented bioreactor treating industrial... | place: India:Gujarat | collected 2013-04 | reverse complement strand
CCTCAACGTCACGCGCTACAAGACGCCTCAGCCGCAGAGCTGGTTTTATGCGCAGCGCAAGCTCGGCGTCGAGATCCGGGACTTTTACGGACGCCTGATCGATGGCATGCGCGCAGAGCGCGGTGCACTGCGCTCGGGCGGGGATGGCGGCGGACCGGAAATGCAGGGTGCACCGCCGGTCGAAGAGATCGTCTCGCTGTTCTCCGGGATCGTCAGCGTCGATGCGGGCGGCAGGGCCACTGTGTCCTTCGATATGCCCGACTTCAACGGTGCGGTGCGGCTGATGGCCGTTGCCTGGAGCAACGATAAGGTCGGCTCGGCGGACAAGACCGTGATCATCCGCGACGAGGTCGCGGTGACGATGACGACGCCACGCTTCCTGACGCTGGGCGACGAAGCGCGCCTGACGCTCGATCTGCACAACGTCGAAGGTCCTGACGGCTCCTACCAGCTGACGGTCGAGCGCTCGCCCGCCGATATCGAGGGAGCCGCTAAGGCGCGGGTTGCCGACAAGGCGCTTTCGCTGAAGGCCGGTGCACGGACGGTGGAGCGCGTGGCGCTCAAGCCCGATGCGGTGGGGCTCCTTGCCTACGACGTACGAGTCACGGGACCCGCCGGCATCGACGTCAAGCGTCACCTCACGCTCGAGGTGAAGCCTCCGGCTGGCGATATCAAGCGCACGACAGTCGCCAGGATCGCGCCCAACGGCGGAAGCCTGACGCTGTCGAAGGACCTCATTGCCGATCTCATCGAGAGCCGCACGCGGATCAACCTTTCGGCGGGACCGCAGGCGCGTTTCGACGTCCCCGGTCTGCTGACCTCGCTCGACCGCTATCCGTATGGCTGCGCCGAGCAGACGGTGTCGCGGGCCCTGCCGCTCGTCTATGCCAACGCGGTGGCCAGCCGGATCGGCATCGGCACCGACAAGGACCTGAAGGAGCGCGTGCAGAAGGCGATCAACCATGTCTTCTCGATGCAGGACAGCTCGGGCGCGTTCGGCATCTGGGGACCCAACGAGCCGGACCTGTGGCTGACGGCCTACGTTACGGACTTCCTGACGCGAACGAAGGAAACCGGCTTCGACGTGCGGGCGGACGCGTTCGGGCAGGCACTCGATCGGCTTCAGAACTTCATCGCCTACGCGCAGGACTTCGAGAAGGGCGGGGAGGACCGGGCCTACGCGCTCTATGTGCTCGCCCGCAACGGCCGGGCCCCGATCGGTGAGCTGCGCTACTACGCAGATGCGCGCCTGGAGCGGTTCACGACGCCGCTGGCGAAAGCACAGCTCGGCGCGGCGCTGGCCATGATGGGCGACAAGACACGTGCAGAACGAGCGTTCTCGGCAGCCATTGCAGCGCTCGACAACACAGGGGCTGACGTCTCACGCGACGACTACGGCTCCGGCCTGCGTGATGGCGCAGCGCTCGTCACGCTCGCCTCGGAGGCCGGCATCGCGAAGGCGGAAGCGCCCAAGCTGGTCGACGTGATCGCCAAGTCCTACGCGGCTCGTGCCCAAACCTCGACGCAGGAGCAGGCCTGGATGCTGCTTGCCGCCAATGCGCTGGCCGACCAGTCGGCGGCGAGCCGGCTGATCCTGGACGGGGCACCGCTGCAGGCTCCCATCTTCCGGCCGCTCACACCGGCACAGATCAGCAAGGAGGGCGGGCTCGTCCTGTCGAACGAAGGCGATGCGGAGATCGATGTCGTGGTCTCGGTGATCGGTGCAGCGCTGAGCCCGGAACCTGCTGTTTCAAAGGGCTTCACCGTGACGCGCACGTACTACACGCTGGATGGGCGCGAGGTCGACCTGGCCAGTGCGTCGGGCGGTGAGGCGATGATTGCACAGAACGAGCGCCTCGTTGCGGTCGTGAAGGTGGAAACGCGCGAAGCCGGCGGGCGCATCCTGCTGGTGGACCGGCTGCCGGCGGGCCTCGAAATCGAGAACCCGCGGCTGGTGCAGTCGGGTGACATCAAATCGCTCGGCTGGCTGGCGGGTACGCTGTCGCCCGACCACACCGAGTTCCGTGACGACCGGTTCGTGGCCTCGTTCAACCTGTTCAACTTCAAGCCGCAGACGGGAACGGCGACAGAGAACGAAGGGCCGCTGCGCACGGCAACCGCGGCCTACATCGTGCGCGCCGTCACGCCCGGCAAGTTCGTGCATCCCGCAGCAACAGTTGAGGACATGTACCGGCCTGAGCGTTACGCACGCAGTGCGGCTGGCACGCTCACTGTTTCGGCGAAGGAGTGACGGCACATCATGGCCGGGACTTCGCCCACAAAGACTTCCTCCGGCACGCTCATCCCCGTGCCCGAGCCCACTCCCGCGGCAGTGCCCCCCGCTGCTGCGGGAGTCGCGCGGCGGCGGCTGCGCTTTGCCGCCCGCGCCGGCACTGCGCTGATCGTCGCCGCCGCTTGCGGTGTTGCGGTCTTGTGGGGCGGCATCGAGATCGCGAAATCCAGGATGGGGCCGCCGCCGCTGGAGGTCGCGCAGGATCTTTCGACGGTGGTTCTCGACCGCAAAGGCCAACTGCTGCGCGCCTTCACGACCAAGAGCGACCGCTGGCGGCTGCCGGTCACACACACCGACGTCGACCAGCGTTATCTGGCGCTGCTGTTTGCCTTCGAGGATCAAGACTTCCGCACTCATGGCGGCGTCGATGTCAAGGCGGTGGCGCGTGCGGCGGCGCAGTTCGTCCGCCACCGGCGGCTGGTGTCGGGTGCCTCGACGCTGACCATGCAGGTGGCGCGGCTGATCGAGGAGCGGCACGAGCGCACGGCTTTGGGCAAGCTGCGCCAGATGGTGCGCGCCCTGCAGCTCGAGGAGCGGCTATCAAAAGACGAAATCCTCAATCTTTATCTGCGCTTCGCTCCATTTGGCGGCAACCTGGAGGGCGCACGCGCGGCAACGCTCGCCTATTTCGGCAAGGAGCCGAAGCGGCTGTCGCTGGGAGAAGCCGCGCTGCTGGTTGCGTTGCCGCAGTCGCCGGAGGCGCGGCGTCCAGACAGGCATCCACTGGCGGCCAAGCGGGCGCGGGCGCGCGTGCTCGATCGCGCTGTGGCCGCCGGTGTCGTTTCGCGGGCGGAGGCCGAACGCGCCAAGGCCGAACCGATCGCGCGCGTGCGCCGCGCCTTCCCGCTCCTGGCACCGCACCTGACGGAAGCCGAAGTGGCCGCATCACCGGCAAAGCGCGTGCATCGCCTGACCATCGACGCCGCCCTGCAACAGAGCCTCGAAGAGCTAGTGCGGGCACAGACGGCGCTGCTGGGCGAACGCCTGTCGTCGGCGATCCTGGTGGCCGACCATCGCAGTGGCGAGATCCTCGCGCATGTCGGCGCAGCCGATTACCTCGACGAGACGCGGTTCGGTGCCATCGACATGGTGGAAGCCGTGCGCTCGCCCGGATCGACGCTGAAGCCGTTCGTCTACGGGCTTGGCTTCGAGCTTGGGCTCGCGCATCCCGAGACGCTGATCGAGGATCGCCCAGTGCGCTTCGGAACGTATACGCCGAAGAACTTCGACGAGGACTTCCACGGCACGGTGACGATCCGGCAGGCACTCGCGCACTCACTCAATATTCCGGCCGTCAAGGTGCTCGAACGGGTCGGGCCGGCGCGTTTCTTGGCGCGGCTCAAACGTGCGGGCTTCTCGCCGCAGTTTGCAGAGAGCACCGAGCCGTCGCTGGCGGTGGCCCTCGGCGGCGTCGGCCTCACGCTCAAGGACATGACGGGGCTTTATGCGGGGCTGGCGCGGAGCGGCAATCCGATCGCGCTGGTGCACCGCCGCGACGATCTGGAGGCCGCGGCCTCGCGTCTGCGGCGCGGGCAGGCCGAACAGCGCCCGCGTCATCTCCTTTCTCCGATTGCGTCGTGGTACGTGACCGACGTGCTGAAGGATGCGCCGCCGCCGGCAAGCGCGCGCGGCGGTCGGATCGCCTACAAGACGGGAACGTCATACGGTTACCGTGATGCGTGGGCGATCGGCTACGACGGCCGCTACGTGGTCGCCGTCTGGGTCGGACGGCCGGACAACGCTTCGACGCCAGGGCTGATGGGCCACGGGGCTGCGGCACCGATGCTGTTCGACGCGTTCGCCCGGATCGGCGCGCAGCGTGTGCCGCTGGCGTCACCGCCGCCGGGCGCTCTCAGGGTCTCGGGAAGCGCCCTGCCGCCGCCGCTCAAGCGCTTTGCTGAACCCGGTCAGCGGCGCCCGAGTGGGCCCTACCTGGAAAGATCACTTGTGATCGCCTTCCCGCCCGACCGATCTGAGGTGGATGTCGCGGGCTCCGGAGATCCGGCGACGGCCGATCCGCTGCTGCTGAAAGCCGAGGGAGGGGCGCTGCCGCTGACCTGGCTGGCGGACGGAAAACCGATCGGGACGGCAGCGCACCGCCGCGAACTGGTCTGGCAGCCGCAGGGGCGCGGTTTCTTCAAGTTGTCGGTGATTGACGCGAAAGGACAGGTGGACCGCGTGACGGTGCGGCTCAGATAACGCCCGATCTGCCGCGCGGGCGCTCAAGTCGGGGTCCAAGAATCCTCTGGCTTGCGGCAATTGGGGCCGCCGAAGCCGATGCGGCCAGGGTTTCGCCGGGCTGGCGTTCGGGCTAGTGTCCCGTCTTGCGAAGTTCGCCTCCACTCCGCGGCAACCGCTTGAGCAAACTTCGCTGCTCACGGCATCGGTAACTGCACCCTGGATCGATATGCGACGGCGCCATCTGACCCGATCGGCCGGCACAGGCAGTGCCAGAAGCGCTTCGCGGCTGCTGCGGCACGTGCTTGTCGTGGCAGCGCTCTCGCTTGCAACGTTCGGCGGTGCTGCTTGCCGCACGGAAAAGGCCGTCAGGCTGCCGGCCCTCGGTGCACTCACCAATCAGACTTCGGTTTCGGGGATATCTTCGGGCGCCTACATGGCCGGGCAGTTCCAGCTCGCGCACGGCAAGGATGTGGTCGGTGCAGGCATCATCGCAGGCGGCCCGTACGGCTGCGCGGAAAGCATCTTTGCCGACATGATGCCCGGGCCCGGTTCGGCCTTCCTCAATGCGACCAAGGCGATCAACGGCTGCATGCTCAATGCCATGCAGCTTTGGGGCGTGCCCAATCCGCCCATGCTGGCGAACCGCGCACGCGAGCTGGCAGAAAAGAACGCCATCGATCCGATTGCGGCGACGACCGGTGACCGCGTTTACCTGTTCACCGGCAAGTCGGACCGTACCGTCGTGCCGGCGATCGTCGGCGCGGCGGCGAGCTTCTATCGGGAGCTGGGCGTGCCTCAGGCACAGATCAAGTTCGTGACCGATCTCGACGCCGGACATGCCTTCGTGACGGAGGACGCCGGCCTATCGTGCGACAGCACGGCCAAGCCCTATGTCGTCGACTGCGACTACGATCAGGCAGGTGACCTGCTGGGCTTCATCTACGGACCGCTCAATCCACCCAGCACAAAAATCAGCGGCGAGTTCGTCGTCTTCGACCAGAAGGCTTTCACCAGCGATCTCGTCACCCATGGGCTGGAAGCCAGCGGCGTCGTCTATATTCCCGCCGCCTGTCGCGATGCCGGAGATGCGCCCGGCTGCCGGGTGCACATCGCCTTTCACGGCTGCGGGCAGAGCCGCACGCTGGCCGGTGACGCGTTCATTCGCGAAACAGGGTTTGCGCGGTGGGCCGACACCAACCGGCTGATCGTGCTTTTTCCACAGGCGGCGACGAGCCCGTTCAATCCACAGGGGTGCTGGGACTGGTGGGGCTATACCGGACGCGGCTATCTGACCCGGTCAGCGCCGCAAATCCAGGCCGTGCAACGTATGCTGGCGCGCCTTTCGGCCCGCGACCGCCCGTCTTGATCAGCCCACGCGGCTCATGGGAGAGCAGAGGCGCCCAAGACAGATGTGAGCGAATTTTCCCAATCCCATCACGCTGTTGGGAGCGGTGCTGGACACTGCCCAAGACATCTTGTAGCTCAATTCGACGACGCCGGGGGGCGCCGCACGTGCAACAGGGTGGGTTCCATGAACTTATTGTCGACCGTCGCATGGCCGCATTCAGCTCGCACGCGCCGCACGCGGCGGTGGGCGGACATTGCGATGGGTTTGGCCGCCATGGCCGGCGTGCTTGCAACGACCGCCGCGGGAATCATGGAGCAGGCTGAGGCCGAGCGCGAGGACGCCGCGGCACAGGCTGCGGCACAGCAGGCGGACGAGCTGGCGCGCCTCGCCCTGCCGACGCGCGAAACGATGGTCGGCGGTTATTTCGGCGCGCCCTACACCTACTCGAGCGATGTGCACCTCAAGAAGAACGGCGCGCACGATTTCACGGCCAAGGATGTCGATTGGGCGGCCGAGCCATTCAAGAGCCCGATCTATTACGGTGCCCGCGTGGTGCGCTGGTTCGAGGGCGGCCGGCGCGGCGCGATGGTGGACTTCACACACTCCAAGGCGCTCGCCATCCTGGATGCGGAAAAGACGCTGGAAGGCACGCTGTCGAATGCGCCCGTGCCAGCCAAGGCGGTCTTGAAGGACATCTACCGTAAACTCGAGTTCAGTCATGGACACAACATGCTGACACTCAACGGGCTGTGGCGGCTTGCCAGCCTCGCGCCGCGGCTTTCGCCGTATGTCGGGGCCGGCGTCGGCGTGAACCTGCCGCATTCGGAAGTGCAGCTGAAAACCGTGCGCGGGCGCACTTACGAATACCAGTATACCGGACCCGTCGCGCAGGCCGTGATCGGGCTGGAGTTCCGCGTGCCGCGCATGAGCTATTTCCTGGAGTACAAGTTCTCGATCGCCAGCTACGAAGTGCCGCTGTCGGAGCGCGATGGTTCGGTGCTGTTCATCGACCTGTGGAACCAGCTCACGAGCTGGCTGGCGGGGCCGCCACCCGGCGGGTACCTGCATACCCGGCTGACCAGCCATCAGCTGATCGGCGGGCTGGGCATGCGTTTTGGCGCGCAGCCGGTGGTGGCACCTTGATGCGATGACCGAGCGTCCGGACCAGACGGACACACACGTCACCGAACGCCAACTGCGCGCACGTTGGCTGATCGGGCGCATTGCACTCGGCGCCGTCCTTATTTCCAGCATGGCGCGCAACGCCAACGCGCACACCATCGGGCTTGCCGAACAGGTTCTTCAGCCTGTAACGGCCGTGCACACGGCTTTGCCCGTGCTGGCGATGGCGCTGATGCTGCGACAGCAGGAGCAGCCGGCATTATCGCGCGATGTCGCGATCGCGCTTGCCGCAGGCCTAGCTACAGGTTTCGCGCTCTGGCTCGCAATCGGTCCGTCACCGCGCTGGCTCGTCGTGGCGCTGGTCACTGCAATCACTTTGGGGGTTCTGACCGCGTGGGGCCGTACGTGGGCGGCTCCCTTCATTCTGGCCGTCGCGACCGCGCTCGGCGCCGGGATCGGCACAAATCTCCTGACCGAAACTCACGATGCCTTCGACTTCACAACCAGCCTCGCTGGCGCATTCATCGGCACGCTCGCCGTGCTGCAGATCGCGGTCACGCTGCCGCAGGCGCCAGCACGCCGCTGGCAGGCAGTCGGCGAGCGGATCGCCGGGTCGTGGATCGTCGCGATCGCGACGCTGATCGTTGCGCTCGAGGTGCGCCAATTCTTCTAGTGTCCCGTCTGTGAAGTTCGCCTCCCCACGGCCGCAACCCCTTAAGCCAACTTCGGAGACAGAAGGGACACTAGAATCACACCAGTTCGCAGTTTAGGCGGGGATCGAAGGCGATGACATGGCAGGGAGCAGCCCGCGGCTGCGTTTGCGGGGTAGCGCGATCAGCGGACATGAAGGCCTCGGCCACACTGGCGCGGTTCATGCTGGCAGCACTGATCGTCATCGTTGCGGGACCAGCGCTTGCGCATTCGGCGGGCGACACCGGCGGCAGCGGTGTGTTGAGCGGCATGGCGCATCCTATTTCAGGATGGGACCACGTGGCGGCGATGGTCGCAGTCGGGCTGTGGGGCGCCTTCCTGGGCATGCCCGCCACCTGGCTTTTGCCGGTCGCCTTTCCCATGGTGATGGCACTCGGCGGCGCCATGGGGGTGGTCGGCGTTCCGCTGCCGGGTGTAGAAACCGGCATCGCCCTTTCGGCCGTCGTGCTGGGCGCATGCATCGCGCTGGCGCTGCACCTGCCGCTTGCGGTGGCTGTCGGCATCGTCGGCGTGTTCGCGATCTTCCATGGCCACGCGCACGGCACCGAACTGCCGGCGTCCGCAAATCCGGTTGCCTATGCGGTGGGCTTCGTGCTGGCCACGGGGCTGCTGCACCTGGCCGGTATCGGCTTCGGACTTGTGGTGCGATGGCCCGCCGGGCGTATTGCCGTGCGCGCTGCAGGCGCTGTCATCGCGTTCGCGGGCCTGGCGTTCCTGGCCGGTGTGGCGTAAGGCATCGCAAGCGGTCGCGTGGCACCGCTGACTTGGCGTAACGCTAGAGCGCACGCCGCCTCCCGTTGGTTCGCGTGGGAACGCACATCACCTCGTGCCGGGGATGGCGATGGCGCACCGTCCTCAGAAGCGGCGCAGCAGCCGCTCGATGTAGTCGAGTTCTGTGGGCGGGCGGGTTTGCTCGCCGATGCGACGGCGCAGCTCTTCCAGGATCTCCCGCGCGCGCTGGCGATCGATCTCGTCGGGCACTTTCACCGACGTGCCCATGTCGGGACCCTGCGAGCGTTGCGGGCGTCCGAGCGGATCGCGCGGCGTGTCGCCGTTCTGGCCGTAGCGCTGCGGCATGTTCTGCAGCATTTGCCGGGCCATCTCCTGAGCGCCCTTGCGCATCTGGTCGAGCGCGCGGCCCTGCTCGTCGGTAGCGGTCGAGAAGTCCTGCTCACCTAAAGCTTTCTCGGCATTTTCCATCGCCTCGCGCGCGGCATCCAGCTGATCGGACTGGCCCATGCCCAGTTCATCGAGGCCGCGCTGGAGGCGGTCCAATTCTTCGCGCAGGGCGCGTTGGCGCTCGCCCAGACCGGCTTGATCCGACGGCCCCTGGCCACGCTGGCCTTTCTGGCCCTGGCCCTGTTGACCCTGCTCGCCGCGCTGACCGCGCTGCCCCTGTTGCCCTTGGCGGCCGGGCTGCCCCTGCTGGCCCTGCTGCTGACGACCCTGCTGGCCCTGGCGGTCCTGGCCTCGCTCGCCGCGCTGGCCCTGCTGGTTGTCTTCGCGCATCTGGCCGAAGGTGTCGTCCATCAGCTGCTGCTGCTTGCCGACGAGATCGCCCAGTTCATCCATCTTCTCCATCATCTCGCGGCTCTTCTCGTTCTGCTGAGCCGCCTGCTTGGACGATTGGAGGCGATCGAGCAGGTCGCGCAGCTCCGAGAGCATCTGCTGGGCCTGTTCGCGCGAACCGTTCTTGGCCATCTCCTCGATGTTCTTCATCATCTGCTCGAGGTCACGCGATGACAGGAACTGCTGGTCCTTGTTCTGGCCGTCGACGTAATCCTGACGCTCCTGCTGCTGCTCGGCCAGCTCGCGCATGTAATCGTTCAAGGCCTCGCGCAGCTCCTTCATGGCGTCGGCGATCTCCTGATCGGATCCGCCTTCTTCCAGGAGCTTGGACAGCTTTTCCTGCGCCTCGCGCAAACGCCGCTCGGCATCGGACAAATCGCCGTCCTCGATGCGCACGGCGATTTCCCAGAGCTGATCGATGACGGAGTTGCGCACGGCGCGCGAGCCTGACCGGCTCAACCGGTGATAGACCATGCGCAAGCCGAGGAAGGCGGGGATGTCGTCGAGGAAGCCCTCGGGCTCCAGTGTCAGCGCCTCGATTGCGGTCAGAACATCGGGCCTATAACGCGGATCCTCGGCCAGCTTGCGCCGCTGCTCGATGACCGCACGCGCGACCGGATTGTCGAAGCGGCGCTGCGGCAGGACGATTTCCATTTTCTCGCTCGTGCCGGTCTGGCCAGCGACGTCCTTGGCCTCCAGCCACATCTCCACCTTGAGACCAGCCCAGGGGTGCGAGCCCAGTTCGAGGTGCGAGAACGTCTCGGCTTCGGTCGCGCCGGATCGCGGCAGCTTCAATGCGAGGATCGGCGGGCGTTCGTGCGGCGGGCGCGGGCCCGTCAGTTTCTTGGTGGCCCAGGCACCAACGGATTTTTCCAACTCATCCGGCTTGGGCGGAACCTTGGCGACCCTGGCTTCGGCGGAAGTGACGCCGTAATCGTCCTTCACCTTGTAGGTCAGCTTCAAGGCGCCACGCGCGGAGCGCTCGGGCTTGTTGGTCAGCGCGATTTCCGGCGGCAGGTCGGGTGTGACGTCGAAGGTCCAGGCGGCCATCTCCGAACCCTTGGCGACAACGCGGACACGCGCGGCGCGGCTCAGTTCGTAGCGCAATTCAGTGACGGTATTGGTGCTGCCGGCCGCGGCCGCTGTCGCACCGCCCGCAGCCGTCTTCGGCTGACTGGGGCCGACGCGCTCGGGCGTCTGACTGCCCTGCATCAGGACTTCCAGCTCAGGCAACAGGCTGCTGGCACCGCTGGAGCGTACGATCAAGATGCTGCCCGCCGGTACGACGAGCGCGCCCGTTGCGGCG
>JTFN01006837.1_pt1 | contig 10547 bp, 10 predicted proteins | sample 235401 | NCBI WGS metagenome assembly JTFN01 (sample SAMN03067589, study PRJNA260952) | activated sludge metagenome | biome: Sludge; feature: Wastewater; isolation source: CETP activated sludge from augmented bioreactor treating industrial... | place: India:Gujarat | collected 2013-04 | reverse complement strand
AGGTAGTAAATCTTGTTGAGCAAGAAGGCTTGTTATATAATAAAGTGTAGGAGTTCTTTGATATGAAACTAATTGACCATCTGCCCAATCATTCCCTTTAATATTTAAAGATTCATCAACAGTTTCTTTTAAAAGTGATTGAACTTTTGATATATTAATTGTAATTAATTCAAGACTTAAACCATCACAGAGTTCTTTAGCTTTTTTTTCTGCTTTATCTTGATTAACGGCTCCGCTTGAATAAACAGGAAGACTTACAGCTATTATTTTTTTTATTGGAGAATTCTCTACTTCCTGTGCTTTTTTTATAATTGATAATACAAGTGCCGAATCTATTCCACCGCTTACAGCCACAATACAAGCTTTTAAATTATATTCTCGCATATAAGAATTTAATTTATTAATTTTTTGAGATACATATTGAGCTGGATTTAAATTTCTTTCTTTTCTAAAATTTTTTAAAATATACTCTAATTCTGGAGTTAAATCATATACTTTATTTTCTGAATATACTTGCATTTTAATTTCCTTTTTTATTTATATTATATAATTCAAATGATTTTTTATTGAAATCCAAATCATTTTCTTTTAAAAAACAATAAAAGTTATTAATTTCTTCTTTTAATAATAGCTTATAAGATAAAACATTAGATAATATAAAATCTTCACTTGAATTATATAAGCCTTCCTTAATTAAACTTTCATTTTTTTTTCTAAAAACAATATCAATAAATATATTTTTTTCTTTTTGATAAATATTATATTTATATATTAAATTTAATTCTTCTAAGAAATCATTTTTAATTTCTTTTAAAAATTTTTTTATGTAATCAATATCAATTTCTAACTTTGAAAAAGATATTTCGAAAATACTTCTTGTTTCTATTGTATTCTTACTCATTTCACACCCTTAGTTGCATATAATAACAAAGTAATAAAAAAAAAGCAAACACTATTGATTTATAAAAATAATATATTACTATAGTATTATGAAAAAAATAATATTTTTAACTTTATTACCAATAATAAATATTTCAGCTTTAGAGATTCAAGCAGATCAAACATATGGTTGCAGTGACATAAGTAATATACAAAAAATTGAGTCATTAATCAACAATAATGAAAATCTAGAAGCAAAATATTTATTACAGGAACTTGTATTAAATTCTGATTGTCAATATTTTGATATACATTCATTAGAAAATCAAAATTATATAAAAAATTCTGACTATTATTATATTTTGCAAGATAATGAAACCATTATAACAATACCACCAGAGTTTTAAAATTATTTAAATATGTTATAATTAACATATAATAAATTTTAATAATATGAATACACTTCAGAATGAGATAAGAAAAAAACTTCTTGATTATTTTGACGAGACTCAAATAAGAAATCTTCCAATAGAGGCTTCAATATTTTCTAGCTTGATTTTATATGATTTATTTAATCAAAAAGATTTTAATAATGTATTTACTCCATATATTCAATATAAAGAATTAGATGGTAATAAATTTATGGATTTATCTTTAATTTTAAAAGAATCAAAAAGAGAAGAAATTTTTAAAGTTAATATTTTTAGAGAAGAAGATTATCATAGTGAAGTCATTTTATATACTGATGATACTTATTTTGATTTTGAATATATGACAGAAGAAGAAATTGCTTCATTTGAACAATCTTATAATAATTCTCCTAAATATAGTAAAGAATTATTTGAAATGTCTTCTAATGATATTTTATTAACAGAAGAAAGCTTTCTAAATATAGATTTAATTATAAAAAAAATAGCCACTTCAAAAAATGAAAGTGAATTTAAAAGTTATATTTTAGATAACTCTTTAGAAAATGAATATTTAATTGCAAAAGAAATATTCAAATTTCCAAAATTAGAATACTTAGATAACAAAAATTCTTTCATAAAAAAAGATAAATTAGAAGAAATGAGACAACAGATAGATTTATCTGAATTAAAATTAACTTCATCAGAAGATTTTTTTTCGGCCATGAAAAATTTATATAAAAAAGAATACGATTTTCTATCTAAGAATATACCTTATATTGATAATCATTTAAATAACAATACTTTAAACTTTATTACTAAAAAACAATCTACAAATTTTTCATATTTAAAAATGACAAAAAATGAAGTAAAAGAAGTTATAGATAATTTAAATTTCAAGTTAGGATCTTTTTCTAAATATTTGGATTATTCAGGTTTAGGATTGTTTCGAACTGATTTTAATTCTCTCGAAGATTATAATGAAAATCAAAAAGAAGTTTTTATCGTTGCTTTAAATGATAATAAAGAACTTTGTGGCATTATTTTGGCAAAACCAATGTCAAGTTATGAATTTGAAAAAGAGCGTTTATATAGTGATTTTATTTATAATATTTGTTCTGTATCTACTAATGCTTTATATAGAGGACATAATATAAGCAGTAATCTTTTTGAAAAACTTATAGAATTTTGCTCTGAAGAAAATTTAATTTTGCATAGAAGTATGCCAACTACTGATAATCAACTTTATATTCAAGAAAAATTAGAAAAAATAACACAAAAACATGAAGAATCTACTTTAATTGTTAGACATAATGAAAAAAATGTATTCAACATTTTTTCAAAAGTTGTTTATGATAATAATTTAGTTGATGTAAATAATAAAGTTGATAAAGAGTTTATTGAAAACTATAAAGTTTTTATTGATAAATTAAAAATCGAATCTTTATATCCAAAAAATGAATATGATTCTTTTTATTTAAATGAAGAATTAGAGCATTTTATTATCAATTCATTTAAACAAAAATACAAAATCAAAAACAAATTGAAAATATAATAGATATAATTTATAATTAACTTTTAAATATGAGGTTTTTTTAAATGTCTAAAATATTAGGGATATGTCCGTTATGTAAAAGAGATATGATTGAAGGGCCTTCAGTTAATGAACATCATTTTATCCCAAGATTGAAAGGTGGAAAAGGAAATGATAAAAAACTCATCCATAAAGTTTGTCATGATTTTCTTCACAGAACATTTACTGAAACAGAATTGGCTAAGTTCTATAATACACCTGAAAAATGTTTAGAAAATGAAACAGTTAAAAAATATATGAAATGGTTGCAAAAAAAAGATCCTGAATTTATGGATAGTGTTAAAAACTCTAATAGAAAAAAAGGAAAAAGAAGGTAACATATATCTGTATCTTTTAATTTTGTCATAATACATATTAATGTTATAATATATATAAATAAATTATTAATATATAATGACAGATACAATAGACTTCTTAAATGAAAAAAATCACTCAATTGAAAAAGAAAAATTGAAATTATTTTCTAAGAAATTAAAAGAAAAATATCAAATTGAACAACTTTTTGTTTTTTTAACAAAAGATTTTAAAATAGAATTGGCTCTTATTGCTTTTAAACCTGAAAATCAGGGAAATGGCAATGGAACAAAAGCAATGAATGAACTCATTGACTATGCTGACAATAAACATTTCCCTATCATCCTTGATACTGCAACCCCAGATTTGATTTATGGCACAACATCAAAAAGTCGATTAAAAAAGTTTTATAAAAATTTTGGTTTTGTTGAAAACAAGGGGCGAAATAAAGATTTTTCATTAAGTTGCGAAATGTATAGAAATCCGAATCAAATAATTCAATCAAATAAAATAAAAAGAGGCTTAAAATGAATGTATTAGATTATATAGAATCTGAAGAATTTAGAGACTATATTAGAGATAATATAATTGAATTTAAAGAATTTAATGGTTTTAAAATGGTAGATCCAAATTTTACTATTGAGACATTAAATATAGATCCAATGGATATTGTTGAAAACTTAAAAAAAGAAAATCCGGGAATAATTAATAATGACGCGGCTTTGGGATTTGGTTTACTTAATATCAAATTTAAAAGAGTTTTAGAAGAAGAAATTGCAAAAGCCAGTTTTGATGTTACAAGTAATTCAAAATTAGAAGACTATTTAGATTGTATTAAAAGATTGGGATTTGAAGTTATTTATGAAAAGAAATACATTAGAGAAGATGAAGCTCATTTTAGTTCTATAGAAGATATGCAACAATATGCAAGAGAAAACTTTTATAATATAATAAATGATAGTATTAAAATTTCTGATACTGGTTCTGTCTCTTGTAATTATAATATAGAAGAAACAGAATTTGTTTTTTTTAATAAACATAATTCATTTTTGATTCATTGTGATACTTATGGTAAAAACAAAATAAATGCTTCTAACCTTTATGGTGTTGTTGAAAAAAATAATAAAGAAACTCCCGATCATAAACTCAGTTTTGGTAAAAATTATACGCAGTATACAAACTGCATTAACATAAATCTAGACATGAGAGAACTTCCAAGTCAAAAAATTGAAACCTTATTAACAATGTTTAAGCCAGTTAATAATTGGTTAGAATTTTCACCTTCTTTATATTCTTATTTAACCCATAAAAAAGTTAAAATAGGAGAGGAACAAAGTTGGGCTGATTTAGCTTTCTTGAAAATAAAAGAATTTCCTCAAGAAGTAAATAACAAATTGTTTTCTCATAATGTTGTTATCACAAAAGAAGCTGAAAAAGTTTTAAGTGAGAATCTTGTTGATAATAAATTTTCTAAATACAATGATTTATTGTCTAATTTATCAATAAAAGAATATAAAGAAGCTAAAATCAAAGATGTGTTATTAGATATCAGATATGAAGGTGCTCCATTTAAATCATTTTTTCCTAAAAGTGTAATAGAAAAAGCACAAAATAATAATTTAGATATTAATAATTTATATAATTATGGTGAATTGTTTTCTTATCATATAAATAAAAAAATAGAATACTCTGAACTTAAAAATAAAGATTTTGAAAATGCTATTGATAATTTTTCAAAAAAAGAAAAAGAGTTATTTATTGATAATATATCTAAATATATGCTTAAATATGATGAAATAAAAAATGCTTTTGATTATACTAAATCTTCATTAAATAGTTCTTTAAAAAGAAAACCAAAAATGCACTAAAAAATTTAAAAAGAAGCTCACCAGCTTCTTATTTTATTTAATAAATAATTATTATATTTTAATAATATTTTATTTTAAAAATAAATATGCTAAATTAAAAATAAAAAAAGAGGATATATGAAAGAAGTAAGAGTTAGTGTTGCAAGCTTAATAGGAAGCATAAATAATAAAAAGATAGGAATTATTAATCATAGTTACTTAAAAGAGACAGGAGAATCAGTTGTATCAGCAATTGGGGGCGGCTGTTTTCTAAAAGACAAAAAATATTTAAGAGAAGAGTTCTTTGCAAATAATTTTGAAGGTGAAGATGCGAGATTTATAATTCCAGAGCAAAAATTAAATTCTCTTATTGAATTCTTGTCTTCAGAAAAATCAGAAGAAATTATTGATTTTTCAATAGATAGAGAATTAGAAGAAGAATTAACTGGACTTGAAATTGAAACTCAAGAAAAACAATTTATTTCGAAAGAAGATTTAGTTGATTTTAAAATTATTAATAAATTTACACATTTATCAGAAGGAAAATCTTATAAATTTTTAGGTGGAAATACTTTTCGTTATTGCATTTACTACAATGTAAGTTGTCCAGATTCAATATTAAAAAAATTATTAAATAACAAAGAAGTATATGAATTATCCAATGAAGAGATAAATTTGGGATTTACCAAAGATGGTCTTAAAATTAATTCTAATATTTTTATTTAATAAAAAAAGGCTTATAAAAGCCTTTTTTTAAAACAATTTCATTTGAGAGCCTTTTCCACCTTTTAAAACAGGTTTTTTAGATTCTTTTATTTTTGGAATCTCTTCTTCTTTTTTCTTATTTAAAAAGCTTAATACCTCTTGTTGCTCTTCTTTTATATCTGCTTCAAAATCTATTTCAGGCACTTCTTTTATTGTTTTTAATTTAAACAATTCAACAGGATTATTTTTTGATTTTGCTATCATGTTTTTAGAAATATATTCAGAAGAATAATCTGGATACACAGCCATTAACTCAGAAGGTTTTAATTCTCCTTCTTCAATTTTTTTAATTATTACTGGTCCCATTGTTTTAAATAAATCCAATGATTTTATTTTTTCTCCTTCAAATGTTACATTTCCTTTTTCGTCATATCCTCTTTTAGGTCTTTCTATAAAGGAGTTTTTATTTAAAACTGCATTTGTTAATATATCATTTGCCAAGTATATCCCCATAAGATCATTAAACTTAGTTTGAAGCTGAGTATTATTAGCAAAAAATGTTCTTTTAAATGCATCATCTCCCAACACTAAATAAGGAGAATAATCATTTTTACTTGAATGTATGAATATATTTTCAATTCCCTCGTGGTCTATTTTTTCTCTAATGACTTCAACAATTTTTTCAAACATTCTTCTTTGTGCTGAAGATACTAATGATTTATTGGTTGTCCCGTCTTTCCTTTTTTCTACAGCAAAAGCTTCTCTAGTTAATTCAATGTTACTTATATATTCAGGTATTTTTGATTCTATAAAGTTATTATAATCCCTTATATATCTTGACTCTAATCTTTTAATATCTTGTGTTTTTTCATATCTCTTGTGATTTTTTGTGTAATAGTCTGGATCGTTTACAGACAAGTCTTTACTTAATTCTTCAAGTTCTTTATTGGCTTTTTCTATTAATTCAATATAAGGAGCCTTAAACTCAGATAATGATACTTGATAATTATTTCCTATTACTTCCTTATGTAATAAAGCTTTATGAGTATCTATTAATGGATATATTTCAGCAATTGATTCCATTGTTTTATATGTTAAATAATTGTCGTTCTCCGTAGATAACCAATCAGCTATTTTATTAAACACTTCTTTTTGATTAGCAAATGTTGAATTATTATATTGCTTAACCTTTCTTGCAACTTTAGTACAGTTTTGAATTAATTCCTTTATTAATAAATCCATTTCTATTAATTTATGTTCTTTGTTATAATTTAAAGCATATTCTATATTATCTTTATTAAATAATGAAACAGGTTCTATTTGGTATCTTTTTACTTTTGCTCTTTTTGTTTCTCTAGCATTTTCATGTTCAACTTTAATTGTATTTATTTTTCTTATTTTTTGACCTTCTACACCAAAGTAAGATTGATAGAATTCTTTTGCTTCCATTAAGTCTTCTTTAGGAATTGAAGATAAATTAAAGTATATATTTGCCATTTGACGAGTATATTGTTTAATTGGTTTTGATAAATTTAACTCATATGGATTTTCATTTTTTTCCAATAATTCAACTCTTCTTTCGAACTCCTCAATTGTTTCAGTTTCTTTATAATCATACTTATTAAGAAGATAAGAAACCTCTCCTAATCTAGCTATTATTTCTTTGTCATTTAAATAATAATCTAATTTATTTTCTGGAATTGATTCTATATTTATATGTTTTGAAAACTTTCTTACAATATCTTTTCTTTGTTGAGAATAATATAAATCTTCGTTTCCAATATCTACTGCATGAATGCATTCATGTATTGCAGCAGAAGGATTTTTTATATCAACTGAAACTATTTTTTGACTGTCTAAATACAGCCCATTTGCATTATAATTGCCTAATTTTCTTGCTTTAAAAACTATTTCATTAGCTAAGTTAAATTCTATATCTTCCATTTGTTTAATAACATTTTCAACAGCTTCAATAGAAGAATCAGCATCTAATTCTATTGCTGTAACAACCTTACTTTTTTTCAATGTCTCTAATAATTTATTTAACATTGTTTTTTCTTTTTTATGAGGAGTAGATATTTGTTCTATTCCTTTTTCTTTTGTTAAATAAGTTGACTGTTTTGTTACACTATCTATCATAGAACGGTTAAATGTTATTTCATTATCTATCTTATTTTTAGATTCTAATGGCATTTTTGCTCTATAATTAGAAAATTCTTGTCCATATTGTCTTATGGCTTCAATTCCTTCTCGATACTCTTCTTGTTCTTTTACAACACTTAAAAAGGATATCCTTTCTTCAGCTGTATTAAGCAACTTATCACTTAATTTAAAAATTGTTTTTCTTCCTTTGTACATTGATAAATATTTTTCATACTTCATATGCACTGTATTTTCTATTATTTGTCTTGTAAATGAATCTTTATCAAATTCTCTTCTTAAATCTAACTCACAACTTCCAAAATCAATAGTTTTATAGTTTTCATCATAATTATCTCCAAAAATATTTTTTAAATTCTTTTCTTTATTTTTTAGATGTTGAACATTATTATTTTCATCTACTGTTGATAATAATTGATGAACTTTTTCAAAGTGTGAAACTGTTTTTTGTATGTCTTTGTGATAAGCTTCTATGGCTTCTATGGCATTAGAATTATTATCTATCTTGACCATTTCATGAAATAAGAATGGTTGTTTAGATTTTATCATAAAATCTGCCATTTTTAATGTTTTATCTGAGTGTCTAGCTATGTCATATAATGTGTTTTGATTTAATATTCTCATAATTCTAATATTTGTTATTCATAAATATATTATATCACACATATTTTTTAATAAAAGATTTTAATATAATAATATTTATGTCGAAATTATTGATTTATAAATTGAAATAAAATACTAAATTTGATAAAAGTTCATAACGGTAATGGTCGATCTTCGACAGCAGAATTAACAGATTGTATTAATTATTTTAAAGATCTTTATTATGATAAAAAAACAAGCCTTATTTAAAAGGCTTGTCTTATTTTTTATTTCTAAATCTGAAAACTTTTATTACCTTAATAAATGTTAAAATTCCTATAAACATTATCATTATTCCAATAAAAGCAAATTCAATAAGCATTCTTTCTAATTTTTCGTTTCCTATTTTTAAATTTTCTTGATTAAATTTAGAAATTTCCTTTATTGTTTTGACCCCATTATATTCTTCACCAGAATTGTAACTTAATATTCTTGCCAATACTAACTCTGAAGGATCAAGCATTTTATCTATCTCATCTTTGTTTATGGTTATTTCTTGTTCTACTAAATAAAGATTTCCTTCATTTAAATCTTTTATATAAAAAGAAGCGTCAAGCAACTCCTTTTCAGTTATAAACCTTTTTGGCAAGCCACCTTTAAACTTAATTATATAATTTTTTTCTTGTTCTTCTATTTCATATTCTGTATTGTAATCAATATGAGATAAATAAGATTCATCTAATGTTATATATTTAAGGTAATAAAGTTTTTTATCTATTTCTGTTTTAGGATAAATTGAAAACACTCCTATCAGCAAGACAGTTAATAAAATAAGTATATTTTTCATTATATAATTCCTTTTTTTTAATTTTTAGTAGTAATAAATATTATATCATTTTTTTGAAAATGAAAGAAGATTATTTAAAATAATTAATTAATCCTTAATTGTATTGTGCTATTAAGAGTGATATAAAAACAAAAGAAGTTTAATATTTTACATATATTATTTTAAGTGTTATACATGTATCATAATATTATATGTATAACCTTTATGTCTGACTCAAAAAAAAAAAATTTTAAACAGATTTTACTTAATATTTTTGTAGGTTTTATTTCTTCTATAATTTTTTTAATAATGATACATCAATTTAATTTTGATAAAATAATTATTTTAAATAGTATTTATTCTCTTGAAACAAAAAATCCCGATTGTTCTGGTATTGAATATAATTCAACTTTAAAAAAAATCACTATGTTTAATGCTAGAATTGAAAAAGGCTTCTTTTCTTGTTTAAAAGATAAAGAAATTCATGAGATTGAAATAAAAAGTAATTTAGGTGGTCTTTCATATGAAAGTATTGCAACAGCTATAAAAATCCAAAAAGAAAATATAACAGTTACTTTAACAGGACCAATATGTGCTTCTGCTTGTGTTGATTTATTAGCTTCTTCATATAATTCACAAATGTGTAGCTCTTCATTTATTGGTATTCACCAAGGAAGTTCTTATTTTAAAGAAAAAATTTCAAATATTATCAATATTGAAGGAGGATTGGATACAATTAATAAAATACAAGAAGACATTTACTCTGCAAATGGTGTTAACACTCAATTTTATTTAGATACAATTAAAAAAACACCTTTTGAATCTATGCATTATTTAAATTCTTTAGATTCTTTTAATTATGGATTTGTTAAGCATATAAAAGATTGTAATATTTAAATATCATAGACGGAAAAAATTTATTTTGATAAAATCGTAAAGAGGCAGTTTTTCAAGAGGTTTATTTTAAATAAAATCCGTTATCTATTATCCTTATAAAGGAAAAATAGATTTTGATACAATATATGTTAGAGAAATATCCGATTTTATAAGTAAATTTAAAAAAACAGAAATTTAATTTCCTGTTAATGTTTCATATCCAGTGGGTATTTCATGTGAAAACTCACTAGAATCAAGTTTTATTTTAACAGCTCCTCTTCCTACTCCAGCAACTTTTATACCAAATATTAAGGTATTTATATTTTCACTTATATATCTATAATTATTACTATTATATATATGTTAAAATAATATTT
>JTFN01005448.1_pt1 | contig 10559 bp, 12 predicted proteins | sample 235401 | NCBI WGS metagenome assembly JTFN01 (sample SAMN03067589, study PRJNA260952) | activated sludge metagenome | biome: Sludge; feature: Wastewater; isolation source: CETP activated sludge from augmented bioreactor treating industrial... | place: India:Gujarat | collected 2013-04 | reverse complement strand
ACAGTTGAAGGGATTGCTGATGTCCAAGATGAATCAGATAAAGAAGGTTTAAGAATTTCTATAGAATTAAAAAATGATGCAGATGCAGATTTAGTTTTTAATAATCTTATTAAATATACTCAATTAGAAACCTCAATTAATTATAATAATTGTGTTTTAGTTAATAATCAACCTAAAGTAGTAGGGTTATTAGAAATATTTGAAAAATTCATTGAACATAGACTTGAAATTATCGAAAGAAGAACTATTTCTTGGGATAAGAAAAAAGCGGCGAGACAACATATATTATTAGGACTAATAAAGGCTTTAGATCCTATGAATATTGAAAAAGTAATTGAGCTTATAAGAAAATCAAACAATTCTCAAGAGGCAAAAGAAAGTCTACAAGAATTTTTAAATATTGATGAAAAACAATCAGAATCTATCATTCAAATGAGATTACAATCTCTAACATCAACTCAAATTGATAAAATAAAAGAAGAACTTGAAGAAATAAACAATTTGAGAACTGAATATAATGAGATTCTTAATTCCTTAGATAAAAGATATAAAATTATAATAGAAGAAACTGAAGAATTAATAACAACTTTTATTAATTTCAAAGAAGATGTTTCAAACGTATATATAAGTAAACATCCTTCAAAAGATAGATTATCTGAAATTGTTTATGAACAAATTAAAAATGATTTAGCAGCTCTAACAAAAGAAGAAGAATCAACTATAATATTTAGTAAAAATGGATATATTAGAAGATTGCCTTTATCTGATTTTGAAATTCAGAATAGAGGAACAAGAGGAAAAAGAAGAATGAATCTTACAAAAGAAGACCATATTAAAATGTCTATTAATACACATTCTCACTCTGATCTTTTATTTATATCTAACATTGGAAAAACTTATGCAATAAAAGCATATGAAATTCCTGACATTGAAAAAGGAAGACATATTAAAAATATTTTGGAAACAGGAAGCGATAATGAAGAAATAATTGATATTATTCCTGTAGATTTTAATTCTAATAATTCTTTAATTATTATCACTTCAAATGGAATTGTTAAAAAGACAGGTATAGAATCTTATATTAGTGCAAGAAGAAAAGGTGGTCTTATTGGTATTAACTTGAAAGATAATGATACAATAATAGAAGCTGCAATAGCAGAAGAAAGTGATGAATTGATATTAATAAATTCAGAAAATAAAGCCATTAGATTCCCTGTTTCTAGTTTAAGAAAACTTAGCAGAAATAGCATGGGTGTAACTGGAATGAGATTGTCTGAAAATACTAAAGTTATTGGTGGAGCAGTTATTAATCAACAAGATTCTGAAGGTTATATTATTTGTGTTACAGAAAATGGTTTAATTAAGATCACTTGTGAATCTGAATATAGACTTCAGAGCAGAGGTGGTAAAGGTATTAAATCAATGAAATCTAATGAACGAAGTGGGTCTTTATTTAAAACACTATATGTAAATAATTTAGAAGGCGATATTATCATTACTACCATAAAAGGTATAACAAACAGAATTAATATAAGTAACATTAATGTCACCAGCAGAAACACTACTGGAGTGAAATTAGTTAATATTGATGAAGATGATAAATTAATAGATGTATTTTATACAAATATTGAAGAACCATTAGAAGAGGAATAATCCTCTTCTATAATTATACGAAGGAAAATTTAAAATGAAAAAATTATTATCAATCTTAACATACTTAATAGTTTTTATTTTTGGGATATTTTTTGCTGCACACCAGCCAGATTTATCAGAGAATGTAAGAATAAAAACCAAAGAAGCTACAAACACTGTTTTAAACTATCTTGGGAAAGAAATCCCTCCAGAAAAAGAAGAAAAAGAAGAAAAATAAAATCCTCTATGAGGATTTTATTTTTTATATAATGAATTATAAAACTCCATTAATTCTTCAACATCACTAATACCAACTATTTTAATTTCATTATGTAATTTAGATTTTAAAGAAGGGTAATTTCCTTTAGGAACAATAATTGTTTTCATTCCATGTTTTATAGCTTCTTTAATTCTTTCTTCACCATTAGGAACGGGACGGACTTCACCAGAAAGACCTATTTCACCAAAGCTGATTAAGTCTTTTGGGAGTGGGCTTTCATTATAAGAAGATATAATAGAAAGAGATAATGGCAAATCACAAGCAGTTTCAGAAATTTTAACACCACCTACAACACTTACATATATATCATATCTACCAATTCTAAGACCTACTTTTCTTTGTAGTATAGCAGTTAATAACATAAATCTATCTTTATCAACACCAATACTCACTCTTCTTATATATTCAGAATTAGATTCTGCAACCAATGATTGTATTTCTAATATTAAAGGTCTTGAGGCTTCTTTTACTACAAATAAAGAACTTCCTGAAACTTCTTTCTCGTATTTTGATAAAAATATTGCTGAAGGATTTTTTATTTCTTTTAAACCATTTTCTAACATTGCAAAAACACCCATTTCATTAACTTCACCAAATCTATTTTTAATAGATCTAAGCATTCTATATTTAGAACCTTGTTCACCTTCAAAATATAAAACCGTATCAACAACATGCTCTAAAACTTTAGGACCAGCAATACTACCATCTTTTGTAACATGTCCCACTAAAAATATTGTAATATTGTTTTGTTTTCCAAATCTATTTAACATTGAGGCAGTCTCTTTTAACTGAGAAGTAGATCCCGGAGAAGACTTGCTTTCATTTGTATATATTGTTTGAATAGAGTCTACAACAACAACATCAGGTTGAAATTTTTCTGTTTTATCAATAATTTTTTCAACATTTGTTTCAGACAAAATATAAACTTCATTTATATTTAAACCTAATCTTTTTGCTCTTAAATGTATTTGAGAAGGAGATTCTTCACCAGAGACATAAAGAACTTTCTTACTGTTAATAGATAAGTTAGACAATGTTTGTGTTAATATTGTAGATTTTCCTATTCCCGGATCACCACCTATTAAAACAATAGATCCCTCTACTAACCCACCACCTAAAACCCTATCCATTTCATAAAATCCAGTAGATATTCTAGAAAACTCTTCTGAAGAAACTTCCGTTAATTTTACAATTTCACTAGATTTTGATAATCCAGCATAACCTGTCATTCTATCATTTTTACTTTTTTCTTGTTCTTCTAATCCCTCTTCTAAAGTATTCCAACTTTTACAAGAAGAACATTGACCTGCCCATTTAGGATGGGAACTTCCACATTCACTACATACATATATTGTTTTAATTTTTGCCATAAAAAAACTCCTGTAAAAGGAGTTTAAAAAAAATTTTTATAATTGTCAATTTATTTTTTACTTGATATTTTTAATTCCTGATCTGGAAGTGTTATATTTAATTCTAAAACTTCTAAACCATCTTCATTCTGAACTTGAATATCAACATCATTATCAGATATTTCTACATACTTTTTTACAAGTTCTACTATATCTCTTTCTAATTTTGGAATAAAATCAAAATTTTTAGAACAAGAATCTCCAGCTATTATAATCTGAAGTCTTTCTTTTGCTAATGATGCTGAACCATTTTTTTTCTTATTTTTAAATATATCTAACAAACTCATTTACTTTTACCTCCAAATAATTTAGACAAAATTCCTTTTTTAGAAGCTTTTTCAAATCTCAAAGGGACATCTTCTCCTAAAAGTCTTAATACACAATCAGAATAAGCTAATCCTGCATCTGTATCTTCAAATGAAATAACTGGAGTTCCTGAGTTTGACGCATTTATAACAGATTCAGATTCTGGTATAATACCTATTAAATCTATAGACAATAAATCAAGTATATCTTCTTTACCTAACATTTCACCCTTTTCAACTCTTTCATGATTATATCTTGTTATTAATAATCTATTTAAGACTTCTTTTCCTTCTTTAGCTTTTTTTGACTTACTTGCCAATATACCAATCATTCTATCACTATCTCTAACAGAAGAAACTTCTGGATTAGTAACTACTATTGATTCATCAGCATAATACATAGCCAACTGAGAACCTTTTTCTATTCCTGCTGGAGAATCACACACTATGTAATCAAAACCTTCTTTTTTAAGGTTTTCAATTACTTCTCCAACACCTTCTAATGTTAAAGAATCCTTATCTTGTGTTTGAGAAGCTGCCAATATAAATAAATTAGGTTCTCTTTTATCTTTTATTAATGCTTGAGATAAAGAAGCTGTTCCTTGTACAACATTTACAAAATCATAAACAACTCTTCTTTCACATCCCATAATTAAATCTAAATTTCTTAAACCTACATCAAAATCAATAACAGCAACTTTATTTCCTTTTTTTGCAAGCCCCATAGCAACACTTGCACTTGTTGTTGTTTTTCCCACACCACCTTTGCCAGATGTGACTACAATTACTTTTGTCATTTAATTAACTCCTAATATATAAATAATAAAGATTAAAACATATTTTTTAATAAAAACAATATATTATTTTAAATTATTTATATTTAAAAACAACTCTTCTATCCTTAGCCCACTCAGCCTCACTACCACCCATACTAACTGGTTTTAATTCACCATAACTAATAATTTCTACTTGTTCTTCAGAAAGACCTTTCTCTAATAAAATATTTTTAATAGTTTTAGCTCTTCTTTCTCCCAAAGCTGTATTATAAGTATTAGCACCTCTCTCATCAGTATGACCTTCTAAAATAACTTTTATATTTTGATTTTTTAAAAATTCAAACTGTCTATTGATAATATTTTGATAAACAGTATCAAATTTATCACTATCAAACCCAAAATATATTGTATTATTTTCTAAGACCCAATCTCTTTCAGGATCAGTTATATCATTTATTGTTAAAACATAACCATCCTCAGTTAAAATTTCATTTAAAGCAATACCTACTTCTTCTTCAGTAACTGTTTCAATTGCAACTTCATCTTTTATTACTATAGAGCCATCATTAGAGTCACCCCAAGGAATTTTAAAATCACCTTTGTTGATCCCATTCGAACTACAGCCAGATAATACAGCTAACGCTACTGATATTGTTAATAACTTAATTTTCATTTTTTCTCTCCTATTAATTTGAAATTTTTACATCTTTTATATTGAAATCACTTTTTAAATTAAATAAAGATTCACCAGACATATTTATAATTTTAATAAAGTTTTTATTATTCTCTTTTGATATATAATATATAATTTCACCATCTGAAGCAATCGAAGGACTCTCTGCATAAAAATCAACCTTAATTATGTCTTCTATTTTGTTATCTAAATTCATTTTTAATAAACCATATCTATTATTATTTTTAACAATAGATAATAATGTATTATTTGAATATGTAGGTGTTGTTATATAATTGTAATTTGTATCAATTTTTTCTATATTATTATTTCTAATATCAATTTTAAATAATCTTGGGTTCCCTAATCTAGAAGATGTAAATACTATATTATTATTATCAATCCATACAGGTTCTGTATCTATAGCTCTACTTTTAGTCAACTTAATTAATTTATTATTTTTAAAATTAAAAAAGTAAATATCAGAATCTATTTGTTTTGACAATGAAAATGCCAACATATTACCATCTGGACTCCAACTAGGTGAGTCATTAATACCTTTTAAAGATATTAATTTATCTATTTTATCATTTTTTAAATTATATATATATATCGCTGGTCTTATATTTTCAAAAGAAGTATATGCTATTTTTGAGTTATCTTTACTCCAAGAAATAGATGTTATAGGTTCTGGAGAAACTAAAATTCTTTTTTCCTCACTCATATCATAATTAGCAATATTTAGACTATACCAATTCTTATTATTCTTTCTAAAACTTTTTACATATGCAATTTTAGAATTTATAAAAGTTTCTTTTTTAAATACTTCTTTATATACAGTATTAAAAGCGATATCTGATACTTTATTATAGTTATCTTTTGTAAATGGAATCTCAATTTTTTTTATATTATTTGAACTTGAATATATTAATCCCAATTTAAGAAGATAATTGCTTTCTGATAATTGTATTACTTCTTGATTTATACAATAACTTGTTATACCTAAATTTTTTGCATTCTCTTGACAAGTTTTATTTGCTATTGGTTTATATAATTTAATATTTGAAAAAAAACTAAATTTATTTTTTATATCTCTATCTATATTATGAGAGATATTATTATTACTACTCATGTCATATATTAAAAAAGGAGTTTTTGATTCTTTTAAAGAAACATTAATTGAAAGTATTGCTTGTGCATTAGCAGAATAAAAACAAATAGCAATAATAAATAACTTAAATAACAATATCATTAATAATCTCCATTAATTTTGAAAAACTTAAAATACAATACTTTTTTTGAAAAATCAACATTATTATAATTATTTTTTAGTTTTATTCTATTTTTTTCTAATGATAACTCAATACTTCTTTTTAAAATTTCACCACCTGAACAATCAAATATTCTGATGCTATCTTTTTTAAAGTTATATTCAATATTACAATAGTCACCAGATCTATAATTAAATGGCTGTTTCCAGTTTTTTAGAATTTCTTTAATTATATAACTTTGAAAATACATTTTTGCTTCTTCTTCTTCTTTAGATAAAGTTAACTCTTCAGTTTTAGTTTCTTTTGCTATAATTATAGAAGAAGATTTTTCATCTTCAATTTTAGTATTTTTATAAACAACTTCTTTTTTTTCTATTCCTTCTTTATTTTTATTAACTGAAAAAATATTTTCAGTTAATAAATAAAATGTTGAAACAAAAGAAACAAAGAAAAAAGAACTAACTAAGATGAATATTCTATTTTTTTTCTTTTTTTTAAATCTCATAAATCACCACTATCTTTATGATAAAAATTCCTATGTAAATAATTAGTAAATTCAGAAATAAAAGCTTTATTATTTTTAAATTCATTCTCAATTTTATTTTCTAAAACCAAATAAAAAACATAATTAAAAAATGATAATATAATTCCAAAAACAAAAACAAAAAGAGGAAATATCATTATTTCTAAAGAATAATTATTATTTAGAATCTTTAATATATCTATAAAAGTCCATATTGACATTAAAAAAGAAGAAAATAATATAAATAATGAAGATATATAAACTTTATTTAAGTCTTTCTCATCATCATTTATTTTTTTATACAAAATAATATTCATTGTATTTCTTGTTAAATCTATTGCTGAACTTATTTGGAATTTTGTATTGATTTTATATATGGAATAAAAATCCTTAAACCCTGCGACATACATCTTAGCGGTTATTGAAATCCCTTTCATATTATCTGCTATTTTAAAAAGTTCTGGCATATTCATTTTTCCAGACCAGAAATCTTCTTCAAAACTTCTAGCATATTTATTAAATTTTATAATATTAAAAGTTTTATATGTAAAGTAAATTAAATTTAAACAAAATATTATAAATATAAATAAAAAAGAAAATGAGTATAGCTCATTTTCTGAAAAAACAAAATTGTTTATAAAATATTGTAAATTATTCATTATTATCTTTTATTCCTTTTCTTTCAATTTCAAATTTTTCATCTGGCAATTGTGCCGCAGTTATTTTTTTGTTTATTACATCATCTTTAAAGTCAGGTTCACTATGTTTAGATTGTATTATAGCCCCCCAAGAAATTATTACAACCACTACAAATAATAAAACTAAAATTTTAGCCACATTAAATTTCTTAGGTTTTTCAGTTAAAACAAAATCATTAAAACTAACAGGCTTTCTTATTTCCGTTTCTTTTTTTGATTCTTTTTTGCTACTCCCTTTGAAATAACTACTTAATTTAGAAAATATTTTAGTTTCTGCACACTCTAAATTTTTATTTTCAATTGGGTCTTCTTCAGTTCTAGCAGATAAAACGACATCTGAAGCTTTTTTATTTAATGAATAAACCATATTATTATTAATTTTACTTGTATTAATAATAGATCCTAACAAATCCAAGTGTTTATCACTTAAAAATTTAAAATCTTCTAATCTAATAAAATCAGCATTATTTTCAATTTCTTCTTTTAAATTTTTCTCGTAATTGTGAAGTTCATCAGCAGATAAAGAATTGATATAATCTAATTCAGAAGAATTTGTTAAAATAGAAAACAATTCATAGATTAAACAAGATACTTTAATTTTATCAATAGTTTTTAAAACATACTGAGAAACGTCATTATCATAAGAAAGAAGTATCTTATCAGATATTTTTTTCTCCGGTTGGAAAAATTCATTATAAAAATTATTAGAATCTATTTGTTCATAATAATATTTAATAAAACTTTCTATTTGCTTATCAAATTTTTTTAAATAATCTAAATTTAATTCTAATCCTTCCCTAATACGAGAAACAAAATCAGTATTAACTATCACACAACCAAGCATTGCTTCACTTAATTCTTTTGAATCTATATCTAATGCTGTATTTAACCAAGTTTCTGCCAAAATATTATTTATATTTTTATAGTCTTTTTCAACTTCTAATGCAACTTCTTCAGAATAAACTGTAAAATATATTTTCAAATAAAAATTTTCTATTTTATTATTTTCAATTAAGAACAAAAGTTCTTTTAAATCTTCTTTATCAAACTTTGAAAAAATATCCCACTCTTTTTTAGAAAAAATTCCATTATCTATTGAATCTTTTACTTCTTTTATTTTACTAGATTTTATATTCAACATTTTAGACCTTGCTTTTTTTATATTATTTTTTATTATTATTAAAAATAAATAAAAATCAATACTTTTAATTGATTTTTTTAAAAAAAAATATAAAAAATATGAAATTTAAAAAGTTATTACCCACTAAAGATAAAATAGAAAATACTAAAATATTTAAAATGCTTATTAAAGATTCTGATCTATATCATTTTTTATGGGAATTTAAAGATGAAGGAATAAAAAAAGGAGCTTTTATAGGAGTTTTTTGTGCTTTTATTATTTTACCTATTCAAAGTATATTAAGTATCATACTATGTAAAATATTTAAAGGAAATATACTAGTAGCTTTTCCTGCCACATTTATTAGTAATCCTCTAACTTATATTCCACTTTATTATTTTTGTTATAGGATAGGATTATTAATACAAAACTCAAATGATAATATAATGTATATTCAAGACTTGAATTTTGAAATAACCAATATATACAATATTATAATGCCGACTATTATAGGAGGCATTATTTGTGGATTATTTTTTGGTTTTTTAACTTATATAACAACTGGATATATATTAAAAAAGATGAAAAAAGTTAATTAAAGTTTTCTATTTGAAATTTATTTTTATCAAATGATATTTTTACATATTCTTGGCCTAACAAAGGATCATTTTCTTCTACTGTTTTATAATTTCCACCTATAGATATTAAAGAAGGCTCTAACTTTAAAGAAACTATGATTCTAGACTCATCTCCAGAAGCACCAGCAATTACTTTACCTTCAATTTTACCAAATACAAAAACATCCCCATCTGAAATAATTTCAGCCCCATTTCTAACAGCTCCTAAAATAACTAGTGTTTTATTTTTAGCATATATGCTTTGACCACTTCTAACAACACCCTCATAAAACATAACCCCTTCTTTCACAACATCTTGTTTTATTTTAGATATTTTTTCAATTATTTCTTCTTTATCGGTTATAGAACTTTCTTCAATTGAATCAGAAGATTTTTCTTCTAAAACTTCCTTATTAGCTAAAGAGTTGTTTTCTCGATTTTCAAAAAAAACTGGATATCCTTTTTCATTTATTAATTTTCTATCACTTTTTTTAGGATTTAAGAATCCTATGAACAATAAATCTAATTCATTTAACAAAGTAACAACTTCTTCTAAATATTGTATTAAATTTTCTGATTCATTTATCATATTTAAATCAACTACTATCGGCATCTTTTTAAACAAATGAGGAACTTGATTAATTTTTCTTTTTAAAAAAGTTTCCAATTCTTTTAAATCTAAATTTTCTAAAACAATTTTTGATAAACTAATATTAGAGTTTTTTATTTCAAAATCTTTTTTCATGACATCCTCTTAAAATATGTGATAAAAATTATAAAATGATAAAAATAAAAATCAAGAATATTTTTGATTTATTTTTTAAAATAATATATATTTTAAGAAAAAGCAATTCAGGAGAACTAAATGGAAAAAAATGAAATACAAGAAGGCGATTTTATAAATTTAAATCCACCAAGACTTTTTATTTTTGAACAAAATCAAAACAACATTAATGATGTAAGAATTATCATTGATAAAAATGATATACTATTACATTATCCTTCAGATGATATTATTACTTTTAAAAATATAGACGAGGAAATAATAAAAAACATTAGAAAAAATAAAAAGATGGAAATTTTTGAAATTAAAGAATTTAGTGGTTATATAAAAGAAGTTTATATAGCTAGATTATAAAAAAAGCCTCTTTGACAAGCCATTTCTATTTTATGTGCATATTAAATATAAAATAGAAAGAAAACAAGCACTTAAATACAGAAATGCCAGACAATTATTTGTCTGGTATTTTCTTTT
>JTFN01005604.1_pt1 | contig 10565 bp, 10 predicted proteins | sample 235401 | NCBI WGS metagenome assembly JTFN01 (sample SAMN03067589, study PRJNA260952) | activated sludge metagenome | biome: Sludge; feature: Wastewater; isolation source: CETP activated sludge from augmented bioreactor treating industrial... | place: India:Gujarat | collected 2013-04 | reverse complement strand
CATTCTGCAGCAAGTACCTGGAGCACAAAGCAAAAGGCTCAGCCGTGAGCGAGTCCGCACAGAAAGCACGTGCACGAGGTGAAGAAGAGCACGAGAGGTTCAGCGCACAAATAAAACGACAAGCACAAGATCGTGAATATTGTTCTAGTCTTTTCCGAATGGTTGACATAATTGGATAAACCCAAGGGCTCGGCTCTATCAACTGATCATCATCTGCACTGCTGAAGGATAGATCTGAGTTTCATTGGTTTAAGTGGTTTATGGACTACCGGATAGCCCAGGGTCTTAATCTGCTGCAACTGTTCAGGCTCAGTGTCGCCTGTCACGACGACTGCTTTTATAGTGCGACCGAATTTCTCTGTCAGAAGTGGGATGGCACTGGTTCCCTTTTCCTCACCTTTCAAGTGATGGTCAACCAACAGTAGGTCTGGACAGCATTCAATCCTTGCAATTCCTTCCAGGGTTGTGGCAGTAAGAACCTTGCACCCCCAATCTCTCAACAGCAATGCGGTGGCAATAAGGTTGTCTTGATCATCGTCCAGAACGGCGATACAAAGCGGTGGGATTGTAGTCTGATGTGGCTGCTGTAAGGCAGACGGGGCCATGGCTTCCTGTGTTGGCGCTGCTCGTAAGGGTATCTTGACACGAAAAACGGAGCCTTTTCCCTGCGTTGAACGTACCTCTATCTCGTGCCCGAGCATTTCACAGAGCCTGTTCGCAATCGACAAACCCAGTCCCAGCCCTTGCCGACGTACCTTGCCGACTTCGAGCTGTCGAAACTCCATAAACATGGCTTCTATCTGGTCTAAGGGAAAGCCTATGCCGGTATCCCATACATCTAAAACCAGTTCATTCGCTCGTACGCGCACCCCAACCAGAACACCACCCGTATCGGTATATTTAATGGCATTGCCTATCAAATTGCGAATTATGCGCCCCAGCATCGATGGATCACTGTAAGTGAAATGGCCTGTTGGCCGAATTTTTAGCCTCAATCCCCGACTGCGAGCCTGTGGTTCGAACTCTTTTTCAATAGCTTGCAGCATCTCGTTGAGATTGAGCATCTGCAACTGAGGCTCAATTACGCCAGCATCCAGCCTGGAGATATCCAGTAATGAATCAAACAGAATTTGCATGGTATTCAGGCAACTTTCGACCCCCGAAAGCAACTCGCGCTCTTCAGGATTAGATAAGCGTCCGGAGAGTGCACTGACCAGGATCCCCATGGCATGCAATGGTTGGCGCAAGTCATGACTGGCAGCTGCAAGGAAGCGTGATTTTGCCTGATTGGCACTATCTGCAGCCAATGCGGCTTCATGTTCACGTTGTTCCGCACATTTCAAACTGGTGATATCAGTGTAAATACCGACGGTACCACCATCACGTGTTCGCCTCTCACGTGCCTGTAACCATTTTCCCGTGTGGTTTTTGACTTCAAACGTCCCCTCTCCATTGCGATGCAGCGCCAATCGTTGTTGACGATATTCTTCTGGAGAGGATGGAACATCCTCAATTTCATCAAAACTGATCACTCGGCCAGTACGGATGTTTTGCTCTACCAACTCCGAGAATTTTACGCCTGGCCTTACCTTATCCGGTTCCATGAACTGCGAGGGGTATTTACTGTTACACAGTACCAAGCGATCATCCGGTCCCCAGTAGACGAAGGCTTCAGCAATATTTTCTATCGCATCAAGCAACCAGCCCGCTTGATTGCTGAGGAGATTCCAGACGTCGTCTGATACATACTCCCTCTGTGCGGTTTGTATGGCTGGTTTATCTGCTTGAGACAACATTTTAACAGTCCAAAAAATTATTTATCTGATGATATAGCAGAGCTGTTACTGAAAAGCTAAAGGGGGCTCTGAACTGGCCAGTCGCCCCCTTTTTCCTTTAAAGGGATACCCTCAGCGAAAGCAGTGTTGCTATATCTGGCGCCAGCGCGTTTGCATGTCGACCAATCAAGAAGGGGCGTATTCCCACAGCTTTAGCGCCATCACAATCCGTGTGTGGATTGTCTCCAATCATGAGACTATCTTCGGGGGCCGCTCCGGACTGGGTTAGTGCGCACTGAAACAATCTTGGTTCTGGTTTACCAAACACTTCGTACTCAAGCGTCGGCAGCACCGTTTTCATGAAGGCCAGCAAACTCCCCGTTTCAGGAACAGGATCTCCGTCCATATCCGGGTGGGATATATCGGGATTGGCCACTAATAAGGGGACTCCTTTGCTCAGGTGTTTGATGGCCAGACTTAAGCGTCGATAGTCCAAGTGCACATCACGTGTCAGGATAATGACATCCGGTTTTTCATCCGTTTCCATGATACCCCTGGATCGGGCATACTCGCGCAGTTGGCGTCTGGCGAGAATCATGGCTGCTCCATCGGGAAAGCGAGCTCTTGCCTCTTCCAACACCAACTCTCCAGCTAGCAAAATCCGTTGGGCAGGGATGGCAAGACCTAGCCCTCGCAGATAATGGCTCAGCTCATCTGCACTGTGACTTGAGTTGTTTGATACCAGCCATAGGTGCTCACGACACAGGTTAATCAAGTCTTTAGCGCCTGGAAGTGGCTGACCGCTTGCAATCATGCAGCCATCCATATCAACCAGTACCGCCGAACTTTCGGTAGCCAAAGCGCTAAATCCAATACATTTCCTCTCACTCATAAGGTTTTCACCTTATCCTGCGATGGCTTCACTAGATGTAGCTTCGGCTTGTCTGGAGCACCCTTCTGTTTGGTTCCATGAAGATTAATCGGGCTATTGTGTATGTCCGGCGGCATCAATCCCACTCCGGTTCCATGTTGGGATCGAATACCTGTGACGGGTCCATGAAGTCATGGTTATGCACGACCACATTGTCATCATCAATCAGCACTACAGCGTAAGCCGGTGGCTCATGAGTGAACAGATAGTTGTCTTCCCTTTTTAGGTCCAGGGCCACCTGGTGATTCATACCCCGCAGAGTCGAAAATCCAATGCCTGACCAGCTACCATGCATCGGGCGATGGTAATGGCCGAAAAACAGATGCTTTATGCGCCCGTATCTCTGTAGCAGAGCCTTCAGTGCCAGTGCATCCTGAGCGTCCATACCTATCTTGTCCATCGGCTTAATACCGGTTTTAAACGGTGCATGGTGCATGAACAAAAAGACATCGTCGCCCGCTTTTTCCAGCTGCTGGGCCAGCCATGTCCTTCGCGTCTCACAATAGGCGCCGGCATGCGTACCGTCTTTTACGCTATCCATAAAGATGAATGTTCCCGCTTCAGTTTTCAGCGCAGACTGAACAAAGCCGGCTTCATCACGGGCAAGTTGCGGAAAGCGCTCAACTAGGCGTTCACGATGATCGTGATTGCCAATCACCAGCTGAACAGGCACCTTGAGGCCAGCGAGAATGGAGGCCAGCTCTTCATAGGCTTCGATATCACCACAGTGCGCCAGGTCACCCGTAATCACGCACAGATCAGCATCGGCATGCTCATTATTAATCGACTCTACACAGGCACGTAGCCGTTCAGCCGGATAGGTCCCATAGAGTGGTTGGCCTGGCAGGGTCAGATGAGTATCGGTAAGGTGAATCAATTTCATGGGTAGTCCTTGGTCACGCAGCCCCGGGCTTAATGGCCCGGGGAGAGACATTATTGTGAAAGAGTCTACAGAATTCAGTTAGGCAGCAGTTTCTGAACGTCAGCAGCCATATCTTTCAGGACTTGATCTGCTTCATTAACACGCTCGCCACTGGCGATTGACTGCATATGGTCATGAATCACTTGCGTGATTTTCAGGCCGTTCTTACCCGGGAAGGCATACCAGTCTGTCATCAATGGCAACTGTTTCACGGCAGTAAAATGGTTCGGGTGCTGGCTGTAGAAATCCTTCAGATATTCTTCATTCGCTTTCTTGTTAGGCGGCATATAGCCCGTGGTCAGAGCAACAATGGCAGCCCCTTTGCCTGAGGTGGCATACTTGATGAATTTCCAGGCCGCCTCCTGCTTTTCCGCATCTTTGGTTAGCATGACGATTGCGTTACCACCTGCCGGCAGCGCGCCCCCTTCTTTAACACTCGGGAAGACATGAGTTTTCATCTCAAAACTGTCACCAATCATCTCTTCTGCGTTAGTGACGGTCTGAGTAGACCAGAACCACATGCCAGATTTGCCGGAATAGAAAGCTTGTTTGCCATCTGCTCTTGAATAGTCTTTCATACCCGCCTCCTTGAAGAAGCGAGAAAACGTCTCAAGGGCCCACTGCCCTTCAGGGCCGTTAAAGGCCACCTGTTTTTCATCAGCACTCAACATTGCGCCCCCCTGAGAGAAGACCGGAGCTTGCCATAACCAGTTTCCAGTTATCTGCCAGCCATAGACCATGCCTGTGATGTCTTCATCAAGCGCATCAATCCTTGCGGCCAATTCAATCACTTCATCCCAGCTTTCAGGCAGGTTGTTTTCATCCCAACCCGCTTGACGAACCAGATCCATGTTGTAGTAAGCGATCGGCAAAGACACCGCAAACGGCAAGCCATAGACTTCATCGTTATAGGTGCCGATATCCAGCATCGCCTGGTGGTAACCTTCCTTACTGAAATCAGCCTCCTTGGCGATAAAAGGCTCGAGGGATACCGCGATATTACGATCTACAAGCGGACGCACTCGGTTCAGACCCTGGAACGAGATATCCGGCAACTGTTTGGTGATCGCTTCACGCATCACTTTCTGAGTTCCGTCTTCGTAGTCCTCATAGGGGGCACGAAAAGTAACATCGATATCAGGGTTCTGTGCTTCAAACTCCTGCTCGAGCTGTGCAAAGGTGTCCTTGAAGATACCGCCATAGGGGTACTGTACAACCAGCTCAGTGGCGGCCAGCGCATTACCGGTCAACACAATCGCTGATGCTGCGGTCAACTGTCGAAGGTGTTTCAACGTCATGGGTTGCTCCTGGGATAATCCCGTTGGTGTTGTGAAAGTAAGTAGTTGTTTTTACTTCATGCCCGAAAGGGTAATTCCTTCGATAAAACGTTTCTGCGCCAGCAGAAAGGCCACCACCAGAGGGGTAATAACAATGGTGGCGGCTGCCATCAGCGGGCCATAGTCATTGCCTGTGTCATCATTCCTGAAGCTGACCAGACCTAATGGCGGGGTGTAGTAATCTGGCGAGTTCAGCACAATCAGAGGCCAGAAATAGTCATTCCAGTGCGCCACTATTGAGAAGATTCCAAACGAAACCAGTGCCGGCATTGCTGTGGGCAGCATGACGCGCCAGACAATGGCCAATTCACTGAAACCATCCATGCGTGCGGCGTGGATCAGATCGTTGGGTACCGTCATGAAGAACTGACGCATCAGGAAAATACCAAATACGGAGATGCTGAAGGGGGCAACCAGCGCCATGTACGTATCCAGCCAGCCAAACTGATACATCAGCAGATACCAGGGAATAGCGACTGCATGCGGAGGTATCAGCAGACACAGGAGTACGGCGGCAAACATCAGCTTGCGACCGCGAAAACGCAGTTTGGCCATGGCATAGGCTGCCGGCACCGCCACGGCAATCTGACACAGAAAGATTGCGATGGTCACAATCACGCCATTCAGCAGGAACTGCAGCAAAGGCGTGCGAGTAACAGCTTCGGTATAGTTTTCCAGGATGTACCAGTTTTCCGGCAGAAAACGTAACTCAGAGCTAAAAATTTCATCCGGTGCCTTAAATGAGGTCAATAACATCCAGATAAAGGGCATCAGCATGACCAGTGCCCCGCTCATCAGGATCAGGTGACGCACAGCACGGAAAATCATTGAGGATTTGCGGTTCATGAGTAATGTACCTTGCGCTCAACAAAGCGAGCTTTAAGCAGTGTCAGAAGCAGGACAAAGAACAGAAAGACGACAGTGACGGCCGCTGCGTAACTGGTACGGAAGTATTCGAATGCCTCTGTATACATCGTATACAGCAGCACTTCAGACGCCTTGTTGGGTCCCCCCTGCGTCAGTACCTGGACCGTATCAAAGACCTGAAACGCCTTGATTGACGTTATAACCAGTACAAACAGCGTGATCGGTCCCAGCATTGGCCAGGTGACCAGACGGAACCGTGCCCATGCCGAACTGGCACCGTCCATCTCGGCAGCTTCATACAGATGTGACGGCACGGCCATTAACCCGGAGAGGAACAGAACCAGGTTGAATCCGACTTGCTGCCAAATGCCGATTCCACACAAGACATAGAGCACCAGTTCCCGATCTTGTAACCAGTTGGGACCGGTAATACCCAACTCCTTAAGCATCAGGTTAATCAGGCCGAAATCAGGATGCAGAATCACCTGCCAGACGATGGACATGGCAATCAATGTGGCCATAACCGGCAGAAAGTAAACGGCGCGATAAAAAGCCTTGCCATGCTGGCCCGCCTCAATCAGCATTGCAGCACCCAGGCCAAGGACAACGGAGCCGGGAACGACTACCGCGACATAAATCATCGTGTTTTTCAGCGAATGCCAGAATGTATCGTCCGTGAGCATTTCCTGGTAATTATCCAGGCCTACCCAGGCAAAGCTGTCCATTCCCAGTTGCCAGTCGGTAAACGAAAGCGCCAGAACAGCCAATATGGGCCCGACCAAGAACAGCAACATAAGGCTGTTTGCGGGCAATGAAAGCAGCCAGCCCAGCAAGCGTTCGTGGTTCTCAGCGCCTTTAAAGATTCTGCTGGCGAAGGTTGGTCTGTTTAGTTTCACAGCATCAGGCGCAAGCGAATTCATGGCGGGCCTCCTGATGCAGTTTGCACGACTCAATCCGACGTCCCTGATCATTGAACAGAAGCGCGTGTTTGGGCTTGATACGAATGCCAATCTGTTGGTCAAGTTTGAGCAGGTGGCCTTGTTCAACGTCGCATCGAACCAGAACAGGTGTTTCCAGGCCTGGAACGTCAACGTGGGCGATGAACTCCGCCCCCATGTTTTCCAGATAGACCAATCGCCCCTGAAGGTCGCTTCGTTCCCTGATACTGAGTTCTACATTTTCTGGTCGTACTCCCAAGGTGACACTTTGAACCAGGGGATCCGGTGTCGCGATACGTAAGGGCTGATTGCAGACGTTGATCCGCCCACCTGCGCCCGCTATAGCAGGCAACAGATTGATTTTGGGGCTACCGATAAACTCTGCGACGCGCACGTCGACAGGATTTCGATAAATCTCTTCAGGTGTTGCGACCTGCAACAATTCGCCATCCATCATCAGGGCGATGCGATCAGACATGGTCATCGCTTCCGCCTGATCATGGGTCACGTAAATGAACGTGGTGCCCAGCTGTTTGTGTAGCTGGGCAATCTCGGTCCGCATGTGTACCCGCAGTTTGGCATCAAGATTCGACAACGGCTCATCCATCAGAAACGCATCCGGGCTGCGCACCATTGCTCTGCCAAGCGCAACGCGTTGGCGCTGCCCTCCAGATAGTTCACCGGGACGACGGTCCAGTAGATGACCAATCTGGAGCAGCTCGGAAACCTGGTTTACCTTTGTCTCCATCTCGCGGTTGCGGTGTTCAGCTCCCGGCATGAGATTTCCAATCAGCGGCAGGCGCTGATACCACTTATGGTTTCGCATCCTCAATGGAGTGACGATATTTTCCCGTACGGTCAGGTGGGGATAGAGAGCATAGGACTGGAACACCATGGCCAGATTGCGATCTTTGGGCCGCAGTTGGTCAACCTGACAGCCCCCAATACTGATATGCCCTTCTGTCTGAGATTCCAGGCCCGCGATAATTCGCAGTAGGGTGGACTTACCGCAACCTGAGGGCCCTACCAGGGTCAGGAATTCCCCATCCTGGATATTCAGGTTGATCTCTTCCAACACCCTTGTGTCACCAAACGACTTGTTCAGCGCCTGTATTGCAATCTGTGCCAAAGCGAGTGCCTCTCGTTAGCTTGTGTTTCATCAATGGCAGCGGATCATAGGTGGCTTATATGACCGTTTTGTTATAATTTTTCTTTAAAATCAGGTACTTATGGGTATATTGGGGAGTACTTGAGTACCTTTAAAAATCAAAGAAGGTTTCAGTGATATTGCAGATCTATGAATTACAAAGGTTTTTTAAACACGAATGTCATCAATAGCAGGTACTTTGGTACTTGATGCTAGGCTTTATCGGAAAAGAAAAAATGAAAATTCTGCTTGCTGATGATCATGAATTGATCAGAAAGGGACTCATAGACATCATCTCTTCGCGCAACAACTCTTGGCAGCTTGCAGAAGCAGCCTCGCTTGCTGACGTCCAAAATCATCTTGTTTTGAATCCCGAAACGGACCTGGTTCTCCTTGACCTTAACTTGCCTGGGTCGAGTGATTTAAATGGACTGTCGACTCTTCAGAAGCACTTCCCTGGTATCGCAGTTGTGATCATTTCTTCTGAGGAGGCGCCTGAAGTAGTCGTGTCCGCTTTGCGCAAAGGAGCATCAGGCTATATACCCAAGTCCACTTGCAATGAAGTATTGATTAAAGCGTTGGAGTTGGTTGTCTCTGGGGGGGTCTATGTCCCACCACAGGTATTGCATGATTACTCAATCCCAGTAGGAAGGCCTGAAGCGCAATGCTTGGAGTCGGATGATAAATTCTCATTCGGAGAGCTGAGCGAGGTTCAGCAGCAAATTGTCCGCCTGCTGGCCGAAGGAATGAGTAACAAGGAAATATCCGTTAAAACCGGACTTGCTCTTCAAACAGTGAAAAACCAAGTCAGTCGCATACTGAGAAAAACAGGACTAGATAGCCGCACCGCACTAGCTGCACGCATGGCAAAAAATGGTAAGTGGACACATTTATGATGCGTCACAAGTCGTTTGACTGAACTTGTCAGCCTTCCAGCTTTGGCCAGAGCAATGACTAAAGTACCTATCCAGTTAAGCAAGAACGCAAATGTAATTCATTTTTATGAAACTAAGCTTAGCTGTGATTGAGCCTCGCGACACCGAAGTGTCACGCATGAATTCAATAATATCGGCCAACAAAACACTGCTTACGAGGCCTCCGGAAAGTTAGGCCTGACTGTAGTCGAGTGTCTTTTGATATCTATTAATACAGCTAAGGCTAATCAAAATGTGGGCTTTTCATAATCCAGTCAAGATCCAATTTGGTGCGGGTGCTTTGGAGATGTTGGCAGACTCCCTGCAAGGACGTCCCTATGCACTTGTCACCTACTGTGATCCTGTTTTCAAGCGGTTATGCGACCGTATTACTGCGCAGGCCGGTCAACCGGCACTAGTGATCGACAATATCCAACCCAATCCTGATTTCACCGAACTGGAGGTGTCCTGCGCACGGTGGATGTCGGTGGAGCAGCCTCCTGAGGTGATTGTTGCTCTTGGTGGAGGCTCGGTAATCGACACCGCCAAAGTACTGGCTGCGGCAGGCGGAAACTTTCATCGGGTACGCCGTTACCTGCAAGAGGGTGAGGGACGTGACCAACTGGCAGGGGTGCCGATCATTGCCGTACCGACGACGGCAGGTACCGGCAGTGAAGTGACTTGCTGGGCCACGATTTGGCACAGCGAGGCTCAGCGAAAATACTCGCTGGCACTGCCTGAGCTCTACCCCGAGGTAGCACTGGTAGACCCTGAATTGACCTTAGAGCTGCCCTTGTCACTGACCGTGAGCACTGCGCTGGATGCATTAAGCCATGCTTTGGAAAGTCTCTGGAACGTGAATCGCAACCCAATTTCCAGTGCCGCCGCAGTTAGTGCCGCACGTGAGATCATTGACTGGCTGCCGGCACTGGTAGAAGAGCCTCAGAATCTAATGCTGCGCAGCCGTATTGCGCGGGCTGCACTGATGGCCGGGGTGGCTTTCTCCAACACCAAAACGGCTATTGCGCACAATATCTCCTACCCGATCACACTTCGACATGGCACCGCACATGGCGAAGCTTGCTCATTCACGCTTCCTACCATTTTGCGTACCGTGGTCGGGCACAGTGCCGAATTAGATGTGCTACTGGCGCAAATTTTCGGCACTCCAATTGAGGTAGGAGTCGAACAGTTGGAGCAGATGCTGCACCGATTGGGCATATCGACCGCCTATCAGGATTACGGCATCAGCGACAGGGAGTGGCTCGAGATCGTCGATGAGGCCTTTGCCGGTGAGCGTGGCGCCAACTTCATTGGCGAAAAGGCCCGTTTTTTGGCGGTCGGTCAACAATAACATTCAACCCAAAGTGTCCGGCTACAACTGACAATGAGTCGGCCCAGGTTCTGATCACCTACTGACACCTGAATAATTCCTGTGATCTAAACAAATTGAAACCGAGGCGGCCTTATTTAGCCGCTTCTGAGGAGAAAGCTATGTCATTTGTAGAAGCGGTTATTTTCGACTGGGCTGGAACAACCGTGGATTTCGGTTCATTCGCACCGACTACTATCTTTGTGGAGGCCTTCCGCAAGGCGTACGACTTCGACATCAGTCTGAAGGAGGCACGGGGCCCCATCCCCATTTCCGCAGGGTACCCACACCGATGAAGGTGTGGGGTGAATGCGGTGCCGCCGCCAGGCGGCCAGTACTGTCATTCTGTACAGTGTACTGTG
>JTFN01005329.1_pt1 | contig 10576 bp, 9 predicted proteins | sample 235401 | NCBI WGS metagenome assembly JTFN01 (sample SAMN03067589, study PRJNA260952) | activated sludge metagenome | biome: Sludge; feature: Wastewater; isolation source: CETP activated sludge from augmented bioreactor treating industrial... | place: India:Gujarat | collected 2013-04 | reverse complement strand
TCGCTCTGTCGCCATCCTGCCGGGCCTGTTCGGCACGCCGATGTTCGACACGCTGCCCGATGAGGCGAAGGCCGCGCTGGCCGCCCAGGTCCCGTTTCCAAGTCGCCTGGGTGATCCCGATGAGTTCGGTCATCTGGTCGTCCAGATCGCTGAAAACGTCATGCTGAACGGGTGTGGGATCCGCCTGGATGGAGCGATTCGCCTCGCTCCGCGTTAGGAAAGATTAAGGCTTGGCGCTCAATTGCGACGTTTTCTGATTGGCGCGTCGCCGCAAAAGCCGCATAAAGCTAATTCGCGGGCTGAGTGTTTCACCACAACGACCTGATTGATCGATCCAAAATATAGATGTTTGGACGCTCAAAATGGTCGGTTGACCGCTTGCTGAGCAAGTCGTGGTGCTGACCAAGTAGAGTTGAGTTCGAGTGAGTAGGAGTAGAGGCGTGACGTTGCCTGAACGGCAGAGCGATGGGTTATGGCTCAACGTGCTGGTCGCGTTGGCCGTCTACCTTTCGGTTCTCGGTGCCGGTGTCTTCGGCATTGTCACGCTGGCGGAAAAGAGCGCGGACACGGCCCTCCACGTGGCCAAGGCAGTCACCGAGGTCGCCGCCATCCGCGAGGCCAGGGCAAATTTCGAAGCAACGCCACGCGTGCTGCGGGTCGAACCCCACGATCCCAGGCGCGAGCCTGTCCACGTCGAATCCGACGCCTTCGATCATGCCCGGACTTCGCCAATTCTGTTCGAGCGCGCCGATCGCGAAACGATCGACGATCTCAAGCGGGCGGTGGACGAACGGATCGTCACCGACGACGCCTCGCCTTGGCATGACGGCGAGCGCACCACCTTCAAGACGATGTGCGTGCGTCTTTGCGATGGGGCATATTTTCCCATCAGCTTTGCGACAACGCGCCGCCACTTCGCACGCGATGAGGCGGTCTGCGCCTCCCGTTGCGGTATGCCCGCGCGCCTGTTCGTTTTTCCAAATCCTGGCGGCACACCGGACATAATGCGCGACCGCTCCGGTCATTCCTATCTGGCACTGCCATCCGCCTTCCAATTCCGGAAGGGAGCGGTAGAAGGCTGCACGTGCCAGGCGAAGCCCTGGGAATTGGCCTCGCGCGAACGTCATCGCATGTATGAACTTGAAGAAAAACTGGCTGCGGGCAAGCTGGTCGACATGGCCGAACTGACGAGCCTACGGTCCCGCTTCGCGAGCCAAGTGGTCGCAAACGCCTCACCGCGCACTGGTACGGTCCGAATTCCAGTCGCTGTGCACGCGCCACCTCGTGTCGAAGTTGCACCTGTTGTACCCCAGATCACGACCGGCGCTGTTGAGGTGCCCGAGGCCGTCGGCCGTCTGGTAGCGCCCGCCAGTGGCGCAGTGGCAGACAGTGTCAGTCGTGGTAGCAAGCGCAAGCTGTTGGAGCAGGTCGAACCCTCCACTGAGATCGCCGCGCTGCAACCCGAGCCCGGAGCCGATGGCAAACGGTTCGCTTTGTCAGAACCGGTCCGCCTGCCACCGATTCCTGCAAAGTCGTCGCTGGAGCGGCCGGATGGCGAGCCGACTCCGGCGCCTGCCAGGTTCAAGTCACGTCGTGACCGCAGGCCGTTCCAATACAGCAGGGCGAAGCGAAATCTGGCCGGGCGCTTACCTGAGAATGATGAGACGGTCACGGTATCGCCAGTTAAAAAGATTTCGGTTGGCGTTACCCGCACTGAGATCTGGGGTGTGGGACGCAACGCCCACGGCGCTCCGCGCGGCGGTTCCGCCTCTGAGGTCTTCGCGCGCAACTTCTACTAGGGTTCCTCCATAGACATTTGCCTCCTCAATCGGCACGCTAGCGAGCAAACGGCCGAGACATGGGGAAGACGAGTGCGCATTTCGCTGGACCAGCCTCGGTCCGGTCAGCGCCTGCCAGCCGCATTTTGCGCCCTTGAGCCCCGTTTGGCAGGAGCGATTCAGACTTTGTTTGCCTTCTTCTGAGCAAGGTGGCGGGCAGTACCCCGTCACCCGGGCGGCCTCCGCGGTCTCCGCGGTTCGTGCCGCGTGGGTCGGATTCTGCCGCGCCGACCCTCGAGTTTCGCAATGCAAGGTCTCCTTCGAATTTGCGCGCTTGCCGTGATCGCCATGACGGCGCTGGCCGCGCCCGTGCACGCGCAGTCGTTCCTGGAAAAGCTGTTCGGCTTCGGCACGCCACGCGCCGAGCTGCCACCGCCGATGCCGAGCTACCGCGCACCGATCCGCGTGCCACCACCGCGGACCTACACGTCCCGCTCCGATGAGCAATCCGGATCCCGCCACGCGCGCAAGGTGCGGACCGTCTGCGTCCGGCTCTGCGACGGGTACTATTTCCCGATTTCGCACGCGACGAGCACGCGCAACCTCCTCACCGACAGCGATCAGTGCAAATCACGCTGTGGTGGAGATGCGCGCTTGTTCTATAGCGACAGTGGCGACGACCCCGACCCGGCATCCATGGTGGACATGACCGGGCGTCGTTATGATGCGCTGGATAACGCGTTTGCCTATCGCAAGGCGCTCCGTCCCGGCTGCAGTTGCAAGCCGCCGCCGTGGTCCGCCACAGAGCGCGTGCGCCACTTCAAGTACGCCCTCGAACAGGCGCAAACGGAGATGAAAGCGCTGGCTGCGAAGGATATCGATCCGGCCACCGCTGCATCGGCCGACGTGTTGGCCTCGCGAGATGAAGAGCCGGCTTCCCTCGCCAATGAGGTCGCCACGCCGAAGGCTGGTCCGGACACTGCGCCGCAATCCTCCAGCGCGCGCGATACGGCTGAGCTCACACGCCCGCAGCACGTCACGACAAGCGCCGCTGGAGAGCCGCCCGCGCGCAGGATGAAACGCGTTTCGCAGACGCCGCCCACGCGCACGCCGCCCGTTCGCCAGCGCTATTCCAAAGCCGGTTCGTCATCGGGGGCGACGGGCTTCTTCGGCTTCGGTCAGAACCAGAAGCATGTCTGGCCCGGCGACGCGCGTTAGAGCGTGTTTAGCCGAAGTGTCTGCGGTTCGGGGTGAAAAACACGCTCAAAACCAACAGACGGGACCGCGCTCTCGTCTCTGAGGAACATGAACTTGGGCTAGCTTCTTTGCTGCGCACTCACCAGGCGCTGTCGCTATCCGCCGGGCTTGGATCGTGCGCTTCCCACGCGGCACCCGATAGCGGAAACGCCTCTTCGACCACGTAGGGTCCGCCGCCCACCAGGGGCTTTGAAGAATACAGAACAAAGCGGCTCACCACGAACGTCGGGCTGCGAAAGCGTCCGTGTCGAGACAGGAACCGCGTCAGCGCCTCGATGCGCGGCTTGTTGAGCCGTGCGATCGTCACGTGCGGCTTGAAAGTGCGTCCTTCCGGCTTGAGCCCCGCCGCCCGCGCCGCGCGCTCGGTCGCGCGTGCCAGCGAGTCGAGTGGTGCGCCCGCCGATACGCCGGCCCACAATGTGCGCGGATCCTTCCCGCCGAACGTGCCCAGTCCGTCCAGATGCATCTCGAAGGCATCGACGTCGATGCCGGACAGGAAGTCGGCGAACTCGCGCGCCTGCCGGTTGTCGATGTCACCGACGAACCGCAGCGTCAGGTGCAGGTTGTCACTATCGATCCAGCGAACGCCCGGCAGCGGTGCTTCCAGGTCGCTTATGAGATCGCGGACGTCGTCGGGCAGTTCGATGCCGACAAACAGACGGGGCATGGGAGAAGACCTCCTTGGAGCGAGGTCGCAATTGCCTTTAAGGCTCCACTTCGCGGGCAGACTAGTGCTGCGCATCTGACGCTTGGTCCGCTTTTGCGGCTCGGTCTCAACCAAGCGTCGGATGCCAAAGCCAACACTAGCCCGTTTTTGTACGATCGCGTACACGTTTTCGCAATGTCGCAACAAGCACAACTCATTTCGACGCGGCGCGGACCTGCTTCACGCGATCGATCAGCGCTTCGACCTTGGGCAGGATTCCCTCCACGATGATCGCGATGCCGCGTTGATTGGGATGCAGTCCGTCAGGCAGGTTCAGCTTGGGGTCGGTGGCAACGCCGGCAAGGAAGAAGGGATAGAGCAGCGCGCCATGCTTGGCGGCAAGATCGGCAAAGATCGCATCGAACCGGTCGCGATAGTCGCTGCCCCAGTTTTCCGGCGAACGCATGCCAGCAACAAGGATCGGCAGACCACGCGCGCGAAGCCGCGTAAGGATGGTATCGAGATTGGCGCGCGTCTCCGCGGGTGGCTGTCCGCGCAGCGCGTCGTTGGCGCCAAGCTCCACGATTACCGCGTCGGCCTCCTCGCCCACGGCCCAGTCGAGCCGCGCCAGTCCCGCAGCCGTCGTATCGCCTGAAACGCCCGCGTTGATCACTTCGACGTTGTGACCGCGGGCCTTGAGCGCCATCTGCAACACGTCGGGAAAGCCTTGCCCGGGGTTCAGCCCGAAGCCGGCTGTCAGGCTGTCGCCGAACGCCACGATGTGGATCTTCCGCCCCGCCTCCTGGTTGGCCGCATGGGCCGCAGGCACGCCAAAAAGCATGGCGAGGCCAATTGTCAGGTTGATCAAGGCAGCCAGCATCCCCACGTGCGGGTTCGGGCAGCGTCTACATGCCAATGTGGAACTCTTCATGTTTCGGCCTTACGCCCATGGTGATCTGATCGCGGGTGTCGATCGCATAAATGAGGTAGGACTGATCGGTGCGGCTCGCAACCCCGCAACATGCCACCGCCGTTGCAGCGCCCGTTCCGCCATCATGATGGCACCCCGGGCAAGCGCAATTTTGACGGCCCGAGAGAAACCTGAAAACGGAATGCAGCAACGCGGCATGGACCAGAGCAGCGGCCATTCGACAGAACCGATCATCGATATTGCCGGTGTCGGCCTCACATTGACGAGCCGCGCTGGCGCGGTGGAGATCTTGCGCGACGTCCAGCTCTCTGTGACGCCGGGACAGTCTGTCGCCATCGTCGGACCTTCAGGATCGGGCAAGACCTCGCTTTTGATGGTCCTGGCCGGTCTGGAGCGGGCCAGTGCCGGTCGCGTGACGGTGGTCGGGCAGGACTTCGCACAAATGAGCGAAGACGAACTCGCGGCCGCACGCGGTCGCGATATCGGTATCGTTTTCCAGTCCTTCCATCTCGTACCCACCATGACCGCCCTGGAGAATATCGCCCTGCCGCTGGAATTCGCCGGCCGCACGGATGCGATCGAGGTCGCGCGCGACTTGCTGACGGAAGTGGGTCTCACCGACCGCGCCGAGCATTTCCCCGCGGAACTGTCCGGCGGCGAACAGCAGCGCGTCGCGCTCGCACGCGCCCTGTCGGGAAGTCCGCGCCTTATCCTTGCCGACGAACCGACCGGCAACCTCGACGGCAAGACGGGGCGTCAGGTCATCGACCTGCTGTTCGGTCTGCATCGCCGTCATGGCGCAACGCTGGTTCTGATTACCCACGACGAAAGCTTGGCGGCCAGATGCAGCCGCGTCGTGCGCATGGCCGATGGCCGCATCGTTGCCGACGAAGCCGGCAGTGCCACAACGCCGCAGGCGGTCGCACAATGAGCGACAGCGCCACCACAGCACGCGCCGCGCCGGTTCCGCGATCCGTGGCCGGCCGGGCATCGACGCTTGGCGTGAGGGATGCGCTCCGCCTGGCCTTGCGCGAGATGCGCGGCGGCTTGTCCGGCTTTTATGTTTTCATCGCCTGTCTGGCGCTGGGCGTCATGGTGATTACGGCGGTTGGCGCGCTCTCCGATGCGCTGACGGCCGGCCTCGCGCGTCAGGGTGAGATGATCCTGGGCGGCGATGTCACCGTTGCGCGCACGCATATGCGCGCCAGCGACACCGAACGCGCATGGCTCGACGCACGTGGTCGCGTCAGCGAGACCGCCACGCTGCGCACCATGGCGCGCACCACGGACGCCAGCGAACAGGCCCTGGTCGAGCTGAAGGGCGTCGACGGGGCTTATCCGCTGGTCGGCGCAGTCGTGCTTCAAAGCGGTGCCGCCCTGCACGAGGCGTTGCAGGCTGATACGGATGGCCGGCCCGGCGCTGCTGTCGATCCCATTCTTCTGGAGCGACTCGGCTTGAAGATCGGTGATCGGTTCCGGCTGGGTGACCTCGAGGTGCGTGCCACCGCAGCCATCGTGTCGGAGCCCGACAGCCTCTCCGATCGCCTCACCTTTGGGCCGCGCATCTTTCTGGCCATGGAGGCGCTGGAGAAGACGGGGCTGGTCAAGCCCGGTTCGCTCGTGCGCTGGCGATACGCCCTCAAGGTCGGCGCCACGTCCGGCTCGGCGCTCTCCGGTGACGAGGCAGCCCGCATCGATACCTTCACAGCGGCGGTCAAGCGCGACATGCCCGAGGCCGGGTTCAGCGTGCAGGATCGGCGCGATCCACGCCCGCGCGTCCGGCGCACGCTGGAGCGTCTTCAGCAGTTTCTCACCTTGATCGGTTTGACCGCCTTGCTCATTGGCGGTGTCGGCGTCGCCAACGCGGTCCAGTCTTTCGTCGATCGCCGCCGCAAGGTCATCGCCACGATGAAAAGCCTGGGCGCCCCGCAGAAGCTCGTCTTCCAGATCTTCCTCGCGCAGATCGCGATCGTCAGTCTTGTCGGTATCGCCATAGGTTTGGCGCTCGGGCTTATCGTACCCGTTTCACTGCACTCGCTATATGCCGATGTACTGCCCTTCGAGACGCAGTTGACGATCACGCCGGCGAGCGTCGCAGTTGCAGCAATCTACGGGATGCTGGTCGCGCTGCTGTTCGCGCTGTGGCCCCTCGGACAGGCCGAACTGGTCCCGCCAGCGGTGCTGTTCCGCGATGCCGTCGCCGAGCGGCGCGGCTGGCCGCGTCCCTATCTTGTGGCACTCATTGCAGCCATTGCGGCGCTGCTGGTCCTGTTTGTCGTGATGACATCGGAATCGCAACGCATAGCACTCTACTTCGTCGCCGGCCTGACACTGGTCTTCGCGCTATTCTGGGCGCTTGGAGCGTGGGTCACATGGTTCGCGCGGCGCGTTCCCCGGCCGGCACTTCCCGAACTGTCGATCGCTCTCGCCAATCTGGGAGCACCCGGCGGTTTGACGCGCTCCGTCGTGCTCTCATTGGGGGCAGGACTGTCGCTTCTGGTCGCCGTGGCACTCGCAGACTCCTCGTTGGTGCGCGAGATCTCCAGCCGGCTGCCTGAGAATTCGCCCAATTACTTCCTGCTCGACATTCCCAAGGACGACTACGACCGCGTGGTCGGCATCGTGAAGGGCATTGCGCCGGACGCTGCCATGGCACGCGCGCCGATGCTGCGCGGGCGCGTCGTGTCGCTGGGCGGCCGTCCGGTCGATCAGATCAAGGCGCCGCCCGAGGCCGAATGGGTGCTGCGCGGTGATCGCGGGTTGACCTATTCCGACGAGGTCCCAGAAGGCTCGACCGTGACCAAGGGAGAGTGGTGGGGCAAGGATTATTCCGGCGAGCCGCTGGTCTCGTTCGAGGCCGAACTTGCCGGCCAGCTCGGCGTCGACGTGGGCGACATGGTGACGGTCAACGTGCTTGGTCGCAACGTCTCCGCCCGCATCGCCAACCTGCGCGAGGTCAACTGGGAAAGCCTCGCCATCAACTTCGTCATGGTCTTCTCGCCCAACACGCTCTCAGCCGCGCCCCACAACGTGCTGGCGACCGTCACTCTGCCCAAGGACACAGCGCTGTCGCGCGAGGCCGAGGTGGCCCGCGCCATCGGCCGCGCCTATCCGACCGTCACGGCGATCCGGGTGAAGGACGCCATCAATGCGTTCGGTGCCGTGTTCGGCAAGATCATGGCCGCCGTGCGGGTGGCCGGATCGGTAACGCTGGTTGCCGGCGCGCTGGTGTTGGCTGGTGCTCTGGCCACTGCGCAGCGCCGCCGGATCCTCGAGGCCGTCATTTTCAAGGCGCTCGGGGCCACGCGCCGGCGCATTCTGTCGGCGCACATTCTCGAATATGTCTTGATCGCTCTGGCCACCGCAGGGTTCGCCGTCGCCTTCGGCGCGATTGCCGCCTGGGTCGCTCTGGAACAGGTGATGGACGTCGCCTTTGCCTTCTCTTGGAGCGCCGTTGCCCAGGCCCTGGCACTGGCCAGCGGACTGGTCGTTGTCTTCGGCGGCCTGGGCACGCTCCAGGTTTTACGGGCCCGCCCCGTGCCCTACCTGCGATCGGAATAACCGATCAACACCGTGCCAGACCCTTTAAGATGCTGTGAACGCAAGAAGAATTGTTGGGTCCGGCATCTCGAGAATTCGTACATCACGACTTGAAAGTGGTTTCTGCTGCCTACATATTCATGGTGCAATTCCGGACACTGAACCGGCTGAAAGGGAAAAACTACGATGGCTCAATACGATAGGTACGCACGCCCGGCTGGCGGTGTCGCTCGCGACGTTGGCCGCATGGACGAGGGCCTGCGGTCCTTCATGCTCGGCGTCTACAATTACATGATGCTGGCTGTGGCACTCTCAGGTGCCGTCGCATATGGCCTTTACACGCAGATGGTGACGACCGATCCGGCGATGGCTGCCGCGACGATCAAAGGCGGCATGATGCTGACGCCGCTCGGCCAGACCATCCTGCTGTCGCCGCTGAAGTGGGTGCTGGCGCTTATGCCGCTCGCATTCGTGCTGTTCATGTCCTTCGCCCGCACCAGCGCGGCGACGGCGCAGCTCGTCTTCTGGGCCTTCGCGGTCGCCATGGGCCTGTCGATGTCGACGATCTTTGTCGTCTTCAAGCTCGGCTCGATCGCGCAGATGTTCTTCATCACGGCGGCCGCCTTCGGTGCGCTGAGCCTCTATGGCTACACCACCAAGAAGGACCTCTCGGGTTGGGGTTCGTTCCTGATCATGGGCGTGGTGGGCATCATCATCGCCATGATCGTGAACATCTTCCTGGCGTCCAGCGCGCTTCACTTCGCGATCTCGGTGATCGGTCTTCTGGTCTTCGCCGGCCTGACCGCCTACGACACGCAGCGCCTGAAGGACGAGTACGCTTTCGCGTCGACCCAGGGCGGTGAGGCGATCAAGCGCGCATCGATCTTTGGTGCCCTGAGCCTGTACCTGGACTTCGTCAACATGTTCCAGTTCATGCTGTCTCTGTTCGGCGCACAGAACGAGTAACCTGATCTGACGAGATCAAAGCGAAGGGCTCCGCCGACAGCGGGGCCCTTTTGCATTGTGGTCCTCTTGAATTGTTTGGCCGGCCCCGATGATCTGCAGGGACAAGGTCAGCCCAAAGCCAAGCCGCGAGCGCCGATCGTCTCGTCGCGCAGTGATTCTAGACTCCGAAATCGGGGGTCCTTACTGACCTAGCGGGCAACCAGCTGCAGCGACTTGTCGAGCACGGCCAGAACCCGCCTGAGGTCCGAACCACGCTTCAGGATGAGCCCGCTGGCCGCGATGACAGAGTACATGCCCTGCCGCCGCGCCAGCTTCGGCGTCTTCTCGATTCGGTAGATCGGACACTCGCTGGCGCGTCTGAAAATCGAAAACACAGCCGTTTCCCGGCCCATGTCGATGGCATAGTCACGCCATTCGCCATTCGCGACGAAGCGGCCGTAGAGCCTCAGAATTTCGTTGAGTTCGAGCCGGTTGAAGGCTGTGATCTGGGAAGAGTCACGGACTTGCGCAGCGCCATTGGCGGGCGGGTTCCCGACCGAACCGGAAGTGGCGGACCGCTGAGACCGCCCCGCCAGAACCGGTCGGAGATCGATTATCGGTTCCGAATCGCTCAACGACGCCTCCCTGAAACCTGATTGAAATGATCGCCCGAAAAGCAGTTGCGATCAAGGGCTTCCGCTCTGTCAGATCGCCACGGCGCTGTTGCGGATGGGATCGGTAACCATCATGGACCCATGCAACATACGGCAACAAAAATCACGGCGACGCCACATTCGGTCCCCGCACGCGCCGCATTGGCGGGTGAAACTCGTCCCTACATCGGCACTTGGCCCGGTCCGTACCCGTCTCGGAAATCAGCCCCCAGTTCCCTCCGAGAACATCTCCCGGACCGGGCCTTTTTTGTTTTGTGACAAGCTTCGCCCGGATTCGGCATAAGCCACCGCAATTTCGCCCCAACATCATCTGAACAACGTCAACTTCTCTCCGACCAAATGACATAATGCGGAGCGATATTGCGATCATTGCAGCAGCGGCCAACCCGATTGGCTCTGGACGATCAGCCCCCAACCCCCCGGGGTCAGATTTTTGAGGCGCGGCCCGCTGAGCAATCCTCTCCTTGAGGCAAGGTGCTGTCCAAGTACCCGCGAGGGCCGGTTCCCCCCAACCGGCCCTCGTTGAGTCTTGCAGGCGAGACGGCTTACGTCTGCATCACAAACGGCGCGCCCGCTGCCGCCACGCTTGAACTGCGCCGCCTCGCGCACAACTTGCTTGTGACGCTTGCGTCACCGGCCGAACCGGCAATACTCGGCGCGGCTGGCGCGAGCGCGAGCATGTTCACTGAGCACCGGCAGCAAGGAGCGAACCAGGCATGGCGGCAACGGCGAAGACGATTGGCAAGGCATCGGCGGCGAAAATCGCCCGCGCAAGAAAGGCCAATGCCAGAACCGCCGCGAAAGC